>Ga0075423_10006164_pt1 | contig 11243 bp, 10 predicted proteins | sample SoiMethybrSBSTD2_FD_80114 | JGI IMG/M metagenome (GOLD analysis project Ga0075423, IMG submission 80114) | Bulk soil microbial communities from a Populus tree surrounding site in Tennessee, USA - Soil MetaG P. TD hybrid SBSTD2 | ecosystem: Environmental > Terrestrial > Soil > Tree plantation...
ACCTTCGTAGTCGACCCGACCGGCGTAGGCCGTGGTCAACCCCCCTTTTCCAAAGACCGCCCCCAGGTCGTCGACATAAAGGATGGGGCGGCGGCAGGTCACTTTGCCGTCCGCGTCCTTTGCCAGCTCGTCGCTCGGACAAGCGAGGGCGTTCTGCTCGGCGCTGTTGTCCGCGTTCTGGACAAAGGCGTTGAGTAGCTTGAACGCGTCGATCTCCGCCTTCGTCGCCCCTCCCAGTTTGTCGTCGACCAGCTGGAGAGAGCTCCAGCTCCACCCTTGGTCCTCGTGCTCCTCGATGGGCTCGGCATCCAGTTTCTCTTCCAGGGCGGCCGGATCGAAGGTGTAAGTTCCGATTTCCGCCTCGGGAGGGAGTGAGCGGATACGCCCCTGCTCATCGAGCTGGTGTTTATTCTTACGCGCATTCACATATTTCCAGGGCGTTTTCGGACAACCACGGCAGGTCACCCGAACGGGGAGCATCCGGTCGGCGTAGAATCCCAGCGCCCAGAAGAGCCGCGTCCCGAGGACTTCTCCGTAGACCTCTTTGAATCGATCTCCCGCGACGTATTTCACTTTGAAAATCGTCCCATCCTCCATGCGGCACAGGAACTTCTCCGACCATCCCTTCAGGGGCTTCGGAACGAAATCGCAGACGATTTCCTGATCCACCGCAAGCTTCAGCTTGCCCTTCGGACCGTTGTAGAGATCCTTGGACGAGACGTCCGTTGGCTCCCACACGCGGGCGCGACGAATGTATTCAACCCGCTCGTCGGCAGTCACCGGGGAGAGACTTGGGCCGTCCCCCGCAGCAGCGGTCAAGGGGAAGAGCAGGAACGCCCAGAGGAACCGAACCGACAAACCCAGAAATAAAGGAGGTTTCTGCGTTACGACGTCGTCCATAACCCGTCTCACTCCAGCTGCGAACTGGGACCGCCCTTCGCTCGGCGCTTGGCCCTGGGGGTCTTCTCCTGGAGCTCGGCCGCGTGGTACCTGCGCTTGACGTCCTTGATGCCAACACTCGGTGTGGGGAACTTCATGCCGAGCACTCTCAGCACTTAACGTTCGCGGTTATGTCGGTGCAGGCCAGGTTGCCGATCCAGCGGTTCGTTGACCCGCTTTTGCCAAAGCAGCCGCCCCGTCGCATTGATCGTAGCGGTGGAAAAGCCGGAGCTCGGCCGCGTCCGTCATCATAAGCAATGCGTGCCACAGGAAAGACAAGGAATTCTATCAGAGCCCCACCTCGGGTGGCGCCTGCCTCTGTGGCGGGAGCCAGGCATCCGGCGCGTCCGCCGGCTGGAAGGGAGCGAATTCGCCCGGGATTCGGTAGAATCCAGCCATATGCCCGTCCCCGGCGAGTTTCAGTCACCCCTCGAGCCCGAGTCGGGCTCCGCTGATATTCCAGGCGTCGGGGCTCCGCAAGACCTACCGGCTCGGTGCGGTCACCATCGTGGCTCTCCGCGGGGTCGACCTCGTCGTCAGCCGGGGCGAGTTTCAGGTTGTCGCGGGGCCTTCGGGTTGCGGAAAGAAGTCACTCTTCAACCTGCTCGGCGGTCTCGACGCGCCCGACTCCCGCAACGACCCACTGTGCGTCTACGAGCACTGCCGAGAGATCGGCTGTGACGATATCGCCGTCCCGACCACGACACCCTCGACCTCCTGTTCCGCCGCCCCGACCTCGAGCGGACTGTCATCATCGGCGAGGAGGTCGAGACTTGTGTCCCGGAGACCAGGCAGTGTGCGCATGTGATCATCCTCTGCGTCGACGCAGCGATCCACGTCGCGCACGACCCTCAGGAAGAACCCGAAATCCAGGAAAGGCAGGATTGCCTCCCCCCCCTCCCGGCACCCGGCCGGGGTGTTCGTCGTGACCTTCACTCCGCCCATGACCAGGCCTCGCACCGCTCCCGCCGCGGCGAGACCTCCCCACGCGCCGGAGCGCGGATGGTCCTGGAGGCTTCTCGGCCCTTTCCACGTCACTGGTGTCTTCTGGTACCGCTTCCATGGCTGGATCATCCGCTCGGTCCCCGAGCCGTTACTCCGCGTCGTGAGCGTGGTCTTCGCGCTGCTCTTCTTCGTCTGCCTCAGGAATATCCGTGCGGCCATCGCATCGAACCTGGAGGCAGTCCTCGGCCCCTGCGAGTGGTGGGAGCGCCAGCGCCGCATCTACCGCACGATCTGGTCCTTCGGGTGGTGCCTGAATGAGCGCCATGAACGGCTGACCACCCACCGGCCGTTTCAGATCGAGGCGGAGGCGATCGAGAACTGGAATGAGGTCGCAGTGCCGGGCCGGGGACTCGTGCTGGTCACAGCTCACCTGGGGAACTTCGAAGTTGGCTCCATGCTTCCGTCCGAGCTACAGGGTCGCCACGTTCATCTCGTCCGCGAGCCCGAGGTGGATGCGCAGGCGCAGGCGTTCCTGCAGGAGGTCCTGGCCGGATTCACGCAAGCCCAGTACACGATGCACTTCCAGAGCGACGACCCGCTGCAAGGCATCGAATTGCTCGACGCGCTCCGTCGCGGTGAAATCGTCGCCGCGCAGGGAGACCGTCCGCGGGCGGGGGGAAGATCGATCGACGCGACCCTTTTCGGACGGCCCTTCCCGCTGCCGCCGGGTCCCGCCGCCCTCGCCCGGACCGCCGATGCATCACTCCTGCCCGTTTTCGTCTTCCGTGAGGGGCGCCGGCGCTACCGGGTGGTTTTCCGGCCGCCGATCCACACTGCGCGAACCGACGATATCACCGCGGATCTGAGGGCCACCATGGGGCGGGTGGTCACCGAGATCGAGTGGGCCATCCGCCGCGCACCCCACCAGTGGTTCTGCTTCAGGCGCCTGTGGCCGTGAGCCAGGTGCTGAGGGTTCCCGACGCGACCACTTCGCTCTCCTGCGCGACGTCGAAGGAGTACGTGCACAGCGGCAAAGCCATTCCCGAAAGCCGGACTGAAGCGAAGAGCGTCTCACCGGCCGGCACCTGGGCACGGGTGAAGCGCACGTCGCGCGCTCCGACCAGGTAGCCGATCCGAGCACCCGCCTCTTCTGTCTTGCGAAAACGGCCCAGCGCCTCGTACACGGCCGCGGACTGCGCGGCCATCTCGAGCGCCATGAGCGCCGGGGCGAAGCTCCCTGCACTGATGGGGCTCCGCTCCGGGATGCGGACCGCGCACACTACTCCGCTCTCGATCTCCGTTTCGATCCCTTCGACGAAGCGCATCGGGGGTCGGTGCGGCAGGAGGTCGTCGAGATCCGGAACACCGGATGTCCGTCCCGTCCGGGTCGCGGGCGTCCCGGGCCCCATGGCGTACGGCCGATCGGGGACCCCAGCCGCAGCCGGCCCGGATGCTGGTTCGCCGAGCAACACGACACCATTGGTGACGACCTCGGCGGCGCGACGCACCTCGAGGCGGACGCGGCCGTCCGGGTCGAGCGCCTGGGCGTCGAGCTCCAGAATATCCCCAGGCGCGACGAGTCGTCGCAGTCGAAGGGTCGCGATCCCGCGAAGAGCCGGCGAGGCGCCACCGGTCAGCGCGCGCAGCGCCAGATCGAGGAGTCCCACGCCGGGAAGGATCGGGAGTCCCGGGAAGTGTCCCTCGTAGAGCGGTCCGGACGACGGAATCTCGAGGGGGAGCCGCGTTCCGCCGCGGACGAGCAGCGCGGCACGATCCGGCGGGCTCTCGCGCTTCATGCGCGCACGGCCGTGATCGCGGCCACGACGAAGGCGGGGCAGACCTCGCGGATCCGCGCGAGATCGGGATAGACCGTCACATCGCGGAAGCCACAGGCTTCGAGCGCGGCGACCCAGTGCTCGGGAGTGAGGAATCCGCCATTGGGTCGCCATGGCATGACGAGCCGCGGGGCGCGAAACGCCTCGAGCAGGTTGAACAAGAACTCAAGATAAATCGGCCGGCCGGGGAACGGCCGGACGCACTCGGATAGAACGAGGGCTCCCCCCGGGGCGAGCGCGCGCCGGACCTCGGCGAGGGTGAACTCGAGGTCGCGGGCGACGTGCAGAGTGTTGACGCCGTATACGAGCGCGAAGGTACCTTCCTCGACCTCCGCCTCGCTGAATGGCCGGTCCATGTCAAGACGACCGTAGGAAAGCCGCACGCTGGGGAATCGCCCCGTGAGTCTTCTCTGGCTCCGGCGCAGGAACGACGGCGCGATCTCGGTGAGGCGGTACGACCGGACCGCGGAGAGCCGCCCTGCCTCCGTGAAGCGCTCCAGGAGCGCGGCGGTGCCGCTTCCCAATCCTCCCCCCAGCTCGAGGATCGCTTCTCCGTCGCCGTGTAGCGCGCGCTCGACGGCGAGCGCGCCAATCCGATTGCTGATCGCATAAATGACATTTTCGTTGGAGAAGTACTCGAACCACGCCCCGATCCGATCCGGGGCGAACAGGGCCTGCTCACCGCTCACGGTCCCGCGCAGCACTGGCGGATACAGCTCGGCCACGAGCGCTGCCATCCGGTAGGAGGCCAGGGCGGAGGGATCGTGGCGTTCCTGGGCCCGGGCAATCTCATCCGGGTCGAGATCCGGCAGCGCGGCCGGGATCTGGAAGCGCCCGTCGCCGGCGCGCACCGCGCGCCCGGTCAGCGCAAGCGTGGCGAGGAGCCAGCCCACCGCCACCGGCGCCTGGGCCGCGTCCAATCCGGCCCGCGCCGCGATCTCGTCGGGCGTCCCCGGCTGCGCCGCCGCGGCATCGAGCCCGGTGACCCCGTCGACCCGGAGCGCGAGGCGGTGGACGTATTCCTCGAACAGGGAGCACGACCGGTCGAAACGGTCGTCGAAGAGCGGGATCAGCTCGGCGGGGAGCAACTCAGCGAGGCGGTCAACGTGTGCTCCACTGGGGACGGACATCCGGCACGCTCCTACGCCGTCATGCCGGCGTCGATGACGAGGGTCTGGCCGGTGATGGAGGACGCGCGGTCCGACAGCAGGAACGCCACGGCGTCGGCGACAGAAGCCGCGGTCACGCCGTTCGGCAGCGCCTCGGCGGAGCGAAGCGCTTTGACCTTCTCGGGCGGCACGTCGGCGACCATCTCGGTCGGCACGAAGCCCGGTATCACGGCGTTGACCCGGATCCCGCGCGAACCGATTTCCCGCGCCAGGGAGCGGGTGAGGCCGAGGATGCCCGACTTGGCCGCTCCATACGCCGTTTGTCCCGCGAGGCCGTGCACCGCGGTCAGCGAGGACACATTGACGATCGAGCCCGCCCACCGGCTCACCATGTGCGGGATCACCGCGCGGCAGCAGCGGAAGACGCCGCCAAGGTTGGCGTCAAGGACTTCGTCCCAGGCAGCGTCGGGAAGAGTCGCGAGCAGTCCGTCGCGCCGCACCCCGGCATTGTTCACGAGGCCCGCGATCGCTCCGACCTGCTCCTCGACCTCGACGACGAGGCTTCCCGGGCGCGCTCGATCCAGAAGATCGAGCCGGAAGGGGCGCGCCGCGTCACCGAGCTCCCCAGCCAGGCGTTGCGCCTCGTCCTCGCGCTCGCGCCAGGTGAAGGCGACCCTCCAACCCTCCCCGACCAGCGTACGCACGATCGCGCGACCGATGCCTCGGCTCCCGCCCGTGACCAGTGCCACCCGCCGTGTGTCGTTCACGATGCTCTCTCCAGGAGGAGCCACGCGGCCGCCCCGCCGGCCGCCAGCCCGGTCAGCAGAACGCGCGACGGGATCTGCCGCGCTCCGCCACGGTGGGGCGTGACACCGGCCGTGGGATCGGACTCCGCGAATCCATGCGGTGGACCGAAATGCGCTCCCTCGAGAGCGAGCAACCCCGGCGCGAGGATCCCGCCCCCGTACTCGCCGATCACAGCCTTGGGCACCAGGACGGGAGGCAGCGGGGCCTCGCCCCAGGCCGCGCGCAGAACGAGCGCCTCGATGCGGTCGCCCCGCCGCGCTCCCGAAGCGCCGGAGACGACGGCGCCGACACCGGCCGCTCCGCCCGGCTCTTCGTCGAGTCCCGCGCGCAGGACGGCTGCGAGGGGCGCGTGGCCATCGCCCCAGTCGGAGACGGGCGCGGTCGCGTCGAACGCGGCGCCGCTCCAAGCTACGCGCGCGAGCACTCGGGCGCCGCGGGCCTGCGCCGCTTCCTCGCGCTCGAGAGTGAGGACGGTCGCCCCCTCCCCCGCGAGGAAGCCGTTGCGTCGCCGGTCGAAGGGTCGAGGCATTTCCGCAAGCGCGCCCTCCTTCGTGGCCAGCGCGCCAAAACGGTCGAGGAGCGCGTGCAGCAGCGGGGTGACCTCCTCGACGGCGCCGACGAGCGCGAGGTCCACGCGCCCTTCGCGCACCGCCTGGGCCCCGCGCGCGACGGCGAGAAGCGGCCCCGACTCGCGCTGGGTCAGCGTCACGTTGGGGCCGCGAGCGCCGACCGCGATGGCGAGCTGCGCGGCGGGGGCGTTGGCGACGCATTCCGAGAAGTGGAACGGCTGCGCCGCTTCGGCTCCCTCGAGAAGGATCTGCCGCAAGAGCCTCTCCGTGGAGAGCCCCGATCCGAACGTCGTGGAAAGATAGACGCCGACGCATGGGCTGCCGTCCCTTGTGGCATCGATGCCGGCTTCGGCCAAGGCCATGCGCGCCGCGGCCACGACGAGCTTCGACGGAACGCTCATCCGGCGGGCGGCCGCCGGAGAAACCCACCGGGAGACGTCGCGCTCTCCGACAAGCGCGGCCAGGCGCGCCCCACCCTCGCGGTGCAACCCGGCGCCGACGTCCACCTCGGAAACCACGGGCCTTCCCTCCGCGAGGGCTGCTGCCAGCGCCTCGCGCCCATGTCCGTAGCAACCGATCGTCCCGAGTCCCGTGATCACCGTCTCAGCGCTCAGGGTCCTGATCTCCGTGGCGTGTGAACACGAGCGCAGCATTGGCGCCGCCAAACGCCAGGCTCGTGGAAAGCGCGTGCCGCGCCCGCTCGAGGCGCAGCGGGTGCCCTAAAACCAGCCGCAGCCGGATTCCGGAGTCGGGCGTGCCGTTGTCCGGCATCGGGTGGACCTCTCCATGGAGGAGGCAGAGGATCGTCGCCACGGCTTCCAACGCGCCGGCCGATCCCAGCAGGTGGCCGACGAGAGACTTGGTGGAGGTCACCGGCAGATTCGGAGCTAGGTCGCCAAACACGGCGACGAGGGCCTCGAACTCCGCCGCGTCGTTCAGCGGCGTGCCGGTGCCGTGGGCGTTGACGAAGTCGATCTCGGCTGGATCGAGCCGCGCTCCCGCGAGCGCTTCGCGGATCGCCTCCGCGGCGCCGAGCCCCTTGGGGTGGGGAGATGTCATGTGGTGCGCATCACAGGTCGCCGCTTCCCCGGCCGCGAGGGCCAGCGGTCGTGCGCCGCGTGCCAGGGCCCGCTCGAAAGGCTCCAGAATGAGCGCAGCCGCGCCCTCGCCGAGCGACAATCCGGCGCGGTCGGCGCGGAACGGCCGGCAGGGGCGCTCATCTACCGCACGCAGTGAGTTGAACCCCGCGTAGGTCAATCGGCAGAGCGAGTCGGAGCCTCCGGCAATCGCGACGTTCACGTCTCCGCGACGGACGGCGAGGATGGCGTCGCCGATCGCCATGGCGCCCGACACGCACGCGGCGGAGATGGTCTGCACGGGTCCACCGATCCCGAGGTCGCGGGCCACCGCATCGCCGGGACCGTTGTGCTGCTGCGAAGCGAGGAGGCTCGTCGAGGGCGGCTTTCCCTGACCGGCCGCAGCAGCGAGGAGGGCTTCGAGGTAGGTCTCGGTCTCGAGCATTCCGCCGGTACTGCTGCCGAAGTAGACGCCGGTGCGTTCCCGGCAGCTGTCGAGGTCGATCGCGGCTTGCGCCACGGCCTCTCGGGCTGCGGCCACGGCGAACCGGTCGGCGATGGACAGCCGGCGCGGCTTGCCACGCGGCCGTTCCGGTTCCGCGGTCAGGTCGACCTGGGCTGCGACGTGCGTTCGATGGCCGGAATGGTCGAAGCGGTCGAACGGACCGATGGCAATACTGCCGGAGCGCAGGCCATCCCACAACGACTCCACGCTCCAGCCGAGGGGGCTCACCGCACCGAGACCGGTGACGACGACGGCGCGGGACGCACCGGGGTAAGGATCAATTCCCGGCATTCGGTTTCCCCGCGGCAGGGAGGTGTCCATCGATGAAAGCTGCCAGGGCGTTGACCGAGGCGAACGCCTCTTTGCCGACCTCGTGGCTCTGGATCCGGACCCCGAACTCCTTCTCCAGAGCGACCACGAGCTCCAGGGCGTCCACGGAGTCGAGACCGAGACCTTCGCCGAAGAGCGGTGCGTCATCGGCGATCGTCGAGGGGGCGAGCCCCTCCAGATGGAGCGCATCCACGAGGAGATGCTTGATTCTCGACCGAGTTTCTTGATTTTCCAACATCGCTTGACCCCGCCAGGTGGTTCTCGTTAATCTCAGCGATCGGTGCTGATAATAAGGTGCATAAGTATAGTACGAGTTCCTTGAACGCTGCGGGTGCGCGCCCGTGGAGGCCCTCCCCGCTCCTGCGCATCTCGGCGGGGCTCCACGTGGGCGGCGCCGCAGCACTGGCCCTCGCGCCTCACGCCTGGCCGGTGGTGATCGGGACCCTCATCGCCGACCACCTGGCGGTGGTGGCGGCGGGCCTGTGGCCGCGCGGCACGTTCCTGGGGCCGACCCTTGTCCGCCTCCCGCACGGTGCCCGGTCCCGGCGAGAGATCGCGCTCACGTTTGATGACGGGCCCGATCCGGCGACCACCCCCCGGGTCCTCGACATCCTCGACGCCCGCGGGGCACGCTCGACGTTTTTCTGCATCGGGCAGCGGGTGGAGGCACACCGCGATGTCGCTGCGGAGATCGCGCGGCGCGGCCATTGCGTCGAGAACCACTCCCACCGGCACCGCAACGCGTTCTGGTTCCTCCCCCCGGCATTGCTGCGCGAAGAGATCGAGCGCGCCCAGGAAGCGATCGCGACGGCGACCGGTCACACGCCCCGCCTGTTCCGCGCGCCAGCGGGGATCAGGAGCCCCCTGCTCGATCCGGCGCTTGCGCGGGCGGGGCTCGACCTGGTGGCCTGGACGCGGCGGGGCTTCGATACGGTGAGCCCCGACCCCGGCCGCGTCCTGGCACGACTCGTCCGCGGGCTCGCTCCCGGGGACATCCTCCTGCTTCACGACGGTTCGAGCGCGCGCGGGGCCTCCGGGGACCCGGTCATTCTTGAAGTTCTGCCCCGCCTGCTCGACGCGGTCGAGGCGGCGGGGCTGAAGCCGGTGCCCGTCGGTCCCAGTCGATAATCGGCACTTTCAACGATGTGCCAGCGGGGCCGGCACGGCGCGCGCTTCCTTCTTCACCGCCCGGAGAATTCTTGTCATGCAGAAGGGAAGAGGATACTATCCCGCTCGCGGCTCGATGGTGATTTCACATCGGCCGGCGCCTCCCCACCACCGAGAGTATCCCCGGGAGCTTTGGGCATGAGGCCGTCACCGGCGCCTTCCTCAGAGTCGCTCGAGACAGGGCAAGGGAAGGCGCTTCGTCGTGATGGGGGGATCGATCCGGCAGTATCGGAGCCCGATGGATCCCAGGAGCGTGCCACGGAGCCTCCGCGCTGGGTCTCCGAACTGGTGCCCGAGGAAGGTGAGGGGTGGCGGAGTCTCGCCGAGGGCATGAGGGTGCGACTTTGCGAGGGGGAGCGTTTCGCGCTCGTGTCCGTAGCCGTGGCCGACTCCCGTAGCATGAACGCCACCGATTTCGAGGAACGGGCCCTGGCGGCGTACCGGCTGATCAACAAGTGCCTTGAACGGAGCGGCAACCGCCATCCGGTGCGCCTCTGGAACCTCATCCCGGGAATTCTGGAGCCCCTGGACGAACTTCCCCACCGGTACATGGCTTTCAACGCCGGACGCCATCGGGCTTACCAGGAGTGGTGCCATGGGAGCGGGGCCTTCCCCACGGTTCTTGCTGCGGCCTCCGGGGTGGGACATGATGGCGGGCAACTGATCGTGCATTGCCTGGCTTCCCCGTCATCCGGCACGCCGGTAGAAAATCCGAATCAGATTCCTTCCTACCTCTATTCGTCCCGATACGGCCCGTTTCCGCCCTGCTTTGCACGGGCGACCCGGGTGTTCATGGAGGACGGGCGGCGCATGGGCTTGCTCGTGGGAGGGACCGCCAGCGTTCGCGGTGAGGACAGTGTCCACGCTGGCGATTTTCACGCTCAGGCCGAGCAAACGCTGCAGAACCTCTCGACGCTTGTGGCCGCGGCAATCCAGGGGACGGACGGGGCGGAAGGTGACCGCAAATGCCAGGATCCGCTGGGCCTATTCCGGTCTCTTCGAGTCTATCACCCGCGGGCCGAGAATCGCCTGGCGGCCATGCGCTTGGTCCAGGAGCGCTTCCCGGCGGTCCAGGAGGTGGAAGTCCTCCGGACCGACCTTTGTCGTTCCGAGCTATTGGTGGAGATCGAGGGGGTCGCCGATCTCGGCCCCGCTACGACGTGATCTTCCTCGCCCTCTTTCGATCCCGCGCTTGAAGGGATAAAACTGCCTCATCCCGGATCCCCGGCACCCGGCAACGGCCTAGCCGGGCCCGGGACTCGCAGCCGCCACCGCCCCTGGCACCCGCCGTGCGACTGGCGTCGATGTCCGGCATCGTCCTCGAAGGCAGTTTTCGGATTTCCCGGAGCCCCCCTCCTGTGGCAATCTTCGCGCCTGTCCGAGGATGATTCCTCGAGCCCGTCTCATCCGAGCTTGAAAAACCCGTCACTGGCAGGGCTTCCATACCTGCGGGGAATGGCAGTCGCGGCCTGATCGATCCCGTATGGAACTTTCGGTGGGAACCTGGGATTCACGGCATTCGGGCTAGGGTGAACACCCCATTGTCCGTGCCCGGCGTGTGACTCATCATCACGCGTTCAAGAAATCCGGCTTGGTCGACTCGGCCGGTGGTTTCGCAGGAGGTTTGGAGCTTCGAGACAGCGCGAGAAGAGCAACACTCGAGCCGAGTCACCCGGAACGGAAACCATTCACGACGACCATCGGAGGCAAAATGCTCAAGATGACGAAAAGTTCCGAGATGAGGCACTGGATGATTCAATCGACCCGGGCCCTGCTGTTTCCGGCTCTGTTATGGATGTCGAGTGCGACCACCGTGCTGGCGTCACACAAGGCGAGCCAGGCACCTAAGACGGGCGATATGGCGGTGAGCGGCAACCTCGGGTTTGCGAGCGCCTTCGATAGCAATTTCGAGGGGATCGAGCCGGTCTTCACCGGGACCTTTGAGTACTACTCCACTCCTC
>Ga0075423_10006166_pt1 | contig 11241 bp, 9 predicted proteins | sample SoiMethybrSBSTD2_FD_80114 | JGI IMG/M metagenome (GOLD analysis project Ga0075423, IMG submission 80114) | Bulk soil microbial communities from a Populus tree surrounding site in Tennessee, USA - Soil MetaG P. TD hybrid SBSTD2 | ecosystem: Environmental > Terrestrial > Soil > Tree plantation...
CAACTCCCGACGATCGACCGACTGCTATTCGGGGTCGATCTGAATCCAGCCGACCGACCGAAGCCTCCAGTCGCGATCGGCCGAGCGGCGATCATCCTGGCGGCGCTCGATCAGAGGCGGGTTGTTTTGTTGGCGCCGATCGGCCCGGCGGCGATCGAAGATGACCCGTACGCCGCGGTCGCCCTCGAACGCATAGGCCAAGGAGTTGTAGCGCTCGGGAAGGTCCCTGGACACGACGAACAGGGAGCGACGTGTCGGTGCCTGGATCGTACCGTCGGGCCGGACCGGGATGAGGATCGTCATCGGAGCCAGGATAGACCCGGTAGGCCCAGGATCCAAGTTTTGGCCGGGGTCGTCATGCCGGTCCCGCAACCCGCTTCAGGAGGTCGAACTCGTCGAGAGCGCGGCCGAGGCCGAGGACCACGCAAGAGGTCGGATCCGCAGCGATCTTCACCGGGAGCTTGGTTTCCTGGCTGAGGAGCCGGTCGAACCCTCGTAACAGCCCCCCGCCGCCCGAAAGGACGATGCCCGAGTCGACGATGTCGGCTGCCAGCTCAGGGGGAGTCCGCTCCAGGCACGTGCGGACGGTCTCGATGATCGTCGTCACGCACACGCGGAGCGCCTCGCGGACCTCCTCCTCGCTGAGCACGATCGTCTTCGGGATGCCATCGGTCAAATCCCGCCCCTTGATCTCCATGGAGCTGGCCTCGCCGGACTCTCCCGGGCACGCCGACCCGAGCGTGATCTTGAGCTCCTCGGCCTGGCGCGCGCCGATGAGGAGGTTGTACTGCTTGCGGACGTGCTGCAGGATCGCCTCGTCCATCTCGTCACCGGCCACTCTGACCGATGTGCAGAAGATGACGCCGGCCAGCGAGATCACCGCGACCTCGGTCGTGCCGCCCCCGACGTCGACGATCAGATTCCCGCCCGGATCCTGGACCGGTAGCCCGGCGCCGATCGCCGCCGCCACGGGCTCCTCGACCAGATACACGTCGTGCGCTCCAGCATTCTTCGCTGAGTCACGGACCGCTCGGCGCTCGACCTGCGTGATCCCCGAGGGCACGCCGATCACGACCCGCGGCTTGAGGACCGTTCGGAGCCATCGCTGAGTCTTCGCGATCAGGTAGCTCAGCATTCGCTCGGTGATCTCGAAGTCCGCGATCACCCCTTCCTTGAGGGGCTGGACAACACGGATGTGAGGAGGCGTTTTCCCCAGCATCGCCTTGGCCTCGTTGCCGACGGCGATGATGGACCGGTCGGTCTCGTCGACCGCGACGATGGAGGGCTCCCGGATGACGACGCCCTCGCCCCGGACGAACACAAGCGTGTTCGCCGTGCCCAGGTCGATCGCGAGGTCCCGAGAAAGCGCGCGCAAGAACATCACAGGGTCCGTCTCCAGGGTAGCGGGACCTCGCGAACAACCGGCAGAAATTTCTGCGCGCCCGGTCCGAGGGTCAGGCCGTAGTGGCGCGCACTGCCTCCAGGAACTGATCACCGGTGAAGGGCTTGTAGAGGAGGCACGCGCCGGCGCTGCGGAGCGCCTTGTCCGCCTCGGGCCCGACCGGCCCGGCGGTAATGAAGATGAATCGGCCGGCGACGGCGCTGCCACGGGCCGCGGCCTGGCTCAGGAGGTCGAGCCAATCCACGCCGTCGAGGTGATAGTCGGCAACCACGAGGTCGATGCCGTCGCGCAGGTGCTGCCGCGCCTCGTCGGCGCGGGCCACCGTGAGCGCCGTGCAGCCAGTGGGCTCGAGGTGCTCGAGCAGGATCTTCTGCACCGCCTGGTCGTGCTCGACGATGAGGATCCGCTTGCCATCGAGCCGCGCGGGCTGATCACCGCCATTCGAAACGGTCCCGGCGGCGCCCGAGCCGACCGGCAGCTCGATCGTGAAGATTGCGCCGTGGCCGGGCCGGCTCTCGGCCGTGATGTGACCCCCGTGCTCGCGGATGATTCCGTAGGAGATGCTGAGCCCCAGGCCCGTGCCGGCCGTGCCCTTGGTGGTTACGAACGGGTCGAAGATCGTCGGTAGGACCTCGGGCGGGATTCCCGGGCCGGTGTCCTCCACTGCGATCTGGACCCGGTCGGGACCGAGCGCGCGCGAGGTGATCTTGAGCCGGCGGTCCGTCTCCGGCTGCTCGGCCATCGCCTGCTTGGCGTTGGTCACCAGGTTCACGAGCACCTGCTGGAGCTGATGGTGGTCGGCCCACACAGGTGGGAGGCCGGGCTCGCTGTCCCGGTCGACCTTCACGCTCTCGATTCTCAGATCGGCGGCGGTCAAGGCCAGCACCTTCTCGATGAGCTCGTCGAGCATCACGTGGCGCCGCTCGAGCGGCATCTGGCGACCGAACGTCAGGAGGCCCCTCACGATGTGCCGGGCCGCGTCGGTCGACTCGCGGATCATCTGGGCGTATTCCTTCAGGTGATCGGGCGCCTGCTGCTCGAGGATGTCGCTCGCGCCGACCAGCACGGTCAGCGGATTGTTCAGCTCGTGGGCGACGCCGGCAACGAGCTCGCCGAGCGCGGAGAGCTTGGCGGCCTGGATCATCTGCTGCTGGGCGAGCGTCAGGCGGAGCTTCTGATCCTCGACGACCTCCCTCAGCCGCGAGGTCGCCTGCTGCGCCTCCTCGAAGAGCCGTGCGTTGTCGACGGCGTACGCGGTGTAGGTGGCGAGCGCGTTAAGGAACTGCAGGTCGGTCTGGCTGAAGACGCCGGTGGTGCCGGGGGCGACTTCCTTCTTGGCGAGGTTGACGACGCCGACGATGCGCTCGGCCACGCGCAGCGGCATGCAGATGAAGGAGCCGCCGCCGTAGCGCGGGTCGTTCGCCTGGGCGAACCGCGGGTCCTTCTCGATGTCCTCGACCACCACGGCCTCGCCCATCTGAACGACCTTGCCGGCGATGCCCTCGCCGACTTTCACCTCGACCGGCCCGCGGCCGACGACGTCCTGAAGGCCGCGGCCGACCGCGATGCGCAGGGTCTGACGGTCGCGGTCGAGCAGCATGATCGAGCCGATCCCCGCGCTCACCGCGCGCATGGTGCGCTCCAGCACGTGGGAGAGCAGGTCCTCGATGCGCGGGATCCGGGCGGCCATCTCGACCATGTCGTTGAGGGCCCCCAGCTTGAACACGAGGTCTTCCAGGCGCTCGGTGGAGGCGCGCAGCTCGACGAGCATGCGGCTAAACGCTTGCGCAATCTCGCCGATCTCGTTTACCTGGCCGAGTCCGGGGACCTCGGCCGTCGCGCTCTTGGCCGCGGGCGCGGCCGCGCGCTCCCCCGTGGTCGCCGGCGCGCTCACCGCCTGTCCGAGCGCGCGTCCGAGCTCGGCGACGCGCGAGGTCAGCCGGCGGAACAGGGCGTAGCCAAGGAGCGCAATGGCGAGCGCGAAGAAGATGCCGAGCTGGACTTCTGTCGACTCCAGGAGCCCGAACTTCCACATGAAGTAGAGGAAGATCAGGAGTGGAAGGACGGCGGTCAGCGAAAAGATCGTGCTCGCGGCTTGGCGGAGCTTCACAGGGCGCTCACCAGGGTATTCACGCGCGTTCTTCTAGTGTGACCGGGGCAGCCGAATAGTTCCAAGGAGAAAAGGGATCCTTGGGACGGCCCGACGTGCTCCGGAAGTGCAAGAAAAGTAAGCGCCCGGAGGTCGCTCCCGGGGTGGTACGCCGCGCGCCTGGGCTCGCTCCGCACCGGTCGGGCCTGGGTGTCGATCGCGAACGGCATGTGAAAGATGCCCTTGAAGGGCAGGATCACCGGCTGAGCGAGCGGGTTCTGTCGCTCATCTGAGACGGTGATGGCGCCGTCGACGTACCCCGACAGCCTGAACGATGGCGCGCAGTCGGATGAGAGACAAAGCCGAGGTGGATGGGCCCGAGATCTTGACATGATTCGTTGATCTCGATATACGCTCGGTGAAGATGCGCCTTCAACGTGAGCGATACGGTCGCCTCCTGCTCGCCATCTACTTGGCGTCGGTAGCGCTCGTCTTCTCTTTCATCCTCTTCGAGGTGCTGGACATCGACGGCTCGGATTTTTCGCCGCCGTCGGCGTCGGTCGAGGCCCGACCGGCCGAGGCGCACCACGATGACCTCAAGCGTGCGATCCTCGCGGTGGCCCTCGCGTACGCCGCCGTGACGTTGCCAGTGGTACACCGTGCGCTTGCGCAGGCTCTGCGAACCGAGCGCCGCACTCGCCCGCCCGCAGTCAGCTTCACCCCGTCCCTCGTCACGCACGTACTCCTTCCACGTGCGGGGCTGAGCGACGGCTCCGCCGCCTGACCGCTCCCTAGCGGCTCTTCTCGAGTCCGACCCTCATCACCCCAAAGGGAGACTGACATGGTCAGGGTTGCATTTGCCGTTTTGCTGGCCGCGGCCGCGCCGTCCGCTGGTACCGCTGCCCAGGGATGGCCGTCGTCGATCTCGGTCGACGAGGCCGTTGACCTGGCATTGAAGGAAAGCACCATGCTGCGCGCCAAGCGGCAGGAGTACCGGGCCACGCAGGCCAACGAGATCACGGCTGGACTCCGGCCCAATCCGGTTGCTTCCTATGTCGCCGAGCAATTGGGCAACCGCAACGTGGACCCTCAGCACACCGTTACGCTCGGGCAGCCCATCGAGCTCGGCGGCAAGCGGCAGCGTCGGCTTGACAGCGCGCGAGCCGCCAGTCAGGTCACCGCCGCAGAGCTCGACGATCTCCGCCGGCAAGTCGTGGCACAGGTCAAGAACGCCTTCACCGATCTGCTGGTCGCCGACGCGATCCTGAATCTGACTGCGGCGAGCCTGAGGAGCTTGGACGAGGTCGAGCGGCTGCAGCGAATTCGCGCCGAGAAGGGCGACATCCCCGAGCTTGAGCTCACGCGACTACAGCTCCAGCGGTTCGCCTTCGAGCGAGATCTTGTCGACGCGCGTCAGGCGACGGTGGCGGCGCGGATCGCCCTGGGGCTGGCTATGGGCCGCGACACGGTGCCGCCGGACGTGGTGATTGTCGGCGAACTCACACGTCCGGACGGTCTCCCCGACGCTGAAGACCTCCGCCGCCGCGCACTCGATGCGCGGCCGGACCTCAAGGCCGCGGAAGCCGCCCGGATCCGAGCTCGGGCAGACCGCGAGCTCGCCCGCGCCAATGCGTGGTGGGACGTGACCCCGCAGCTCGAGTACCAGCGCATTGGCAGCGACAATACCTTCGGTATCGGCGTCAGCGTGCCGATCCGCGTGTTCGACCGCAATCAGGGGGAGGTCGCCCGCACCCGCGCCGAGATCGAGCGGGCCGAGGCGAACCGTGAGGCGACGCTCCAGCGTGTACTCGCGGAGGTTGACACTGCGCTCAACCAGGTGACGAGCGCGCGCGACAAGTTGAAGCTCCTCAATGAAGTCTATCTGCCGAAGGCGCAACGCGCGCGCGACACGGTCGAGTTCGCCTACCGGCGCGGAGGCGTCAGCCTGCTCGACTTCCTGGACGCCGAGCGGGCGTATCGCGACACGACGCTCGAGCACGTGCGGGCCCTCGGCGGCTACCAGACGGCTCTCGACGAACTGGAAGCGGCCGTCGGCTACGGCAAGGGCCGCTGACGTGCGTCGCCACCACGGTCGCGCTGCGCTGATCGGGTCGGCCGTCCTGGCCGCCGCGCTGTCGGCCTGCGGCCGGGCGGATGACTCTGCGCCGGCACCAGCGGCGCCGCCACGCGTCGAGCAGGACAGTGTGATCTTCGACGCGAGCAGCTCACAGATCGCCTCGATTCAGAGCGCGCGCGTGGAATGGCGACGCGACACCGTGCTGCGCCTTCACGGCCGCCTGGTGTGGAACGAGGACCGAACGGTGCGCGTGTTCTCGCCATTTGCCGGGCGGGTCGTCACGATCGCCGCCCGCGTGGGCGATCGGGTCGGAGTCGGCCAAACGCTCGCGGTGCTGGAGGCGCCCGAGTTTGGGTTGGCGCAGTCGGAGGAGAGCAAGGCCGAACAGGATTTCGTGCTGGCGCAAAGAAGCCTGGCGCGGGTGGAGGAGCTGCAAGCCGTCGGTGCGGCCCCGCTGAAGGATCTCTATGCGGCGCAGGCCGATCTGGCGCGTGCCAGCGCGGAGCGCGCGCGAACCCGGGAGCGGATGAAGCTCTACGGGACGGACGGCGTGATCGATCAGCGCTTTCCACTCCGTAGCCCGATCGCCGGCGTGGTCGTCGAGCGCAACCTGAACCCCGGACAGGAGGCGCGCCCGGACGCCAGTCCGGAGAAACCCTATTTCGTCGTTTCCGATCCCAGTCAGCTGTGGTTTCTCCTCGACGTCGCGGAAGCCAGCATCGGAGCGGTCAGGTCCGGTACCGAAGTCATGATCGCCGCGACCGCGCTCGGCGAGGCGCGGGTCAAAGGCCGCATCGCACACGTCGCCGATCTCGTCGACCCGCAGACTCGCACGGTGAAGGCCCAGGGAACCATCAACAACACCGATCAGCGTTTGAAGGCCGAGATGTTCATCATGGCGGACCTGAAAATTCCCTCGGTACCGGGTCTGCTGGTGCCGACGAGCGCCGTCTATCTTCGCGGGGATCGTAATTACGTCTTCGTCGATTCGGGTGACGCCCGCTACGTTCGCAAGCTGGTGAAGATCGGGCCGCGCGACAACGATCGCGAGCTCGTGCTCGAGGGACTCGAGCCCACGGACAGGGTCGTGGTGTACGGCAGCTTGCTGCTCGAGAAGATTCTCAGCGGGAACCAGTGACGTGATCCGGCGCATCATAGCGTTCGCGCTGGACCAGCCGCTCTTGATCGTGCTCGGCACCGTCCTGTTCGTCGGCGCGGGTGTCGCCGCCTTCAGGGGACTGCCGGTGGAAGCATTCCCGGACGTCACCGATACCCAGGTCACCGTCATCTCTCTCTATCCGGGCCGCGCGGCCGAGGAAGTGGAAAAGCAGGTCACGGTGCCGCTCGAGGTCGGGCTCTCAGGCCTCCCCGGCGCGGTGCGGATGTTCTCGCACACGCAGTTCGGGCTCTCGTTCATCATCCTCACATTCGATGATCGCCATAGCGGGTATTTCGTTCGCCAGCAGGTGGTGGAGCGGCTTGCCGGTGTCGATTTGCCCGAAGGCGTCCAGGCGCAGCTCGCTCCCTTCTCGACTGCGATCGGCGAGATCTATCGCTATCGCATGAAGGGCGACGGCGTTTCATCGCGTGAGCTGCGCACCTATCAGGACTGGGTGGTGGCGCGCCAGCTGCGGTTCGTCGCCGGCGTCGCCGACATCGTCACCCTCGGCGGACTCGTGAAGCAGTACGAAGTGCGTCCTGACCTCGAGCGGCTGCGCGACTACAAACTGACCCTGGCGCAGCTGTCACAGGCGATCCAACGCGGCAACGCCAATGCCGGCGGCAGCTACGTCGAGCAGGGCCGTCAGCAATACCTGATCCGGGGCATCGGCTTGCTGACCGGCCCCGACGATATCGGCAACGTGGTCGTCGCCGAGCGCGGCGGCTCTCCGATCCTGGTCAGGGACGTCGCGCGTGTGGCCATCGGTGCCGTGCCACGGCAGGGCGTCGCCGGCCAGGACGCCGAGGACGACATCGTGACCGGGGTGGTTCTGATGCGCCGTGGCGAGAACCCGGCTGAAGTGCTCAAGGCGGTGCGCGCCCGGGTCGACCAGCTGAACACCACCGGCTTGCCATCCGGCGTCCAGATCGTCCCGCTCTACGATCGCACCTGGCTCATTCGCAAGACGCTCACCACCGTGTTTTCCAACCTGGTGGAGGGCGCGCTCCTCGTATCGATCGTGCTGTGGTTCTTCCTCGGCAACCTTCGCGCTGCCGGCATCGTCGCGATGACCATACCTCTGGCGCTGCTCGCGACGTTTCTCGGTCTGACTTCGATCGGTATCCCAGCCAACCTGCTTTCGCTCGGCGCCATGGATTTCGGCATCATCGTCGACGGCGCCGTCATCGTCGTCGAGAACGTGTTCCGCAAGCTCTCGGTGGCGAGCCACCATCAGCCGGCGCTCGGCGATGAGCAACGCAAGCGCGTGATTCTCGAAGCGGCAGCCGAGGTGGGCCGCCCGACCCTGTTCTCGATGCTGATCATCATCGCCGCGCACATACCGATCTTTACGCTGCAGCGACACGAGGGTCGCATCTTCGCCCCCATGGCGTATGCGGTCGTGTCGGCGCTCGTCGGGGCCCTCGCTTTCTCGCTAACGTTGGTCCCGCTGCTGTGCTCGGCGCTGCTCAAGCGGAACCTCCCCGAGAAGGAGACCTTCATCGTTCGTGCGGCACGAGACGCCTACCAGCGCTCGCTGGGTTGGACGCTTCGCCACCGCGCCGTCGTGATCGGGGCCGCCGGCGTCGCTCTCGCCGCCAGCCTGGCGCTGGTGCCGCGGCTCGGCACCGAGTTCCTTCCCGAGCTGAACGAGGGTGCGGTGTGGGTCAACGTGATGCTGCCGACGAGCGTGTCGGTGTCCGAAGCGCAAGAGCTGACCCGCCGAGTGCGGCTCGCGATCCGCTCGGTTCCCGAGGTGGCGAGTGTGACGTCGAAGAGCGGCCGACCCGAGGACGGGACTGACCCGAAGCTGATCAACATGGCGGAGTTCCTCGTCGACCTCAAGCCCGAATCCGACTGGCGCCACGGCCTCGACAAGCCTCAGGTGCTTCGCCAGATGGACGTGGAGATCGGGAAGATTCCAGGGCTCGAGACGAGCTTCTCGCAGCCCATCCGTGACAACGTCCTGGAGTCGATCTCGCAGATCGATGGCCAGATCATCGTCAAGGTCTTCGGCGACGATCTCGAGCTGCTGCGCGATCGGGCCCTCGCGATGCTCAAGGAGATCAACACCGTGCCCGGCGTGGCCCGGGCGTTCGTGGATCGCCTGGGTGAGCTGCCTCAGATCCAGGTGCGTGTCGAGCGCGCGCGCGCCGCGCGCTACGGCCTGAATGTCGGGGACATCCAGGATGTGATCGAGACCGCGCTCGGCGGCAAGCCGGTGACTCAGATCTGGGAAGGCGAGCAGCGCTTCGGGGTCGCGCTCCGCCTGCCCGAGGCGGAACGCGAGCTCACGCGGTTGCCGACATTGCTCATGGCGACGCCCAACGGCGCATATGTGCCGCTGTCCGAGGTGGCCAGCTTCCGGAGCGTGGGCGGGATGATGAATATCGCCCGCGAGAACGGTCGGCGAGTGCTCGCGATCGGCGTGTTCATTGAGGGGCGAGACATGGGCGGCGTCGTCGCGGACATGCAGCGGCGCATCGCCCACGGCGTCAAATTACCCGCTGGCTACGAGGTGACGTGGTCCGGTGAATTCGAGAATCAAGAGCGCGCGATGACGCGCCTCGCGCTCATCGTGCCGGTGTCGATCCTCATCATTCTTCTGCTTCTGTTCAACGCCTTCAGATCGTTCAGGTCGGCTTTCGTCATCGTGGCGAACATCCCGTTCTCGGTCATCGGGGGGATCGTGGCGCTGTGGCTGACGGGTACCTACCTTTCGGTCTCCGCCGCGATCGGCTTCATTGCGCTATTTGGCCAGGCCGTGCTGAACGGTGTCGTCATGGTCGCACTGTTCAACGAGCTGCGAGGGAGCGATATGTCCGCTGAGGAGGCCGTGACCGACGGAGCCGTCACGCGACTCCGGACGGTCTTGATGACCGCGTTGCTCGCGAGCCTCGGACTGCTGCCGATGGCTCTGTCGCACGGGATCGGCTCGGAGACCCAAAGGCCTCTGGCCATCGTCGTGATCGGGGGCCTCGTGACGGCGACCCTTCTCGTCCTCTACGTGCTTCCGGTGCTCTACGTCATGGTGACGCCCGGACCACGTCGTCCACCGGCTTGAGAGACATGCCGAGACTCTTCCGTCTTCATCACGTCGCGGCCGGAGCCCTGACCGTATTGACTGCTTGCACGCCCCTGGTGCAGATGCCCGCCGCGTCCGCCGACGGACCCCGCATCTCACATTTGGAGTTCGAGCCACCTGAGAGCGTCGTGGGCTGCACCGTCATGCTGCGCTTTCAGTTCGAAACGAAGAGCGCCGACATCACTGGCGGGCGCGTACGTTGGTCCGTCGCCATGGGCCGGAGACCCACGGCCGATAGCCTGACACTGGATCCAGAGCTGTTTCAGGGCCAGACATCCGGGCAGGTGACCCTCGCGCTCAGACTCAAGAAGGTGGGACACTACCACTACCTCGTGCAGGTCGAAGACAGCGCGGGGCGCCGAAGTAACGTCCTCGAGCAAGACCTGACCGCGGAAGTTTCCTGGGCGCCGGGAGTTATCCCGTGTTCCCAGTAGTGGGCTTGACAACCCTTGGATGCGGGTGGAGTATCCGGCAGCGAGTCCGTCCGACCCCCGGGAGGCTTCAGATGCCCGGACAGGGTGCGTGGACAGTCCTTCGTTGTTCTTCCTCTCCGATCGCGGCTCCGCTGTGCGTATGAACCACGAGTGTCGGCGCGACTCGCTGCTTCAGCGCACGATCATCCTGTTCCTGACCGTTGCGCTTTTCGCGCTCACGCCGCTCGCGCACGCTTCTCCGCCCGACCCGTCCTGGATTGGGGGATTCTACGACGACGACGACTACGACGACGTCGTTATCCTCGTCACGTCGGGCGTGGGCATCGCGGATGGCGTGCTATGCGCGAGCCTGCTGCTCCCGCTCGAGGTCGTTGCGCGGGCGCCGCATGTTCACGAAAGCGATCCATCTCAGCCCCATCTGCCCTCGTCGCCCAGCCGGGCGCCTCCTCTGGCGTAGCCGTCCCTAACTAGCGACTCCGCGGGCTGACCGCGGGACACCGAACCGGTGGCGTCCGCCACCGCGTTTGAGCGCTGCCACCGCTCTCGAGGAGGGGACTGCCATGCGACTATTCCTCGTCAAGGTGCTCGTTACGCTCGTCATCCTGGCGACGCTGGCTTCGCCCGTGTTTGCTCAGGCGCCCGTGCCGACGGTGACGATCTCCGGACTCTTCGACCAGATCACGTCGATGGGCCGAAATTTTTACGACGGAAACCTCACGCGAGACAGCGACCACGAATGGTATGCCCGGACCCGGTTCCGCCCGGACCTCGAGTGGAGGGTCGGCCGGGTTGCTGCCGTGCTCGGTCTCGAGATCGACCTGGCGTATGGGCAGATGGGGCCCAACGACGGTGGCTTCCCCGGCAACAACAGCGGGTCCGCGGGCGGCGCCGCCGCCGGTCCCGGTGGCAGCACGCCCGGTGGGTGCAAGGTCAACGCCAGCGCCTGTCTGGCTCTCAACAACGACGTCGCCGGCATCATCAAGATCAAGTGGATC
>Ga0075423_10006167_pt1 | contig 11240 bp, 10 predicted proteins | sample SoiMethybrSBSTD2_FD_80114 | JGI IMG/M metagenome (GOLD analysis project Ga0075423, IMG submission 80114) | Bulk soil microbial communities from a Populus tree surrounding site in Tennessee, USA - Soil MetaG P. TD hybrid SBSTD2 | ecosystem: Environmental > Terrestrial > Soil > Tree plantation...
GCTGTCCTTCTTAAGCCCTAACGGATCTGGATCAAACTGAAAGGGCTGGGCGGTCGTCCGACTGCAGGTGAAGTGCTCTCCGGTTTCAAGATAGTCTGAGTAACGCGTTGTCGAGCGATCATGACTAGGAGACGCACTCATCACATAGATGACGTCTACATCGCAAAGAGTCAGTGGGGAAGGACTTCCCACTGGATGCTGCTGAAGCAGGTTGCCAATCCGTTCCGGCATATTGTCAGTTGTATCCAGCAGATTTTCCGCTACCTTTCCATCAATGGTCATATCATCCTGAAACTCTTGCGCCAGTGCGATGTCGAGCTTCGGATCAAAAATAACAACAATTCGAACTCGACTCCAAACCTCAGCGCATCCCAGGACCTCATCTTTTTCAAAGGACTTCAATGCTCGATCCACAGAGCTGAGAAATAGGTCCCGGTCCTGGATGATTGGGTCGGTCTCAAACTCTGGGTCCGTCGGTTGCAGTCGGCGTTTTCGAATCTTAGGGTTGGCCACAAGGAGAATCGTATATGGAAATTGAGGGGGGTGTTCCCACTCATCCGGGTAAAGTTTCTGGGCTTCCAAGTCAGGATGAGCAAGGAAAAGGTTTCGAAAGGCAGCCTCTTCTTCCTGCTTTGGAGACTTGATGATGTTAATTACTTTTGAAGTATCGAACGCAAAGGCAATCCGGGAGCTCTTCCTCTGCAGTACGACAACGTAGATGAACAGAGCATCGTTGTAAAGCGATGCAAATACCGCGCCAAAAACGTAAGCGGCGAAGTAGATCTTTGCCAAAGCCAAAAACGCCACCCAGACTGTCGCGAAAGGGAGCGTGGGTGTCGGCAGGGCATACAGAAGGCCGGTTAACACAGCGAAGGGACCACCCAGCCAGCTGCCGGCCGCAAAGGCACCAAGTAGCGCACACGGAACATGCCATTCCAGGTTTGTGAATGATTCAGGGAACCTCAGGGTGGTCGCGGTGAGAACTGAAAAAAACGCCAGCGCCGTGGCGAGCTGACGGACACGCAGATACTTGATCGGTGGAAGTCTCCGGATCTGAATGAGGCCAGGATCTCTAAGAAGATTCACGATCACGCTTGCGAGACTTTGCACCTCCGCCTCCCACTTACGTATAAAGAGGTGATCCCACACTGAGGGGGAAAGGAGTAGAAAAGTTGGGTGGCCGGTTCATGCGGAAAGCAGAGTCCAACAGAACCTGCTCCGTTGAAACTGCGTGCCCCGTCTGTTCAGCCGTAAACCGACAAGCCGTATAGGATCAAAGCTCCCTGTTCTTGGCTCATCAGGTCTTCCGAGGGAATTGCTCGAAAGGGGTCAAACCTTATCGTGACTCCAATCGCTTCTTGAATTCGACGGCGGCGTTTCTCCAGCCTTCGTCCGTCTCCAGCTCCAGATATCGGTCCAGTGCACCCAATGCTCCTTGTAGATCTCCCTTCCGTTCCTTCACCAAAGCCAGGTTGTACCAAGCCTCCCTAAAGTTGGGGTCTGCTTTCAGACTGGCTTCGAATGCGTTTTGAGCCTTCTCCCAATCCCGCTGGCTGAAATACAAGACACCCTGATCGTTCAGGAGAGAGGCTGACCCGCTTTCCTCAGCTTTAAGCTGCCGGTAGATTGACTCTGCCTTTGCATAGTTCTTTTGAATCAAGTAGACCTGCGCCTCAATTTGCCGGATCTTATCAGGATTTGCCCCGTTTGTGGCGGCTTTTTGAGCGAGGTCCAGTGCCTTCTCAGGATAAGTCGGCGTTCTTTCCGCTTGCTCGCCCGACATGAAGGCTGCCACTCCGCTGGAGCCGTACCCGCCGGACAGCCGAGCACTGTCCTTCATGTAGACGCGATAGTTTTGTTGCAGGAGCCGTTCAGCCTCTGCCAATTGCCAGGAGCGGTTGTATCCACGAATCCCCTCGTAAGCTCCGATGGACAAGAGCAGCAGGGCCAGAGCGGCCAAAGCCGGAGAACGCCAGCCAGCCGTAAAAGTCTCCGAAAAGCGCAAAAAATGTTTTAACCGGTCCCATAATCCCGTCGCCCCGACTTCGCGCTGTTGAACTTTCGAATCGGCCTGCACATAAGATAGAATTCGGGAAACCTGGCTCTTTGCAGTGACACTCGTCAGTTGATGAATTGCTTGTTTCTCCAGTTCGGAGGCTGGCGCAAGCGAGTTCTTGACCAGAGAAACCATTGTCTCGTAGCACGCCGAGCACTCATCCAAATGAGTCTCGATTCTGGCCCGCTCTGCCTCATTGATATCTCTTTCCAGGTATCGGTACGTCATCTCGGGCGTAAGGCAGAGCGCCGTCTCTTCCCGGTTCTTCGATTGACCCATCTTCTGCTTCCCCCCAGCAAGAAGCGAAACAATCCATTCCAGCAGTTGGCTGTTATGACTACAGCGCGGACACTCCTGCAGATGTTTTTCTAACCGTGTGCGTTCATTCTCGTTAGATTGACCTTCCCGGAGTCGGACGAACTCGGCTGAATTGAGACAACCCCCAGGATCCATGCCTGCCCACCTTCCGTGATTTATAGGACAAGAAAACTAAGATCCTTTCCCCAAACTCTTGCTCTTCAACATCATTCTTTCCAGAAGGGCCTGCTGCAGGAGCTGTTTGAGACGACTGATCGTGTTGGCGACTCCTTTGGCCGAAAGATCTACTGGAAAACGCTGAGCAATTTCTTCCGCTGAAAAGCCTTCGTAAATGGCGAGCTTGACAATCAACTTGTCACGCGCCCTATTCTTGCCCTGGACAACCTGACTGAGAATACCCTCGATCTCTTGGCGTAGGGAGACGCCCTTGAAGTATTCTTCCAAGTCAAATTGCCGCGACCGGATTGAGCTCTCGAGGGACGGGCCATCCGGATCTGCTTCTTGCTCCAAAGGGCTATCCAGGGAAACCTGGACCACGTCCCGCTTCTTGGCTTTGACGCTTGACAAATGGTTGAGCACGACATTTCTGGCAATGGTTCCAAGATAAAGGTATATCGAGTTCTCTGAAGAGCCTTTGAACTCGCGCAACGCCCTGCAATCTCCTCCGACCAGCTTCAGATACACCTCTTGAACCAGATCCTCGTAGACCGCAGCTGACTGAGTGGACCTTTGGAGGATCCCGATCTGGGAACACTCTCGATAGACGGAGGACTGAATGGCAGAATGAAAACGTGAGCAAAACTCTGACCACACGGCTTCATTCGAGGGCTCCTCCGCGCAGAGCTTAACTACTTCAGTATTCTTCAGCTTCTTGAGGTCCATGGCATCGGACGGATTGAGAGCCACCTCGCGAACCTTGCAGCTCATTGAAGCTACCCGTCAACTGGATTGCTTCGGTTGCAGGATTTCGGGCCTCTCGAGCCGCCTCGGCGGCTATCAAGCCGGAGATTATGACACTTACTCTCTCTCCACCTAACCAGAATAATATCACTCAATCGGGGGGTGATATCGAAAGAACTTCAACTGGTTCGCGACGCGATTGGTCGAAGGAACGAAGTGCCGAGACCCGGATTGAATTGCCCGAGCTTTGTCCTCATAATGACAATCGCGATACAAGCGTTCGTTTCGGAACCTGGCTGTCGCGAAAGAGAGTCTGTTTGGCGATTGACCCGCATTGCCTTCTGCTCAAAAGGGGAAACTTCGAGTAGCCTGTCCATGCGACGTCTGGCAAAATTTACGGCCATCTTTGTCCTGACTATTTTTTGGGCGGCAGTACCCGCCTGGCCGTGGGGAACTGATGGGCATCAGATTGTTGCGCGCATTGCGGCAATGAACCTCTCTGTAACCGCCAGACGAAAAGTTGCCAAGCTTCTCAGCGTTCCATCGGATCCCAATACGGTTGCCGAAGCCATGGCTGACGCCTCCGTTTGGCCGGATACGGTTCTGAGGGATTTGGATCCCGACACGAAGTCCTGGCACTTTCTGGATATCTGTCTGGGCGACGCCAGGGAAGCAGTCGGTGGACGCTGTCAAAGAAACGGTTGCGTTACACAAAAGATCGAAGAGTATCGAGACCGACTGCGAAGAGGGAGATACGACAAATGGGGCGGCAAAGGCGATTTGAGCCTGCTCATCCATCTTGTGGGAGACATTCATCAACCCCTCCACTGTGCCAGTAACGCCGATCGAGGAGGAAACTGCGTGCAGGTCGACTTTCGGAGTGCGGTGAACCTTCATTTGCTTTGGGACGTCGAAGTCGTCCAGGAAATCGAAGATGAAACTCGAACAGGAAGCGAGGGCGTTTCAATTCGCCTGGCACAGGATCTGCAAGGCAATGCATCGTGGGATAGCTTTTCGTGGAAAACGGGAAACGCAAAGGATATTGCCTGGGAATCGCACCAGCTTGCAGAAAGCCGAGTCTATCTTCGAATTGGTATACCAAAGCAAAGCTGTCTGACTGCACTGCAGGGATGTGACGCAGCGCCGCAGGGAATCAGGGACCTGCCCATCCCCGTCGACGCAGCTTACGTAGAAGAAGCCGCCTCGGCGGCGCGAACCCAGTTAATGCGAGCTGGAGTTCGGTTGGCCGAACTGCTGAATTTGATCTGGCCTTAAGAAGAAAAAAATAGGGGAATTACTCCTGCTTCAGCCAGTCCGAGAAAACCTCTTCCATGGATTGAGACGGTTCCCAGTCTCTAATCGTCAGGGCGGAGGACCTGGCCTGCTGAGAATAGGCAGAGCGAACGATGTTGAGTTGAGAACCGATGGACTCGGAGTTCACCCTGGTCAAGAGCTGATCACGCAAGTTGAGCATCAGCAGTGGTCGAGGAGCAACACAGGCTGCAAGATCGGTTAGGTCGTAAGCCGTCAGAGCTCCAGAAACCAGATCGGTTGCCGGAACGTTGTAAAACCGGCTCATCACCACAGATTCGTAGGAGGCCAAGGTATCGATTAGGGCGACTTTCCGAATCGAGCTATCGAAAACTGCTGCATGGAGCAGCGGGATGCCAAGACCTGCCCGTGCCAGGGCTGTGAGATGAGTAGCATCGATGTCACTCCGAGACTTCAAATAACGAACCGCTCCAACGATCTCGGCAGCCCGCACTCCTACTACGGTCCGCTTGGTTTGCACGCCCAAGAAGGCTTCCGCATCACCGGCACTTCCCGTTTCTCCGACGCCTGAGAGGTCAGGTGCGAAAACGGCCAGTCCCTGATGAACAAACCACTCCATCTCTCCTTTAATCTTGGCCTCGACGGCTTTCCCGGCCGGATGAAGATAAATCAAAGCTGGGTGCTTGCCCGCCCCATCTGGCACCATTAGCAGAAAAGGAATGGCCAACGAACGTTCTGACAGCAGCACCTGCTTTTCGACAAAATAGTCGGCTCTTCGATACCGCCCACGAAAAATGGTGCGCGGCGATTGTTCAAGAAGTTGGTACCCGGATATCGCTTCAGCGTTATTTCGGACTCTTTGCAGATGAGCGGAAAGATCCCTGCGGGAGGACCGCAGCTTGTCAATGAGCTTCTGAGCCTCCGACTTGTTGATCGAGAAAACGGTTTCACCTCCAACAGAGGTGGTAACCTGCCCGGTTGTGGTAACCGTCAGATCCTCCCGTTGGACCGGTTCGAGCTCTTCGTCCTCTGAGCTGCCGGGAAGGCTCAGATATTTTTGGAAGAAGGCATAAATCGCCTGACGGTTCTTGGCAGTGTACCCATGTCCGTGGTCGTCTTCCACCATGTCCAGATGATCCTTGCCTCCGAGGGCGTCGAAGGCTCGACGTGCCTCGTTGACCGTCTCACGGGCCCCCTGGATGCTGAAGAAATCTCGGGTGGTTGCCACGACAAGCGTGGGCTTTGGAGCTCTCACTTCGAGAAGGTCTGCATGATCTAGGCCGTTGGCGACGCCGCCGTTCAAGTTCTGCTCGGCATCTTGAGGCCCGATCGATTCGAAGAGCCGCTGCAAGCCGCAGATGTAGCAGGCTGGAGCGGCAGCCAGCACTCGGTCGTCGATGGCGGCCACATAGCTGGTTTGGGTCCCACCGCCGGATATGCCCGTCACGCCGATCCTGCTCGCATCAACCTCTGGCCTCGACACAAGATAGTCGATGGCTCGAATCGCGTCCCACGTGAAATAGCGCGCTGCCGAACTGCCGCTTAACAGGCATTGTTTACCGAAATAGGAATGCTCGGTTGTGGGCCCGCCCACTACCGAGCGTTTTGCAGCGGAATCAAAGTACTGAAGTCTCTCGCCTTGACCGATGGGATCGACAGCCAGGACAACAAATCCCTTTTTCACCAGATTCAAGATTAGCTGCTGATAACTGGGAGCGCGAAAAGCAATATCCGTGTGCCCAATGAGATTTAAGATCGCCGGACCTCTTCCTTGCAACCCATCGGGAATGAAGATACAGGCAGTGACGAACAGGTTGGGCATCGATTCAAGGATGATCTTCTCGATGCGGAATCCCTTTTTGCTCACCGCACCGACGGTCTTGGCATTGAGAGGGGTCCGTGCGGGGAATGGGCCAACGATTCTGTTCAGAATCGCTTTGAGCTGGTCCTGCCGCGACTTCCAGTCTTCGACAGAAGCAAGGTTCGCGATCGCCCTTCTGCGATTCTCGAGAAACTCAAATGCCAGGCTGTTCAGATGCCGCTGAAGTTGATTGGAGGAGTCACTCCATTCGACCCAGCCCTTGAGTACCGAAAGGTCCTCAATCTCGGCAAGGGCACTTTCCGATGCCCAGACGCAGACGATTATTAAGAACGTCAATAAAACCAGCTTTTGAGAACGTCGTTCGCTCGGAATTGCATTAAGAATGCTCTGAATCACGAATGGATTATTCCTGACTAGGTGACGGGACGGCAAAGGAAAAATTCTCAGACACCATCGGGAAGGTGCTCTTCCCGGCTTCCAAAATCGAGTCGACCAAGACTTCCGCGTGTTCTTAGGTATCGCCCAAACATTTGCTTGCAGCTTCCCTCTGAACTTGACGATTACCTAAATCGGGCCTGTTCAGAGCCTATGGGATCTGAACGAGGCCCGCTCAGCATGCCATTCAACCGATTTGTGAGCTCGCAGTCACCGCCGCCAGGAGGCAATTAGGTTCGCTATGTCTAACCCTTCAGACTTGGCCGAGCAGGTCAAAACCCATTTTGAGAACCGGGATTTTGAAGCGCTGATGAGAGTGGTTAATCAGGCGCTAGGGCAGTCCGACGTCAAGTTGGCCGCCGGCGGGCAACTACGTGAGATTCAAGGACAGATCGAGGACGAAAAATTGCGCGAGGAGTTTGAGATCCATGTCGCGAATCTCAAAAATGAGGCGACGAAGCAGTTTGACCAGGAACGCTATAGCGACTGTCTCGGAACTTTTCGATTCCTGTGTGAGTTGGAGCCAGACAATAAGACCTTGAGAGACTATCTGGAGTTATGCCAGCAGCTGTTGCCGGCAACTGCAAGCAGCTTTCCGGGCGAGGTTACAGCCAAGGTTTCGGATGCCAAGGGAATGGTTTGCAGCCCCGCAGAAGTCATCGTTCCCTCGGAATCCTTTGCAGAGGCTCCTGTGTCGCAGGTCATGAGCACAAGTACCGCCGAGACAGGCGTTCCCAACTTACAGTCCTCGAATAATGATGAGAAGTTTCGGTTGAAGCCAGAAGAAGATACCTCTCTTCATGTCGTCCTGCCGTCGAGCATGGAAGTTTCCCAACCAGAACCTCTCATGAAGGGTGCGGCTGCGAGGGAGGTCAAGGAGCCAGCAGTTAAGTCGCTAACATTGAGGCTGAAGTTAAGCCTCGTCGCAGTCGGCCTCCTGTTGGTTGCAGTCCTTGGAGCAGTCTACCTGAAGGGCCCGATGCAAGGCTGGAAGAGCTCGCAGCAGCATCGCTCAAATTCCCGAAATACCCCGCTCCCTGCTTCCTCATCCAATGAAGGAGCCTCCAAAGCTGAAAGACAGCCGCTGTTGCTTCAAAAGGCCGAAGCCGCTGCAGCGTCGAATCATTACGTCGCGCCTCCTGGAGATAACGCCGTTGCCTATTGCAATCAGGTTCTGACTGAGGATCCTGAAAACACAAAAGCTCGGACCCTAAAGGCAGAGAGCATCAATAGGGCACTGATTCAAGCGAGGAAATTCGTCGAAAATAGGAAATTCTCCGAAGCGCGTGAGATCTATTCATCACTGCTGACATTGTCTCGCCAGGAGAGCCGCTTTCCTCTGACAGCACAGGAGGTCGAGAAGGAGATTGAGAAGCTGGAGTTCACCGTATACCCCGTTGTTCACGACCACCTGTTTGGAAGCTGCAAGGGATATCTGAGGTTTAACGCTTATCTGATCTCATTTGTACCTTCACGGGACTCAACAGATGGTTTTGCTGAGACTTTCTCTGAGGTCACTCTCTTTGCACCCAGCGACCGGCTCAAGATCGAAATCAGGGCGAAAACCTATCACTTCGAGTCGAAGACCGACGCTCACGTAAAGAGTAGTGCACAGATCATGACCATCTACAGGGATCTCAAGAGAAGAATGGCAAAGGAAAACTGAGAACTGAGAATGCTAATTCAAGACCTGAGGCCCCAAACCCTGAGTTGCCTTCACACGCGCTATGCGCCTGACACTTCGCGTCTCACTGCCTCGGCCTGGAATGCGCTGAAGAGCAGGTTGCCGTGCGTCGGCTCGCCTCAAGCTCCAAGACAGATTGATGATTCATTTGCTGCCAACGTTCAGGAGTCATGGTAAAGAGCTATTCTATTAGGCCGTTGACCAAAAACTGATGGCTGTGGCAGTGAACGGAGAAGGTACGTTTAAAGCTAGCGCGCCCAAGTTCTTGCTCCAGACTCGTGAGATTATGAGTCGGTACCGCTACGCCGTGACTGCAGATGGTCAGCGCTTTTTGGTCAATACTCCACTGGAGGAGGCCAATACTTCGCCAATCACCGTCGTGCTTAACGGCAGAACTAGGCAAAAAGTGAGAGTCCAGGAACTGCGCACCATTCGAGCTGGGATTCTCGAGGCAAGAAAAGTCAACAGTTGTTAAGGCGAACGTTGTATCATTAATGAAGATTGTGATCCTTGCGATTTGCAGATCGGAGGCTCTATGAAAAAGAGTGTTGTGATGGTCTTCCTGATCTTGGTCCTGATCTCGGCGCTTGGAGTGTCTTCCACCCGAGTGGGAAAACTGAAGGCGGGGAAACCAATCTCAATTCGGCCTACTTCAGTTGCTGCGCTTGTTCCTCAACCGAACAGTCTGAACTCGAACGCAATCAGGAAAGAAGACCCGCAAGATTCGCACAAAGTCATCCTGACGCTTCAAACACGCAACTACTTGCTCACGATTTATGGCGGCGCGGATCAATTCTATTCAGTCAGCACTCAGGACGGAGTTGCTTTAGCAGAAAAGCTGGACTTAGGAGAATTGAAGGTTCGCTTTCCTGAGTTACACGAGCTTCTGAATGGGAGCTGGGCCTGCGATTCTCCCATCGCCGACGCGAGGTTTTGAAGCTGGCTTCCGGCCCCGACAGGATTGAAGAAGAGATTGTCGAGGTTATCGAGTTTACGCTGTCCATTCCGAGAAGTCGCATCCCGCAGCCAGGATGTATTCTTGCCCTTTTTTGCCACGCTCGTTCCCTCCGAAAGAAAACCGTCCGACGAGGTGAACCTTCAGGTCACCTTCAAACTGCACTGCGTCCGGTCTGGCGAAACTAATGTGAAACCTTCCGAGGGAGTGTTTTCGTATTAACAACAGAGGGGACGGATAGCTGATCAAGACCTCGGACCCGGGCAGGATGTTGCTTGCCAGCGCGTCTGCAGAGCGGTTTGATGTTGACACTTCTTTACAAAGGAAGCAGGTGCCGTCTGATATCATGTTTGATTGAAGTGGGATGACCTGCACGACTAGTGCCTCTAAGCCCGAATGAGAGGTTTGAGCTGAGTTCTCCCACAAGGTGTCGGTGTTGCCGAGTCGATAAGATCGTCTCGTCACTGGCAACAGGAAAGATCGACGAGAACCAAGGAGGCCCGTCATGAATATCAAACGAGAGCTTTTTCCCATCGTCTGTTTGCTTTTTTCCTTTTTACCGATTCATGCACAGGACCAAAAGCCCAATTTCTCCGGGACCTGGGCAATCGATAGAGAGAAGAGTGAATTCGGCCCGTGGAGCGGAGAGCGGGACAAGCCGCCAGGAGGGGATGATCGGGAGCAACAAGGTAGAAGAGCTCCGAGGGAAGGCGCCATCGAAGGGGAAGGCGGGAGGAGGCCAAGAGGAGGCACGTTCGATTCCATGGTGATTGAGCACAAAGAACCGAATCTCACGATAAAGCGCAAAATGAGTTTTCGGGGAGAAGAGCGCACTCAGGAGCTGAAGTACACGACGAACAATAAGAAGAACAACAATGAAGGGTTCTTCGGGACGACCACGGAATCCAAAACCCATTGGGAGGGTGATAAGCTAGTCACAGAGTCAACTACAGAAACACCCCGAGGAGTGATGGAGACCAAGGAGGTCCGCAGCCTGTCGGCTGACGGCAACACCATGACGCTTGAAATGACAACAAAGGGAGGACCCAGGGAAGGGACCCGAAAAATGGTGTTCAATAAGCAACCATCCAACTAGAAGCTGCCGTCCAACGAGCGGCATGGGAACCCTTTCGAGTAACAGCCAAGCATTGAGCGGTCCAACACACACTTCGGCGCGCCTTTTCCCGCGTGCACAAGGCGCCCGCTCCGCCTCAAACTTTCTGATCCTATTTATGCGTCGAGAATTGGCGAGGTGGCGAACAGCCTTTGGGCCGATGCTTTTGCTGTGCACACTGTCCGCCAGTGCTCAGGGCGGAGAGTTGTGGTTGATGGGAAAGGTTACGGATGGGAAAAAGAAACCATTGCCAGAGGTGACCGTGAAACTGGGTCAACTCGATCATCCAGCTCTGCTGCAGGTGCAGACGGACTCCGCTGGAAGTTTTGTCTTCAAGGACCTTTCGCCAGGGAAATACCGTTTGGAAGCGGAGCGAGCGAACTTTGTAAGCGCTACGAAGGAAGTCACTCTCAATCGGAGCATCACGCAAGTTGATCTGGTTCTGAAACCATCCCAGGCTAGAGCCGCTGCTGAAGGTGCGTCACCTTCTTCAAAGGGGGCGGAATCCGCTGTGGGCAGTCAGCGGGCTTCGCGCAATCGCGGTTTCCAATCGTTGCGTCTCCAAATTCCGGAAGGACTGGATGCCTCTCAGGAGAGCGGGAATACAACGTCGTCCGTTCAGCCGGGGGCGACAGCGCCTGGCAACACGACGGAAAATCGCGATTCGGAAACGCTTCTCATTCA
>Ga0075423_10006170_pt1 | contig 11239 bp, 10 predicted proteins | sample SoiMethybrSBSTD2_FD_80114 | JGI IMG/M metagenome (GOLD analysis project Ga0075423, IMG submission 80114) | Bulk soil microbial communities from a Populus tree surrounding site in Tennessee, USA - Soil MetaG P. TD hybrid SBSTD2 | ecosystem: Environmental > Terrestrial > Soil > Tree plantation...
AACCTGCCGCCGGCGCTGGCCGCCGTGCACCCGCGCTGGCACGTGCCGCACCGGGCCGAGGTCGCGGTCGGCCTGCTGGTCGCCGTGCTGGTGATCGCCGTCGACCTGCGCGGCGCGATCGGCTTCTCCTCGTTCGCGGTGCTGACCTACTACGCGATCGCCAACGCGAGCGCGCTCACCCTGCCCGGCCGGGCGGCCGGGAAGCTGCTGCCGGTCGTCGGCCTCGCCGGCTGCGTGTTGCTGGCGATCAACCTGCCCCTGACCTCGGTCACGATCGGCGCCGGCGTGCTCGCGGTCGGCGTCGCGATCCGCGCGGTCCGCCTCCGCCGCGGCCGCTGACCGCCCCGCCCGCCGCCCGCTGGGCGCCACGGCCGCTGACCGCCCCGCCCGCCGCCCGCTGGGCGTCACGTCCGCTGCGCGCCGTGCCGGCGTAGACCGGTGGTCAGGCCGGGCGGGCGGTGGCGAGCAGCACCGGGGCGTCGGTGCCGGCCCAGGTCCCGTGCAGGGCCTGCGCGCCGGCGGTCGTCGGCTCCGGCAGGTCCAGCCGCCGCCGGACCGTGAGCACGAGCGGGCCGGCCGAGACGACCGTCGCGTCCGGGCCGTCCGTGGCCGCCACGGCGGCCAGCTCCGGTACCGCGGCCGGCGACGTGCCGCTGCCGACCACCCGCACGGTCGGCTCCCGCCGCTCCAGCCCGGCACCGGTGTCGATCTCGAGCTCGGCCTCGTGGCCGCCGGTCAGGATCGCTGCCGCCAGCGCCCGCATCGCGACCGGGTCGGCGCACCCGTCGTACACCCACCGCGGCCCGAGCACCGAGTGCTGCATGGTCGTGACCAGCGCGTCCTCGGCGCCGGCGAGCGGCGCCGCGCGGTAGCTCAGCGGCACCTGCAGCAGCCGCCCGTCGCCGGTGCTGACCAGCAGCGTCTCGATCCCGACCGCGCCGGCCGGGTCGTCGAACCGGTACGCCCCCAGCTGGGACAACGTGCCCACGTCGGGTCCGTCGAGCCAGCTCCGGCCGGGCAGCCAGGCGCTGAGCGCCGCCAGCTTCGTCGGGGAGATCGTCGCCTGGTGAAGGAGCGCCATGGGCCTTGACGCTACCTGCTGGCATTGCCTGGCGCCCGCTGGCTTGTCAAGGCGCCATAGTGGTGCCATAGTGGCGCCATGGAACTCGGACCCTACGTCGACACGCTCCGGCAGGAGCTCGGCACAGCCGCGGCCGCCGGCGGGGATGAGGCCCGCGCGCTGGCCGAGCGGCTCACCGCGCCGCTCGAGTCCGCGGCGCGGCTCACCCTGCTCGACGCGCTGTCCGCGGCGGCCGCCGAGATCACCCGTGAGCTCGCCCCTGGCTCGGTGGACGTGCTGCTGCGCAACCGCGAGCCGGTGTTCGTCGTCACCACGCCCCCGGCCGACCAGCCGGCCCCGGCGCCGTCCCTGGCGGATGCGCCACCGCCGCCGATCGACGGCGAGGACGCCGCGACCGCGCGGATCAACTTCCGGCTGCCCGACTCGCTCAAGTCCCGGATCGAGGACGCGGCGGGCCGGGCCGGCCTGTCGGTCAACGCCTGGCTCGTCCGGGCCACCGCGGCCGCGCTGGAGTCCAGCCCCCGGGCCGAGAGCGGCGGGCGCGGTGGCCCAGCCCGCGGCCAGGAGCGCTACTCCGGCTGGGTCCGCTGAGCCCGCTTCCCTAGGAGAACTGTGATGCCTACTTACGACACGCCACACCCGATCACCGCGACCGTCGAGCTGGTCGTCGGCGACCTGCGGATCGTCGCCGCCGACCGCACCGACACGGTCGTCGAGGTCCGCCCCAGCGACCCTGGCTCGGACGCGGACGTCCGCGCCGCCGACCAGACCCGGGTGGAGTACGCGGACGGCCTGCTGCTGGTGAAGACGCCCAAGCAGCGCGGCCTCGGCCTGTTCGGCAAGCCCGGCTCGGTCGACGTGACGGTCGACCTGCCGGCCCGCTCCAAGGTCCAGGTCGACTGCGGCGCCGGCGGCGTCCGGACCACCGGCACGCTCGGCGCCGGCCGGGTCAAGTCGGGCGCGGGCGACGTGCAGGTCGACCGGGTGGAGGGCGGCCGGCTCTCGCTCGAGACCGGGGCCGGGCGCGTCGACGTCGACACGGTCGCCGGCCGGGCCGACATCAGCACCGGCTCCGGCCGGCTGCAGGTTCGGGAGATCGACGGCCCGGCCGTGCTGAAGAACTCCAACGGCGACAGCTGGATCGGGCTGGTCACCGGCGACCTGCGGATCAACGCCGCGAACGGCGACATCGCGGTCGACCGGGCCGGCGGCGACGTCGTCGCCAGCACCGCCAACGGCGGCATCACGATCGGTGCGGTCACCCGCGGCACCGTGTCGCTGAAGACCGGCTTCGGCGAGATCGAGGTCGGCATCCCGGCCGGCACGGCGGCCAAGCTCGACGCGTCCACCTCGTTCGGCCGGATCCGCAACCAGCTCGAGTCCACCGACGGTCCACAGGAGACGGACGAGACGGTCGACCTGCGCGCCCGCAGCAGCTACGGCGACATCGTCATCCGCCGGTCCAGCGGAGCGTCGGCATGAGCGCCCGCGAGAGCGCGCGACGCGTGCGGGCCTCCGGGCCGACGAGGGTCGACCGGCGGGCGCGTGCGTCCGGTCTGCCCGAGGAGCGGACACGGTACGCGGTCGAGGTCACCGGGCTGCGCAAGTCCTACGGCCCGACGCTGGTGCTGGACGGCATCGACCTGGCCGTGCCGGACGGCTCCGTGTTCGCGCTGCTGGGGCCGAACGGTGCCGGCAAGACCACCACGGTCGAGATCCTCAGCACGCTGATCCCGGCCGACGCCGGCGCCGTCCGGGTGGCCGGCCGCGACGTGGCCGCCGAGCCCGACGCGGTCCGGGCCGCGATCGGGGTCACCGGCCAGTTCTCCGCGGTCGACGGCTTCCTCACCGGCCGGGAGAACCTGCTGCTGATGGCCGACCTGCTGCACCTCGGCCGGGCTGCCGGCCGGCGCACGGCCGACGAGCTGCTGGAGCGGTTCGAGCTGACCGAGGCGGCCGGCCGGCCGGCGTCCACCTACTCGGGCGGCATGAAGCGGCGGCTCGACCTGGCCATGACGCTGGTCGCGAGCCCGCGGGTGATCTTCCTCGACGAGCCCACCACGGGACTCGACCCGCGCAGCCGCCGGACCATGTGGCAGGTGGTCCGCGAGCTGGTGGCCGGCGGGATCACGGTCGTGCTGACCACGCAATACCTGGACGAGGCCGACGAGCTGGCGGACCGGGTCGCGGTGCTCGACGCCGGCCGGATCGTCGCCGCCGGCACGCCCGAGGAGCTCAAGCGGCGGGTGCCGGGCGGCCACGTCCGGCTCTGGTTCGCCGACCTGCCGGCGCTCGACGCCGCCAGCGCGGTCGTCCACGGCGCCGACCGGGACGACCAGTCGCTCAGCCTCACCGTGCCCGGCAACGGCAGCGTCAGCTCGCTGCGGGCGCTGCTCGACCAGCTCGACCGGGCCGAGGTCGAGGTCGACGACCTCGCCATCCACACCCCCGATCTCGACGACGTCTTCTTCGCCGTCACCGGAACCAGGAAGGGCGGCCAGGAATGAGCACCTACCAGGCAGCCACGCTCGGGCCAGCAGCCGCCGGTCCGCCCGGGGTGCGGCGGACACCGCATTCGCTCGGCCGCGCCGTCAGCGACTCGATGACCATGCTGCGCCGCCAGCTCAAGCACATGCTGCGCTACCCGTCGATGACCGTGCTGCTGGTCGGCACGCCGGTGGTCCTGCTGTTGCTGTTCGTGTACGTCTTCGGCGGAACGCTCGGCGCCGGCCTGCCGGTGTCCGTCGCCGGCTCCGGCCGCGCGGCGTACCTGGAGTACGTGACGCCCGGGATCCTGCTGCTGACGATGGCGGCGACCGCGCAGGGCACCGCGATCTCGGTGGCCATGGACATGACCGAGGGGATCATCGCGCGGTTCCGGACCATGCCGATCGCCCGGGCCTCGGTGCTCACCGGGCACGTGCTGGGCAGCGTGATCCAGGCCGCGCTCGCGGTCGTGTTCGTGCTCGCGGTCGAGCTGGCGCTCGGCTTCCGGCCGGACGCCTCCGCGGTCGAGTGGCTCGCCGTGGCCGGGTTCGCCGTGCTGGTCGCGTTCGCGCTGGCCTGGCTGTGCGTCGCGCTCGGGCTGGCCAGCAAGAGCGTGGAGACGGCCAGCAACACCCCGATGTTCCTGTTGCTGCTGCCGTTCCTCGGCAGCGGGTTCGTGCCGACCGACTCGATGCCGGCGGGACTACGCTGGTTCGCCGAGCATCAGCCGTTCACGCCGATGACCGAGACGCTGCGCGGGCTGCTGTCCGGCACGCCGATCGGCACCGACGGGATCGTCGCGGTCGCCTGGTGCGTGGTCATCGCACTCGGCTCGTACCTGTGGGCCCGTCGCCAGCTGGCCCGCCGGCCGGTGCGCTGAGCCGGCCTCAGAGGAACCCGCGGCGGCGGGTGCGGACCCTGACGTCGGCCTGGTCCTGGGTGCGGGCGCCGAGCTCGGCCCGGGTCCGGGCCGCCCGCACCGCCTCCGCCAGCCCGTCGACGCTGAACCGGCCCGTGTACCGCTGGCCGTTGACGAAGAACGTCGGTGTGCCGGAAACCCCGCTGGCGTCGGCGCTCTCGACGTCCCGGGCGATCCGGGCGCCGTACGCGTGCCGCATCAGGTCCTCCCGGAACCGCCGCTCGTCCAGCCCGATCTGGCGCGCGTAGCGCAGCAGGTCCGGGCCGGTGAGCTTGTCCTGGTTGGCCAGCAGCAGGTCGTGCATCGACCAGAACGCGTCCTGGGCCGCGGCGGCCTCGGTGGCCTCCGCGGCGAGCTGGGCCTGCGGGTGCACGTCGGTCAGCGGCAGGTGCCGCCAGACGTAGCGGACGTCCGGGTCGATCTCCTGCTCGGCCAGGATCGCCCGCTCCGCCTGTCCGCAGTACGGACACTGGAAGTCGCCGTACTCGACCACCGTCACGGTCGCGTCCTCCGGCCCGCGGAGGTGGTCGTGCTCCGGATCCACCGGGTCGACCAGGTCTAGCAGCTGCACCGCGTCACCGAGCAGGGCGCGCTGCCGGCGCTGCTCCGGCAGCGTCGCCGTCACCCGGAACACCACCCAGGTCAGCCCGGTCGCCAGCGCCGCCGCGACGAGCACGCCGAGCTTCGCCTGGTCGAGCTCGGTGCCCTCCAGCGCGAGGTTGGCGATGAGGAACGAGACGGTGAACCCGACGCCGCCGATCGTGCCGCTGCCGATCACGGCCGCCCAGCCGACGGTCGGCCGCAGCCGGTCCCGGCTCAGCCTGGCCAGCAGCCAGGACGAGCCGACGATCGCGACCGGCTTGCCGAGCACGTAGCCGGCGATGACGCCGAGCGTGACCGGCGACCGGACCGCGTCGGCGAGGAAGCTGCCGCCCAGCGCGATGCCCGCGTTGGCGAGCCCGAACAGCGGCACGATGCCGTAGCTGGTCCACGGGTGGTAGACCCGCTGCAGCCGCTCGTTCGGCGAGAGCGTCGCGTTCAACCGGGTCACCGCGTTCCGGGCGAGGTCGGCGGACGGCTGCTCGCGGAACCGGCGGAACAGCCCGCTCACCTCCTCCAGGCTCTGCCGCCCTGGCGTGTACGCCGGCGCGAGCAGCCCGATCGCCAGCCCGGCCACGACCGGGTCGACCCCGCTGGTCAGCAGGGCCGACCACAGCGCGATGCCGGCCAGCAGGTACGCCGGCGACCAGTTCACGCCGAGCGCGAGCATGCCGAACATCGTGGCCAGCACCAGCCCGGCGATCAGGATCGGCAGCAGCTCCACCGACCCGCTGTAGGCGACCGCGATGACGGCCAGCGAGGCAAGGTCGTCGACGACGAAGATGGTGAGCAGGAAGATCCGGGTCCGGTCCGGCACCCGGCGGCCGAGCAGCGCCAGCCCGCCGAGGGCGAGCGCGGTGTCGGTCGACATCGCCACGCCCCAGCCGCGGGCGGCGCCGTCGGCCGCGTTGACCGCGAGGTAGATCAGCGCCGGCAGCAGCATCCCGAGGGTGCCGGCCACGAACGGCAGGATCAGCCGCCGCCGGTCGCGCAGGTCGCCGAGGTCGATCTCGCGCCGCGCCTCCAGCCCGACGACCAGGAAGAAGAACGTCATCAGGCCGCTGTTGACCCAGGTCCGCAGGTCCCTGGTCACGCTGTGGTCGCCGAGCCGGATCGACAGCGGCGTTCCCCAGACCTTCTGGTACGCCTCCGGGGCGACGTTGGCCCAGACCAGCGCGGCGACGATGGCCAGCACGAGGACGCCGGCGCTGCCGGACTCGGTCCGCAGGAACGACCGGAACGGCGCGACGACAGCGCGCCGCGTGTAGGTCTGGGCCGCCGGGGCAGTGCCGCTCATCTCCGCCATCGGTTCGGAAGATAGCCGCCACCGGTCCGGCGGATCGGGTGGACGTCGCTCCGGGGACCGTCGTAATGTCTAGTGATCCGATCGACTATGCCGAGTTTTAGGTAGCCGGAGGGCTGACAGCATGATCACTTCACGTCTCCGTCGAGGGCGGCCGGTCGCCGCGCTCGCGCTCGCCGTCGCGACCGCGGTCGGCCTGAGCGCCTGCGGGTCCGGATCGTCCGGCAGCGGTGACCCGAAGACGGTCAACCTGGTCGCCTACTCGGTGCCGAAACCGGCGTACGACGCGCTGACGACCGCCTTCGGCAAGACCAGTGAGGGCAGCGGCGTCAAGATCACCGCCTCGTACGGGGCGAGCGGAACCCAGGCGACCGCGGTCACCAACGGCCAGAAGGCCGACGTCGTCAACTTCTCGGTCGGCTCGGACATGTCCAAGCTGGTGCCGTCGAGGGTCGCCGAGGGCTGGGACAGCGGCCCGACGAAGGGGATCATCTCCGACTCGGTCGTGGTGATCGTGGTGCGGCCGGGCAACCCGAAGGGCATCAAGGGCTGGGACGACCTCATCAAGCCGGGCATCCAGATCGTCACCCCGGACCCTGCCTCGTCCGGCTCGGCGAAGTGGAACATCCTCGCCGCGTACACCCACGTGCTGAAGAACGGCGGGACCGAGGACCAGGCCAAGGCCTACCTCACCGCCTACTACAAGAACATCGTGGCCAAGCCGTCCAGCGGCGCGCAGGCCACCGCGACGTTCCTCAACGGCACCGGTGACGTCCTGATCTCGTACGAGTCCGAGGCGATCGGCGGCCGGCAGAAGGGCGACAAGTTCGACTACGTCGTACCGGCCGAGTCGATGCTCATCGAGACGCCAGCCGCGGTGACGACCGACGCGTCCCCGGCGGCCGAGGACTTCCTCGCCTACGCGGAGAGCGACGCGGGTCAGAAGATCTTTGCCAGCAAGGGTTTCCGGCCCGCGGTGCAGGGCGTCGACCCGGGCGAGGTCGAGGGCGCCAACGACCCGGCGCACCCGTACCCGACGGTGGCCAAGCTGGCGACGATCGCCGAGCTCGGCGGCTGGAGCCAGGTCAACAAGAAGTACTTCGACAAGAACACCGGCATCGTCACCCAGATCGCGGGCAACGCCGGGTGACCACGGCCGAACGGACCACCGCGCCCGCCGCGGTCACGGGGCGCGGCGGGCGCGGCCGGGCGGTCGAGGCCGGCTCGACCGTCCGGTTCGGGCCGGTGTCCCGCGTCGGGCTCGGCGCCGCGGTGCTCTGGATGAGCCTGCTGGTGCTGCTGCCGCTGGCCGCGGTGGTGGTGGCGTCCACGGAGAACGGGTGGAGCGGGTTCTGGGACTCGATCACCGGTCCGGGCGCGTCGTCCGCGCTCCGGTTCACGATCGCCAGCTCGCTGCTGGTCTGCGCGGTCAACGCGGTGATGGGCACGCTGGTGGCCTTCGTCCTGGTCCGGGACACCTTCCCGGGCAAGCGGCTGGTCGAGCTCATCATCGACGTGCCGTTCGCGCTGCCGACGATCGTCGCCGGCCTGGTCATGAACACCCTGTACGGCACGGAGTCCCCGATCGGCATCGTGCTCTACGGGCAGCGCGCCGGCGTCGTCGTCGCGCTGATGTTCGTCACGCTGCCGTTCGTGGTGCGGACCGTGCAGCCGGTGCTGATGTCGATGGAGCGCGACGTCGAGGAGGCGGCGACCTCGCTCGGCGCCGGTCCGTCCACGGTGTTCCGGCGGATCGTGCTGCCGACGATCCTGCCCGCGGTGGCGGCCGGGACCGCGCTCGCGTTCGCCCGGGCGATGGGCGAGTACGGCTCCGTGGTGCTCATCGGCGGCCAGCTCAAGCGGACCCAGACGTCGTCGATCTTCGCGTACAACCAGATCCAGGACGGCAACCTCGCCGACGCCGCCGCAACCGCGACCGTGCTGCTGGTCGTGGCGGTGCTCGTCATCGGTGGCCTCGACCTGCTGCAGCGCTGGGTGGCCCGCCGTGGTTAGGGTCCTGCCAGGGCCGCCGGCCGTCGACGCACCGGCCGTCCGACCTCGCCGTGGCCGGGGTCGCGGCAGGCGGTGGCTGCTGCGTTCGGTCGCCGTCCTCTACATCGGGATCCTCGTCGCGCTGCCGCTGGCGCTGGTGTTCCAGCGGACGATCGCCGACGGCGCCGGCGCGTTCTGGGACGCGATCAGCGCGCCGGATGCGGTGCATGCCTTCGTGATCACCGCGCAGATCGCGCTCATCGCGGTCGCGATCAACACGGTGTTCGGCCTGGGGGTGGCGCTGTTGCTGGCCCGATACCGGTTCGCCGGGCGGCGGTTGTTCAACCTGCTGCTGGACATCCCGGTGTCGGTCTCGCCGATCGTCGTCGGCCTCGCCCTGGTGCTCGTGTACGGGCCGACCCAGGGCTGGTTCGGCCCGCGGCTGTCCGACGCCGGGGTGCAGGTCATCTTCGCCCTGCCCGGCATGGTGCTGGCCACCTGCTTCGTGACCCTGCCGCTGGTGGTGCGCGAGATCGTGCCGGTGCTGCAGGAAGAGGGGCTCGACCAGGACGTCGCGGCCCGCTCGCTCGGCGCCAACTCGTGGCAGCGGTTCGGCCGGGTCACGCTGCCGACGATCCGCTGGGCGCTCGCGTACGGCGTGGTGCTCAGCCTGGCCAGGGCCATCGGGGAGTACGGCGCGGTCCGGGTGGTCTCCGGCGACGTGATCGGGCAGACCCAGACGGCCACCCTGCGGGTGGGCGATCTCGCCGAGCAGGGCGAGCCGGGCGCCTACCAGATCTCGCTCGTGCTGGTGCTGTTCGCCATCCTCTGCATCGTCGGCATCTCGCTGCTGCGGCCCAAGGAGAAGAAGAGCTGATGGGAATCGAGGTGCGCGCCGTCACCAAGCGGTTCGGCGACTTCACCGCACTGTCCGATGTGGACCTTTCGGTGCCGTCGGGCGAGCTGACCGCGCTGCTCGGGCCGAGCGGCGGCGGCAAGTCCACGCTGCTGCGGATCATCGGCGGCCTCGAGGACCAGGACGCCGGTTCGATCGAGATCGACGGGGTGGACGCCAGCCGGATGCCGGCGCAGCGCCGCAACGTCGGGTTCGTCTTCCAGCACTACGCGGCGTTCAAGCACCTCACGGTGTTCCGCAACGTGGCGTTCGGGCTGGAGATCCGCCGGCGGCCGAAGGACGAGATCCGCCGCAGGGTGGGCGAGCTGCTCGAGCTGGTGCACCTGGAGCAGTTCGCCGACCGGCTGCCCTCCCAGCTCTCCGGCGGGCAGCGGCAGCGGATGGCGCTCGCCCGGGCGCTGGCGACCGAGCCGCGGGTGCTGCTGCTGGACGAGCCGTTCGGCGCGCTCGACGCCCAGGTGCGCAAGGAGCTGCGGGACTGGTTGCGCCGGCTGCACGACGAGATGCACGTGACCACGCTGTTCGTCACCCACGACCGGGAGGAGGCCCTGGAGGTCTCCGACCGGTTGGTGGTCATCAACGCCGGCCGGATCGAGCAGGTCGGCTCGCCCACCGAGCTGTACGACAAGCCGGCGAACGACTTCGTGATGGGCTTCCTCGGCCCGGTCACCCAGCTGGACGGGCGGCTGGTGCGGCCGCACGACATCGACATCTTCTCCGAGCCGGCCGGCGGTGCGGTGCGCAGCACGGTCGTCCGGCTGCAGCGGATCGGCTTCGAGGTGCGGGCCGAGCTCGACGCCGGCGGGAGCCGTCCGTGGGTGCAGCTGACCCGCGGCCAGGCCGAGAGCCTCGGCATCGAGACCGGCCGCACCGTGTGGTTGCGCGCCGCCGCCGGTGCGTCGACCCTCGCCGCCCCGCTCGCCGAGCCGATCGCCCTGGCCACCGCCTTGGCCGGGTGACGCCCGGCCGCGGCCGGGCCGGGTCCCCCGGCGCCCGGCCGCTGGGCCATCGGCGGCCGGCAGGGACCGGCCCGCCGCCGCGGCGGCCGTGCCCGGGTCCGGTGTCAGTGGCCGCGGAAGGCTTCCTCCAACCACCAGGAGCCGGTGTCGGCGGTGACCTTGGCATCGATGACGATCGGCGCGTCCCGCGGACCGGCCAGCCAGTCGACCACCGGGGCGAGGTCGTCGGCGCCCCGCACGGTCACCCCGGTGCAGCCGAAACCGCGGCCGATCGCGGCGATGTCGGTGTCCGGGAACCGGACCGTCCCCAACTCGAACCCGTCCGGGCCGAAGTGGTGCACCTCGGCGCCGTAGCCGAGGTCGTCGTACACGACCACGACCAGCGGCAGCCCCAGCCGCACCGCCGTCTCCAGCTCGCTGATCCCCATCAGCGCGCCGCCGTCGCCGAGCGCGGCCACCGGCAGCCGGTCGGGCCGGGCCAACGCGGCTCCGATCGCGGTGCCGAGCCCGAGCCCGATCGACTGGAACGCCTGGGTGAAGCAGAAGCCCTGCTCGTCCGGGACCGAGAGGTACATGCTGGGGTAGCCCATGAAGTTGCCCGAGTCGACCGCGACCACCCGGTCGGCCGGCAGCAGGTCGTCCAGCGCTATCGACAGCGTCCGCGGGTCGACCGTCGCGCCGGCCGTACCGTTGTCCACATAGGACACGTCCCGCCAGCGGACCTCGCGGGCGATCCGGTCCCGCAGGGCGCCGTCCCGGTAGCCCGCCTTCGGCTTGACCGCCTCGGTGGTGTCCGCCGCGGTGGCCGCGACGTCCCCCAGCACGCCCAGGTCGACCGGCCGGTTCGCGCCGATCGCGTCCGGGTCGAGGTCGACCTGCACCACCGTCGCCTGTGGACCGATCAGCTTGCCGTGCCGGGTGGTCCACATCGACAGCGAGCAGCCGAAGGCCACGACGACGTCGGCGGCGCCGATCAGCTCGG
>Ga0075423_10006171_pt1 | contig 11239 bp, 19 predicted proteins | sample SoiMethybrSBSTD2_FD_80114 | JGI IMG/M metagenome (GOLD analysis project Ga0075423, IMG submission 80114) | Bulk soil microbial communities from a Populus tree surrounding site in Tennessee, USA - Soil MetaG P. TD hybrid SBSTD2 | ecosystem: Environmental > Terrestrial > Soil > Tree plantation...
ACCTTTCGATGGCGCAGGATATATTCGCCGTGCGATCATGGCGAGCCTTAAGCGCAGTGTGATCAGAGTCTGCGGGGGAAGGCATCACATGGTCTTGAAAATTGCCGTCCTCATTGCCGTCCTCGGCCTCGTTCCCGAAAGTCTGTCCGCACAATCCAAGCAGGAATTCAAGATGTCCGTCGTGGTCGCCGAGGATACGGCCTGGGGCCGGGCCGCCAAACGATTCGCCGATGCTCTGAGGCATAGAACGCAGGCGCGCATCAACGTAACAAACTATTTCGACGGCAAGCTCTTCGCCGACCGGCAGACAACCGAGTTTCACCTCCTGCAACAGGGCGCGGCTGATTTCGCCATCGGGTCGACGATCAACTGGTCTCCTCAGGTGAAGGAGTTGAATCTCTTCGCCCTGCCTTTCATGTTCCCGAGCTACCGGGCGGTGGATACGGTCCAAGCGGGCGATCCCGGCAGGCGGCTGTTTCAGCACATCGAGCGGAAGGGCGTCATCCCGATTGCCTGGGGGGAGAACGGTTTCCGCGAGTTGACGAACGGGATACGGCCGATCCGCCGGCCGGAAGATCTCCAAGGTCTGAAGATCCGCGTGGTTGGGATACCAATCCTCGTGGAGATTTTCGAGGCGCTCGGAGCGAAGCCGGTCCGGATGAACTGGGGTGAGGCCCAGATCGCCATCCGACAACGGACGGTGGACGGACAAGAGAATCCGGTCGCCCTGATCATTCCGTACAGGATATGGTCGGATCACCGCTACATCACCCAATGGCGCTATGCCATTGACCCGCTCATCCTCGCCGTGAGTGCCCGGACGTGGGCCACCCTGGCGCCCGAGGATCGCAAGATCGTGTCGCGAGTGGGCGAGGAGATCATGGCCGTGCAGAAGAGGGAAGCCCGCGAGGGACTGGAAAGGGGTCTCGTCGATACCCTTCAGCGGATCTACGGAATGGAAGAGGTTCGGTTATCCCCGGCCGACATCAAGGCATTCCGCGACAAGACTCGCCCGGTCTACGCCCGATGGGCAGATGAGATCGGCGTCGAGCTGGTCCGCAACGCGGAGCAGGTGGTGGAGAGCGTGAAGTAGGACGAGCTCTCTTCGGTTGGGCCACCGCGACGTGACCACGATGGCCGGATGGGTGGAGGAGCTCATGCTGAAGACTACGCTCTGTCGCCGACTCGGGATCGACTACCCGATCTTTTCGGTCGGCATGGGCCCAGCGGCGGGACCAGATCTGGCGGCCGCTGTGTCGAACGCCGGAGGGTGCGGCGTGCTCGGAGGGGCGGCCCAATCAGCACCGTACCTTCGGCGGCAAATCCAACGGCTGCGGACACTGACTGCTAAGCCCTTTGGCGTGAACGTGGTCCTCGCTGTTATGGAGAAGGGCCAGCTCGAAACCTGTCTCGACGAGCGCGTTCCCCTGTTGGTGCTGTTTTGGGGCGACGCCAAGCCCTACGTTGAGGATGCCCGACGCCGTGGCACAAAAGTCCTTCTCCAGGTGGGATCGGTCGAGGAGGCGGTGACGGCAGCCGAAGCTGGGGTGGATGCGATCATCGCTCAGGGCGTCGAGGCTGGTGGACACGTGAAGGGGACCACGTCGCTGTCGGCGCTCGTGCCGGCAATCGTCGAAGCGGTAAGCCCTGTACCTGTTCTCGCCGCTGGGGGAGTCGCCAGCGGCAGAGGGATTGTCGCCGCCTTGAGCTTCGGCGCCCAGGCCGTATCGATGGGCACCCGGTTTCTTGCCAGCGCCGAAGCCTTCGTGCCTCATGGTTACAAAGACCGGATCGTGAAGAGTACAGCCGAGGACACGGTCTCCACGCAGCTGTTCGACATAGGTTGGCCGGGTGCACCGCACAGAGTCCTACGAAACAAGGCGGTCATCGAGTGGGACGCAGCGGGTCGCCCTTCAAGTGGCCAGCGTCCCGGAGAGAACACGATAATCGGCACGCTCCAGCGCGGATCAAAGAGCGTGGATGTGCCGAGATACTGGGCCCTGTGCGCCACCGCCGACTTCAAGGGCGATCTCGAGTACGCTGCTCTTCACGCTGGGGAGTCATGCGGCCTCGTCAACGACATCAAGCCTGCCGCTGAAATCGTGCACAGCCTAATGAATGAGGCAAGCCACGTCGCCGCGCGATTGCATGAAATGTAATCAGTACTCCGAAGCGTGGAGTCGCCTTCCCAATCATTGGTGTTGCGCCTTTCGCCAGGCGTGGGCCGCCTATGTCGCCGGCACCATTCCGGTGGACGCGGTCGTGGTCGACCCGTACGGTGTGATCGCCGCCGAGGCGCGCAACCGCATCTTCGATGCGGGCGACCCGCCCCGGAGTCAGCTTGCCGGGTCATGGCTCGCCCACGCAGAGCTGAACGCCATCGCCCAGATCGACGCCGAGCGGTCGAGAGCAGCAGAGGGGTGGGCCGTGTACTCGACTTGGGAGCCATGCCCCCTGTGCGCCGGGGCCATCACGGTGGCCTTCCGCGGGCGCATCACGGTGGGATACGCCTGTCGAGATCCCATCAGCAGCGGGCTGCGCGTGCTGACTGACACAGACATCGGGCGCCGCCGCCAATGGCAGGTCCAGCAGCTGCGTGGGCCATTCGCAGTCTTCGCCGAGCTGCTTCTGGCCGTGTACACGGTCGGGGCGCGTCCGACGAGCCTCACCGCTGCGCGCTACCTCCAGCCACCCTGGCGCCCGCTCATCGAGACCACCGGCGTCGTTCTTGCCAGGGGGCGAGACCGGGGCGAGGCCGTCGAAGAGGTCGTGGCCACGATTTGGGCAGCCCTTGAGCAGTCGGTTGATTGAATAGACACCGGCGCAGATAGTCGGAGCACTCATGCCGAAACATCTTGGGAGATTCGACGCCGAATCCGTTCGAGACTCATGGGACCGCGTGGCCGACGCCTACGCTCAAGGTCAGGCGTCCGGAGTCGACTACTACCGATATGAGTTCTTCGGTCCCGCCCAGCTGGCCCTGTGCGGCGATGTTCGCGGGCTGAGAGTCCTCGATGTTGGCTGCGGCAACGGGTATTTCGGCCGAGCGCTGGCGCGACGAGGGGCCCGAGTCACCGGGATCGACATCTCGCCGCGCATGATCGAGCACGCGAAGCAGCAGGAGGCGGCTGAACCCCTCGGGATCGAGTATCACGTGCTCGATGCGGCGCTGCTCCCGGCCGGCTTAGCCCCGCAGTGGTTCGACATGGTGACGTCGTGCCTGGCCTTGCAGGACATGCCCAACGTCGGGAAGGTGTTTCGAGGCGTGCACGCCTTGCTGCGACCCGGCTGTCGATTCGTCGCCTCGATCACGCACCCCTGCACCGATACGCCCTTCCGCGTCTGGGAGAAGGACAAGAGCGGTGCGAAGCGATGGTTGTGCATCGATCGCTACTTCGAGCGCGGGTCGTTCGAGTACACGTGGAGTGAATGGGGACGCGACTTCACGACGGAAGGGTTCCGGGCGCCCCTGGAGGATTGGCTGGGCTGGATTCTCGACGCCGGGTTTCAGCTGCGCGCTTTCAAAGAGCCTCGCCCGACCCATGAGGCGCTTCGGACGCGGCCGGAGCTGGAGGATGCGGCGAGGGTGCCGTACTACGTGTTTTTCGACTTGATGCGTCCAGTGACGAGCTGATGGAGTAGCGGAGGTGCCTGGTACCACGATGAAGTTTGACGTCTATGGGCGCTTTCAGCTCGAGGTTCTGTGGGAGAAGGGCCAGTGGGTCGTCTATAAGCTCGGGCCCGGAACGCGTGCGCGTTCCGACTTCATGATTCCATCGTCCGTGGCCGCAAGTGAGGTCGGGACGTACCTCGATGATTTGCTGCATGAGCTCTCCGGGCCAAATCAAAGCGTGCGTCAGCTCTCGTAGGACGGGTTCCATGACCTTCGCGATCAAAGCTGAGGTTCGCAATCCGCGGGCGGCAAGGTTCACGTTCAGCGCGCAGAGAACCATGTATGGAGGCAAGCGCGTCGCGAATGGTGACACGATCTTCGTCTTCGCGAGCGAGAACGAAGGCGGGCCGGGTCTCATCGCCCGTGGTGTCGTGACCTCGGCCAAGGCGACCCCGAGGAAGCGAGTAGTCGCCCGGCAAACGCCCCGTGTGAGTATCACGATCCGGCGCACCGCGCGCGCGAGGCGACGCCTGGGGCGCGGCGAGCTCAGGCCGTTCTCCAGCTGGAAGGATGGGCGACCCGAGACCGAGCTCAACTTCAAATTCTATCGTCAGGCCACGAATAAGATCGCCGGCATCTCGGATGACGCGGCGGCGTTCCTCCGGAGATTCTTCTGACATGGACCCGAAGTTGCCCATTCGCCGCATCGACTACACGGTCATCTTCGCGCGCCAGATGGCGGCGATGCGCGAGTTCTACGGCACGACGCTCGGCTTCCCCCTGCACAAGGAGCTGAGCCCCCGATGGGTCGAGTTTCGCATCGGTCCCAATGTTCTGGCGCTTGTGGAGCCCGGCGCGCGCTTCGATGATCCGCCGCCGCCCGTGGGGATCCTCTCCCTGCAGCTCGCGTTCCGCGTCGAGCGGGACGAGGTCGACGGCTGCGCCGCGATTCTGGCGGAGCGCGGGGTCAGGATCATCGAGGGACCGACCGACCAGCCGTTCGGCCACCGGACACTCTTCTTTCGTGATCCCGATGGGAATGTGCTGGAGATCTATGCGGAGATCTAGGTGTGACGGGTCACTCGATGACCCGATCCGCCCGCAGCAGCAGCGACGGCGGAATCGTGAGCCCGAGCGCTTTGGCGGTCCTCATGTTGATGATGAGCTCGAACTTGGTCGGCTGCTCGACCGGGAGATCTCCGGGTTTTGTCCCCTTGAGGATCATGTCGACGTAGTCGGCAGTGCGGCGCCGCAGGGTGTGCCAGTTCGCGTAGTGAGAAAAGAGCGCCCCTTGCTCCACGGACGTGTCTTCTTGGAACATCGAGGGCATGCGGTTGGCCGAAAGAAACTCGAGGATCGCCCTCCGATGTTTGGCGGCGATGAAGTTCGGGTAGACGAACATGGCGTCGGCCCCCCCCGTTTTGACATCGGCCAGCACGCGCGCGAACTCTGGCTCGGTGTGGGCGTTGGCGACGTCGTGAATCAACAACGAGACGCCGAGCGGTCCCGCCGCCGCTCGCTGTCCCTCGAGCGAAGGATTTTCATGGAGGGCGAGGGAATCCCACAGGATCGCGATGCGCGAGATCTTCGGGGACGCGGCCTTGAGCAATTCAAGGCTCTTGCCCGCGAACTCCGGGCCCGGATTGTGCGCGATCCCGGTGACGTTGCCGCCGGGATGCGAGAGGCTCGAGACGAGGCCGAGCTCTAGCGGCTCGCCGGCACCCGCCATGACGATAGGAATGGTGGTGGTCGCCTTCTTGGCATGGAAGACGGTCGCCGTGCCGATCGTCACGATCACTTCGACATGCTGGCGCACGAGGTCCTGCGCCAGACCGGGGAGGCGGTCCCAGTAGGTATCCGCAAACCGCTGCTCGATCACCACGCTACGGCCTGGGACACGGCCCAGTTGCGTGAGACGCTCTTCGAAGTCCCGCAGGGCCCCCGAGGGCGCCGCCGCGGTCGGTGTCATCCCCGCGTCCAGCCAGCCAATCCGCGCTACCTTGGCCTGCTGCGCCTCGGCGGCGTACGGCGGAGCGGCAAGCGTGAGACCCAGGCCCGTCAATCGGATGAAGGTCCGGCGTTTCATTGCGCTCGAGATGGCTCGTGTGGGCTCGCCACGGCGGGGATTGTCCCTCCGACCGGCGATTGTGTGCAAGTACCTTCATCTCTGTCGTGAGGGGATGATAGAAGAGGATCCACATGAGCGCACAGCGTCGGCACTGGGATGACCCAGGTCCGTAGAGCCGACCCGGCGGCTCGTCGCACGCTCGCGCTGGTTCTGGTCATCGGGACTGGCGTTGGCGCTCTGTTGATCGCGGCCTTCACGCGATATCGCATCCCGTTGAGCGACTGGGTGCTCGCCGACCGGGCGCAACGGATCGAGCTGGTCTTCGTGATTCTGACTGCGCTGGGATCCCTACCGCTGCTCGGGCTCGCCGTCTACTTGTGGTCGCTGGGGGGAAAGGTCGTCCGGGCCCGAGAGTTCCCGCCGCCGGGCCTTCGGGTCGTTCGTGATACAGCTATCGTCACGGGTGAGAGGGCGGTCCTTCGAGGTCGTCTCCTCAAGGTGCTTGCGATCGTCTGTGGCACCGCATCGGTCGTGTTGGCTGGTCTGCTGTGGCGCCTCGAGCTCTTACTGAACCGCCATGGGGCCTGACCCGGTCGTGGGAGCGCGTATGCCTCGAGAGCCGAGTGGACGCGCGGGGTCCGGGATGCTGATCGCGGCAGGGATCGCCGCCGGCCTCCTGTATCTGGCTGGAGCGGCGGCGCTGGGGACACCGCTGCGCGCCGAGGACAATGGGGCGGCGCAGCTGGCTCGGACGGCCGCGGCGAAGGGGTGCCAGGCCGGGCCGACCGACTACGTAGCCGGCTACTTCGCCCCGGGTGATGCGCTCAGCGGCGTATTCTGGTGCCGTGCGAACCTTGACGACCTGGACCCGCAATTTCTCATCATCGTGGTCGACCAACACGCTCGGCGCCCGCTGAGCTGCCCCGATACGATGCGATCCGTCAATCGACCCCTTGGCCTCAGGATCCTGCGCGATGCTCAGGTGCCGCTCTCGTGGTTCCACTCGCCATCCGACTGGGAGAAAACCGGTCCAGTTGGGCGGCACACCACGGGGCCGATCATCGATACCGGCGACGGCGGCATCGGCGAGCAATGGATCTGTCACGACGGGGCGTGGCTCCTCCACGTCTACCACTGAAACCGAGGTCCACCGATGGACATTCCGGTCATCGAACAGGTTAAGATCCAGGCTCGGCTCCTGGTCCCGCTCGTCAAGGCTCTGCAGGCGGAGCTAGGCGAGGAGCGAGCGAACACCATCATTCGAAAGGCGCTGGGCGACATGTTTCGGGACCTGGGGGAGAAGTGGTGGCAGGCGCAAAGGGCACCCAACCTCGGGAGCAACATGGCCTCGGCATTCGAGAGGTTCGCGGCGGGCGGCGCACTCGACTACGACGTGCTGAAGCAATCGTCGGACGCCTTCGAGGTGAACGTCACGGGGTGCCGCTACGCGCAGTTCTACAGGGAGCTGGGTGTCCCCGAGCTCGGCTTCCTCCTGGTCTGTAGCCTGGACTTTCCCATGGCGGAGGGCTTCGGCGCGGACGTCAAGCTCACGCGCACCCAAACCATCATGCAGGGGGCCAGTCACTGTGACTTTCGCTACACGCGGATCGAGTCGCAGCGGTAAAGCCGTGGGGCGCATCATTGGCACGTTCTGTGTGCTGATGCTCGGGGTGTCGACGAGCCTCGCGCAGGCTCTCGAAGACGGTTACCGCGTCTTCCGGCCGGCCGGCACGGGCCCGTACCCGGCCGTAGCCCTGGTGTCTGGTTGTAGCGGCTTCGCGCCGGTGGGCGCACGGAAGTTCTACGAACGCGTGGGCGAGAAGCTTAGCGCAGAGGGCCATATCGTGGTCTTCGTGGACTACGTCGGTCGCCGGGGCCTCCAGAACTGCGTTCGAGCACCCATGGTCACCGAGGCGGATGCCGCCAAGGATCTCGTCAATGCTGTGACCTGGCTGCGATCGCAGCCATCCGTCGACAAGGAGCGCATCAGCGCTCTGGGGTGGTCGTATGGGGGAGGCGCGGTTCTCGTGGCTCTGGCGGAGGACAAAGGCGCGCAACTGGGACTTTCGCGCGCGATCGTCTACTACCCGTTTTGTCGGGCGGTGCGCCCCTGGAAGGTCGGGACACCGGTCCTCATGCTGCTCGCCGGTGACGACGAGGTGGCACCCAGCAGCGCCTGTCGGTCGGCAGCCGGCAAGAGTGCGGCGCCTAATGAAGTAAAGATCGTGACCTATCACGGCGCGCTTCATGCGTTCGACGTCGCCGAGATACCGGAAGCGACTCGGGGGATCGGCGGCGCAATGGGTCACAACCCTCAAGCCGCGGCCGCCGCATGGGAGGAGGTTCGGCGCTTCCTGGTGGCTGCTCCCAATCGCTGAACGTGCGTCGGGAAGGATCGCTGATGCCATCGGAGCCCACGCAGAAGACCTTCTCCCTCCACTGGGGCAGCGGGATCGTCGAAGAGGAAGTGCAGATCGAGACGCCGTACCATCGGCCGACCGTGCAGCTGCTGAAGTTCACGGCAGGCAAGGCCAAGGGCTCGTACGAGATCCGCTTCTGCACGTACGACCACTCCGGCCGGTTCCAGCGCATGCCGCTGATCGTGGACGAGCGCGACATCGCCCCGCTGCGCAAGGCCCTGAAGCGCACGCCCAAGCTCCACAAGCTGCTGAGGCAGCTGCTCGCGTGAACGGGGCCACGGCCCTGGGGCGGCTGGCCTTCCCGCTTCTACTCGTCCTGGCCCTGGCGCCCCAGAGCTTCGCGCAGCTCCCGGAGGCGAAGTACCGCATTTTTCGCCCCGATGGCCCGGGCACCCGTCCCGCGGTCGCCTTCCTCTCCGGCTGCGACGGCTTCACGCCGCCGAATGCGCCGGCCCGGTACGAGCATCGCGCCGAGCAGCTGCGGGCGCAGGGGTATGTCGTGATCTTCGTGGACTATCTCGGGCGGCGCGCCATGAAGAGCTGTGGGCCCACGGTCTCGCACGACGCGGCGGCGCAGGATCTCGTCGGGGCGACGGCGTGGCTCAAGGCGCAGCCGGGCGTCGACCCCGCGCGGATCACGGCGATGGGCTGGTCCTATGGCGGCCGCGCGGTGCTGACGGCGCTGGCCAATCAGCCCCCGGCGGCGCTGGGCTTCGCGCGCGCGGTGGTCTACTACCCCGACTGCCGGGCGCTTCGGCCGTGGAAGCCGGCGCTGCCCATCCTGATGCTGCTGGGCGGTGATGACGACATGACGCCGCCGCAGCTCTGTCAGGACGCGGTGAAGCAGGTGACCGCGCCCGCCTCGGTGAAGGTGGTCGTCTACCCGGGGGCGCTACACGGCTTCGACGTGTCCGAGCTGCCCGCGAAGATGCGGAACGGCTTCGCGACCATGGGCTATCATCCAGAAGCAGCGGCCGCGTCGACCAAAGAGGTCGAGCAATTCCTTCGCCGCTGACGCTGGAGAACCGTTATGTGCCGAGCCATCAAGACGCTGCACAACTTCAGACCCCCGGCCACCGAGCAGGAGATCCGCGCGTCGTCACTGCAGTTCGTCCGGAAGCTCTGCGGGTTCACGCGGCCGTCCAAGGCCAATGAAGCCGCCTTCGCCCGAGGCGTGGAGGAAGTGACGCAGGCCGCGCGAACTCTGCTCCAGTCGCTCGTCACGGCCGCGCCGCCGCGCGACCGCGAGGTCGAAGCTTCGAAGGCCCGCGCGAGATCGGCGGAGCGGTTCCGGGACGTACAGCGACCGGAGCGGGCCGGCTAAGGAGATGCGATGAAGCGAGGAAACCGGATCGTTCTCGCAGGTATCGCGGCCCTGCTCCTGGCGGGGTGCGCCTCGTCGGAGAAGACCGGAGGCGTGCTCGTCGTCAACGAGGAGAGCCGGGTGAGCGGCTGCCGCGCGGTGGGCACCGTCTCCGATGACGACCTCGGAGACCTTCAGAAGAAGGCGGCCAAGCTTGGGGCCAACACCGTCCTGCTCACGCCACAGCGAAAGACCAAGGGGGGCTACTTCGGTCTGCAGGACTACATGACCGCCGACGCCTACGCCTGCCCGGGCACGCGATGAAACTCGCCGGCGCACGCGCCATGTGAGCGCGTGCGCCGGCGTCGGAAGCTGCGGCTAGCCCTGGGACAGGATGAGATCGGAGCGATCGTATTCCTGGGCCCAATCCGTCGCGGGAGCATCCGGGGGCACCGGGTTCGCCGGCGCGCTCACAGCCTCGGAAGTCCCGTACGCCTGAGGAATGACTTGCGTCCGCTCATAGGCCCATGCCGTGCCCAGCACGGCGAGCAGGACGAAGGTGCCGACCGCTACCGCCCGTCGAGTCTTGCTCATTGCCGCATCCTCCCTCTGGAAACGTTGTTGGCTAGGACGCCCTGCACAGGGGCATCAATGATGCCAAGCACTGGGCGGGGGCCCGGAGGGGGCCCTACGGTGTAGGGACACCTGGGCTGCAAGCTCATCGGTGGATGAATCTAGCCTCGCCAGATCAACATCATAGGGGTAGCTCCGCTGAGGCCTCTGCCGGACCCCGGGGCAGGCTGCCGGAGACCATTTCACCGGCGGAGGATTCGCGCTCAATGCCCGAGCATTCGGGCAGCCGCGGGCGTTATGCCGCACGACCTCGTAAGGCGACCTGTCCCGCGCAAGGCCTGCCGAATACATATAGGCGGCGATGATAGGCTTGGTCCCGTGATGATCCGCGTGACGCGGCTCGATCACGTTGGTCTCAAGGCCCGAGACCTGGAAAAGACCCTCGAGTTCTACACGCGGCTAGGGCTCACCGTGCTCCGCACCTCCGGTCCGCACGCCGACGGGGTACGGTCGGCCGTGCTCCGGGTGGGCGACCAGGAGCTGAACGTCTTCGCGCATCCCGATTTCGCCGCGGAGGCGACCGCGAATGGGCGCGGGATGGACCACTTCTGCCTCCTCGTGAACGCGGCCTCCATCCAGGACGTGGTCTCGGCCCTTCGCCAGGCGGGCATTGAGGTCGCCCGGGGGCCAGTGCAGAGGCGCGACGGCACCGCCGTATTCGTGCACGATCCGGACGGGGTGCGCGTGGAGCTCCAGATCAAGAAGGGCTAGTGATGCGCCCTCTCGTGGCGCTCGCCCTGCTCGCGGTCGGCTGCGCCGCGTGCGCGTCGCCGCAATCCAGCGCACCCGAAGTCGGGGCAGCGCCCCGCGCCCTCACCGGCATGTTCACGTACATGGCGGACGCCGCGACTATCGCCCTTTGCGGGAGCGAGCGGCTGCCCGTGGCGATGGAGGCCGACTACAAGGCCCTCGAGGCCGCCTACCTCAAGGAGCGGCCACAGCTCGGCCAAGCCATCCTGGTGAGCGTCGAGGGACGCATCGAGCCTCGTCCCTCCGCGGAAGAGAGCCAGCCACCGCGCCCGAGCCTCGTCGTGGAGCGCTTCGTCTGCATCTGGCCCCGCGAGACGTGCGGCAACCCGCGGGGGGACAGCCCGTCCCCGCGCTGAGTGGCCGGAGGGCTTGACCACTCCGTCCAATATGGTGGATATTGCGTCCACCATGGGAGAAGCCGCACCCGACCTCAATCAGCGCATCGCCGAGCG
>Ga0075423_10006172_pt1 | contig 11236 bp, 11 predicted proteins | sample SoiMethybrSBSTD2_FD_80114 | JGI IMG/M metagenome (GOLD analysis project Ga0075423, IMG submission 80114) | Bulk soil microbial communities from a Populus tree surrounding site in Tennessee, USA - Soil MetaG P. TD hybrid SBSTD2 | ecosystem: Environmental > Terrestrial > Soil > Tree plantation...
CCGTTCGCTTCGGCAATGGGCAATGTTTCTGGCGCGTTTCCTTTCCAGCGGTTGATCAAGGTCAGAACGATGCCCGCCATGGCAATCGGGATCAAGAAGAAAAACACTGCACGCCAATGAACGTAGTCGATCAGCAGACCGCCAATGCTCGGTCCGATCAGCACGCCGGAATGAAACGCGGTGGTCATAAAGCCCTGGGCTCGTCCGGCCGATTCCCTGGGCAACGCTTCCATTGCCAGCGCACGCCCTTGCGATTGCGTCATTGACGCGCCGACACCTTGAAACAAGCGGAAGGCAATAAGCTGACCCACGTTCTGTGAAAGCCCGCATAGCAGCGCGCCTACGGAGGAAACCACGAGCCCCAGTCCAAAAAGTGTGTGGCGGCCGTAGACGTCGCCGATCCGGCCAAAGATCAACGAAAGACTGATCTGGGATATTTGATAGGCAATGACTGCCCAGCTAATGCCGACGATGGTTGTTTCCAAACTAGTCGCAACCGTCGGCAGGGAAACCGAAAAAATCCGACTTGAGGTGCCCGCTAAGAAATTTCCCAGCGCGGCATTGATGAGCAGCAGCCAGTTGGTGCGTGGGTCCATGCTTCAGGAGCTCGAGCGCCGCAAGAAATTGTTCACGAGCCGAGCGCGCACGCACGCAACCTGCCCCGGTCCAACTCTCTCGCTCTACCAGTGCTTTTCTAATAGCTGAATGCAAAACTCAAGCGCGGCTTCGACTGCTGCACTGGAAATCGCTCCTGCCTCTGTCTCAATTTTGCGTTGTTGATGAATTTTCTGCAGCGCAATTACTTCTGACGGAGTAATCAGGTTCTGGACAACTCCAGCAGACAGAAGCGCCGGCAGCGGCTCCACCGACCATGGTGAGCGTTTCAAACGAGCCTTGAGCCAATCCTCGACCGCTTGGTCGCACAGGACAATTACATCACCACGCGACAGATTGCCGGCCGACCAGCCACTCAGGGCGCGCGCGAGCGTTCGTATCGCCCGCCCTTCGGCCGAATGGTGGCCTTTGATTCGTTCTTGCTCGACCAAGTTGGCCAGAATCGCTTTGGCATCAAAGGACATCAATACCACCTGCAGATAATTTACCACGAACCTGTTAGAGCAGTAGAAGCGATCAAAACCAGAATTTTTCACCACGAAGACCGAAGTACACGAAGTTTCTTGTAGGGTGTGCTTCGCGCACCATGTCCAACATACATGGAGTTTGGTTTCTCACTCCACGTCTTTGCGGATGATAGTCTCGATCAATCAACCCTTCGTAAACTTCGTGCCCTTCGTGGTGAGCAATCAAAATCACTCAACACTATTGACACGGACAGCGCGACCTCAATAAGGTACGTCACAATAATTCCTGGAGGCCTCTGATGGAACCACTTCCGCGCGGCGCCAATTTTCAGCGAGCGTTAATGCTATGGGAAATCGGCTTGCACATTGCCGGCAATCCGAACACGCCTTACTACGGGCCGCGGGATATGTGCATCGCTGTTGGCAGCGGATCGAATGAAACGTTCAAGCCCTGGCTCCGCATGTCCACCGGATCGCCGATCCTGGCGCACGCCGTGTGCCGCAACGAGCTCGAGGCTGCCATGATCAATCCCTCCGGACTGCTGACACAGGCCTATCGCGGCACCGGCATCTTTCCGGAAAAACTACCCGTGCGCATTATCGCCGTGTACCCTTCACTCGATCATTTTGTCTATGTCATCCATCCGCGCACCGGTCTCAAATCCCTCGCCGAAGTGAAGGAGAAAAAGTATCCCCTGCGGCTTTCCATTCGTGAAGACGCGACCCATTCCACCCGGGTGCTCGTCGATCAAACACTGGCTGCTTATGGCATGACCGTCAAAGACATTGAAAACTGGGGCGGCAGCTTGCAACTGAACGGCGGTCCCGGCGACGAGCGGCGGATGAAGGCAATCCGCGAAGGCACCATCGATGCCGTCTTCGACGAAGGCTTGGTGCTCTGGTTCAATGAAGCTCTCGAAAGTGGCATGCAGCCGGTCACCCTCGAAGACTTCGCATTCAAGCACCTGGTCGATGATCTCGGCTGGCGCAAATACCCGATCAAGCCTGGCCGCTATAAAAACCTAAGGCAGGAGCACACCTGCATCGACTACAGCGGCTGGCCGATCTATACCCGCGTCTCTCTTCCCGATGACGACGCTTACAAAATTTGCGACGCCATCATGGCGCGCAAAGAGCAAATCTATTGGGAGGATTCTTACACCGGTGTCGGCCAGCTCGGCGAAAACACCGACGCCACCCCGCGCGACGTACCGCTCCATCCCGGCGCGGAAAGGTGGTACCGCGAGCATGGGTTTAAGGTGTGAATTGTTCCTCGACCGCCTTTAGTCGGTCGCGAAACGCTCCCAAAGTCGGCGCTATCGGTGTGAACTCTTTCTCGGAGAATCGGATCGCTTCCGGCTGCTTCAAACCATGACCGGTTAGATTACAGACGACGACATCGTCGGGACCAATTATTCCCGCGACGCGCAGCTTCTTCGCCACGGCGACTGAAGTCGCCGCCGCAGGTTCGGCGAAAATACCGGCGAGTTTGCCGGTTAAGGCTTGAGCTTGGAGGATCTCGGGGTCCGACACCGCGGCTGCCGTGCCGCCCGATTCCCGCAACGCCGCGAGCGCACGCCAACCAAGGGACACCGGATTGCCGACTTGAATACTTTCGGCGATGGTTTCACGCGCCGTCACGGGCTCCACATCGGCCAATCCCTTCTCGAACGCGGCGACGATCGGCGCCGCCGCTTCGCTTTGCGCCGCGACGAGTTTCGGCGCGCGATCGATCCAGCCGAGTGATCGTAATTCCCGATAACCTTTCCACATCGCGTAAATGCCGGTGCCGCCCGCCGTCGGGTGAATCACCCAATCGGGAATTCGCCCGTCGAGCCGGTCGGCCATCTCGTAGGCGTAGGATTTTTTTCCTTCGTCGCGATAGGGATTGGAAGACAAGCAATCGTACCAGCCGAATTCTTGTATCGCCGCTTTGTAGAGCTTGGCGACTTCGTAATCGAAGTTTCCGTCGACCACGACCACCGTGGCGCCGTAGGCGCGGGCTTGAATGATTTTCGACGGCGCCGTTCCTTTCGGCACCATTACGACACTCTCGATTCCAGCGGCGGCGGCATAAGCCGCGACGGAAGCGGCCGCGTTTCCCGTCGACATCACCGCCGCGGTTTTGAAACCCAACTCACGCGCAACCGAAAGGCCGACGCTGTTGCTGCGGTCCTTGAGCGAGCCAGTCGGCAAAATCGTGTCGTTTTTTAGATACAGATTGTGAATTCCTATTTTTTCGCCGAGCCGCGCGGCGCGAATCAACGGCGTGTCTCCTTCCCCTAACGACACGATCGACGATCGATGTTCAACCGGAAAAAAGTCGAACCAGCGCCAGATCGAGCGATCACGGCTCTGGCGTATCGCTTCAAACTCCGCACGCGTGAGGTGGCGCAACTCGACGTTGACTTCGAGAACGCTCCGACACTTCGGGCATTGAAAAACAGTTCGCGAACCCGGCTCACACCCACACTTAGGACAGCGAAGCTTGCTCACCGTGCCCATAGAGTCTTTTCACTTACAGTTTCACACACGACGTAAAGCCAAGCATTACTCCACCATTCCAGTTTCCTCACCCCGTTCTCCGTTCGAGCTCGTTTAGCGACTTTTCCAATTCTCCTTCCAGTTCGCTCACGTCGAACCCCACCGCCCGCGCGCCATCGAGAGTGGCGATACAAGTCATGACTAAATTCAAACACTCGCGCGGCGGCGGCTCGTCAGGATGATCGTAGAGATAATGGTCGACACGCTGCTTGAGCGTGAAAAAGTCTCTCAGACACATCACCGGCGGCAGGCCTTGTATCGCTCCTGAATTTTCCGTAGACGGAGCAAAGGCGACGCCGCCCGGGTCGACCAGCGCGATCTGGCGGTGGTTTTCAAATAGCAGAACAAGATAGACGTCGTTGGTTTCCGGGTGGATTTTTTCTTCAATCGCTTTCACGTCGCGCCAAGCTATCGGCACGCTCTTTCCCGACGCCACGTCGAGCAGACTCGAAGATTCGTCGTCATAGAGAACTGCTTGACGGTGCTTCTCAACCCACGCCTGCACTTTTTGCTTCGCTGCGTCCATAAAAGGCCCTGCGGTAATATTAGTCTTCCAATGACCTATGCGCCAGCGACGCGCGCCGATTTCCGGCGGCCTCGCCGCTCCTTGCAATCGCAGGAATATGGTTTACTTCAACACGACTCTCCGAGTATCTTGCGCCTGAATGCTGTCGGATCAAACAAAACGTCAACTCGAAGTTCGAGGGAGTTGCGGCAGAAGTGATCACATTAACATCCCAAGTCATCGCGGATGAAAAATTTCGCTTCGGAAAATATTAATGGGCTCGGAAACGTAGCGGCGCGCCGTGCCAGCGAACGGAACGGACTGCCCGAGGAGGTTGATATGTTTGGTCTTATCGGCACGATTATCGTGGGGTTCGTTGTCGGAGTCATTGCCAAGCTCATCATGCCCGGCAAGGAGAACATGGGCTTCATCATGACTACCCTTCTCGGGATCGTCGGCTCGCTTGCGGCCACCTACATCGGACAAGCGATCGGCTGGTACGAAGCGGGACAAGGCGCCGGTTGGATCGGCTCCATCGTCGGCGCATTCGTAGTCCTGTGGGCTTACTTGAAAATCAAAACCAATCGCTAGAACCGAATGGAACCGCGAGTTTGAGCACAGGTCGGCCTTTGGTGCGGTTTTACTTTTTACTGTGCCTGGGACTGGGCTTCGCGGCGGCAGTGGCGCCAGTATCGGCGCGTGAGACCGCGCGGCCGGCCATTGCAAATGTTCACGTCGCCGACTTACCGAAAGAAGCTCGCGCCACCCTCGCCCTCATCAAAGAAGGCGGTCCCTTTCCCTACCCGCGCGATGGCGGCGTCTTTGGCAACTTCGAGCACCGGCTACCGGCGCGGGAGCGCGGCTATTATCGTGAATACACGGTGCCGACTCCAGGCGCGCGCGACCGCGGCGCGCGGCGACTCATCGCCGGGCGCAACGGTGAATACTATTATACCGACGATCATTACAGAACCTTTCGTCGAATCAGGGAATGACGCTTATGGACTCACTGCTGCGACTGCTGCCGGACGTTGAACGCGCCGGCGTATATCACTCCGACATCGATGGCGCTGAGATTACCGCGGCTGCTAAGACTGTCGGCTTACACATATTCAAAATCGATCTGGGCAATGCGCGGGGCAAAGACGGCATCCTCGACCGCGTGGCCAAAAGCCTTTGTTTTCCCGGCTACTTCGGCCGGAACTGGGATGCGCTGGCCGACTGCTTGAGCGATCTTGCGTGGCTGGACGGCGCGGGATGGGTGCTGATCCTGGTTCATTGTGACATCTTCGCCCGCCATTACGAAGAGAGCTTTAAGACGGCCGTCGAAGTCTTGAATGCAGCAGCCGCCAACTGGCGCGAACGCAAAAAACCGTTTTGGGTCTTCGTGCAGGGGAAAGCGGGATGGGAGCCGGGCCTGCCAAAAATCGTCGCCTAGTAAGTCGCCGGTCATCTCCCCAGGCGAATTTGAGCTTGACATCGCCGGGCCGTCTTCGCTATTACCCATTGCCATCCACTCGTATCCAGCGAGAAGCGGTGCTCGATTTGAATGCGCGGGCGCGCTTTTCGTCTAACGAATAAATTGGCGGCAAAGCGCCAAAACAAATGACCAGGAGGCTCTCATGAAAAAGTTAGCATTGGCTTTGGTGATGTGTTTCGCGCTCTCAGGGTTTGCCGCCGCAGCGGTCAACATCAACACCGCGACTAAAGAAGAACTGACTTCCCTAAAAGGCATCGGCGACAAACGCGCCCAGGAGATTATCGACTACCGCAAGAAAAACGGAGACTTCAAATCGGTGGACGATCTGGAAAAAGTCCCCGGCATCGGCCCCGGCATCATGAAGCAAATCCGCTCCGAGGTCTCCGTGACGGGCAAGACGACAGTTACCAAATCGGCCGACACCGCTGCCAAGAGCAAATCAGCCGATGCGTCAAAAACGAAAACCGCGGACAGCAAAAAGGCCGAGTCCGCCAAAGCCGGCGAAAAATCCAAGGCTGACGACAAATCGAAAGCCGTGACGAAAACGGACGAGAAATCGGCCAAGAAAACGGTGGATGCCAAAGACGAAAAGAAAACGGAAAAAAAGTAAGCGCGTTATTAAGGCTCGGACAACCCCGCACGCGGCAACGTGGCGGGGTTGTTTTTTTTACGGCCCTCGATAGTGTGATCATCGAGGAAGGATTGACCCACGGGAGGTGAACGATGCGCCTCGAGGATGAACAGGAAAGCGGGAACGTAGAGGATCGGCGCGGATTCCGCGTATCGAAAGGCGTCGCCGGCGGCGGCATCGGCACCATCGCGGTGATTCTTATCGCGCTCTTTTTCGGCGTCGATCCGAGCGCCATCCTGCAAAGCAACCCGCAAACCAGCGTGTCTGACGAGCCGGCGACGCAATCTCCACAAAGCGGCGTCCGAGACGACGGACGCGAGTTCGTTGCCCGCGTCCTCGGCAGCACCGAGCGAACTTGGGGTGAAATTTTCCAACGCGCCGGACGTAATTACGCGCAACCGAAGCTCGTGCTCTTTACCGGCCAAGTTCAGTCGGCCTGCGGCTTCGCCCAAGCGGCAGCGGGGCCGTTTTATTGCGGCAACGACCAGAAAGTTTATATCGACCTGGCTTTCTATCGTGAACTGCGCGAGCGATTTAAAGCGCCCGGCGATTTTGCCCAAGCTTACGTCATCGCGCATGAGGTCGGACATCATGTGCAAAATCTCCTCGGCGTCATGGGAAAAGTCCAGGAACGGCAGAGCCGGCTGCGCGAACGCGAAGCCAACGCTCTCTCAGTGCGGCTTGAATTGCAAGCCGACTGCCTCGCTGGGATCTGGGCCAGTTTCGCCAACCGCGAGCGCAAGATTCTCGAACCGGGCGATGTCGAAGAAGGCTTAAACGCCGCCGCCCAGATCGGCGATGACACGATCCAAAAACGCGCCCAGGGCTACGTGGTTCCCGAAGGCTTCACCCACGGCAGTGCCGCGCAGCGCGTCAGCTGGTTTCGCCGCGGCATAGAAACCGGCGATCTAAAACAGTGCGATACTTTTGCCGCTCAAAGCGTGTCCTGATCTTCGTCTCAATTTAATCACTGCGGCTTTGATTCCCCGCTCCTTGTCGCGGGTGGTTCGGAGAGCTCACCGGCTCCTCCTGGCGGACAATCGAAAAAAAATCTCGGTTTTTTCCAACTATCATCGATGTTGTGTTAAAATTCATCCGGCGGCGCGGCGCGTGAGTTAGCGCTTTCTTCGCCACCGAATTCTCGGGAGGCTTTTATGGCCAAGACTTGGGTCATTTGCATAGACGGAACTTGGAATCAGCCGGGCCAGAAAGACAAAGATCCGGTGACCGTCAAGGAAGAAGCGACCCCGTCCAACGTCGTGCGAACTTGGCAGGCGCTCGCGAACGTCCCGCTAGCCACGGATTTTTATTACGGCTCGATTGCGCCGATAAAACCGAAAATTCTTTTCACGGGAGTCGAAGGCGAAGTGATTTATTTGGCCGGCATCGGCACGAGCGGCACGGTGGAAACCCACATTCTCGAAGGTGCGACCGGTACCGGTACCTCGGAGCGCATTCGCGACGCCTACCGCTTTCTCGCGGAACGCTACCGCCAAGGCGATCGCATTTACGGTTTTGGGTTCAGCCGCGGCGCCTTCGCGATCCGCAGTCTCGCTGGATTCATCGACCTCGCGGGCCTACCGAAGCAGCCTCGCGCGCTGAAGGAAGAGGAACTGTTGGAGATCTACGACGCCTACATGGACGGTAAGCTCGTCGATAAAGCGCGCTACGGTACGATCGACACGATGCTTGATTTCATCGGCGTCTGGGATACCGTGGGCGCGCTCGCCTTCGGCCGGACGCTCGGCAACTTTCATCGAATCAATCCCGGCAACGTTAGGCGCGTCGCCCACGCCTTGGCACTCGACGAGGAGCGCGAACGGTTTGAACCTTCGTATTGGGATCCGCCGGCCCGCGCCGTGACGCAGATTGACGAAGTCTGGTTCAGCGGCTGCCACACCAACATCGGCGGCGGCTACGTCGATGCCAATCTGTCCAACATCGCGCTTTTCTGGATGCTCCAGTCCGCGCGCGACGCGGGCCTACCCCTTGACGCGCGCGGCATCCCCGGCTTCGATCTCAAAGATCCACGCGGCCTGCAGCGCGACTCCTACAAAGAATTCTACGATAGCATGGGCCTGATCGGCGGCATCGCCGAGTCGCTCAATCTCAAGCGCGAACCGCGCGTCATTCGCGCGGGACAAAGAATCCATCAAAGCGTTTTCGATCGCACGGAGGAATCTTCCGGCCAACAACCCTACGTCCCGAAGGCACTGTTTGCCGGTAAACCACTCTCGGCCGAATCCAACCCCGGCATTCAACCCTGGGGCGGATTCTAATGACGCGCGGATGTCGGTTTGTCCAAGTAAAATTAATTTATTCACAAAACGACTGTCATTGACAGGAGACTTTTCCCACGGTTAACCTCGGGCAAACCGTGATCGACTAGAGCGCGATGTTTTAGAAGGTAACTGACGTCCATGCTGCAATTCGACGAAGTCCATGTCATTTCCGACCTGCACCTCGGCGGTGAGAAAGGTTTTCAGATCTTCGGCTCCACCGCCGAGCTCGTTGCGTTCATCGACCACTTGGCGACGGCGGAGGCCAAGCAAGATATCGCCCTCGTCATCAACGGCGATTTTGTTGATTTCCTCGCGGAATCTCCGGCCGCCTACTTCGATCCCGCACACGCCGAAGACAAATTAACTCGGGTGATGGCCGATGATACCTTTGCGCCGATTTTCAAGGGACTGCAAAAGTTCCTGCGCGCCAAACAGCGCACTTTGGTCGTCAACCTTGGCAACCATGATCTCGAACTGGCGTTACCGTGGGTGCGAGAACACTTAATACGCTCGCTTTGCGGCGGTGACATGGCGGCGCGCGGCAGGCTGCGCGTGCTCGTCGATGGCACCGGGGTTTTGTGCCGGGTCGGCGGCGCCAAAGTGCTATGCCTGCACGGCAACGAGGTGGACAGTTGGAACGTAGTCGATTTTGAACAGATCAGGCGCATCGGCCGCGATGTTTATTTTCAGAATTCAGTGGAGCCGTGGATACCCAATGCCGGCACGCAGATGGTGATTCAAGTCATGAACGAGGTGAAGCGACGCTATCCCTTCGTCGATCTGCTGAAGCCCGAGGCCGAAGGCGTCGTGCCCACGCTTCTCGCCCTCGATCCGTCCGCCATCACGAAATTAAAGGGCGCCGCGGTCGTCGCTGGCCGGCGCGCCTGGGACGCCGCGCGCATGGCCACGGGATTTCTCGGCGACGCACAGGTCGCGCCGGGGGATAATTCGAACATTTCATCCACGCGAGTTCCTGCCGCCGCAACTTTTACCGCGAGCCTAAGCTCCATGAGCGCAAAGAACGCGTCAAAAGTTCAGGCCGAACAGCTCATGACCTTCGTCGAAGAACAAGCGCGGCACGGCACCGACCCGATGGACTTGGTCCGCGGCGATCAGAGCAAGCAACTGGGATTCTGGAGCGCCACATGGAATCTCGTTACCGGCAAACCCACCCACGAAGTGCTCAGAGAAGCGTTGGAAAATCTCGACCGCGATCGCAGCTTCGATATTGCTACCGATGACGATACCTCCAGGTGGCTCGATGACTTGGTCGGAGCGGACGTCGATTTTCTGGTGGCCGGCCATACCCATCTCGAGCGCGCGCTCCAGCGGCGCAAGGGTCAAGGGTTTTACTTCAACAGCGGCACCTGGGCCCGCCTGATCCGGATCACCCCCGAAGTGCGCGCCGATCCGACCAAGTTCGAGAAAGTTTTTAATATACTTAAAGGCGGCGAAATGGGCGCCTTGGACGACGAACCCGGCCTGGTCACCAAACGCTGCTCCATCGTGTCGATTTTTGTCGATAATCAGGGCCGCGCCTGCGGCGAGTTGAGACGCATGCCAGCCGGCGCGGGAGTACCCGAGACGGTTCCCGAAAGCCTGCGCGTTAAGAAATAATTATGCGCACGATCACGCTCGAATTATTGCGCCACGGTCCGGCGCACAACCAGCTGCTCTCGCCGCTGACGCAATATCTCGCCCTATGCGAGAATCACTCCGCGGTGACTGTGCACGTGCCTTTTGAGCACAATCAATTTCTCTATCGCCATCGCGCGCTGAGTTACAATATCGGCGAGGAGCCGCGTATTTTTCAGGTGCGCGACACGGCGCAGGTGATGGGCGATCTACTATCCACGATCCCCGGGCTCACTGCCGCCATCAACGGCCAGCAGACCGACGCCGATCATGAACCGGTCACGCACTTGCGTCTGGTGCTGTCGGCCGCCGAGCTCGCGCTGCTGCCCTTCGAGCTGGCGCTGGCGCCGCACGGCTTTCCCGGAGCCGGGCAATCGCTGCTGCTGCAGTCGCAGCTGCCGTTGTGCATCACCCGCGAGACGCGCCGCGTGCCCGAAGAATTTGTCGACTGGCCGAAGCGCCCAAAAATTTTGTTTGTCACTGCCGCGCCGCCGGGTTACCCGGCCGTTCCCGCCGGCGCCCATCTGCTCGCCCTGCGCAAAGCTATCGAGCCCTGGATCGGCGCCACCGAAGCGGAAGGTCCGGACAAGCGCAAGCAACGCGTCGACGAACACTTGTCCGTGTTGACCCACGCCAGCGCCGAGTCCATCGAGGCAGCCTGCGCGTCCGGCGAATATACCCATATTCACATCCTCTGTCATGGTCATGAGCACCGTAATGACTACGACGTGCGCTTCGGACTCGCGCTCCATAACGCCGCCGACGTCATGGGCGACGCCGATATCGTGAGCGGCGAGCGCCTGGCGACCGCGTTGCGCGTTGCGCAAAAAACTCGGGACGGCCAGCTAGCGCGTCCAGCGGTTGTCACACTCGCGAGTTGTAACAGCGGCAACGTCGGTTCAATCGCCGGCGCCGGCGCCAGCATCGCTCACGCGCTGCACGAAGCCGGCGTTCCCATGGTGATCGCATCGCAATTTCCCTTGTCCTACGGCGGGTCGGTGCGGCTGGTGGAAATTCTCTATCATGGACTGCTTTGGGGTGAAGATCCGCGCAAGCTGCTGATGGATTTGCGCCGGC
>Ga0075423_10006173_pt1 | contig 11236 bp, 11 predicted proteins | sample SoiMethybrSBSTD2_FD_80114 | JGI IMG/M metagenome (GOLD analysis project Ga0075423, IMG submission 80114) | Bulk soil microbial communities from a Populus tree surrounding site in Tennessee, USA - Soil MetaG P. TD hybrid SBSTD2 | ecosystem: Environmental > Terrestrial > Soil > Tree plantation...
ATTGGAAACGGGTATTCATCAACACGCTGCCATCGGCTTGTACGAACGCGCCGGCTTTCAATCCATTCCGCCCTTCGGTGAGTACAAGCCGGATCCACTGGCGAAGTTTTTCGAGAAGCGACTGGTTTGAGGAAACACTAATGCCACCCACACTTGGTAACGGCAAGATTTGTTACGTTGAGATTCCAGCAATCGACATCGAACCCTCAGTGGAGTTTTATAAAACTGTCTTTGGCTGGAATACGCGGCGCCGCGGTGATGGACAAATCGCCTTTGACGATGGTGTCGGTCAGGTAAGCGGCACGTGGGTCCGCAATCGATCGGCGTCCACTGAGCCGGGTCTGTTGCTTTACATCATGGTCGACAGTGTCGCCGAAACTCTCGAGGATATTGTGGCCCATGGCGGTGAAATAGCTCAGGCAATTGGAGCGGACGCGCCCGAGATAACCGCACGATTCCGCGATCCGGCCGGAAACATCATGGGGCTCTATCAAGAACCCGGCACATAACTTCGAACGGCAATAATATGAAGTCTCGTGAAGATCAGACCGAACCGCAGATCGACAAAAAACTAACCCAGGGAGTTCCATCACATGACCAGCCATCGCAAACGAATGGCAATGGTCATCGGCCCGGTATTACGCTGAAGAGTAATCACGTCACACCGCCGCGGGCGCCCGCGTCAACGACTGAAAAGATCTTTCACAACCTCGCCAAGCTGTTCAACGGCTTGCATTGGACCGTCGGCATCACGACGTTGCCGGCCACCGCCACGCCTCGCGAGGAGCGATCCTTTGTGTTGATGTGGCTGGGAATCATCCTGTTTGTAATCGTGTTCCTCGGCGGCTTCTTTTATCTACTTGGAAGAATGTAGACATAGGTCCAATTCGCGCCAGGTTTTCCTTGCATTAACGAGATCCACCGGAGTAAAACCAGAGAACCGAAAGTGGAGGTGTTTCAGATGCGTAATCTGCTGTTGGCTTGTGTCGTCGCGATCGTCATCGTTTGTCCCTGCGCGAACGCTCGCTCTTCGTACACACCAAGCCTCGGCGACATGCAACTCGTGGCCCAACTCCCTGCTGAAGCGCCGCAGCGGATCCTCGGACTTGCTTACGACGGCGAGAAACTCTGGACCAGCATCTATCTCAGCCGCGGCCGCTATGCCACTCTCGATCCTGCCACACTCGAGTGGAAGCTAAGTAACGAAGAAAACCATCACAAAGCGATCAGCGAAGTCTCGGGCGCGTTCCAGGCTGGAGGCGCACTCTGTTTTGTTAACGGCAAACTGTGGGTCGCCGGGTTCTACGGTGAGTCGCTCGGCTCGATCGACATGACCGACTGGAAGGTCGAACACGTCTTCAAAGGCAAGCAAGTTGAAGGTCGAGGCAGCCAGTCGTACTCGAGCATGGCCTACGACGGCAACAATCTCTGGATCGCATGGCATTGGTTCAGGTACGACCTGCCCACTTCACAGACCCAACTCCTGCTAAAGATCGATCCGGCGACGGGGAAAGTTCTGGCCCACTATCCGCTGCCGCGCGGCACGCGCGCCGACGGTACGCACGCCTTGACCTTTGCTGCATCGATGCTCTGGCACGCTAAGGACAACCAGCTCTCATCAATCGATCCAGCCACAGGTCGCGTGACCGGCGAATACAAACTCGATCAACTCAAGCGTCCAAGTGGCCTGGCTTATGATGGAAGCTCACTGTGGATCGCGGAGTTCGACGGCAAGATCTGGCGTCTGCCTCTCTACGCCGCGGGCTGATTTACTACTGTGCTAATTCAACGACTGCAGCGTAAACACCCTCAACCACCATTGCCATGCGTTTGTAGTCGAGCTTCTCTTCGGTGTCCTGAGCAGTGTGATAGTTCGGATTGCGATAGAACGCGGTGTCGGTAATCATCGCGGCGTTGTAACCTGCGTGCCAGTAGTTCAATTGGTCAGAGAAATCAACCCCCGGAACAATGCCGGGAGCGTTGATGGAGTAAACCGGAAGCGGTGTGGCTTTGCGCATCGCGGCTTTGGCCCGGCGAACTATTGACCAATCACTGAGTCGTCCCACCACTCCGATAAACTTTCCCGCTGACGGGTAAAAAGGACTCAACACGCCCACTGGAAAATGTTGAGTGTTGGCTGTGTCAGTGAAATAACCAATCATCTCCAGACTGAACATCGCTCTAACGCGAACATTCTGTTGTTTCAGTGATTGCGCATGGACCGAACTGCCCATGCCCGTAGTACGAAAATACGGCGGCTCTTCCAATGTGAAGGCAACGAGTTCAATTCGCAAAGGCAGTTGTTGCCGGTCCAGCAGACGCGCGAGTTCAATCAGTCCTGCCACACCGCTCGCGTTATCGTCAGCCCCGGGGAGTGGGCCAGCAGTATCGTAATGAGCGCCAACGACGATTCGCTCAGGTGTCTCTGGTCCAAACTGAGCAGTCACGTTTCGATAGCTCTTGCCGTTGACGCGGTAAGGCTGTTCCGAAACGATCGCACTGGTGTGGCTAAACTCGCTCTTAATGTAAGCAGCGACTCGATCGAGGTTCTCGAGATGATTTTCATCGCGCGGAACTAATTCGACGGAAAGTTTGTGGACGTGCGCCTGCAGACGTGATGGGTCGACCGTTCTTTCCGTGTTTACTGTCGCCCGCGTGAACAAAGGCTGCGTCACCCAAAACCAAAGTCCGAGCAGCAATAACAGGAAAATGAGGAGAACGAGCAGCATAAACCTGATGATACGACGCCGGCGTTCAGCTTGTGATTGCCATTGTGCTTCGAGTGAGGTCTGACTCACTGCTATGGCTTCCACTTGAAGGGAAAGAGTTTTCCTGCTTCCACTGGATCAAGCGTACCGCCGGCTATCGCAACCGCGCGCGCGAGCACTGAATCTTTTTGCGCACGAAGATCGTCAGGCGTTGGCAGCACGAGTTCGTCGGGAGTGACGCCCGTGCCTTCAAGTGTCTTACCATCGGCCATGATCAAGTCGGCATCGGTCACACTCACGCCGTAGTAAACGACTGTGTCGAGTCCGATCTGATGTGAATACAAACGACTGCGCATCACTTTGCCACCGGTGCGATCGCCAATTACGGTCCCTCGTTTTTCCGACTGCATGACACGCGCAAACACCTCTGAAGCAGAATTCGAGCCACTATCGACGAGCACGATTACCTGGCCTTTGAAACCGCTGTCACCACGCGTCCTGGCTAACATCGGCTTCGACTCTTTGCGCAATTTCATGTCGCCAATCGTGACGTCGTGATCGAAGAGGTTGCCGACAAGCCTTTGTAGCGTTTCAACTGCACCGCCGGCGTTGCGTCGCAGATCGATAATCAGGGTTTTGAATTTCTTTACCTTATCGATTCTTTCGTCGACCGCATCGTTTTCCATATCAAACGTTGGCATGCGCCAGATGATTGTGTCTTTGCCGACTTCATAAAATATGTGATCAGTCAGGTGAGCTTCGTCTGCCTGCTCTCTCAAGTACGCGTTGAAATCGATCGTGTCTGTCAGATCCCGCACTTGCCTGCCGGTCTGAACCTTTGCTTTGACCTCTAATTGCCGCGGCTGCTCGCCGGCAGTTTGCACCTCCATATTGACGACTGGGCGCGGCGAGAGTGCGGTATAGAGATACTGGTAGATCCAAAGGTTCGCGCGGTTGGGAGCAACTCCATCGACTTTGAGCACTCTGTCACCAGGTTTAAGCCCTTGGCTTCCGCATCGCTCTTCGGCTTGACGGCAATCACGTAGCAATCGTCGCCGAAGCTCTGCATTTGCCAACCATATTCGATGCGGGCGGATCTCTGCGGCGGCAGAAAGATCGTGTGGGAGTCGTTGAAGTCGAGGAGTAGCTGCGCGATAGTGCCGAAGATCTCACCGTTAGATTTTGCTTGCTTGATTCTTTCCTCAGCAGCTTTGGTTCGCGCGTCGAGATCAATTCCGCGAAATGCGGGATCGTAGTAGTACTTGCGGATATCGTCGCGCACGGCTTTGAGCATAATGACGCCGCGATCTCGATCCTGACTTGAAACCGATTGTGATAAAACCTGGTGGGTACAACCGAACAGAATGATTAGGACCAATAGCGTGAAAGATTGTCGCATTGCAACAGTCTCCTTTTGCTAAGTGATGGAACTCATTCGGTGATTCGTTTAATTACGCCAACTGTGCCTTGAACTACCCATTGATCACCTGCCTTGTTTACCACGAAGAAACGTTCCTTCGCATTTTGCCCGTCCATCGTATCCAAATTATAAGTAATGTAGACCAGTGCTTTATCTTTGGCCCGATTAAATCCGATTCTGGATAAACCGATTACCAGGAAGCCATATCCGCCGACTTTGTCTTCGTTGGTAAGATGATAGGCAACGGGCAGCGAGAATTGCTCTTGCAATGTGACGGACTGTCGATTCTTCTCCAGAAAATCCGTCCTCGTGTCTTCGGGGAGATGTTGGAGAGTGATCAACTTCGCCGGGGCCACGAGTTCAGTGTGAGTCTTTATCAGAAAAGGGCTGTTCCTAAGATTCGGGGACAAATTCCGGATCACTGCTGAATAGACGTCATAGTCCACTTTGTCGAGCGTGGGAACGGTTGTCTGTTGCGTGAAGAGAAGAGCCGCGATTACGAGAAGAGGGCTCGCATGTTTTAAGATTAGGCTCATTAAATTGCCTCCTGATCTCGTCTTGCGTCGCGGATAATACCAGAGTTGAACGAGGAACTTGGAAAATATGTCTGGCAACTATGAAGCGGCATATCGAGCCTGGCAGCAGGATCCGGAAGGTTTCTGGGCACGCGCCGCGGAGTCGATTCACTGGTACAAACGTTGGGATAAAGTTTTAGATACTTCACGCGCTCCTTTCCACCGCTGGTTTTCCGGCGGTCTGGTTAACACCTGCTACAACCTGCTCGACGTGCATGTCGAGAACGGTCGCGCCAATCAGCTCGCGCTCATCTACGACAGTCCTGTTACCGGCGTCATCAAGTCGTATACGTATCGCGATCTCTTGAACGAAGTGGCTGTCTTTGCGGGCGCGCTCCGCCGGCAAGGCGTTGAGAAGGGCGATCGCGTCATCATTTACATGCCAATGGTGCCCGAGGCGGTGATCGCGATGCTCGCGTGCGCACGCATCGGAGCGATCCATTCAGTGGTTTTTGGAGGCTTCGCCGCTGACGAATTAGCCACACGCATCAATGACGCGCAGCCGAAAGTGATTGTCTCCGCGTCGTGCGGTATCGAAGTGAATCGCGTGGTCCCATACAAACCGATGCTCGACAAAGCTATTAACTTGGCGAAGCAAAAACCCGAGTGCTGCATCATCCTGCAACGACCGCAAGTGGAAGCTGAACTGATCGATGGCCGTGACCTCGAATGGTCTGAAGCGTTGGCAACCGCGGAACCTGCCGTTTGTGTTCCGGTCGCCGCTACCGATCCGCTTTACATTCTTTATACCTCGGGCACAACGGGTATTCCGAAAGGTGTCGTGCGCGATAATGGTGGACACCTCGTCGCACTCAAGTGGACCATGAAGAACGTCTACGGCATGGAGCCCGGCGAAGTTTTTTGGGCTGCTTCAGATCTCGGTTGGGCGGTCGGTCACTCTTACATCGTCTATGGGCCACTACTCAATGGAAACACAACCATGCTTTACGAGGGTAAGCCCGTCGGCACACCTGATCCGGGCGCGTTCTGGCGTGTGATCTCGCAACACCGGGTGCGCGTGCTCTTCACCGCGCCCACTGCGTTTCGGGCCATCAAGCGCGAAGACCATGCGGGCGATTACCTGCGACGATACGATCTCAAAGAATTTCGCACTTTGTTTTTGGCCGGTGAGCGTTGCGATCCGGATACGTTGGCATGGGCCGAGAAACAACTGCACGTGCCCGTTATCGATCACTGGTGGCAGACGGAAACTGGTTGGCCCATCGGCGCAAATTGCATCGGTCTTGAACTGCTTCCGGTAAAACTGGGTTCGTGTGGTCGAGCCGTTCCCGGCTACGACGTGCGCGTACTCGACGACGAAGGTGCCGAGGTCGCTGATAACCAAATCGGCAACATCGCGATCAAGTTGCCGTTACCGCCGGGTTGTTTGCCGACGCTGTGGAATAACGATGACTCGTATCTCGAGTCGTATCTCAACGCGTATCCCCGGTATTACAAGACTGCGGACGCTGGTTACAAAGATGAAGACGGCTATTTATGGATCATGAGTCGCACCGACGACATCATCAACGTCGCCGGACATCGACTATCGACTGGGGCCTTGGAAGAAGTCCTCGCTGCACATGCGGACGTGGCTGAATGCGCTGTTATCGGAGTGGCAGATGAGTTGAAAGGTGAGGTTCCGCTCGGACTGGTCGTGCTGAAGCTCGGTGTCGACAGATCACCGGAGGAGATCGTTGCCGAGTTGATCCATTTAGTACGTGAGAAGATCGGCGCGATCGCGTCGTTCAAAATAGCGACTGTCGTCAACCGTCTTCCCAAGACTCGCTCCGGCAAGATCGTCCGCGGCACGATCAAGAAGATCGCGGATGGCGTTGCGTATCGCATCCCGCCAACCATCGAGGACGCCACCGTCATCGACGAGATCAGCGCCAATCTAAGCGCGATTGGTTTTCCACGTGATCGTTAATCCACAGATTTACACGGATCAATTAGCGGCAGAGTTTTTTGGACGGGCGTAATATTTCTGGAGTGCTTCGGTGAAGGTTGGGATGGCCGGAGGTATGGCCGACGCGTCTCCGATCCCTTTACCGGCTAATACTTCCCTGCCCTTCATGCCGTACAAAGGCGTGTTGATATTGTTGTCAGGGTCGAGCACGAACTTTTTCCAGAAGCTCTTGCCAAACGATTGGCCAGTTAGTTTGCCGTCGTAGTAAGCGTAAGCGAGGATCTGGGCGCTTTCTATCTCTTTTCGTTGTGCATCATTGATGACACCAATCGGGCCTTCGATGGCTTTCTTCTCATTCTTCAGATTTACGCCGCCCTTTTCAAACCAACTGACCGCATCCCGGGACATAAACAGCATTACGATCGCGTTGGTTGCAGCCTTCTCAGAACTGCCGTAGCCGCCACCGAAGAACTGGTAGAACGCGGGCATGGTCCAACCAGTTTCTGTTCTCGCGCTGATCACGCCGTAACCCTGCGACATAGTCGCAAACATGGCCGATTCTTTCCTGACGGTGGGAAACACAGCGATAGCCTGTGCGCGATCGACTAACTCTTTCGGCAGATCACTCTCTGCTGCCTCGGCGAGCTGAGAGATTATGCGCGCTGCATCCTGCGCTCGCCCTTGTGCGTCTTCAAAATCGCTGGACTTCTGCGCGGAGACAATCGCAGTCAAGGTAAGAAATATGGTGAGTAAACTGGCACGGAGTCGCATGCGCTGAGACTACCACCGCAATAACTCACGCGGCAATAAAAAGAAACTCGCCCGCAGACACAAAAATCGGAGTAAAAAGCATTGTAGTAAAAGTCGTGTCGTTGTCTTTCGCCGTTAGAAAGACACGGCTATTTCGCGTTGCTCACCTAAAGGAGACTCATAATGTCCAAGCCAGAGAATCGGCACCCGAAAACTAATGAATCGTCAACCAGTACCACATCTCGTCGAAACTTTCTTCAGGCCATCGGCATGGGAACGAGTTTTATCGGTCTCAATGCTTTTGGCGGACTCGTGTTTCCCAGTTCCGCGCTGGCCCAGTGTGATTTTCCACCCAGCAAAACAGGCCCGGCAGCATGGCGGCGTGATTGCCGCTCAATCCGGCCGCGCCGGCCAGCTTCAACATTGAGCAGTGATGAAATCACTAAACTCAAAGCCGCCTACACCGCCATGCGCGCGCTGGACACAAGCGATCCAAATGATCCGCGCGGCTTCCAGCGACAGGCCAACATCCATTGCTGGATGTGTTCAGAAGGAGGTCCTTCACTGGCTGTTCACTTCAGTTGGAAGTTCTTCACCTGGCACCGCGCCTACCTCTACTTTCACGAACGCATTCTCGGAAAGCTAATTAACGATATGGATTTTCGTCTGCCGTATTGGGATTGGAACGTGACATCGCATCGGAAGCTTCCAGGAGCGTACACTTCTCCGAATAACAACACCAACCCGCTCTTCAATTCAACCAGATTCATGAGTCCAACTGATGAACTTCCTGATGAAGACGTCGGCACAGACGCGATGGAGGCCGCGATGGAAGCCGACACATTTGCCGAGTTTGGCGGCACTGCAACGGACAACGGCATACCCGAAGGAACACCGCATGGAAGTGTGCACGTCGACGTCGGTGGTGACATGGGCGCTTTCGAAACGGCCGGCAAAGATCCGGTGTTCTATGCACACCACTCCAATATCGACAAGATGTGGTCTGATTGGAACAACGCTTCTTCAACCCACACCAACCCCACCGATGCATCGTTCCTGAATATGACCTGGAACTTCTACGACGAAAACAAAGTGTGGCGCTCGATCACGGCGGCCCAGGTGCTCAATCACGAGAACCAATTGCGTTACACCTACGCCGGGTCTCGGCTCTCGGAAAATCTGCGATGTCTGATATCAGATTGGGTTGTGATTCGCACTGACTGGACTGTAACCAAAGCACTGAGGATCGCGCCCGCCGCCCGGACGTCAATTTCCAAGGTTTTGGGCAGCCGTGGACGCGCTCGCCTGCATCTGACGGGCGTAACGGTTCCAACGGACAAGAGTGCCGTTTACCGTGTTTATGCAAATCCCGAAGCGGCCAGGAAAGACGAAGGCCCCGGCGGTGACGGTTATCTGGGAACGATCCCAGTGGTGCTTGACAGTCGCAAGAATCAGCACGTTCACAAGCGCACGAGAAACGCGGTGTTCAATGTTTCAGAGAAGAAATTCGACATGCTTGCTCGTGCACAGGGTCCGATGCAACTGACCTTAGTAGAACGCGGACTCAAGGAAAACGAGCGCAAGCCGATCCGGGTAAACGCGGCTGACTCGCATTTCACGATTGCGGAGCTTTCGCAGTGAGGTAAAGGAAGTTGTTACGTATACTTTTGTTTTTCTTAGTCTTGAACGCAACCGTCCTCGCGATGGGACAAGGTTCAGATAATCAACAGCGGTTCGTAGTTTCGCTTCCCCAGCAATGGCAGGAATCGAAACTGCGGATCGCTGTCGACGGACTTCAAGCGCCGGGGAACGTGCCCTTCAAGCTTCGCGTTTTGGTGAAGGGTGACGATGAAAAGGAGATCGCGTTGGGCTCTTTGGCTGTCGAAGCCATCGGGCCCGGCAAGCCCGCGCCCCGGACTTTGAAGACTCTTCGGATTGATGTGACGCGATCACTGAACCGCTTTCTCGAGAACAAAACTAATCCGACGCAAGTCGAGTTACTTATCAGACCCGTTGATGCGCGGAACACTCCGCTCAAGAATCTCGAATGGTCGGTGAAGAAAGTCAGACTCGAAACTCAGCCAAAGTAAGCCCCAGATCCGGCATCTATTCCAATGCTTTTACGTTTGCCTTCATCTCGTCAAATGCGAAGCTGACGTAGCGAGATTTCTCCGGCGGCATCTTTACCCAATTCGATTCCCAGGAAAGCGCCATTGAGCGCTGCGCCGTCGGTGGGTGTGTCGAAAGAAGAAGCATCAGGAGTTGATCAGTATTGTAACTGCCGGTGCCCATCTCCGCTTTTTCGTCTCGCGCCATTCGCTTTAGGACAGTCGCTAACGCGCAAGGGTTATAGCCGGCTCTGTAAGTGTTGTAGAAAGCGGCGCGGTCAGCTTCGAGTTCGTCAAAGCGAGAGAAACCAAGCAAAGTTTCGCCAAGTTCATTCAGCGGCTGCTTCTTAAACTCGTGAAGTAATTTCTCGAGTGCCTCACTTACTTCGGCCGCTGAGTTGAACTTCTTCGTGCCGGTTAACCAGAACATCTGTCGCGAAATAGTCCTGGAAGTATGGCCGAAAGCGTCATGCCCGATTTCATGCGCCAACACTCCGGCGAGTTCGTCTTCACTTTCAACTTTCGAAAGCATTCCCAACGATATAAAAATGCGTCCGCCTCCGGCGGTAAACGCATCGGGCAGCGACGCCCCGGTGACGATGAATTCATAGTGCTTCTGAGACGCGGTAGAGTACGAAACAAGATTATTCCCTACTTGTGTCACATATTCCGAGACGGCCTTGTCATCGAGCGGAGTAACCATTTCATTGGCCCAGTGCGCGATCGCGTCCGCCAGCCAGACCTCAGCTTCGCCTTTGAAAATGTTGTGGCCGGAGAACGGTTTCGGAGCAAACGGCGTCTTCGCGGTGCGTGAAGGAGGCGGTGTCCAGGCCGGCTTGACGACAGCTTCTTGCCTGCTCGCAAAGGCAAGCACCGCTGATATGAGTCCGAGGGCTAATAAAAGCTTCACGTGAGTGATCATGTTTGGAATCGCCTCCTCGCGCGCACTCGAAGCAAGATTCAAACCGCACGGTTTGTGAAGAAAAGCCGGACGAGCACGGGACCGACAAGGCAACATTGATCTGACGCTTGTCAGAAGAATATGAAACAATACGCGCTATGCTTGAAAACAAATCTCGATGGCCCATCCTTTTCATCACCATTCTTGTACTGCTGCCCGCAGCACGAGCCCAGCGGCCAAAGCCGACAGCGTCTGTCGATCTCGGATTTGAGAATAAGATTCCCGCGTGGTTAAAAGAGACGAATGTTCCCGCCGTTGGGATCGGAATCGTCGAGAAGGGAAAGCTCAGCTATGTGAAAGTATTTGGCGAGCTGAAGAAAGGAACTACGGTCAGCAAAGCGGCGCCCGCAAATACGATCTTCCAAGTCGCTTCGCTAACCAAACCCATCGTCGAAATCCTCACGTTGCGACTCGTCAGCAAAGGCGAATGGAACCTGGACGAGCCGCTTGCCAAGTATTGGGTGGATCCTGACGTGCAGAATGATCCGCGCCATCAGAAACTCACCACCCGGCACGTGCTTACCCATCGATCAGGGTTTCCCAATTGGCGCTACATGAACGCCTCCAAAAAACTCGAATTCCTTGCTGACCCCGGCACCAAAGTGAACTATTCCGGTGAGGGTCTCGAGTATTTACGGCGAGCGTTGGAGAAGAAGTTCAATCAACCACTGGAACAGCTTGCAAAGAAGCAACTATTTCAACCATACGGCATGAATGATACGCGTTTCTTTTGGGACGCATCGATGGATGAGTCGCGTTTCGCTGTTGCTCACAACAAAGAAGGAAAGCCTTACGACATTCACAA
>Ga0075423_10006175_pt1 | contig 11235 bp, 20 predicted proteins | sample SoiMethybrSBSTD2_FD_80114 | JGI IMG/M metagenome (GOLD analysis project Ga0075423, IMG submission 80114) | Bulk soil microbial communities from a Populus tree surrounding site in Tennessee, USA - Soil MetaG P. TD hybrid SBSTD2 | ecosystem: Environmental > Terrestrial > Soil > Tree plantation...
CCTGCTCGACGCCGGCACGAGCCGATTGACGCCCGAGGGGCAGAGACTCATCGAGGCGGCGGTCATCGGGCGCGTCATCAAAAGCCCGAAGATGATCCGCGAGATGTCGCCGAGCCTGAAGAACGTGGTTCTGGGCGGGCTCTCGGAGCTGACCCGTGGGGAAACCTTCCCGATCGAATGGCGGGTCAACAACGACGTCGTGAACGGCCTCTGGCTTCACCACATGGCCGACAAGGCGTCGAAGACCATCGACATGATGCTCGAGCCCCAGCTCTACCCGGAGCCATTCCTCGATGCCGTTCGGGACAACCGGGTGGCGATCGCCCTGGCGAAGTGGTTCGAGGCGAACAAGTCGAAATCTACCGCGCTTCGCGGCGCCCTCCAGAAGTACAACCGGCAGGCGGCCGATGCCGTGAGCGGGCAGGAAGTTCTGTCGTTCGCTCTGGAGGGTAGGGTGCCGCACGAGGCGTTCAACGAGGCGTTTGGGACCAAACTGTCAGCCAGCGACTTCGGCTCCGGCGACGGGCTCGTCTACCTGCACGCTGGACTTCCGGTCGAGGCACTCGCCCCGCTTTGGGGCAAAGTTTCCGCGAAGGCGCGCCAGCTCCGCGATTGGGTGCTGATCCCCAAGGACGTTCGCGAACCGATGAAACCTGGGGAATCGTTCCAGGAATGGTGGCAACGCGGCATGTATCCGCGGACGGGAGATTCCTTCCGCCGCTGGATGGCCGAGACCTGGCAATCGTTCGCGAAGATGGCGATTCTGAACCACGAGACTCGGCGCTTCCCCTACTTCCACGAGCAGCTCGATCAGTTCAAGGTTTCCGCCATGGCGACCCTCGAGACCGCGACAAATCGAATGGCCGAGGTCGTCCATCCGATCGTCTACCGCTCGGACCCCGTCACCGGTGCGCTCAAGCGCCGGCCAGCGGCGGAGATGCAGGCCGCGATCCAGCAGTTCCAGCTCCTAGTCGGGGTCTCCGATCTCTGGGCGCGCGCGAAGGCTGGGCTCCTGACGCCGGCGAGCGGATTCCCGGCCTTCTCTGAGTTCAAGCCAGCCGACGTTGCGGCGGCACTTGAAGTGGAGATGCGGACGATCATGCACTCGGCGTCTCCGGCCGTGAAGGAGGCGCACGCGAACTGGATCAAGTGGATGACGGATCTCCGCGGCGAACTCGTGAAGCGAGGCAAGCTAGGGAAGGAGGACCGACTCGGCTGGGCCTACGCACCGAACGTCATCAACGATCTCACCTGGCAGCAGATGTGGAGCGTCGCTACGGGCCCGATTCGGGTCAAGGAGGCGGTCCGCCCCTACGTGAAGGAGGCGGTCGGGCACCTTCGGAAGCACGATCCGAACATGGTCCGCGCCGGCCTACAGCACGCCACCAACGTGCTGCTCGATAACCTCCTCGATGACTTCGCCCACTCGGTCGGGCAGGCGTGGGACCACTACAAGCCCCTCTGGGCCGAAATCGAGGCGCGAGCGAAGAAGGCTGGGCGCACGGTGGAGGAAGAGGCGAAGCTGACTGGCATCCCGCGCGAGTACGGCGTCTATCGGGTCGGGGGCTCGAAGCATCTTTGGAACCCCGCGACGATCACCGAATACGTGGTCGACAAGGTGCTCCAGCAGGACGCCGACCTAGGCCTCAAGTTCGACAACGTCTGGCAGGTGCGTGAATACGCCGGGACGCCCGAAGGAAAGGCGCGGCCCGCCTACATAGTGCCCACGCCGATCGTCGAGGCCCTGAATCAGTTCAGGGAGGCCCGGGGCCCACTGGATCGTCTTGCGGCCCAGTTTCATCGTGGGGTGAGCGTCTGGAAGGCGGCGACACTCACGTCGATCATCGTTCCCTACTCGTTGCGGAATGTCTGGGGCGACTTCTCGAACGCCGTGAGGCGGCTCCCTGGTAGCGGCCCCCTTCCTGGGCTCCCGGCCATCGGGAAATTGCCGCGCGCGATCACGGACATCATCCGGGCGAGCGGCCCCTCGGGCAAGATGAGCCCCGAGCTGGCGCTGGCCGACGCCGTGGGGGTGAGGCAGAACACTCGCGCGATCGCAGAGATGGGAGACCTTCGCTCCCACAAGGATCTGAGGCCGTTCTTCCGACCGAGGCGCTCCACGGTGCTCCGGCCGATACAGCGAGTCTTCGAGGCGGCGAACGACGCCCTAGCTGGGATGATGATCGTGGACTCGGTTCGCGAGGGGACCATGCGCTACGCCGCGTGGCTCTACCTCATGGAGAACAAGTTCCCGGCGAAGCGCGCCGAGCGTCTCGTCTCGGAGACGATTGGGGACTATCGGAGCACCGACCGGTTCACCGGGCTTGCCCGGAAAAGCGGCATCGCGCCATTCGCCGTCTGGATTCGCCAGATGATCCCCGGCTGGTACCGCTGGTTCACCGGCGCCAAACTCGGAAAGTACGCGGAGATGCCGGAAATTGCCGAGCGCACCCCCGCGGTCATGGCACACGCCTCGAAGATCGCGAAGGAGAAGGGAATCGAGATTGAGCAGGCGCTAAGGGAGATGGCTCAAGATGCCGCGATTCCGCCCCCGAATGTGCCGCGCCCCGGAAGCGAGGCGCCGAAGGGCAGCGACCCGTCAGTCTGGAAAGCGGCGCACAGCGGGGCCTACACGAAGAGCACGCTTCTCTCGATGGCGCTCGGGATCGGCGTGCCTATGACACTCCTCTGGTACTGGAACAACGTCCTCCATGCCGAGCAGAACAAGCGGTTCGATGAGAACTTCAGAAACCAGAACAGCTACCTGATCCTGCCGTGGTGGAAAACGCCGGACGGCCGCTCCCCGGCCTTCGCGGTGCCGACGCCAGTGGACGCCGTCATCTCGTTCTTCGGCCTCGGCAATCCGGCTGAGCGGATTCGGAAGTTCCACGATGCCGCAGAGAAGGGGCCGAAGGAGTTCGCGAAGCAGGCTTGGGGGCAAATGGGCGACACGGTCGCCGGGATACACTCGGGGCTTTCCGATATCACCGGGCCCCCGATCGACGTACTCTCAGCGCTGAAGGATCTCGGCCCAGAGCTGTACAAGGAAGCGCAGAAGCCAGAAGGGAAGCGCGACACCTGGAAGGTTCTGAGGAAGAAGTACGAGCGCCTCTATGGGAAGCTGGTGCCGGGGGCCTCCGGCGTTCGCGCATCTCAGCGGACGGACCTGGAGGGGCTCCCCGATTACCTCGTCAAGACGCTCCCGCAGTATCCGTGGGGGTCTTTGATTCATGTCCCGCTATCCGATGAGGAAATTAAGCGGCGCAAGAATCGGAACCGTCCGGCGCGCAAGGGGCTCTATCCCGGGATCGGGACGATGTCGGGTGGCCTGAAGCCGATCTCGGTTGGTGGTCAATAGCCGCCGTTCGCCCGGCGGGAGACTTGGGACTGTGTGTGGATCGGGGGATAGGTGGATGCGGTGCCTACCAACATAGCCGACTGGAGCGTTCTCGTAACCTTCCTGAGCAGCCCGCTCGCGATGGTCGTGCTCACGTTCTTCGTCTGGAAGATGACAGGCGAAATGAAGGACCTCAAGGCGGCCCACAAGGAGCTGAACAAGTCGATCCATGAGAACGGCTTCCTCAAGAAGTCGGACATGGACCAAGCCTGGAAGACCGCTAACGAGATCCACGACCGCCACTCGTCGGACATCAGGCGCTTGGAGGACGAGGTTCGACTACTGAGAAAGGCAAGGGCAGGATGACGCCATTTCCGAAGCCGCCGAACGGGTTCGTGCTCCATCACTCATTAACGCAGGACGGCCAGAGCGTGTCGTGGCCGGCAATCCGGCGCCACCACACCACGGTCAAGGGCTGGCTCGACATCGGATACCATGTCGGCGTGGAACTGGCTGGCGCCGAGTATGAGGCGCTTCTCGGCCGACCGTGGGACATGGAAGGTGCCCATTGCCCGCAGGACGCGATGAATTCGCACACCCTGGGCGTCTGTCTCGTCGGGGATTTCGATAAGGCTCCGCCTCCGCGCGAGCAGATGGTCGTCCTCTTCGATCGAGTGTTGATTCCCTTCGGACGGAATCTCGGCATCCCGCTCAACACGAAAACGATCACCTTCCATCGCGACCACGCGCGCGACGGGCGCACCTGCCCCGGCACGCAGTTCACGGCGGCGCTTTTGGAGATGTACCTCGCAGAGTTCGTTCCGAAGGGGGGTGAAATCGTATGACGACCAAGGAAAAAGAGTCCGGAAAGGTTGGGCATCTCTGCCCCGAGTGCGGAGACGGGAAGCACCCCATCACGCCGGCACCGCGTTCGACCGTGCTCCACTGGAGCAAGAAAGCACCCGGACTCCTCGAGTGCCCGAACTGCGGAGAGACGTTCGCTCCCGCGGCGATTGCCGAATCGCCCGCGCCGAAGAAGGCCAAGAAGTAGGCGCGGCCCACCACGAGCAACGGAGGTGAGATGGTAACGCCAAACCAGATGATCGTCGGGATGCTGACCTGGCTGATCGGGACGGGCCTGAAGCGCATCAAGGGCATCCCGAACGACATGCTGCCCCAGATCCTCTACTACGTCTCGATCGGCGCGTCCTACGCGATGGCGGTCCTGACGAACCTGATCGCCGCCACGCCGGCCCACGCCGCCGATGGCCCGGTGCCCATGCCGCCCCCGGCCGCTCCGGCGGTCGACGGGACGATCTCCTGGGTGCTCGTCAACGCCTGGGACTGGCTTGGGCGGAAGGTGCTCTGGGGGAAGCTGCTCAAGAAAATCCTGAAATAGCGATAAATACCCTTGACAGGGGCAAGCGCCTTCGCTATCGTTCTGTCTGGTTGCGGGAGACGGAAGGGGCCCTCGCAAGATCGCCCCGGCCTATCAGCTCCCGCAACCGCCCTGACAATCGAAGCAGATCAGTCCACTCGCCAAATGGGGGCATCCCAAAGTGCGTACGGACCCACAGGAGTACCTCTCACCATCAGTTCAGAAGCGCTTCTGGGCCAAAGTAAGGAAAACTCCGACCTGCTGGTTCTGGATGGGCGGGCGCTCCCCAAACGGCTACGGCAACTTCCAGCCATTCCCTGGCGGTCAACTGGGTGCTCACCGCTATGCCTGGATTGTCTCGCATGGATGCCCCGCCACGCCTGACCAATTCGTCTGTCACCGCTGTGACAATCGGGCCTGTGTGTTCCCAGGGCACCTTTTCCTTGGCACTCCTAGCGAGAATCTCAAAGACGCCGCCATCAAAGGACGGATGCGCCATGGAGAGGGATGCCATCGCGCGAAACTGCGGCGCCGCGATGTCTGGAACATCCGCGTAATGGGCTTGGCCATACGACGGAAGGACATCGCAAATAGCTACCCAGAAGTCCACCCAACCACGATCGGCCACATTCTCAACTGCAAGACCTGGAAGCATGTTCGGCTCTTCTGTGGGGAGGACCTATGAGCGACCATGACACTGAAGTTTTTACCGCCCCACCGAACGAACTGATGAACCTGCCCACGGTGGCGCCTACAGCGATCGACGTTGAGCCGTTCGCCCGTGCTGCGGCGAGCCTGGATATGTTCAATAAGCTGCGCGAAATTGCGCTGAAGCTCTGCCGGCCCAGTGATTTCCACATGTTCGGGGATCGGCCGTGGCCACAGAGAAGCGCATGCGAGAAAATCATGCGCGCGTGCGGATTGAACGTGAAACTCCACAGGCAAGCCGATGGGACGCCGTTCATCAAGAAGTACTCCCAAGACGAAAAGGGTGGGTATTACATCATCACAATTTCAGGCATGATTTCTGGCCAATGGGGCGAACTTGAGGCGATGGGCTTCTGTTCGTCCAGAGATCAGTTCTTCGCGCGTGAGGGGGCGGACAGCGAAGGCAATCCTGTTTACAAGCCACTTTCCCAGGTCAACGAAAGCGACATTACCCAGAGCGCCTACACAAATTTCCTCGCGAATGCAGTCACCCGATATACGGGTCTCGGCGGCCTCACTCAGGAGGATTTGGAACGACACTACGGCGCCGGCACGGTCTCTTCACACACCTACCGCGACAACAAGCCGAAGCAGACGAAGGAGGCGACCGCCGCGGACTCCGAGAAGGCGAAGCGGCTCTGGGCAATCCTGATGATCGTCACGGAGGGGGCCGAACACGATGCCAAGCAGTTGCTCAAGGAGTTGAGTGCCTTCACCGGAAGGGATGGCAAGGAAGTGTCCGGCCTCACCGACGTGGCGAAGCTCTCGCCGGGGCGGCTCGCGAATACGCTCCGCACGGCCGAGACGCGATGGGAAGCCTGGCTCAAGAAGCAAGGGGACGAACGCAGGTTCTTCGAGGATCTACTCGTGCAGCGACTCCAAGGGGGATCGGACGGTGACGGACAAAAGTAGTCTCACGGACGACCAGCGGAAAGCGCTGATCGCGTATCACCAGAAGAAGATTCACGAGTTCACGAACGAGAACACCTTCTGGCCGAACACGCTCACGTTGGTGGAGCGGGTCATGGCCGAAGCCCACGAGATCGCATCGCTCGTGCCGGACAAGGAGGCCGCCGATGCTTCCGAATGACCGTCCGGAGATCGTTGACGACGATGCGATCGCCGAAGCCTGGGTCGCCGACATGCGACGGCCACCGGCACGCGCTCACGTCAATCACGCTTCAAAGATCGGGCACCCTTGCGATCGCCATCTGGTCTTGCTGCGTACCCACGGCGAGAAGGCAACGCCGCCCTCGCAGTACCTCCTCGAGATATTCAAGCGCGGTGACGTGCTTGAACAGCCGGTCGCGGTCCAGCAACTAATCGCGGCGAAGTGGCGCGTCTGGGACGAGCAGCGGACCTTCTACGTGGTCGAGAAGGGAAAGACGCTTCTCTCCTGCCGGATCGACTGTCTCGCGAAGCCGCCGGATTCCGACCAGACCTACGTGACCGACCACAAGGTCTTGAATCCCTACGACTGGGAGAAGATTCCCCGCGGCTGGGACGGCTACCAGTTCCTCCGGGAGTCGCCGAAGCCCTGGCTTCACTCCTACCCGGCCCAGATCATGTCCTACATGTACGCGCACCCTGGATCGGCCGAGACGGGGCTCCTCCAACTCATCAACGCGCTCACGCTCCGGTCGAAGTTCGTCTATATCCCGTTCGACGTCGATTACATGCAGGAGATCCTCGACCGGGCCATCCGCATCAATGGGGACGTGGAGCAAGTGGAGCTTCACGGGATGCGGGCGCTACCGTTTCCGATCGACTGGGACGAGGCAGTCTGTGGGCGCTGCCCGCTTCTGTCGGTCTGCCTTCCCGACCAACTAGGCCGGACCCCGCTCGAACTGATCGACGACGACAGCTTCGTCGAGCTTCTCGAGGAGGACCGCGACCTGAACGCGAAGAAAGGCGCGATCGAGAAGCAGTATAAACTCGTCCACGATCGCGTGAAGCACATGGTCGGGGACAGGAAGCAGGTCGCCGCCGGCCACTTCGTAATCACCCAGAAGGAGATTCAGTACAAGGAGTACACCGTCGCCGCGCGCGTCCAGGTTCGCATGGACATCAAGGACCTAAACCCGAAGCACGTCGACGCCGACGTAGAAGAGAGCGCCTGAGATGAGTCTCGATGCGCTGACCAAGGACGAGCTACGGGCGTTGGTGGCCTACAACATGGGCCAAATCGAGATTGCGATGGCACCCTACAAGCGCTACGCCGGGGAGAATCTCATAGAAGGCGACTGGAAGCGCATACGGAAGCGGATCGTTGGGGCCGTCGAACGTATCGACCGCATCGTCGCGCTGGGGAAGGTGGCGTGAAGAAGCCTAACCCTCAGCATCGCGGCCTGATCGCTGGGAAGAACATCAAGATTTCCCCCGGCAAGATCATCCACAGGTGGCGATTCTGGCCGCAGCAGCTCGCCAGGAATGAAACGCGACCGATGGGGCCATGGAGGAACGCGCGCCGCGCGGAGTCGATACTGAGCAAGCTGGAGCAACTCCGCAACTGCGCCGACGCCCTAGCCAAGCGTACCCGCAAAAGGCGAGACGAGATCGTTGTCTTCTACCCGATGCGATACAAGATCGCCGTCATGCAGCGCCTACGGGAACGGATGCTGGACGGCTCGATCGCCAGCCACCGCGGGCTTGTCTGCTCTGCCACGAAGCGGCTGCGCGGCTACTGCGTGGCCTTCCTGATCGCCGACGTTGAGAAGCACCGGACGCCGGCAGACGCTTATCGCATCGTAGTCGAGAGAGGGGCCGCGCACTCAAGCCTCCGCCCAAGGGCCCTCTATGGCTCCAACGTCAAAGGTACAGGCGGAAAGGAGATCCACGAATGACCCGCCCGCCCAAGAAGAAGCGCGGGGTGCGCGTGAAGGTTTGCCGCGAGTTGACGATCTCGGGGAACGATTGTCGGATGCGATACGCAAAGCGGCCTGGTGTGATCTACGACTACGACATGCTGCACCGCGCGGGTCTGCGCCTCAAGCCCGGCGAAACCCGCACCGTGCGGCTGATCGTGGAGGAGGAGTGATGGAAGGTCAGTGCCTGTATTGCACGTACTTGGGGGTCAGCGGATCGGCTGCGGAGGATACTGTAAAGGTGTTCATGCCGCACGATCTAACGGTGGACGTTCACGTCTGCGCGAGGCACAAGGCCGAGAAGTCGATCGAGGATATTCGGGATGCCTTCCTTTCGCTGGCCGCGCACGCAAAGATGACCGCGACGGCCCCACCGGCTGACAATGTGAGATGGGCCGCATATCCATGCCAGTGCGCTCAACCGCAATCGAGCACTTCAATCTACACGTGTGCGAAGTGTGGCGGCAGGATGCGTCCGTGACTGCCTACAAAACACGCAAGGCTGGCGAGGTTGTCAAGATTGGTCGGTCCGGGACAATCTACAAGATGGCGTGTTGCGATTGCGGCCTAGTCCATACGATCAAGTTCAAGATAGAGGGTGGCGTCATCTCTTGGCAGGTGTGGCGCAACAACAGGGCGACAGCTGCGATGCGGAGGAAGCGCCCATGAGGCCGCGTGCGTTGGACTTGTTCTGCGGCGCTGGCGGTGCGGCGATGGGCCTCTACTGTGCAGGGTTTGACGTGACGGGCATCGACATCAAGCGGCAGCCAAGGTATCCGTTCCGGTTCATCCAGGGCGATGCCTTGAAGCCCCCGGTGAGGCTGGAGGACTTCGATCTGATTTGGGCGAGCCCGCCGTGCCAAGCGTACAGTCGCGCTACCGCGTGGACCGGTGACCGATCATCTCATCCAGACCTGATCGGAGCGGTTCAAGCCATGTTGCACGGTTCACACTACGTAATCGAAAATGTCCAAGAGGCGAGACGCCTGTTACGTAACCCATCAATGATCTGTGGCTCGATGGTCGGCCTTCCGGTGAGACGGCATCGTTATTTCGAGACATCGTTCGAGATGCCGCTTCTTGGCCACCCATGCTTCCATAGACGAACAGACCTTTCTCACGATCACGGAAGCAAACAAACAGAGGCACAATACCGCGATGGCATGAAATGCGACTGGATGACGGTCCATGAGGCACGCGAAGCCATCCCCCCCGCGTACGCCGAGCACATAGGCCGCTACGCACTCATGGCCCTGGAGGCCCCCACGCCATGACAGCACGCGATGCGATTGCATTGGCAGAAGCGTATGCGCTCGGCCGCGAGGATTTCATGGGCGATCAAGCCTATTATCCAGATCGGGACGACGTGCTTCTGGACCACCTGGATCGCATTCGTCTAGCCATCGAGGCGGAACTGGATGCGTGTGCCGCAGAGACCGCCGCGTTGAAGGAGGAGGTTCTGCGCGTGCGAGGCGAGCGCGACCTGTACAAGCAGGACTTGAACGCGATCTATCATGCGGCGGCACTACCTCAAGAAGAAAAGTCAGGAAGGGGCGTTCAAGCATGAGTGACAAGCACGTTATCGGAGAGTGCTCGATCTGCGGCGGGCCGGTCGAGCAGTACACGGTGCTTCACATCGTCGGCCCGTTCCCGCCGCCCGAATGCCGTAATTGTGGAGCCGTGATGGAGCATCCGCACGGACGAGTGATTCCTATGCGGCCGAAGCGCGAGGGTGGAATCAATACGAACTACACATCGCAAAGCGGGACCGGAAGGAAGCGGCCCCATGCCTAGCCCGCTCCCCTACACCCAGGCCGAGCGGGATTTCCTGCGGGCGCTGGCGAAGGCATGGGACAATAGCGCATTCGCGGAATTGAACAACGATGCACTCGACGACGCAGCCCGCGCCGTGCTGGCGGAGTCCGACCAGTACGCCGACCAGTTGCGCGACATTGCTGCCCTACGCGCCGCCCACGCTGCGCTGGAGGAACGGGTGCGGGAGGCATGCGACATGCTCCGAAAGGTCTACGACAGAAGCGCGTACAAGCCTGAGACGGCCATCTATCAAGTCATCGCGCTCCTCGAAGGCCGCACAGGAGAGGGGGCGGGGGCGTGAGGCTTCTTGTGTGCGGCTCCCGTAACTGGCGCGACTACGATTCGGTCAAGCGGCACCTTGCGCGGCTTGCCCCGGATGAGATCGTTCACGGATGCTGCGCGATCGGAGCCGATAGGATGGCCGACGATTGGGCGCGGGACCATAAGGTGCGCGTGATTCCGTGTCCCGCCGATTGGGACACCCACGGCAAGGCGGCTGGTCCACTTCGGAACAAGCAGATGCTGACCTATAAGCCGGAACTTGTGATCGCGTTCGGTCGTGGACGTGGCACGGATGGCATGGTTCGACTCGCAGAAGCCGCTGGAATCCCGGTCGAGCGAATCCCCGGCGGACCGTTCGAGCACGGACCCAAGCGAGAGGGGGCGTAGGGTGCTGTGGGCAATGCGACGATTCCTAGAGGACTATCGGAAGGCGGCTGACCCGCCGAACATCACTACGGCGACGCTCTCGGACACAAAGAACATCAATGCCGTGCGCTTCGGCCCGGTTCGCTTCTATCGGGTCGGGCGAATCGTGCACCCGGTCAAGCCCATAACGGTCCTCGGCCCCCGGCCATGACCCGCGCGTGGGTGCTGTGAACAGCGTTGCCGAGGCCGAATGGGAGGTCATCGCGCTGATGTACCGCCGCGCCTTCAAGGCGGCGCTGAAACAGGCCCGCGCCTCGATGGAAGCTGACGCGAAGCCGTCCGCTACGGTGTTCGAGCGGCACTCCCTTGGCATGGCCGTAGCGGTGGACATCACCTACCACGGGCGGGAGGAAGCATGCGACCTACTACCCTCGCAAACCTAGCGTGGTGGCTTCTCGTGGCGCTGCTTGTCTGCGAGGTAATCG
>Ga0075423_10006176_pt1 | contig 11234 bp, 11 predicted proteins | sample SoiMethybrSBSTD2_FD_80114 | JGI IMG/M metagenome (GOLD analysis project Ga0075423, IMG submission 80114) | Bulk soil microbial communities from a Populus tree surrounding site in Tennessee, USA - Soil MetaG P. TD hybrid SBSTD2 | ecosystem: Environmental > Terrestrial > Soil > Tree plantation...
GGGGGGGATGAGCACCAAGCTCGAGGCGGCGGAGAAGGCGGGCGCCTCCGGGATCCCCATGATCATCGCCAGCGGCCACGAGACGGGCGTGGTCGCGCGCATTCTCGGCGGGGAGGCACTGGGTACCTACTTCCAGCCCCGCGACGACCGGCTCGCCGCGCGCAAGCGCTGGATCGGCTACGCCGTCCGCCCCCGGGGCCGCCTCACGGTTGACGCGGGCGCCAAGAAAGCCTTAACTGAAAGGGGCAAGAGCCTCTTGCCGTCGGGCCTCGTGGACGTAAGCGGGGATTTCCAGGCGGGCGAGGTGGTGGCGCTCGCGGAGACGGGTGGCGTCGATTTCGCGCGGGGGCTGGTGAACTACGACGCCGCGGAGCTGCGCAAGATCCGCGGCGCCAAGACCGCCGACATCGAGCGCGCGCTCGGCTACAAGGGGCTGGGCGAGGTGATCCACCGGGACAACCTGGTGGTGCTGTGAGGGACGGAGAGAGGACGGAGCCACGATGACGACGGACATCACCGCCGCGGTCGCCGCCAAGGCGCGGGCGGCCAAGGACGCCTCCCGCGCCCTCGCGCTGGCCACGACCAAGCAGAAGAACGACGCGCTCGCCCAGATGAGCCGCGCCCTCGAGGAGAAGTCGGCGACGATCCTCGACGCCAACCGCGCCGATCTGGAGCGCGCCCGCACCAAGGGCTACGCGCGCGCCTTCGTCGATCGCCTCACCCTCACCGACACCCGCATCGAGGAGATGGCGGCGGGCATCCGCCAGGTGGCGCTCCTGCCCGATCCCGTCGGGGAGACGGTGGAGTCCTGGCGGCGTCCCAACGGGATCGAGATCTCACGGGTGCGCGTGCCGCTCGGGGTGGTGGGCTTCATCTACGAGTCGCGTCCCAATGTCACCGCGGACGCCGCGGCGCTCTGCCTCAAGTCGGGCAACGCGCTGGTGCTGCGCGGCGGGAGCGAGGCCCTCGAGTCCAACTCCGTGATCGCCCAGCTCCTCGCCAAGGCCGCTGAGAAGGCGGGCATCCCGGGCGACGCCCTCCAGTACGTGGAAGTGGCCGACCGCGCCGCCGTCATGGCCATGCTCACCCAGGATCGCTATCTCGACCTGATCATCCCCCGCGGGAGCGAGGAGTTCGTGCGCCTCGTGAACGAGCGTGCGACGGTGCCGGTGCTCAAGCACGACAAGGGCCTGTGCCACCTCTTCGTGGACGAAGGCGCGGACCTCGACATGGCGGTGAATCTCACCGTGAACGCCAAGGCACAGCGGGTGAGCGTGTGCAACGCGCTCGAGACCCTGCTCGTCCACGCGGCCGCGGCCGGCGAGTTCCTCCCGCTGCTGGCCGCTCGGCTCGCCGAGGCCGGCGTGGAGATGCGCGGCGACGCACGCACGCGCGCCCTCGTGCCCGCGGCCAGGGCGGCCCAAGAGGCGGACTGGGACACCGAGTATCTCGACTACATTCTCGCCATCCGCGTGGTGGACGGCCTCGACGAGGCGATCGCCCACATCCGGCGCCACGGCTCGGGGCTGGCCGAGGCGATCGTCACGCGCGATCTCCGGCGTGCCCGCCGCTTCACCCAGGAAGTGGATGCCGCCGCGGTGCTCGTGAACGCCTCCACCCGGCTGGTGGACGGGAGCCAGTTCGGCATGGGCGCCGAGATGGGCATCGCGACGTCGAAGCTGCACGCGCGCGGCCCGGTGGGGGTGCGTGAGCTCACCACCACGAAATTCGTCGTGATCGGCGACGGCCAGATCCGGGAGTAACGCGCTGGCCGCACGCATCGGCGTGTTTGGCGGGTCGTTCAACCCGATTCACTTCGGGCACCTTCTCGTCGCCGACGAGATCGCCGAGCTCCTCGCGCTGGACCGCCTCCTCTTCGTGCCCGCCGCCTCGCCGCCCCACAAGCCGGCGGCCGAGCTGGCCCCCGCCGCGCATCGCTTCGAGATGACGAAGCGGGCGGTGGGCGAGCATCCCAAGTTCGAGGTGTCCGACCTGGAGCTCGCGCGCAGCGGTCCCTCCTACACCGTGGACACGCTGGAAGCCCTGCGCGAGCGCGGCGACCTCCACCTCCTCATCGGGTCGGAGACCTTCCTCGATCTCCTCTCCTGGCGGGAGCCGCGGCGGGTGGCCGCCCTCGCGCGGCTGATCGTGGTGCCGCGCAGCGGTAACGCCTTCGACCCGGAGGGTCCGCTCGCCCAGAAAGTGCTGAAGGAGCTGGGGCTCGGTCATTTCGATTCACCGTCAGCGGTGGCCCAGACCTCGTATCCGCTCGCCTCGCCTCCGGCTGCGGCTCGCCAAACGCCCCCGCTCTCCCCCGGTCCGCGGACACCCATTCTGGCGCCCGTGGCCTCGTTGCCGATCTCGGGCTCCGATCTGCGCAAGCGCGCCCGCGAGGGCCGGAGCCTCGTCTACCGGATGCCCCTCGCCGTCGTCGCCTATATCCGCGAGCACGGCCTCTACCGGGATCCCGCGTGACCCCCCGCTCCGCCGATGCGGTGGCGCGGCTCGCCGCGCACGCCGCCCTCGACAAGAGGGCCGTTGACCTCGTGGTGCTGGACCTCCAGGGCATGTCCTCGCTCGCCGACTTCTTCCTCGTGTGCACCGGCCGCTCCACCGCCCAGATGGACACGATCGCGGAGGCGATCGCGGTCACGCTGCGCGCGGAAGGTATACGCGTGCGTCACCGCGAGGGCACGGCGGAGTCGGGCTGGCTGCTCCTCGACTACGGTGACGTGGTCATGCACATCTTCGGCGAGGAGCCCCGCGCCTTCTACGGGCTCGAGCGCCTCTGGGGCGACGCGCCCGTGCTTTCCGTCGAGCGCGGAGCGGGCTCCAGGGATTGAAATTGCTTGGGGGGCATGGTACCTTCCGCGACTACCGCGCCTCGCGGGAGTGACGTCGCAGTCGTGCAAGGAGGCGGAAATGAGGAAGGAGCGCCTGACCCATTTCAGGAAAAAGCTGGAGGAGAAGCACCGCCAGCTCGTGGACGAAGTGGGAAGAAATGTTCTCTACGGGAAGGGCCCCGAAGACGACTCCATCAAGGACCTGGGCGACCAGGCCTCGAGCGCATACAACCGGGAATTCCAGTTCGAGCTGGGGAACGGTGACCGCCGGCTGCTGAAGGAAGTGGCGTCCGCGCTGCAGAAGCTCGACGAGGGCAGCTTCGGCGCGTGCGAGCGGTGCGGGGAGACCATCGCCGAGAAGCGCCTGGAGGCGCTGCCCTTCGCCCGCTACTGCATCGACTGCCAGCGCGCCGTCGAAGAAGAAGAGCGGACGGCCGCCGGCTAGCCGCCGTCGTCGTCCCGCCGCCCGTGTCCCTTACCTTCGTCATCATCCTCTCGGTGGGCGCCTTTGTCGCCGAAGTCCTCCTCTCCATGATCGTCGCCTCCCTCGGGGCCCGCCCGCCCCGCGCCCCTCGCGTGGAGGCCGCGCCGGAGGATCCGCAGGTGGGCGAGCTGTACGCGCAGGGATTCCAGGCCCAGCGCGCGGGCAAGCAGACCGAAGCGATGGCGGCCTACCGCGCCGTCCTGCGGCGTGACCCCGGCCACGGCGAGACTCACGCGCGCCTGGGCGAGCTGGCGCGGGAGCGCGGGGACGACCAGTCGGCGCTGCTGCACTCGCTCCAGGCTCTCCGCGGCGACGACCGCCCCGAGACGCTGCTCGCCGCCGCCGATGCCTACCGGAAGACCGGCCGCCCCGACGACGCCATCGCGCTCTACCAGGATGTCATCGCGCGCGACCCCGGCCACATCGTGGCGCTCCGCGCCCTCCGGGATCTCGCCGCCGACGAGAAGCGGTGGGCCGACGCCGTCCCCGCGCAGGAGCGCCTGGTCGCGGCGGTGAGCGCGGAGGAGCGGGCCGCCGAGCAGACCGCGCTGGGCGGCCTCCACTACGAGCGGGGCCGCGCGCGCGTGGCCGAGGGCGACCTGGTGGGGGCGATCGCCGCCTTCCGCGACGCCCTGCGCGTGCAGCCGGACTTCGTCCCCGCCGCGGTGGTCCTGGGCGACGTCTATCTGCAGACGGGTGAGTCCGCGCAGGCCCTGCGGGTCTGGGAGCGCGCGGCAGAGGCGCAGCCGGCGTTGCCGCTTCTGTCCCGGATCGAGCATCAGCGGCGCGAGGAGGGCCGCCCGACGCGCATGATCGCGCTCTACCAGAGCGCGGCGTCGCGGCAGCCCGATAACCACGCCATCGCGCTCGCCCTGGGGCGTGTCTACTTCGACCTCGCCATGCTCGACGAGGCCGTGGAGCAGCTCGAGAAGGTGGAGGTACGCGCGCCGGATCTTCCGGTGATCCACGCGTATCTGGGCATGGTGTTCGAGCAGCGCGGGCAAACCGCCGCGGCGCTCGACGAGTACCGCCGCGCCCTGCGCTCGCTGTCCAGCTTCGACTGGCCCCACCGCTGCACGGCCTGCGGCGCCGAGCACGCGGGCTGGGCGGATCGCTGTCCATCATGCCTTCGCTGGAACAGTCTCCGGCCCTAGCGCCGCCGCGTCGGCGCGTTGCCCTCTGGCGGCAGTGGCTCACCGCCGCCGTCGATCTCGTCTTTCCTCCCTTCTGTCCCGTGTGCGCGGCTCGGCTCGGCGCCGGCCGGCGCGACCCGCTGTGCGGCGGCTGCTGGGAGCGGCTGGAGCGCATCGCGCCGCCATGCTGCCGCCTCTGCGGCGCGTCCTTCGAGGGCGCGTCCCTCGACGGGTACGCGGGGCCGGACGCGGGCCGCTGCGGCGGCTGCCAGGGGCGCCGGCCGCCGTGGGCGTATGCGCGCGCGGCGGTCCGCTACGGCGAGTGCGCGCGGGACGCGATCCACGCCTTCAAGTTCGGCGGCCGCCGGGCCATGGCCGCGCCCCTCGCCGCCCTCGTTGCCGACCTAGGGCCGTCGCTGCCGCTCGGCGCCGTGGACGTCATCGTGCCGGTGCCGCTCCATCCACGACGCGAGCGCGAACGCGGCTTCAACCAGTCGTGGCTCCTCGCGCGCCGGCTCGCGGAGGCGTGGGGCCTCACCGCCCGGGGTGACGTGCTCACTCGCCGCGTGGCCACCGCGCCCCAGACCGACCTGGGCGCGGCGGCACGCCGCCTCAACGTCCGCGACGCGTTCGCGGTGCGGCGGCCCGAGCTGGTGGCGGGCCGCCACGTGCTCCTGGTCGACGACGTCCTCACCACCGGCGCGACCGTGAGTGAGTGCGCGGTGGCGCTCCGCAGCGGCGGCGCGGCCACGGTGGGCGTCGTCACGGTGGCCCGCGCCGGCTGACCCCCCCATCCCCGCGGCTTGCGCCCCCCCGCCGGCCCCCGATATAATGACGGCCTTGGCGCTCGGAAGTATCGATCATTACTCGTGTAATTCAATCCGACACGACGACAGCGAGGGAGCCGACATGGCGGTACGAGTGGGTGTCAACGGATTCGGGCGGATCGGACGTGTCTTCTTCCGGGCGGCCCTGACGAGCAAGGACATCGAGGTCGTCGCCGTGAATGACCTCGCCGACGCCAAGACGCTGGGCCATCTCCTCAAGCACGACTCGGTGCACGGCGCCCTCAACGCCGAGGTGTCGGCCAAGGGCGACACGATCACGGTGGACGGCCGCAAGGTCCGCGTGTGCTCGGTAAAGGATCCCGCCGCCCTCCCGTGGGGCGAGATGGGCGTGGACATCGTGGTGGAGTCCACCGGCATCTTCCGCGACAAGGCCACCTCGTCGAAGCATCTCCAGGCCGGCGCGAAGAAGGTCGTCATCACCGCCCCCGCCAAGGACCCCGACATCACGGTGGTGCTCGGGGTCAACGAGGGCAAGTACGACCCCGCCAAGCATGAGCTCGTCTCGAACGCTTCCTGCACCACGAATTGCCTGGCGACCGTGGCCAAGGTCCTGCTCGACAACTTCGGGATCAAGCGCGGCTTCGCCTCGACCGTCCACTCCTACACGAACGATCAGCCGATCCAGGACTTTCCCCACAAGGATCTCCGGCGCGCCCGCGCTGGTGCGGTGAGCATGATCCCCACCACCACCGGTGCGGCCACCGCGGTAGGGCTGGTGCTGCCCGAGCTCAAGGGCAAGCTGGACGGTATCGCCATCCGCGTGCCCACCGCCAACGTCTCGGTGGTGGACCTCACCGCCGAGCTGGCGAAGCCCGCGACGGCGGATCAGGTGAACGAGGCCTTTCGCGCCGCCGCGAGCGGGCCGCTCAAGGGCATTCTCGACGCCACCGACGAGGAGCTGGTGTCCGTGGACTTCAACGGCAATCCCCATTCCTCGATCGTGGATCTGCCCTCCACCTCGGTGGTGGACGGCAACCTCGTGAAGGTCCTGGCCTGGTACGACAACGAGTGGGGCTATTCCTGCCGCGTGCGGGACCTCATCCGGTACATGGCCGGATCGCTGTAGTTTCGATTGGCCAAGCTCAGCGTCGCGCAGGTCGACCTCGCCGGGAAACGCGTCTTCCTGAGGGTGGATTTCAACGTCCCCCTGAAGGACGGCCGCGTCTCGGATGACACCCGCATCACCGCGGCGCTGCCCACGCTGCGCCACTGCCTCGATCACGGCGCCTCGGTGGTGATCGCGTCGCATCTGGGCCGGCCCAAGGGCAAGCCCGATCCCGCCTTCTCGCTGGCGCCGGTCGGGGCACATCTCGAGGGCCTGCTCGGCCGGCCGGTGCCGCTCGCGCCCGACTGCGTGGGGCCGGAGACCGAGCGCCTCGCGGAGGCGCTCGCGCCGGGGCAGGTGCTCCTGCTCGAGAACCTCCGCTTCCACGCCGAGGAGGAGGCCAACGACGAGGCGTTCGCCCGCGGGCTCGCCGCGCTCGCCGACGTGTACGTCGACGACGCCTTCGCGGCGGCCCACCGCGCGCACGCCTCCATCGAGGCCATCACGCACTTCCTCAAGCCCGCGGCGGCCGGCCTCCTCATGAGCCGCGAGCTCGAGGCACTGGCACGGATCTTCGAGCATCCCAAGCGGCCGCTGCTCGCCGTGCTGGGGGGCGCGAAGGTGTCCGACAAGCTCGCCCTCGTCGAAAGCCTGCTCGACAAGGTGGACGGGCTCCTGGTCGGTGGCGGGATGGCCTTCACGTTCCTCGCCGCGCTCGGGCACGACGTCGGGCGCTCGCTGCTCGAGCGCGACCGCATCGAGGCGGCGCGGCAGGCACTGGATCGCGCGCGGGCGCGCGGGATCACGGTGCGCCTGCCCGTGGACGTCGTGGCGGCGTCGGGCGTCGACGCAGCCTCCGGCCGGCCGGTCTCGGTGCGGGAGATTCCGCGCGAGCTCATGGGGCTCGACATCGGCGAGGGCACGGTCACCCAGTTCGCGGCGGCGCTGAAGTCCGCGGCCACCATCGTGTGGAACGGGCCGATGGGCGTGTTCGAGAAGCCGCCGTTCGCCGCCGGCACCCTCGGGGTGGCCCGTGCCGTCGCGGCGAGCGGCGCCTTCTCGGTAATCGGGGGCGGGGACACCATCGCCGCCGTGCAGGCCGCCGGGGTCACCGAGCGGATCGGCTACATCTCGACGGCCGGGGGCGCCTTCCTCGAGTTCCTGGAGGGCCGCGTGCTGCCGGGCGTGGCCGCCCTCACGGACGCGACCTGATGCGTACGCCCCTCGTCGTCGGCAACTGGAAGATGAACACGGGTCGCCCGGCGGAGGCGCGCGAGCTCGCCCAGGCGGTGCGCGACGGGCTCAAGCGTCCCCGCGGCGTCGAGATCGGGCTGTGCCCGCCCGCAACCGCGCTCGCCGCAGTGGCGGAGGTGCTCGCGGGCTCGCCACTGCTCCTCGGCGCGCAGACCTGCCACTGGGAAGACTCCGGCGCCTTCACCGGCGAGGTCTCGCCGCCGATGCTGGCGGCCGTCGGCTGTCGCCTGGTGCTGGTGGGCCATAGCGAGCGGCGTCAACTCTTCCACGAGACGGACGACGACGCGCGGCGGAAGGTGCAGGCGCTGCTGCGTCATCACCTCACCCCGGTGCTCTGCGTGGGCGAGACCGCCGAGGCGCGGCGCCAGGGGCTCACGTTCACGGTGGTCGAGGGGCAGCTCCGCGCGGGCTGGGCCGGCCTCGGCGCCGAGGACATCGCGCGCTGCCTGCTCGCCTACGAGCCGGTGTGGGCGATCGGCACCGGCCAGAACGCCACGCCGGCCCAGGCCGCCGAGGTGCACGGCTACCTGCGCGGGATCATCTCGGAGCTCGCCTCCAAGGAGGTGGCGCAGACGGTGCGCATCCTCTACGGCGGCAGCGTCAAGGCCGACAACGCCGCCGACCTCGCCCAGGAGCCGGAGATCGACGGCGCTCTCGTGGGCGGCGCGAGCCTTCAGGCCGCCGGCTTCATCGCCATCGTCAAGAAATCCGCCGCGAAGAGCGGCGGCGCAAAGGAGTGAGACGGCCGTGTTCATCCTCGTCGTGATCGTCCACGTCATCGTGTGCCTGATGATCATCGCCGTCGTCCTGCTGCAAGCGGGCAAGGGCGCCGACATCGGCTCGGCCTTCGGCGGCACCGGCAGCCAGGCGGTGTTCGGCTCCATGGGCACGCCCACGCTGCTCGGCAAGATCACCACCGGCATCGCCATCGTGTTCATGGTGACGTCGTTCTGGCTGGCCGCGCAGGGCAGCCGTCGGGTCGGCTCCACGATCATGCCGGCCACCGTGCCCCCGCCGGCAGCCGCGCCGGCCCCCGCGGTGCCGACGGGCCCCGCCGCGCCCGCTCCCGCGGCTCCCGCGCCCGCCGGCCAGAAATAGTCGCGATGCGCCGCCTCGCCGGTGTCGCGACGATGCTTGGGGCCGTCGTGGCGCTCGCAGCGGGGTGCGGGACGCCGGCCGACACGCGAACGGACGCGGCCCAGGGCGCGGGCGCCGAGCGCGCCTACGGTGACACCTTCGTGGAGGCGTCCATCGGCGACATCGGGGCCCTCATCCCGAGCCTCGCCACCGACGCGCCGTCGCACGAGGTCGGCGGACTCGTCTACGATCAGCTCATCCGGGCCGACAAGAACATCACCTGGCTCCCGGCGATGGCGGAGTCGTGGGAGTTCACGCCGGACTGTCTCGGGCTGACCTTCAAGCTCCGCAATGACGTGAAGTGGCACGACGGCCATCCGTTCACGGCCGAGGACGTGGCGTTCACCTGGCAGACGCTCGTCAACCCGAAGACGCCGGCGCCCTTCAAGGAGAAATTCCTCCAGGTCAAGGCCGTGGAGGCGCCCGACCCCTACACCGTCCGCGTGACGTACGCTCAGCCGTTCGGGCGGGCGCTGGAGTCCTGGGACGAGTACGTCCTGCCGAAGCATCTCCTCGAGGGGTACGTGGCCGACGGCAAGCTGCGCGAGTCGCCGCAGAACAAGCACCCCATCGGCACGGGCCCCTACCGCTTCAAGGAGTGGAAGAGCGGCGAGAAGGTCGTGCTCGTCGCCAATCCCGACTACTATCTCGGCCGGCCGTACATCTCGCGCATCGTCTACCGGGTGATCCCCAGTCAGGCCACGATCTTCCTCGAGCTGAAGGCGCGCGGGGTGGACTACTCGGGCGGCCTCACCGCCATGCAGTACGTGCGGCAGACGGAGTATCCGGCGTTCCGGAGGACCTACAACAAGTTCCGCTACCCGGGCAACGGCTATACGTTCCTCGCCTTCAATCTGAAGGACCCACGCTTCGCGGACAAGCGGGTGCGCCAGGCCTTCGCCCACGCCATCGACAAGAAGGAGCTGATCGAGGGCGTCGCCATGGGCCTGGCCCGTGAGGCCACCGGCCCCATCCGGCCCACGAGCTGGGCGTACACCGACCGGGTGCCCCGCTACGCGTTCGACCCCGCCGAGGCCAAGCGCCTCCTCGCCAAGGCGGGGTGGACGGATCGCGACGGCGACGGCGTGGTCGAGGACAAGGACGGCCGCCCGTTCACGTTCACCATCCGGACCAATCAGGGGAACGACGAGCGGAAGCGCATCGCAGAAATCATCCAGCAGCGCCTCAAGGATGTGGGCGTCAAGGTGGAGATCCAGACCATCGACTGGGCGTCCTTCATCAAGGAGTTCGTGAAGCCGCGGAAGTTCGACGCCATCGTGCTGGGGCTCGGCTTCGGCGCGGATCCGGACCAGTACGTGCTCTGGCATTCCTCGCAGACCGGGCCGGAGCAGATGAACCGCACCGGCTACGCGAATCCCGAGATCGACGCGCTCCTCGAGAAGGGGCGCGCCTCCTGCCGCCGCGAGGACCGCGTGAAGACCTATCACCGCATCCAGGAGGTCCTCGCCGAGGACCTCCCCATGATCTTCCTCTTCGTGCGGGACGCGCTCCCCGTGGTGGCGTCGCGCGTGCACGGTCCCGATCCGGGCCCGGCGGGGATCATGTGGAACCTGCCCGAGTGGTACGTCCCCAAGCCGCTACAGGTCTACACCGCCGGCTAGATGGGGCTTTTCGTCCTCCGGCGGCTCCTACTCGTCGCGCCGCTCCTCGTCGGCATCACCTTCATCTCCTTCGTGGTGATCTCGCTCGCCCCCGGCGGGCCGCTCGACTTCCTCGAGGCGGACAACCCCGACCTCTCGCCGGAGGTGAAGCGCCAGCTGACCGAGCTCTACGGGCTCGACAAGCCGATCGTGGTGCAGTACGGGCACTGGCTGCTGCGGATCGCACGGCTGGACTTCGGCCGCTCGTTCCTGCCCGATGGCCGGCCGGTGCTGGCGAAGATCGGCGAGCGCATGCCGGTCACCCTCGCCCTCAACCTCATCGAGCTGATCATCATCGTGACGGTGGCGGTCCCGATCGGGGTGCTCTCGGCCACGCGCCAGTATTCGCTCTTCGACAAGATCACCACCATCTTCGTCTTCGTAGGCTTCGCGACGCCGGATTTCTGGCTCGCGCTCCTCCTCATGGCGCTGTTCGGCGCGCAGCTCGGCTGGCTTCCCATCTCCGGCCTCCGCCACATCAACGCGGAGTACCTGCCGTTCTGGAGCCAGCAGTGGGACCTCCTCAGCCACCTCGTCCTGCCCATCACGGTGGCGACCTTCGGCGGGCTCGCCGGCTTCTCGCGCTACATGCGTCAGAGCATGCTGGAGGTCGTCCGGCAGGACTACGTGCAGACCGCGCGCGCCAAGGGGCTGCCGGAGGAGGTGGTGATCGGCAAGCACGCCCTCCGCAACGCCTTGCTGCCGGTGGTGACCATCCTCGGCCTCTCGCTGCCCGGCCTCATCGGCGGCAGCGTGATCATCGAGTCCGTGTTCGCCATCCCGGGCATGGGCCAGCTCATGGTCCAGTCGATCTACGCGCGCGACTACC
>Ga0075423_10006177_pt1 | contig 11233 bp, 6 predicted proteins | sample SoiMethybrSBSTD2_FD_80114 | JGI IMG/M metagenome (GOLD analysis project Ga0075423, IMG submission 80114) | Bulk soil microbial communities from a Populus tree surrounding site in Tennessee, USA - Soil MetaG P. TD hybrid SBSTD2 | ecosystem: Environmental > Terrestrial > Soil > Tree plantation...
CGCGCGCCCGCTCATCACCGGGCGTGCGGCGGTCGGGCGCGCTGGGCGCAGACGCTCGTCGAGGGAGCCCGCGCCGCTGCCCGTGCGGGACGCGGCACTAGTGGCGATCCTGCTCCGCGGCGGCACCCTCCTGCCGATGAGCGACGGTCTGCGCGAGATCAACTCGGACATCCTCGTGAGCGGCGCGCGCATCGCGCAGGTCGGAACAGATCTACCGCTCCCGCCGGACACGGAGGTGGTGGACTGTTCCGGCTGCTATCTCATGCCCGGCTTGGTGCAGACGCACGTGCACCTGGTCCAGACGATGTTCCGCGGACTCGCGGAGGACCTCGGCCTGCTGGAGTGGCTGCGCCGTTTCATCTGGCCCCTGGAGGCCGCGCACGACGAGGCATCGGTGCGCGCGTGCGTGCGTCTCGGCCTCGGCGAGCTGCTCACGACAGGGACGACAACGATCCTCGACATGGGCACGACGCGCTGGGGCGATGTCGTGGCCGAAGAGCTCGTGCGCTCGGGCATCCGCGCCAGGTTCGGCCAGGCGATGATGGACACAGGAGATCGCGTTCCGCCGAACCTGGTCGAGACCACGCGCGATTCGCTCGACGCGAGTGCCGGCTTGGTGAAGCGCTGGAGCAAGGCCGGCGCGGGCCGCATCGCCTACGCGTACGCCCCGCGCTTCGCACTGTCGTGCACGCGCGAGCTTCTCGAGGCGGTCGGGATGCTCGCGAAGATGAGCGAGCTGCTCGTGCACACGCACTCGAACGAGAGTGCCGAGGAGCGCGCGGCAGTCCAGGGCGCCACGGGGATGTCGCCGATCGGCTACCTCGCGCAGGTCGGGATCGCTACGCCGCGGACCGTGATCGCGCACGGCGTCCATGTCGACGATGAGGAGCTCGCGCTGCTCCGCGAGAGCGGGAGCGCGGTCACGCACTGTCCCTCGTCGAATCTCAAGCTCGGCTCGGGCGTCGCGGACGTGGTCCGCTTGCGGCAGGCGCGCGTCACGGTCGGCATCGGGGCGGACGGGGCGGCGTGCAACAACGAGCTCGATGGCTTCGCGGAGGTGCGGCTCGCGACGCTTCTCGCGCGGACGCTCCGCGGGCAGGGTGCGCTCACCGCCTTCGATGCGCTCGCGATGGCAACACGTGAGGGCGCGCGGGCGCTGCACCTCGAGGAGGAGATCGGCACGCTCGCGGTCGGGCGCCGTGCCGACATCGTCGTGATCGACAGCGACCGGCTCGCCGGGCCGGGTGGGACTCCCGTGGCACGGATCGTGTTCGGCGGCGGCTCGCGGGGTGTGCGCGACGTTCTCGTCGACGGCACGTTCATCGTTCGCGGTGGAGCGCCACTGCTGTTCGACCCCGCCGAGGTCCGCGCGAAAGCGGCCGAGGCGCTACCCGCGCTGCTCGAGCGCGCGCAGGTGACCTAGAACGCGGCTGCGCTCGGCGTTGGGCCGTGCGTCACTGCGGTCGCGACGCGGCTCAGGAGCTGGGAGAACTCGAATGGCTTGGGGAGCGTCGCGTGGATCCCAGGAAGCTCGGCGCGCATCGGGGCGACGGCGGATACGACGATCACCGGAGGATGATCGCCGGGGATCTCGCGCATCTTCGCGTAGAACTCGTACCCGTTCATGACCGGCATCATCAGGTCGAGCAGGATCACGTCGGGCCGCCACGAGAGCCAGCGGAGCGCGTCGCTGCCATCACATGCGCAAGCCACGTCATAGCCCTCTTCGCGCAGGAGGATCGCGTAGAAGTCACGCAGATCCGCAACATCTTCGACGACGAGCACACGCTGCGGTGGCGTCCGAGTTCTGATCTGCGCATGATGGACCTTCACGCGACGGATAGATAGGCGGCGAGCCGGCGGTCGCTGTTACACGCGGCTGACCTAGTCGGCAGCCGGCCGCGCAAGCTCACGCAGCGCAACGACGCTGTAGGCCGCGACCGGCCGCGAATATCCCTTCAAGACGAGGTCTCCGACGGCCTCCGACTCGACCGCGGCCTCGATCGAACCAAAGACGCGCTGGCTCACGAGGATCTGCCCGGGCTTTGCCTCCGCCGAGAGCCGCTGCGCGAGATTCGTCACATTACCGACGGCGCCGTAGTCGTAGCGGCCCTCGAATCCGATGCGCCCGAGGGTCGCGTGGCCCATCGCGATCCCCGCGCCGAACCCGAGCTTGTGCCCGCGCTTCTCCCACTTCGCGAACTGCTCCGCCATCCGCTCGCGCACCGCGATCGCCATGCGGACCGCGCGAAGCGGGTGATCCGCCTGAGTCACCGGATCGTTGAACCAGATCATCACGCCGTCGCCAGCGAAGTGCTCGAGCGTGCCCTCGTTCCGGAACACAGCAGCCCCCACCGCTTGGTGGTAGTCGCGAAGCACCGCGAGCGACTCCTCGGGCTCGGCCGTCTCCGAGAACGTCGTGAAGCCGCGCAGGTCACAGAAGACGACGCTGATCTCGCGGCGGTGCGGCTGGAGGAGGGATTCCTGCGAGAGCACGAGCTCGGCGATCTGCGGTGAGAGGAATCGCCGAAGCCGGCCCACGCGCTCGATCTCCTCCACCTGATCGCGGACACGAGCCTCGAGCGTTCGATTCCATTCCGCGAGCTCGTTCGATTGTTGCCGGATCGTGTCGTGATATTCCTTCAGACGAAGAAGAGAGCGAACGCGCGCGAGGAGCTCCAGCTGATTGAACGGTTTCGCGATGAAGTCGTCCGCTCCAGCTTCCAGCGCTTGCACGCGCTCCTGATCGCCGCTCGCGGTGATCATCACGATCGGTAGGAACCGCGTCGCCGGATCGTCACGCAAGCGCCGGCACACGTCGTAGCCGTTCAGGTCCGGCATCACGATGTCGAGCAGAACCAGGTCGGGCTGCTCGCGATGGACGGCGGCAAGGCCAGTGGTTCCGGACTCCGCCGTGACGAGCTGGTAACCGCGCGGCCCGAGGATCGCCTCGAGCAGACGCAGGTTCTCGGGCGTGTCGTCGACGGCCAGGATCTTTGGGATGCGCTTCATCCGTGCGCCGACCGAAGGTGGCCGCGGATCGTTTCGGGGAAGCTCTGTACGTCGATCGGCTTCGTGATGAACCCATCGAAGCCCGCCTTCTCGAACCGCTCACGATCTTCCTTCATGACCGACGCGGTCACCGCAACGACCGACATCGTCGCCGTCGACGGGTCCTCGCGCAGCTTCTCGAGTGCCGTGACGCCGTCCATACCGGGGAGCTGGATGTCCATGAGTACGAGCCGAGGTCTCCGCTCTCGGGCGAGGGCGATGCCGTCTTCGGCGTTGGTCGCCTCGATCGTCTCGAATCCATGATGGCGTAGCAGGTCGCGGACGAGCTTGAGGTTCTTGTCGTTGTCTTCAACGATCAGGATCAGGTCGTTCACGCTCTGACCCCGGCAGCGCGTCTCGTCGGCAGCGTGAAGGTGAACGTGCTGCCCTGGCCCGGTGTGCTGTCGAGCCAGATGCGGCCACCGTGAAGCTCGACGAAGCGCTTCGTAAGCGTGAGTCCGAGCCCGGTGCCTTCTCGCGACCGTTCACGGCCGACCTGCCGGAACTCCTCGAAGATCTGCTCCTGATCATCGGGAGCGACGCCGATCCCGGTGTCCCGGACCTCGACCCGAACGTCCCCGTTCTCCGCGCGGGCGCTAACTTCGACGCGCCCGCCGTCGGGCGTGAACTTCACCGCGTTGCTCAGTAAGTTGTAGAGGATCTGCTTTACCTTGCGCTCATCCGCCTCCAGTGTCCCGACGTCTGACGCAACGACGGCGTTCAGCTGGATGGCGTGCCTGGCGGCGCGTTCACGCACGATCGTGAGGCCGCTGTCGAGCGCGTCGCGGAACCGGAACGTCGTGAGCTCGAGATCCATGCGGCCGGCCTCGATCTTCGAAAGGTCCAGGATGTCGTTGATGAGCGAAAGCAGATGCTGACCCGAGCCGAGCACGTCGGCCAGGTACTCACGCTGTTTCTCATTCACTTCGCCGAACAAACCCTGGAGCAGAACCTCTGAAAAGCCGATGATCGCGTTCAGCGGCGTGCGCAGCTCGTGTGACATGTTCGCGAGGAACTCGCTCTTGTGCCGGCTCGCGATCTCTAGCTGTTGACTCTTGTCTTGGATCTCATTGAACAGGCGAACGTTCTGGATCGCGATCGCCGCTTGGTCGGCGAACGTTTCGACGAGTTCGACCTCCCGCGAGCTAAACGCGTCGACCCGGCGGCGCGCGACAGCGAGACAACCCACGGCTGTGCTCTTGTAGAGCATCGGGATAGCGAGCACTGTGCGTGCGCCGAACGTACGTGCAGACGCGGATCGAGCGAGGCTCGTGTCGGCGGTGATGTCGATCGAGTGGATGGTCTTACGGTCGATGATCGCTCGACCCATGATCTGGTCACGAGCTGCCTTGACGCGCGTGCCAGCTGGCCGCGTCACGATGAAGCGAGAGTCAGGAAGTCGTTCGACCGCTCCGGGAATCGGCGAACCGTCATCAATGCCGTACGCCCGACCGCCGGTCAGGAACTCATCGCCCTCGACATACGAGGTCCATGCAACGTCTGCGCGAGAGAGTTCTGTCGCATTCTGGATGATCGCGTCGAGGACCGGCTGGAGGTTGAATGCTGATCGCCCGATCGTCTTGAGGACCTCGCTGACTGCTGTTTGCTGCTCGAGCGCCTCCTTTGTTGCGCTGAACAGTCGCACATTCTCGATCGCGATCGCGGCTTGATCAGCGAACGTCTGTACCAGTTCTATTTCCCGGTCTACGAACGGCCGGACCTCGTATCGCGCCAGTACCATTCCGCCGATGCTCCGGCCGTCGCGAAGCATGGGAACGCCAACGACGGTCCGTGACGCAGTAAGGCGCGCGACTGTGGAGCCCTTGAGCTCCGGGTCTTCCTTCACGTCGGGCAGATGGACCGTGTGTCCTTCGGCGAGAGTGAAACCCATAAGGCCCCCGCCTGTGCCCAGGGGGATCCACGGTCCGGCGATGTGGCCCTGCGCACGTTGACGCACCAGCTCCTCTCGCACGGATTCGGGGAACTCTGTGCTGTACGCGACCGTCGTGAACTGCTCGTTCTCGACCCGCGATAGCCATCCGATGTCCGCGCCGGCCAGGCGCACGGCGTTGTTGAGCACGATGTCCAGCACCGGCTGCAGGTCGAACGCCGAGCGGCTGATGGTCTTGAGCACCTCACCGACGGCCGTCTGCTGCTCGAGCGCCTCCTTCGTCGCGGCGAAGAGACGCGTGTTCTCGATGGCGATCGCCGCTTGATCCGCGAACGTTCGAACGAGCTCGATCTGACGGTCCGTGAACGGTCGGACCTCATTCCGCGTGAGCGCGAACACACCGATGACCCGGCCTTCACGCAGCAGCGGGACACCGAGGACCGTTCTGTATCCGGCGGCCTGCTGCATATCGAGCATCGCGTACTCCGGATCCACCAGAACGTCCGCGATCTGCACGACGCGACCCTCGAGCGCGGTACGACCCACGAGGCTGCCGCGCTCGGGAGAGTGAATCTCTCGAAGCATGAACTCGATGTACGCAGGCGGTAGGGTGCTGACGCTCCAATACGATCGCGTCCGATACACAGCATCTTCCAGGGTGCTGATCGATCCGTCGTGAGCGTCGCAGAGCCTGACCGCACGCTCCACCACGGTGTCCAGCACCGGCTGAAGATCGAATGCCGAACGACCGATGGTCTGAAGGACATCGCTGATCGACGTCTGCCGCTCGAGCGCTTCTTTCGTCTCATTGAATAAGCGCACGTTCTCGATCGCGATGACTGCCTGGTCGGCGAATGCTTCGACGAGCCGGATCTGGCCAGGCGTGAAACCCGTCGGCTCTCTCTTGCGCAGCAGGATCACGCCGATCGGTGTGCCTTCGCGCAACAGTGGGGTCGCCAGAGTTCCGCGCTGTCCGGTGAGCGCTGCCCGCGCGCGCGTCGTGAGGAAGTCATCGCCTTCTGTGGTTGTGATGTCCGCGACGTGGACGGTGTGGCGCTCGAGGACCGCGCGAGCGGCGACCGCACCAGGTTCGAGGTGGAGTATCGGACTCGACACGACCGGCATGGCTCCGTGATGTGCGACCCGGCGCAGCACTTCCCCCTCGAGAAGGAAGACCGCAGCATCTTCGGCACCGCAATATCGCGTCGTGTTGCGCGCGATCGCGTCCACGACGGGCTGCTGGTCCGAAGGGGACGAAGCGATCACGCGGAGGATCTCGGCCAGCGCAGTCTGGCGCTCCAAGGACTCCTTCGTCTCGTTGAAGAGACGAACGTTCTCGATCGCGATCGCCGCCTGATCAGCGAATGTCTCGAGCGTCTGCAGCTCACGCTCGCTGAAGGGCTTCGGGAGGATATGTGAGACGCCGAGCACACCAGTCGCTTTGCCGTCGCGTAAGAAGGGGATTCCCAACCGTGTGCGAGGACCGTCCTGCGGCAAATCTGGATGTTCCGCAGCGTCAACGACATATTGCCGACTGCCTGTCAGCAGCGCTCGACCGATCAACGTTCCGTCGTCGACCGGGATCCGCGTTCCGCGTCCGAACGACCCCGGATACGTGGTCCCGAACTGCGCAAGGACGATCGCCTCATCGCCGTCCCGGCGGGTGATCGTTGCCGTATCGGCGCCGCCGAGCGCCGCGGCTCGCTCGACGATCGTCTGAAGAACGGAATCCAGGTCGAAGGCGGAGCGACTGATCGTCCTGAGGACGTCACTGAGCGCGGTCTGCTGACTTAGCGACTCCTTCGTCTCATTGAACAGACGCACGTTCTCCATTGCTATAGCGGCCTGGTCGGCGAACGTGCGCACCAGACGGATCTCCGCATCGTTGAACGGCTGCTTCTCATTGCGTGCGACCCCGATCACACCGACGACCTCGCTGTCCTTGAAGATCGGCACCCCGAGCACGGTGTGCACGTCGGCGGCGCGGTTCGCGGGCCAGTCGTAGTCAGGATCTTCGAAAAGGTCCGGCAGGTGCACCACAGCACGGTCAAGCGCGACGCGACCGATCAACGTGCTGCGCACGATCGGCGTTGGGTGCGTACGTTCGTATTCGAGGAGCTCGTCTGTGCGGCCGAAGGAGCTGATGATCCGGAAGACATCGCCGTCGCGGCGGAAGAGGTAACCCCAGTCGCCGCGGCAGAGCTTCGTTGCGTTCTCGACGACGCTGTCGAACACCGGCTGCAGGTCAAAGGCCGAGAGGCTGATCGTCTTGAGCACTTCGCTCGTTGCGGTCTGCTGCGCGAGGGCCTCCTTCGTCTCTATCAAGAGACGCACGTTCTGGATCGCGACCGCGGCCTGTCGCGCGAACGTCTCGACGATCGCGATGTCCTTGTCATTGAAGGGCACCGGTTCTGTTCGCCAGAAGGACAACGTGCCGAGCACGTCGTCATCGATCATCAGTGGAACACCAAGCATTGCCCGGAACCCACCGAGTCGCTGCGCTTCGCGGTAGGTGTACTCGGCGTCCTCGAGCACATCGGCCAGGTGAATCGTCCGCTTGTCGAGAGCGACGCGGCCACTCAGAGTGCCGCGGTTGCCCACCGCGATGGGGTTGGCGCGATTGAACTCCATGAGTTCTTGCGACGGACCGAATCCGGCGGCGAAGCGCAAGACATCACCGTCACGCCGATACAGGATGCCTTGCGTCGCGCCCGACAACCGCGTCGCGTGTTCGGTGACCGTCTGCAGGACCTGATCAAGGTCGAAGGCGGAAGCGCTGATCGATCTCAGGACTTCATTCACGGCCGTCTGCTGCTCGACCAGCGCGGCCAGTTGGGCACGCAGGCTGACGAGCTCCGCCGCGGGGTCGATTTCGGTCCTGCTGCGAGCCCTTGCCTCGGTCAACCCTTCCTCCCCTCGCGCGCGGTCATGCTAGGCGTCCGACCGCGAGGGCGAAAGCGATAATCCGCCCGTGAGCGTTGCGGTCGCGCGCGATCTGAACGATGTACTGGATCACTTATCCAGCGCCACCGACGTCACACTTATCGCAGGCGGCACGGACCTGATGGTCGAGCTCAACTTCGGACGGAAGCGGCCCGAGCGCGTCGTCGCGATCGACCGCGTAGAGGAGCTCGCCGAGCTCGAACGTAACGGCCACATCCGGATGGGCTCGGGCGTGACGTACACGCGGATGCTGAGCGAGGACCCGGGATCGGTCGCGCTGCGCGAGGCCGCGAGGACCGTTGGCTCCCCGCAGATCCGCAACGCGGGGACGCTGGGCGGGAACATCGCGACGAGCTCCCCGGCAGGCGACACGTTGCCCGTACTCGCCGCACTCGACGCGACCGTCGTGCTTCGTTCTACGCGCGGCGAACGACGCGTGCCATTCACCGAGTTCATGACGGGGCCGAAGAAGAACGTTCGCCGCGCCGACGAGCTCGTTGTGGCTGCCGAGTGGGACGACGCCGGTCCGGCGCAGACGTTCATGAAGGTCGGAACGCGAAACGCCATGGTCATCGCGGTCGCCGGCCTCGCGCTCGTGGTGGACCGCGCGCGCCGTCGCGTCGGTGTCGGTCTGGGCTCCTGCGGTCCGACGATCCTGCGCGCCACGGCGGCCGAACACTTCGCAACGGCCTTGCTCGAGGCGCATGGCTGGGAACCGCGTCTGGTACCGAGCGACGCCGAGCTGAGCGAGTTTGGACGCCTCGTCGCTGCAGCTTCGAAGCCGATCGATGACGTCCGCGGCACCGCCGCGTACCGGCGGCACGCGCTTGCCGTGATGGGTGCGCGTGCCCTCGCGCGCGTGTGGTCGATCGCATGAGGCTGAGGCTGCAGGTCAACGGAGCCGAGCGCGAGGCCGAGGCGCGCGAGCATGAGAGCCTGCTCACGGTGCTGCGCGAGCGGCTGGGGCTGTGGGGGAGCAAGAACGCATGCGAGCAGGGCGAGTGCGGATCGTGCTCAGTATTGATGGACGGCGACCTCGTGTGCGCGTGCCTCGTGCTGGCCGGTGCCGCCGAGGGCCGTGATGTCCGGACCGTCGAGGATCTCGCCGAGGGCGAACACCTGCATCCCGTGCAGCGCGCGTTCGTCGATGCCGGTGCGGTGCAGTGTGGGTTCTGCACGCCGGGCTTCATCGTCGCGACGGCCGCGCTGCTACGCGACAACCCCGAGCCGTCCGACGCCGAGATCCGCGAGGCGCTGTCAGGCAACATCTGCCGCTGCACCGGGTACGGAAAGATCCTCGAAGCCGTGCACCGCTCGGCGTCACGGGGCTACCCGTCGTGACCATCGCGCCGGCGAAGCCGCGGCTACGAGGCGTCGTCGGCGAATCGGCTCCGCGTGCGGATGCACCGCCGAAGGTCAAGGGCGAGTTCCTGTACGGGAGCGATCTCGCTCGGGAGGGAATGCTCTACGGCGCCACCCTGCGCAGCCCGCACGCGCATGCGCGCATCGTGCGCATCGACGTGGCACCGGCGCGTGGCATGCCGGGCGTGCGCGCGGTGATCACAGCGGACGACCTCCCGACCCGCGAGAAGTTCGGTCTCATGCGCTCGGATCAGCCGATGCTTGCGACGAACGTCGTGCGCTACGTCGGTGAGCCGGTCGCGCTCGTGGCGGCGGATGACGCAGAACAGGCGCGTCTCGCGGCCAAAGCGATCAAGGTCGAGTACGAGATCCTGCCGGCGGTGACCGATCCGGTCGCGGCGCTTCAGGCGGATGCCCCGAAGCTGCACGACCCGAAGGACGGCAACGTCATCGAGGACGTGCGTGTCGTGCATGGCGATCCCGCGGCGAGGGCGGATGTCGTCGTGGAGGGCGAGTACGAGGTCGCGATGCAGGACCAGGCGGCGCTCGGACCGGAAGCGGGTCTCGCCATACCGGGTCAGGACGGCGGCGTCACGCTCCACATCGCGACGCAGTGGCTCCACGAAGACCTGCGTCAGATCGCGCCATGCCTCGGTCTACCGGAAGAGAAGGTCCGCCTCGTGCTCGCGGGGGTGGGTGGCGCGTTCGGCGCGCGCGAGGACGTCACGCTGCAGATCCACGTGTGTCTTCTCGCGCTCGCGACCAAGCGCGCGGTGCGAATGACGTATGGCCGCGAGGAGTCCTTCTACGGGCACGTGCATCGCCACCCGGCGCGCATGTGGTACCAACACGGCGCGACGCGAGACGGACAGCTCGTGTTCGTACGCGCGACGATCGTCCTGGACGGCGGCGCCTACGCGTCATCGACGTTCGCGGTCGTCGCCAACGCAGCGTGCTTCGGCGCTGGACCGTACCGCGTCCCGAACGCGCTGATCCACGCCGTCGGGGCGTACACGAACAACCCGCCGACCGGGGCGATGCGCGGATTCGGCGCGGTCCAGTCGTGCTTCGCCTACGAGGCGCAGATGGACAAGCTCGCCGCGGCACTGGGCATCGATCCCGTGGAGGTGCGCGCGCGCAACGCACTTGTGAACGGCGACCGCATCATCACCGATCAGCCGGTCGAGGGGTCGGCTCCGGTCGCTGAGGTGATCGAACGCTGCGCGGCGCTCCCGCTCCCGCCGCACCGGACGTCGAACGACCCGCTCGATCTCCCAGGTGGAGCGGGCAACCTCACGCAGGGCGAGGGAGTGCGCCGCGGTGTTGGCTTCGCGGTCGGCATGAAGAACGTGTGTTACTCCCACGCGTTCGACGACTTCTCGACCGCGCGCGTGCGCGTCGAGCGCGACCGTGACGGCATCGTGGTCCGCGTCCACACGGCGGCGTCGGAGGTGGGCCAGGGGATCATGCTCGTCTGCGAGCAGATCGCGCGCACGGAGCTCGGCGTCCAGCGCGTCATCGTCGAGACGCCGGATACGACGATCGGGTCCGCGGGTTCGTCGTCGGCGTCGCGTCAGACGTGGATGACCGGGGGCGCTGTGCTCGCGGCCTGCCGTGAGGTGAAGGCTGAGCTTGCGAAACGCGCCGGTGCGCGCGGCAGGCGGGTCGATCAGGTCGAGCTCGCCGAGCTGCTCGACACGCCGGCCGAGCGCGTCGTCACGCACCGCCACCGGCCAACGGAGAAGCGCAACGACACGACGCAGAACGATGGGCACGTCGCGTTCCTGTTCGCCGCGCATCGGGCAGTCGTGGACGTCGACGTGGACACGGGTCTGGTGAAGGTCGTGCAGATCGCGACGGCGCAGGACGTCGGCAAGGCGATCAATCCGCTCGCGGTGATCGGCCAGCTCGAGGGCGGCATCGCGCAGGGCCTGGGGCTCGCCGTGATGGAGGAGGTCCAGTTGAAGGACGGCGCCGTACGGAACG
>Ga0075423_10006178_pt1 | contig 11232 bp, 5 predicted proteins | sample SoiMethybrSBSTD2_FD_80114 | JGI IMG/M metagenome (GOLD analysis project Ga0075423, IMG submission 80114) | Bulk soil microbial communities from a Populus tree surrounding site in Tennessee, USA - Soil MetaG P. TD hybrid SBSTD2 | ecosystem: Environmental > Terrestrial > Soil > Tree plantation...
CCGGTGCATTCGAGACGCTCTGCGCTCAGCCAAGAAGCCGTTTCCGGCTGGTTCCATCCTCGATTTTCCAAGCGGCTATGGACGAGTCCTGAGATTCTTGCGAGCGGGATTCCCCAACGCGGACATTACGGCCGCGGAGATCGACGTAAGCGCTTTGGACTTCTGTCGGCGGAGCTTCGACGCCACCATGTTTGTGTCGACCGGATCCTTCCGTGTTCTGAGCCTACCCCGGCAATTTGATCTCATCTGGTGCGGCTCTCTGCTGACACACATCGATGAGCACGCCGCACGCGACCTTCTGCGTTTGTTCCGCGAGCATCTGTCGCAGGGAGGTGTGTGCGTCGTCACGACCCATGGCCGACGTTCCGCGGAATGGCTGCAGGGCCAGGCCGCGACCTACGGGCTCTCGGAAGCTGCGCAGCAAAAGGTCCTTCAAGAATTCGAGTCGAAAGGTTACGGATACACCGACTACGCCCATCAGTCAGGCTTTGGTATCTCGCTCGTCACCCATGAGCGAATGCATCAACTCGCGGTGGACATCGGCGGGTGGGATGAAACTTTGTTCCAAGAGCACAGCTGGGACGACCATCAAGACGTATACGCTTTCTCGGCATAGAAAATGACCAAGTCATTGAATCGACGGAACACACGCGAAGAAGCGTGTGACCGTCTTCGAGTTACCCGGGAGGCCGGGAGATAGCGTTCTGCAATGGGTCCGCCTCACCAAAGTGCAGCGGAACGATACACCGCCAGTGTGCACCGCACTGCCGCTGTCCATAAGTACTGGCGGCTCCGTTCGAGACTGCGTTGGATGAGTTCTCTCAGCAGCTCCGATCACTGATGACCCGGCGCAATTGAGTCCGCCATGGCCTGGACAGCCTCCGGCTTCACCAGCAAGCCATCGTCGCCCAGCTCAGGTATCGCGGCCCGATTGGCCGCGACTACCGGCGCGTTGTATGCGTTGCACGGCGGAGCTTTGAACCAGAATAGCCTTTCCATGCTTCAAAAGGTCAGGAACAGCGGCTGTTTGAACTGGAAGCATCATTGCCTGACGACTCGGGCGCTCTGTCATTCCGTCGAAGAGAGCACGCCCCTCGCTAAGGATCTCGTAATAGCAACGCAGAGCTCATCAAGCGCCATTCCGTCCGGCTGTCGATCTCAGGGCGAGACAAAAAACTCACGATGCGCTGCCCGAAGATACTCCCACAACTTTTCTTGGTGAGGGTTAGTCTCGGTCATCAACATCGACTGAGAATGAACGCGATATCTCGCCAGAATTTCAGGGACCAAGACACCCCAACCTGAAGTCTTGGCGATGCGAAACCACAAATCAAAATCTTCCCATCCCAAGTGCGGCATGTCGGTCGCATAGCCGCCGGCCTTCTCCCAGGCGTCGCGTCTCATAAGCACCATCGCGTCGATGGTGTTCCCGTACTGCAGTTTGGTGGGATTCCAGGATTTGACGTTTTGGAGCCCGATCTTGCTGCCGAATTTTTCCAAATAGCTGTAGGCGAAGCTCGCGGAGCTGTGCTCGAGCGCGGCCGCAAGTCGCTCGAGGCAGTAGGGATAAAGGAGGTTGTCCGCGTCGAGCACAAACACGGACGAAGTGCGCGCACGGAGGAACCCAGTATTGCGTGTGGGGCCCAACCCTTGGTTTTTATGGTGCCGGAGCAGCTCGCACTTAGCAAAACGGGATCCGTTGGCGTCTAGCCAATGTGTCACCCTCTGGAGGCTACCGTCCGTCGAGCAGTCGTCCACAACGATGAGATCCAACGCCGCCATGGTTTGCGACTTTACTGATTCGAGACACTGGAGAATGTAGTCCTGGTAATTGTAGAGACTGATCGTCACCGTGACACGCGTATCATCACGCTGCTGATGACACACAACCGTCTCTGTGTCGACTTCGATCATCTCTCCTTACCGCGGGTCACATCCGGGGCCGGCAGCCATGGCCGTGCTGGAGAAGGTTCATCCAGTACCTCGAGTAAAAGGCCCTGCCCGTCATCAAATGGTCTTTGGAAGTTTTCCGAACGATGGAGCGCGTTAATGAGCGGCCGGAGCGAGTCTACAAGCTTGCAGTCGCTTATGAGCGTATTGAATCCGTGCTGAGCGATCCTCTGTGCCTCTCGCTGGCCCTCAGTAGATGAGAGATAGTGGGCGAGCGCAGCAGGGATATTTTCCAGTTCAGCCTCGACGAAGTCGACGCCGGCGCGGAAAGGCAATGTCGCATTGCACGGCTCGCTCACGACGAGCGCCCGCTGCCATATCCCCAGCATCACGATGCGGTGCCATTCAAAGTACTTGTCTTGGCCATGGTGCAGATTGAGGACAATCTTCGAGCGCTGTGCTAGACCGACCGAGGTCGCTTTATTCATGAACGTGTTCCGCCCCTGGACCAGCGGTTCCGACGCGTCGCTCAAATGCAAATAGCACCGGTGTGAAGACAACACTGGCGCCGCCTTTGCGAAGAAGTTCTCTCTTCGTGGCGAGAGGTGACCCAAGAACAGGATATCAATTGGTCTCTCCGAAATAGGCCGATCCAGATACGATCGATCGCGCACGGCAGGATCGAGAAAACAGGTGCCAGCGTGCGCGGGCATGGCACTGACCTCTCGCAGGCCTTCGGCATCGTGCGTGTACCCTAGTCGAAGATAATCGCAGGCAAACCCGAGCGCGCGGATGGCCCGAGCGGATTCGTAGTTGATATCCCAAATGTGATGCGCGTGTGGAAAATTCTTCGTGGCAAGAGCGAACCACTTTGTGGAAGGCTGTTCGGTGTTGATGAGAATCAACGAACGAGGAAAGTCCTCACGCCGCAATGTGCTGCCGCGCCCGAGGGCAAAGAATTCGTGTGGCGCGAGGACCACATGCCAATCCACCCAATCGTCAAAGTCATGACGTTCATCGCGCAAGCTAACTTCGAAGCCTAGCTCTTTCAGGCCGGCCGCGAGTACGTCCCTGAGATCCGTAAAGAAATAGTTGCCAAGCGAGCTCGTGTACAGCGCAAACCGATCATTGGTCCCTTTTCTGATTGCACGCCGAATCGCCGAGAGGCCTAGCTGGCGAGCCGTTCTTCGGTACACACGGCGGGACACAACTCTTGGGCCGTCCTGTACAAGAACCCTGAAAGCATCTCGTGTGATGTTATAAGCCCTACGGCGGCGCGATCCGGCGGGGAGAAAGCCATCGCGGAAGTGCCGATACTTCGCGATTAGCATCCAAGCCGCGGTCTTCTCTATCGCCCGTAGCGCATCCTGCTGAGCCTGCACCGTATCCTGGAGATTGCTTACTTCCTGTCTCAGTTGCACCGCCCGTGCCTCGTTCTGCGCCATCAACCGTTGCAGTTGGACTTTCTCGCCGGCCGCCCGTGCTTCGTTCTCCGCCATCAACTGTTGCAGTTGGACTTTCTCGCCGGCCAAATTTGATATCTGTCTGTCCTTTTGCCTGATGAGTTCATTGGAGATATCGAATAAGTTACTACCGCTTTCCACGATGGCTTCCTTCGAGTCGGAGGCCATCCCGATAAAGTAGAGCGGGACTTTTCTCTCTTTCCCCACAAAGACAAACTCTTGTGATGTTCTTTCGATCACGTATTGCGTGACATTCGATGTCTCGGGGCGAAAAATCGGCCAGATGTTCGAAGTAGCGTAGATTTCCTGGCCGAAAAACTTTACCTGCTCAAAATGGCGTTCCAAAAGCGTCCGCAACTCGTCAAAATAGAGCTCATGAACATGAAAGGGATTCGCATACTGCCGCTCATCGCGGTAGACCACCTTATTGGGTGTCGAGAGGATGAATAGACCGTCACGGGCCAGAAGTCTCTTGACTTCTTTTAATAGCCTGTCATGGGTTTCGACGTGTTCCAACGCCTCGAAACAGACGATCACGTCAAAGACGTGCTTGCCTTCGATGGGAACGTCTAGGATTGAGCCGACTTTGAACTGGAGGTTGTCTCGGACGTATTTGTTGCTCGCGTGCCGGACAGATCTTGCGTCAACATCAACGCCTAAGATCGAACTCGCTGTTCGGGACAAAAGATACGTTCCGTAACCCTCGCCCGAAGCCAGGTCCAAGACACTCTTACCTGTGACGAATAGCGAAGCATACGCGTAACGGTGCACGTGTTCATAGCCGATCGCGGCCTCTTCCAACCACGGGACATATCGCTCGCCTGTCCACTCAAGCTCTGCCATCGCGTGTCGTCTCGTCCGTCTCGTCGCGGAGATTTGATCTCGATCGGCGGAGCATGTCAACGGCTTTTGGACACCATCGAGCGGATTGTACACGTTCCGCGGCGGACGAGCCGGAATTGCTCGCGAGAGAGTTCGTCCGCGCGCTTCGAGATTGCGACGGCACCAAGACACAGAGTCGGCGTTCCAACGGCTTTATGAGTGGAGGCAGATCGCGCCGGCCACCACCACGTCAGAACCCGTGCCTTTCGCGGCGACCTGCGCTACCTACCGAAGGCGCCCCACGCGGCCGCGGCTGACTGACCGTCTAGCAATTGCTCCGCATACATCTCACTTCAAAAATCGCCCGGTGATCTCGGTTCTCGTGCCGCTCTACGACACGCCGGAGGCGCGGCGATGCATCGAATCCGTCATCGAGCGGACCTATTCGAAATTGGGAGCTTTGTTTCGTCGACGATGCGTCACCGAGCGCTCATGTCCCCAGCATTTACTCGGAATATGCCAGGCAGGACAAACGCATCAAGTTCCTCCGCCGCGAAGTTGACGGGCGCATTGCGGTTGCACAAACTCAGCCCTGGAATTGGCGTCAGTCACTTCGTGGTGCTTCTAGATCATGACGACGAATTGGCGCGCCCGCGCCGCAGTCTCAGTTCCCAGGGACGGCCACGTCCCCGCAGGTCGAGCAGCCCCAGAGGAGCTGGGTCAGTCCGCTGTCCGAGGAGCGCCGGATGAACCACTCTCCGGTGCTGCTCCGATACACGGCGATGTCGGCCTTCCTGTCGCCGTCGTAGTCAGCCGGCACGACGATGTCGCCACAGCTCGCGCAGCCCCAGAGGAGCTGGGTCAGTCCGCCGTCCGAGGAGCGCCGGATGAACCACTCTCCGGTGCTCCTCCGATACACGGCGATGTCGGCCTGCCTATCGCCGTCGTAATCGGCCGGTACGGCGATGTCGCCACAGCTCGCGCAGCCCCAGAGGAGGTGGGTCAGTCCGCCGTCCGAGGAGCGCCGGATGAACCACTCTCCGGTGTTCCTCCGATACACAGCAATGTCGGCCTTCCCGTCGCCGTCGTAGTCGGCCGGCACGGCGATGTCGCCGCAGCTCGCACAGCCCCAGAGGAGCTGGGTCAATCCGCTGTCCGAGGAGCGCCGGATGAACCACTCTCCGGTGCTGCTCCGATACACGGCGATGTCAGCTTTCCCATCGCCGTCGTAGTCGGCTGGCACGGCGATGTCGCCACAGCTCGCACAGCCCCACAAGGGCTGGGCGAGCTGGCCGTCCGAGGAGCGCTGGATGAACCACTGGCCCGTGCTGCTCCGGTAAACGGCGATATCGGCCTTCCCATCGCCGTCGTAGCCGCGTAGCAGTAGTAGCTGCACCGCGGCGAGCGCGTCGGCACGGCCCGTCCCGAAGTCAGAATCAAACCCTAGTGCGCCGAGATCGGTGGCCGTTGCCTTGAGAGTTCCGGCGAGGGCTTGGGCCGTCGTTCCGGGCCCCATTGCCTGTAACACGATCGCCGCCACTCCGGCGACATGAGGCGCGGCCGCGGATGTGCCGCAGAATGGGTTGAAGCCGGGTCGGCTGGTCGCCACACAATCGACCCCAGCAAGGTCGGGCTTCGCCCGGGACTGGACTGAGGGAAAGAGAATTGTCGTGGGGCCGGCCGAGCTATAAGGTTCCACGATCGTTGGATTGCTCGCGGGCGTGGCAGCGACCGCCAGAACCTCGGGCACCGCCTTGTGGCCGACCACACTGCTGTGCCGGTTGTTCAACTCGTTGAATTGGCAGGGAAGATCGCAGAACAATGCGAACGTTTGTGTCGAACCCGAAAAGAGCGTCACCTGGATGTCCGCTAGGCAGAAGCTCCCCGCCGGAGCGGAGCATGATAAAAGTACAACTTCGAGTGGGTCGTCGTTGCCATTCTGAATGGCAGCGGAGCATGTAAGCAGACTCCCATTGGTGAGCCGAATACATAGGTCGTAATCATCTGCCGCGGCGCCGAACCGGTTGCCCCACTGAAGGAAAATTCCTACCGAGGAGCCACCGGGAACTTGGAAGCGGAGCAGTTCGTCACCTCCGCCAAAGTTGTGCCGCGTGCCGGGAACCTGCGCGTCGAAGGTTCCGGGAGTGAATGTTCCTATGTAGTGTGCGAGGCCCCGATTGCCAGCAGAAGAAACGCGTAACACGGTCGCGCCAACCGTTCGATCGTTGAGCGCGGTGCTGCTGTCTTCGAAGATCGGCTCGGTGAGGAAGGCAGAGATGTCGTCGACGATGATCTGGGCGCCCGCGCTCTGGAGGGCGTTGACTGCCTGGACGAACTCCAGAGAGGTGCCGGCCGCGGCAAACGCGAGGGCTGCTCCCGGTGCGCAGTCGGCAATGATCTCCAGCATCGCCGTTCCTTCATCACCACTGCCAGCCGAGAGGACCTGGACCGGACCCAACTCACTTGCAGTCTGCGAGACGGACAGGCCTGATACACCAGTCGAGACCACTCCCACCTTGACACCAGCCCCGTTAAATCCAGCGCTTCGCGCCTGATCGCAGCGGTGAACGCTATCTCCTTGACTGGTTACGGGACCGGTGTCGTGGGTTACGTAGCTGGGAGGCCGGACTTTCACGACGACCTGTTCCGCGGCCAAAGCCTCGAGATTGGCCATCGGAATCCATCCCTGGACGATGCCGAAGTCGCGGTTAACAACCTCGATGTCGAGGCCGTGCCGGCGGAGAGTGTCGAGGGCTTGGTCGCTGGTGTCATTCACATGGACGTAGATCTGAACACCTCGGACGTTGTCCACTTTGAGGACGTCCGAGGAGAAGCGCTGCGCCGCGCCGGTGCCACCAACGATCCCGAGCGCCCGAGAATCCGCGATCAGTCCCCGGAGCCGCGACCCGATCTTCTTGGAGGCCTCGCTGGTCATGGGTCCTTTCGAGCGGATTTCGCCGACCGCCTTTAATTCCTGACCAAACGCCGCCGAAGCCAAGAGGAACACCCCGACCCCGATCCCCACGTACTTCGGCGCGCTTCGCACGCTCATTTCCCCGAACCGCCTTCCTTGAGGTCGCGATCGATCTAAAGGTGGCTGCGCGAGTGATACTGCCACATGCAAATATTTCACGGGTGGAAAATCCCACACATCGCTCCGCTGCGTGGACTCTCGGCCCTGTCCGAGCACCCAGCTTTGTTCGCCGCTCCTTCTGCGAGCGCGCATGCCAAATGAAATTCGAGAGTTTGCGCTCCAATCGCGTCGGAGCGATAACGCCTTAAAAGTGTGCACGATTATGCACGAATGGATCGCAGCGAACCCGCGACCCGTAGGCTGATCAAGACGTGCCCTTTACTTGACACGGCGAACTCAGCGGAAACTATAGCGGACCACTGCGAAGAGATACGACAACGTCTGCGATTCAGAAATGAATCGTGGATGTCAGACTGGAAGCCTCACACGTTCGCAGTCTCCCTGCAGGGATGGGCTACGCGAGGTGCGCGGTTGTTCCGAAGGAGGAAGGAGCGATATAGCGAGACCTGAGCACTTCGGCCCCGGCCGGGCGGCTGCGCGCGTGTAGCCGGATGAGCAAATCTACTGTCGGGTCGTAGCTGTCTAGCCAGATCAAGGGCGGCTACTATGCGGACGCCGCGCGCCGCCGCCGAGCGCGACTGACCGCGCGGCTGTGCTCCCGTTTGTCATGTTGTCTGTACCCATTTAAGGAGGATTCCACCGCGGGGGTATTCGGGCGAAACCAAGTTTCCGCTGGCAGTCTCAAGAACGACGCGCTCGGCCATGTTCGGGCGGTTCAACTGTGCGAGTCGAGCGGACAACCACCGCGACGTGCTATCGGCGCTGCAGCATACGGAGAGCGCGCTGACCTGGGACCCACGAGCGGCTGTGATGCAACGCAGTGCCAGCACAAAACCAGGCGCGCCGGCCTATGGCGTCCACTTTCATCTCTGGGGCGCGGCTGAATTGTCGGGCTGGTGCGGACGCCTCAGCGTTTCGCACAAGTCGAACTCGAGCTGTTCCGGAGAAATGGCCGATACTTCGAAAATCGCACGCGTAGTCGAATCGTCCGGCCTCGCGTGTCACTGTAATCGCGTCTGAGCCCTGACGGATTTACGACTTCGCGTACGCTTCGATCACAGCTCCGGGGTCGCCCTGCATTGCGATCTTCCCGCGATCGAGCCAGACGGCGCGGTCGCAGAGTCGCGGCACTTCGGTGAGCGCATGCGTCACGATAAGGAGCGTCACGCCTTGTCGCCGGAACTCGTCGAGCCGATCATGACACTTCACCTGGAAGTGGGCGTCTCCCACCGCGAGGATCTCGTCGATGAGCAGGATCTCGGGATCCAGGTGCACCGCAACCGAGAAGCCGAGGCGCGCCACCATTCCGCTCGAATAGGTGCGGATCGGCTCGTTCAACCAGGCCTCGAGCCCGCTGAAGGCCACGATCGCATCCATCCGCTCCGCCACCTCGTGGCGCGTTAGGCCCATGAGTACTCCGTTCATCACGATGTTCTCCCGGCCCGTCAGCTCATGATGGAAGCCGGCGCCGAGCTCGAGGAGGGGTGCTACTCGCCCGTTGACCTCGATCGTCCCGGACTGGGGTCGGATTGCGCCGGCAATCAATGCCATCAGAGTGCTCTTGCCGGAACCGTTCGCGCCGATGATCCCTACCGCTTCGCCCTTCGCGACCTCAAGGCAGACGTCGTCGAGGGCGAGAAAGGGCTCGACCCTCAGCCGCCCGATCAGCTTGGGCAAGTGGAGGAGCGACTCCTTGAGTCCCCACGTGAGGTGCTGGTGCCGCGGATACGCTTTCGACACGTGATCGAGGCGGATGGCAGTCATACGAGTTCGCCGAAGCGGGGCGACAGTTCACGGTACACGAGCGAGCCGATCGCGAGGCAGACGAGGCCGGACAGATACGCGGCCGCCACGAGACGCAGATCGAGATTCCCATCAAGGAAGAGCTTCTGCCACGCTCGGATGAGTGGGGCGACGGGGTTGAGCCCGATCCAGACTTGATACTTGGACGGGACAATGGAGGCGGAGTAGACGACGGGAGTCAGAAAGAACAACGCCTGCAGGAAGATACCCACGAGCCTCTCCAGGTCGCGGAAGAAGACATTGACCGAGGCCACCGCGAGGGCGATGCCGTACACGGTGAGGAACTGGGCGAGACCGATGAGTGGAATGCCCGGCAGCCATGACCACGACGGGGCAAAGCCGTACCAAAGTAGGAGCAACACAATGACCGGTATCGTCAGCAGGAAGTGTATCGCGTCACTCAGCACGCTGCCTGCGATTAGAACAAACCGCGGGAAACGCACTTTCTTAATGAGAGAGGCGTTGGCGATGAAGCCCATGGGAGCACCGCCCACGGAGGTCGCCAGCCACTGCCACGGGAACTGCCCCGCGACGAGGAAGAGCGGGTACGGATAGCCTGGGATATTGAAGCGGAGGAAGACCCCCAAGGCAACATAGTAGACCGCGGCGAAGAGGAGCGGGTTCGCCACCGACCACGCATATCCGAGCGCACTGTTCTTGTAACGGACCTTCATCTCTTTTTGGACCAGGACGAAGATCAGATCCGCGACGTAGGACATGCGACGATGCGTGGTCGACGCGATCGTCAGAGTCGTCATGTGGTGGAAGGCCCTCCGGGAGCCTGGATCAACCTCCGAATTGTACTCCGGCAGCTCGCCAGCTCCCGCATCAGGCCTGACCTTGAACGCAGTATGGGCCTTACCCTCATCTGCTTCAGCCCGGCGGGCTTCGGAACGAAGTCGATCGAGTCCTCCGTCGGAACGCTTGGCGACCGCCACCACGTGATCAGGTGGCTGGTACGACCGAGGGATTTCGAAGTCTCTTGCTCCGCAGGCTTTTCGCCAGAGAGATCATGCCTGCGTTTCACCTCTGAGCCGCTCTTTCTACGGACCGAGGTGTCCCACGCAGCGGATCGGCGACGTCCGGCAAACATCGTCGCCATGGTTTATGAATTCTCTTGACGGTCTCTTGTCGGGTACTGTACCTACGGCGCGTGACGGCAGCCCATGCGAAATCTATCTTTGTTCGTCTCGCCGCGAAAATCGGGAAATGGCTGGCGCAAGAACGAGAACGATCTCTTGATCGAGCTTCGAGACGGGTGCTTGAGCACACCGATCGCACAACCCTTGTCGGCGAGGAAGACCAAATGACCAAGGAGATGGGAGGCCGCCGATCCAGGCTTCGAGCTATCCGGATGCTATTGGTCTTCTCCACCGCTATCGCTGTAGCTGCGCCGAGCCCTGGCGCCGCGCAACTAGTTCGGCCCGAGCTATCGCAGAAAGCCCTGATCGAAGGGCGTGTGCGCGTCATTGTTCATCTTGCCGTCCCGATGACGCCGGAAGGGCTGCTCACCAGCAGCGCCGCCGTGCAAGCGCAGCGGCGGGGCATCGCCAACGCGCAGAACGTCGTCGGCGGCGCTCTCACCGGGTCGAGCCACCGAATGGTCCATCGATACGACGTATTCCCCTTTCTTGCCCTCGAGCTCAGTCCGGGCGCACTCGCCGTATTGAACACGCTGGGCAGCGTCATCACGCGGATCGAGGAAGATAGGCTCGCAGCTCCAATGCTTCCCGAGAGCGTGCCCCTCGTGCATGCGGACGAAGTTTCGAGAGCAGACTTCACCGGGAGCGGACAGGTCGTTGCCATCCTCGACACCGGTGTCGACAAGGCTCATTCCTTTCTCGCCGGGAAGGTAGTCGAGGAGGCCTGCTACTCCGCGAACAGTAACTGCCCAAATGGCGAAACATCCCAAACTGGACCGGGTGCGGGTGTTCCGTGCACGTATGCCCCATCTGCCTGCCGACATGGTACGCACGTCGCGGGCATCGCGGCCGGATCAGGAGCTGCGTTCTCAGGAGTGGCCAAGGGCGCCAGCTTGATGGCGGTTCAGGTCTTTTCCAGGTTTACTGGCGCGAATTGCGTGGGAGCCGGAGAAGATCCCTGCGCTCTCTCATTCGAATCGGACCAACTGGCCGGTCTCGAGGGCGTTTACAACCTACG
>Ga0075423_10006180_pt1 | contig 11231 bp, 9 predicted proteins | sample SoiMethybrSBSTD2_FD_80114 | JGI IMG/M metagenome (GOLD analysis project Ga0075423, IMG submission 80114) | Bulk soil microbial communities from a Populus tree surrounding site in Tennessee, USA - Soil MetaG P. TD hybrid SBSTD2 | ecosystem: Environmental > Terrestrial > Soil > Tree plantation...
CTACATTGTCGCGCGACAGGACGGGAAGACGCCCGAAGAAGCCGCCAAGCTAGGCAAGCTGCACATAGAAGGTTGTAAGTGAGAGCCACTATGAACGAATAAGACGTAATCGTCATTGGCGACAGGCCCTACAATATAACTTAGGAGTTCGACATCAATACGATTGAGAGGGCCCGTCTCTAACAATGCCCGCGATTCCGAAGTGTGGTCCCGGTCCTGGACGCGCTTCAGGGTCGATCGCCGCAGCCCCAGATACTGCCGTGTGACGTTCGACCACCCTCCGATAAACACGATCACGGCGACGACCGGCGACGAGCTCAGCGACTTCGCGAAGCAGCGGCCTGTGGGTGGCAAATGTCACGATCAAGCTATGCATCATCAGCAAGCTGGTTGCTCATCCGGATCGTGCATGTGAAAATACCGCTCGCCCCCAGGACGCATTTCGCGGTTTGTCTGCCGGGAATCCCAAATCGCCCTCCTCTAAGTTTAGGGATGGCAGAATCGAGGTGGAACTCACTATGCAGCGGGCATTCGAACTAGATATTTTGCAAACGCTAGAGGACATTTGTGATCCGACGCGAATGGCTCTCATCGTGTACGACATGCAAATCGGGATCGTGAAGCAGATCGAGAATGGTCAGGAGATCACCGAGAAAGTCCTTCTGGTTCTCGATGCGGCCCGCAAAGCGGGAATTCGCGTCTTCTTCACGCGCCATATGTCATTGCCGAAAGAACTGATGGGAGTATCTCAATTCCGCATGGCGATGGCTTGGCAACGGGTGAAATCGCCAAATGAAGTCAAGCCTTGGTTCTTGCGGGACGCACCGGGATTCCAACTTATTCCAGAGATGAATCCACTGCCGAGCGAAGCCATCTTCGACAAGATCACCATGTCAGCGTTCGAAGGTACGCCGCTGAACATCGCGCTGCGGGATTGCGGTATAAATGCTTTTGCCATTGTCGGCATCGCCATGGAAATCGGCATTGAACCTACGGTGCGTCAAGGCTCTGATCTTGGTTACATCCCGGTGGTTGTTAAAGACGCCTGCGGTTTCGGTCATCGCGATGCAGCAGAGCGTTCAATTGCGGGCCTCGAATTCTCGGGTGATGCTTTGCTTACAACGGTCGAAATAATCTGTGCCCAGTTCCAGCGAATACAGGCACAAGAGGCGGTAGTTAGTCATTGAAAAGGACCGCCCGGAGCGTGGGAAAAGCTGTGGTCTTTTCTTAAGCGGGATCCCCAGCGGGTCCGCATAAGCATGCTTTTGAAGAGCGGTGCCGGGGAGTCTCCGGTCGGTCCACCATCGGTGCGTGCGGTCGTCTTGCCGACGCCAGTCGAGGCGTCATGGGTAAGAGAAATTCGGAATTTCCCGCCAACACGAGCATCGAAGGCATGCACGTGACATCTCATGCCGTATCAGGAGGAGGAGAGCAGGGTGTTGTCGAGGGTGTTGTCGTAATTTGTCGAGACGATGCACGCGCGTACGCAGGAATCCAGCCCATGTACTGCGAGCGGTCAAATCCCAGCCGAGATTACTGTGCTAACGAAACTGTACTGGGTTTGGAACTGCGGGAGCGATGCTGAAAATGTGCGGAACGTTTCGCATACAATCGCAGGTGCTCGAGGAGGATCTATGTCGGCCGCTCCATCTCCCCAGGGTATCCTGTCCACGGCGCCAAGGGGTGGGGCGCGTCGGTGGCTCTCGCGCACGGTTGCCGTCCTTTACAGTCTCGTCATGTTGGAAGTCATCATCATGATCAGTCCGTTCGCCCTCTACTTCTACGCCGCCTATGGGCCTACTCTGAAGTGGCTTAACCACTCGAGAGCCACCGCGTGGTTGACCGGATTTGTGCTTCCGCACGCGGTGTTTACGACGAGTCCGTTTCTGGAGTTTCTGCGTTGGGACTTGGGCCGTTGCGCGTTCGGCTTAGGCCTCGTGGGTTTCTTCTTTTTCGCTGTCCAGATCTACGGCTCGCGTCTGTTCCGGCGAAAAGTGGTGACGTCCGGGGTTTACCGCTATATCCGCCATCCCCAGTACCTTTGTCTGAGCATCTCTGCGTTCGGACTCTTTACCATGTGGCCGCGGGTGATCATATTCCTATTGTTTGTGGGCATGCTCTTTGCCTATTACTTCCTCGCCCGGGTGGAGGAGCGGCGAATGCTAATTCTTCATCCTGGATACGCGGAATACATGCTTCGCACCGGCATGTTCCTGCCGGGCAATCCCGGCGGGCGCGTCTACCCGTTGCTATTTGGAGGCATGCGCAATCGGTCGCTCGCCCATCGACTGGCGATTGGATGCTTGGCGTTGGTGCTCCTTCTGACAGGCATTGGGCTGCGTGCCTATACGCTGGGGCATATCTCGCGCTCGAGCGATGGGGCGAACATGGAACTCATCTCGGTGTACCCGATGACTTCCGAAGCGATGCAGCATGTAGTTGCGCTGGCGCTCGCCGATTCCCGCGTGGAGGAGGCGTTGCACCGCGAGCGATACGCAACTTTCGTCGTCCACATTCTCCCCCACAACTACGGCATGATTGGCATGTTTGCAGATGTCGAATCGCGCCACATGAGACCGGGCAACATCCATCTGTCTCGCTTCAAGTACCTCGCTGGATGTCTTCTGCCTTTCCTCGATGCGCATCAGCGAACCGATCTCATGGGCTCGGACGGACGGGAATATCGGCTTGTTTTTTCCCGAGTCGATGGACCGGGCGGGCGCCCTGTGCGTCCCGGACGCATTCTTGACCTAAGCGCCAAGATGACGCCGGTATATATTGCCGATGTGAATTCGGCTTCCGGACATGTCAGCGAGACTATTGCGCCGCGGCGCAGTTTTTGGGGCGAGGTGAAGATGCCCATTTTTTGAAGTTAGGCTGTCTTCTTCGTAAACCCCCAGAACATCAAACGTGGTGGAGGCAAAGGCACATGCAACCCTTATTCTTCCGTATTCTGCTGCTCGCCTGTTTGACGTCTAATACGACCGCCGAGCTGTTGTCGCAGTCGCAGCGTTCGTCCATACCAACCGCGGAGGCTGCCGGTCGCGAGTCGCATAATTCGGATCTGCTCCGGCAATTCAACGGTTCGCTTCAGGCGCTGGTTGCGAAGGTTTCTCCGGCGGTCGTGCAAATCCAGACCGCCGGTTTGGCCCCCCTGGAAGCGAGCAAGAAAAGCGGAGTCGCTCTGATTGTGCGGCAGCGAGCAATCGGATCCGGGGTGATCGTGGATCCCGATGGTTACATCATGACGAACGCACATGTCGTGGAGGGAGCGCAGCGGGTTCGGGTGGTTCTGCCGGTTCCTCCGAGCCGGTCGCCCTCCGAGATCACCCCGGTCGGCAAACGCCAGGTTCTCGATGCCAAGGTGGTTGGCATCCACAAAGAGACCGATCTGGCATTGTTGAAGATTGACGGCCAGCATCTTCCGACACTTCCTCTCGGAACCAGGCGGTCCGTCGAGCCAGGAGAGCTGGTGTTCGCCATCGGTAGTCCCGAGGGTCTGCAGAATTCCGTCACCATGGGTGTCGTAAGTTCGGTGTGGCGCCAACCAGACCCCGGCAACCCGATGGTCTACATACAAACCGACGCGCCCATAAATCCGGGTAACAGCGGCGGGCCGCTGGTGGATCTGGATGGCTACGTCGTCGGGCTCAATACATTCATCCTCAGCGAGGGCGGTGGCAGCGAAGGACTCGGCTTTGCCATACCGGCACGGGTGGTGACGTTCGTGTACGGGAACCTTCGGAAGTATGGACACGTGCACCGGACAGAGATCCAGGCCGGCGCGCAAACCATCACTCCGACTCTTGCCGCCGGGCTTGGACTGGCACAGACCTGGGGAGTCGTCATCTCGGATGTGACGCCCAGAGGTCCAGCCGACGCCGCTGGCCTGAAGCTGCGAGATATCGTCCTCGCAGTCGACGGCCGCCCGATCCTGGGTTTGCCGGGCCTGACCGCGGCGCTTTATCTGCATGCTCCCGACGAAGCTGTCCGTATGGAGATCCTGCGCGGCAATGAAAAACTTTTGCTCGAGGTGCCGGCACTTCAATCTCACGACGAGGCAGACCAGCTTGCCGACTTCATTGATCCGAACAATCGCATCGGCAGGCTTGGGATTTATGTCATGGAGTTTGATGACCGGCTGCGTGCGGCCATGCCGGATGTGGTTATCCCATCGGGCGTGGTTGTGCTCGGTCAGTCTTTGGATGTGAACGCTCTGACCGGCGACCTTCATGTCGGAGACATCATTCATGCCGTCAATCAGGCACCGATCCAATCGGTGGAACAACTACGGTCCACACTGCGTCAGCTGAAATCCGGCGACCCCCTCGTATTACAAATCGAACGGCAAAGACAGTTACAGTACATCGATTCCGAGATGGAGTGAGGAAGTTTGGGCGAAATCTTGATCCGTTCGACAACCTCAGGCAAGTGTTCCGCCAAGTTGAACGAGCCCCGTGTATTGCCTCGCCGCGTCAACCAGTGCAGCTTTCATTTGCTTCCAGAACGGCGAGATTATTCGTGAACCGGAAACCTCTCTAGCCCGCATGTTGAATCAGATTCGTATCGGCCTCACTGTCACCACAAAGAATGGGCTGCGAACGGCTGAGCTTAGTTACTGTGCAGTTCTGCCCGAGTACTCAGGAAACGCAGGACATGGCCACGGGAGAACATCCCCTCTGGGTGTCCGTCGGAGATAACCGGCAGCTGGTTCATGTCCTCGCGGCTCAGTCTCTCGCGGCCGTTGGCGCCCAAGTGCATCGTGGTGATCTGACGGATTTGGAAAGTCTGCGCAAACCAGCAGCCGCGGTGGATGGCGTGATCCACACGGGTTTCAACCATGACTTTTCAAAGTTCGTAGAGAACTGCGAGATCGACCGGCGCGCCATCGAGGCCCTGGGCTCTGCGCTCGAGGGCTCAGAGTGGCCGCTGATCGTCACCTCTGGCCTTGCGCTGCTGGCTCAAGGCGCACGGCGACCGAGGAAGATACTCCGCCGCCACCCGACCCGAAGACTTATCCCCGGGCTTCTGAAGCGGCGGCTGCCGCGCTGATGGAGCGTGGCGTGTACGTGTCGGTGGTCAGGCTCGCTCCGTCCGTACATGGCGACGGCGAGCACGGATTCGTTCCGCTCCTCATCAATCTTGCGCATGAGAAAGGCGTTTCGGCCTACGTGGGCGAAGGGCTGAACCGCTGGCCGGGAGTGTATCGCCTGGACGCTGCTCACCTTTTCAGGCTTACAGTGGAGAAGGGCTCCGCGGGAGCTCGCTATCACGGCGTTGCCGAGGAAGGCGTCCCGTTCAAGGAGATCGCTGGCGTGATTGGGCGGCGATTGAACATTCCAGTCGTCAGCATGTCAGGCGATGAAGCAGCGAAACGTCGCAGGCATTACAAATATCTTTCTAGCCGAGTGAAGCCTGTCGAGCAGGGAAAAAAGATGGGGAGCCTAAGCTCCCCGCAGTCGATTTGTACCGGCTGAGAAGAATTATTCTTCGTCATCGAAGGGAAGTCCTGGCAATTCCTCGGTCCTCTCTATGCGAACCGATCTCAGGGCATCTGCCTGAAGCCCTAGGCTTTCCAAAATCGTGGGCGCAACCTGCGATGTCGCGACGGGAGTCTTCACAACTCTGCGACGGAAATTTGGATTAGAAACGATCAGGCTGACATTCGTATCACCAAAACTGAAACCGCCGTGTTCGGCGTTCTTCTTGCTAGATCCCGTGTAGATGGTTCCATAAGCGGGCTGCACGATTACATCAGGAGTACGGCTGTCTGTGGCGGGGTCATTGAATCTTAGCTTCAGTTCGCTTTCGGCCATGACCTCTTCAATAAATAACGCATTGGCATTCATATTGAGGTAGTCGGCCACGTCCGGCGTTTTACTCTGGTCTTGCAGCCAAATCAGGGCGATATCGTCGTCTTGAACCAGTCCGCACGGTCCCGCGCTGCAGGCGGCGGCGTTGGCAATGGCAGTTCCACCCGGGTTTGTGCTGGCGGCGGGTAGGGTGGCAACCAGATCGGCAAAATGGCCCGGTTTGTTAGTCTTCAGCGGATTAATAGGTGACTGCCCATGTTTCGCGCTCACGATGAACAGTGTCGAATTGTAAATGCCCCGTTGTTTCAGGGCGTTTATCATCGTTCCCAGAGCTTCGTCAGTCTTCTGCAAACCGTAGGCGAGAACCTCCGTGGGAGTCCCTAGCCCATCCAGGTAACCACCCGGTTTACCAGTCAACGGGTCGTTCTGGCAGCTGCCATCAAAATTGTCTTTTGAAAGTTTCTGTCCGACGCTCACAGCTTGAAAGTTCATGCCAAACACGTTGGGAACTCCAGTGTGGCGAGAACCGTCATGGCTTAGGCCGTGAATTTCGTTGATGATTGCGTTCACCTTAAGTTGATCGTTCAGCGCGGTACATACCACGCTGACAGTGGCATCAAAGCCGTTTACGTTGCTGATTTCTGGAGTGTACAGATCGTCCACCCCATTCCCAGACGGGCCGTTGACCAAGTCATAGGCAGGATGCTTGTCGGCCCATGCGGTATGTCCACCGTTGGCTTTGACCACCTCAAAGATAGTGTTGGTCCGCAACGCGCTGTGGGGAAATAGCGACACACAATGACCATTCGCGTCGAGGAACCGGGGCAGCTTTGTGGGGTCAATTACGTTCTGTGAAACGTTCGAGGCATTGTAGAGATCAATGCTTTCGTCGAAAATCATGGCGTTGCCAGGGGTCCCCGAGCAGTTTGTATTGGTGGGATCGAAAATGGTGCGATCAAAGCTCACGTCGTAGAAAAGCCCGGTTGTGATGGGCGAACCGCCGGTTACCAGCGCCAGCAGCCCGGGAAAGGAGTCCGAGTTAGCGGGCGTGCGCGCATTGGAGTACGTGGTGCCGTGGCGAGAGAGTTCAGCCAGCGCCGAATTGGGTTGGGCGGAAATGTAGTTAGAGAGATCCAGGGCGTGCAGCCCGTCCACGCTGATCAGCAACACGTGACGGATGTGATTGCGTTGATTCAAATGTGGCTCGGCCGCTACAACGTTGGGAAACGTGGCGGCCACGAGCACGACAACGACTGCCAGCGCCAGCGACAATTTTTTCTTCATGGGAAGGATTCCTCCTAGGAGAGTTTCACGCCCCAAAATCAGCCAGCATAGCCGGATCGAGCGAAAGGGCGGTTAATGGAAGATGAATAAATGGTAAAAAACGGCTGACAATAACCGCCAAGCGAGCTGCAAAAATAGGCTTTGGTCGCTGCGCATTGGAGATCAGTTCCCGGTCGTCGCGACTGTTGAGTGTGGCGGAACAGAGATGGTTGCCGTATCTGGTGTAGTCCACTTGCTCTTTCCGTTCTCCAGCTCAACCCGGTTCATCGCCACGTGCAGCCGGCCGCGTTCGACCTCGACTAGCAGGAAGTGATAATTGATGTTGTTGTCCCGAAATAGATCGCCAGCAGCGCGTGAAATGCGGTAGGCGTGTGCTCCTCCTCCTCCGCTGACAAAGTATGTCACCCCGCTATGTTCGTGGCGCTCGTAGTTGTGAACATGGCCGGAGAACACTGCAAAGCGAGCGTGTGTGGACTGCTGCCGTTTCTCCAGCATCTTGCCCAGTTCCTGCTCTTCCGATCGCGCCGAATGGCCCCCACCAAACTCCTTGTCATCCGACGAACTGGTGTAAGGAGGGTGATGAAGAACGAGAACAAAGTCAACATCGGCAGGTATGCTATCCAGCTTCTTCAGAAGCCATTCGCCTTGCGGTCCTGACACCTCCGAAAGCGAACTGTCGAGCACCAGCAGGAGAGCATTCTTGGCGCGAACAGAGTAATAGCGGTTGTTTCTCAACTCAGGAAAGCGCTGAAAATAATTCTCGAGTGCGAGCTTGCCGCCGCTAAGGTCATGATTGCCAAGCACCGGGTATACAGGAATATGTTGCTCGCGCCAAGCTGCAGTCTCGGCGTACCATGTTTTCCAGTCATTGGCATCATCGCCGTGATAGACGATGTCTCCACCGATTGAAGCGAAGGCGGGGTGAGCTTCAGTAATGGCTCGAACCAGCGTTTGCCGGATCGCAGCATTAGAGTCCCTCGTATTTTTAGGATCGGTAAAGCGGGAATCAGAAAAAAATGCGAAACGGGACGCAGTCCCGACCGGCGCAGTCAACTCGACTGGCTGATTCTGAGCGAGGCATGCCGCCGCGCAGAACACTAGTAGAAGGAGCGGAAGAGCTCTGTAATGAGAAGACGTAACTTGTTCGGATGCCGCCGAGCGCTGCTCTCCTGTCCGGGATCTCATTACCTTGTCACCACCAGCACTTCGAATTGTCCGTTCTCTACTGTGGAGAGAAACAGCTTGCCTGTCTTGTGATCGAGGGCCATCGTCTTAGCCCTGGGAAGTGTTCTAACCGTTTCCGCTACCGAATACTTATCAGCGTCATCCTGGTGAATGACTGTGATCGTGCCTTCTCCATTGGAATTGAAGACGAGGCCTGACCCGGGATCGAATGCCGTGGCATCCACGTGGTCCCCGATCGGCACGGTCGTAACGACCTTGCCGGAATCGACGTCCATCACCGCCATCACGCGACTCCGGCAGCCGATAAACAACCGCCGATTCTTCTTATCCAGCGCCATGCTCGAGGGTGATTGACAGGGAGCAGTTGGCCAGCGCTGCACGACGGAAAGTTTGCGGGAATCAATCTTGACCACCATGCTCTCATCCTCCAGATTGTTGAACACGTAACCGTCGCCATCCGCTACGGCAAACTCCGGACCTCCTCCCAGGTCAACGGTTCCGGCGACTTTGCCGTCTTTGGCTGAAATAACCGTCACACTATCGCTCCCGCCATTGAAGGCGAGGACCTGCGATGTGGCCGGATCATAGATAATCGCATCTGGCTTTTTGCCGGTCGGCACTTCCCCCAACGTATCCAGCGTTTTCAGATCAAATATCGTGACCGCAGAAGACTGGCCATCGCTAACGAAGCCACGTCCGAATTCAGGAGCAATAGCAACACCGTGAACTCCGAGAGTATGGGGAATCTTGCCGACGATCGCGCCAGTATCGACGTCCAGCACTTCCACCTGAGTTCCGTGGGAAACATAGAGCCGACGCGCCGTTTCGTCGACGGTGAGGTAATCAAATCCACCTTGACCGGGGATTGGAATTTTCTTCGTTACGCTGTAGCCTTCCTTTGCAAATGACGACGAGGAAAGCATCACAACGCACAACGCCAGAACTTTGATTTGCACCTGAGGAACCTCCGGTTCTTCAACCTGCTGAGAGCTTCGCAAAGTATGCACAACACATCTGAATTTTTCGTGAAATGTCTTCGGAAAAATTCAGCAGCTTACCTCCGCTCGTTTGACAACGTGTAGCGCAGCCCAAACGAATAGGTGGGCTTGTAGTATTCGCGTTGTATGGGAAATTGTGGACTGCCCTGGTAGAAGCCAAAGACTTCGTTAGTCAAGTTGAGCCCAGAGACAATTAACTGAAGGCCACGGTACATGCGAAAGCTTCCTTGCGCATCCACCTGGGTATGAGCATAGAGGTAAACATCTCCTAAAGGTCCCTTTGTTCCCAACGGAGCGCCGTCCTGAAAGTTGTATTGAAAAATGTTGGCATCGTTGTGAGAGATGCCAACACGGACCGAGACCCGCCCACGATCGTAGGTGGGGCTGATATTCCACGTGTTCGGGGCCTGGCGCAGCAATGCAGGACGGTCAGAACGGTTCGGAACATTCGCTGCCCGCGAAGTCGTGTAACTGTAGTTTCCCGCGAATCCCAAGCTGCTCAACTTGCCGGGCAGGAAACTGAGGCGCTGCTGATACGCGATCTCGACACCCGTCAGGTGAGCGCTTGATCCGTTCACCGGTTGTTCCTGCGTAAAGCCGGCAAATTTCCCGGATGCAACCAGTGAATCCACGATATAGACGGGATCGCTCAAGTCCTTGTAGAAGACGCCAGCTTGAATGACGCCGAGCGGCTCCAGATATTTCTCGAATAGCAAATCAAAATTATTCGAATGGGTGGCTTTCAGATTCGGGTTCCCGACGCTCACTTTGTTGGCACTGTCGTCTTGCACCATGAAAGGAGTTAAGTCTACAAAGTTCGGCCGGGCAATGCCCCGGCCGTAAACCACGCGAACCGCGGTGTTTTGGTCGATGCCGAAACGCAGTTGCACGCTGGGCAGCGCATCCAGGTAGGAACCAGTCTTTCGCAAAGGTGTGGTGGAGCCGGGAATATAGTTCCCGTCTGTATCGAGCTGGATTTGATAACCAAGCACGTCCTCAGAGGTATTTTCAAAGCGCAGGCCAGTTTGGACGCGTACACGTCCAAAGTTCAGGGTGTTCATCAGGTAACCTGCGGATATACGCTCATTAAGGTCGTAATTGTTAGGATCTATATTCTGGTGGCTGTCGTTTGAGTCAAACTCAAATGCCCCTGGATTGTTATTAAAGAATGATTGAACTTTGCCGAAGTTTGCGAGTGGTCCCAGCGTGTAGCTGTTGTCATAGTAGTCGGAGTTGTGAAAAGTATCCAAAAAGCTGGTCATCGGCAACGACGAGGGATCAATCGGCGTGAACACGCGCTCGTCGGCATCATTGTATTTGTGGGCATTTCGTACTTTGGCGCCGAACTCCAAGGTCCCGAAATGTCCAGCAAAAGTGTAGTTTCGGGCTATGGATACGGTGCCTTGCAAATTCAACTGAGCAGTTCGCGCCTCCGAAACCTGCGTCAAGCTTTTCAGAAAGTAAAGGCTGGGATCGTAGATGTTGACCCCATTCCGCACGATAAACTTGGGCCGGCTCGGATTGCTCGTATCAACATTGAATTGGACATGGTTGAGAGGGGAAGTATCGTCAATGGGTCCGAAGTTTGCGCGGGGATCACCATTAACCTCACTGGACCGCGATACCGAGAGATCATAAGCCAGCCATGATCGCGCAAATACGTGCTTTCCGCCTGCGGACAGGCTCCCAATGGTTTCGGTGGGACGGCGAATTTGGGTATTGAAGGAAACATCCCCGTCAGTGTCGCCTTGGTTGGGCGCGATGAAGGTATTGATCTCCGGGCTGTAAACCCAGCGGTCGCCAAAATTGTCGAAATGTGAGTACAGTCCGCGGAGGTACAGGCCGGAAATATCTCCCAGCTTGTAATCCAGCCCACCGGCCAAGCCCCAGCGCCTCCGGGAATAGCGATACTCGCGGAGGTCAATCGCAGGAACTACGGGTTGACCGTTGA
>Ga0075423_10006183_pt1 | contig 11230 bp, 10 predicted proteins | sample SoiMethybrSBSTD2_FD_80114 | JGI IMG/M metagenome (GOLD analysis project Ga0075423, IMG submission 80114) | Bulk soil microbial communities from a Populus tree surrounding site in Tennessee, USA - Soil MetaG P. TD hybrid SBSTD2 | ecosystem: Environmental > Terrestrial > Soil > Tree plantation...
ATCACATCTTCTCGGCCATCGCGATGAACCTCGCCGACGAAGTACGCCGAATTGTCGCGGACGATCCGTCCGCGCTGAACCGGCGCATGAGCCGCAACGAGGAGTACCAGCTGCCGCTGCACTTCGCGGTGCGGATGAACCGTCCGGAGATGGTCGCGCTCCTCATCTCGCTCGGCGCGGACCCGCTCGGCGTCGACCGATCGGGACAGTCGGCCCCGATGTATGCGATGCGTCCGGACGTCGATCGCGCCGTGATGGAAAAAATACGCGAGATGACGTCGCGCGAGCTCGTCAGCGCGGAGCGTCAAGAGCGTCAGCCGCGCGTCTGGATGCTGGATCTCCTCGCGGCGCTCGCGCTTCACGACTGGGAGACGGCCGCGCGCGTCGCGGCGGCGAACCCCGCTCTCGTGTCGAGCGGCGCGCTCCACGTGATGGCCAAAAGAAATCATGTGGACGCCGCGCGATGGCTGCTCGATCGCGGTGCAAATCCGAACGCGCTCTGGGCCCATTGGGACGCCGACGTCACGCCGCTTCATCTCGCCGCGCTGGGCGCCCACGCCGAGGTCACCAGAGTGCTCCTCGATGCCGGCGCCGATCCGCGCATTCGCGACAGCAAGCACGCGAGCGACGTGATCGGCTGGGCCGAATTCCTCCGGCACGCGCAGATCGCTCAGATACTGAAGGAGCGCTTGCGCGTTCCGCCGTCGAGCGATATACAGTAAGCTCCGAATCGACGGCCACTCCGATGAAACACCGGAAGGAGACCGGGGAGATCGTCGCGCGCGTCACCGGTCTTGCCGCATCCGGACGACGCGCGGCTGTCGCTACGGCTGTCCGCATCGATGGTTCGGCGTACCGCCGCGCCGGCGCGAAATTCCTCATCGAAGACGACGGCACGACGATTGGCGGCGTGAGCGGCGGCTGCCTCGAAGCGGACGTTCGCGCGATCGCGCGCGACGTGATGCGCGACGGCGCGCCTCGACTGCTGCATTACGACACCGGCGGCGACGATCGATCCGTCTGGGGCCTTGGTCTCGGGTGCAACGGCTCGGTCGATGTGTTCGTCCAATGCGCGACCGAACCTCCCGCGAGCGATACGCTTCAGGCGGTCCACTTCCTGCTCGAGCACGGCGCCGAGCCGTTTGCGATCGCAACGATCGTCGATCCCGCTGATGGGGCCGGACGATCGCTGATCGTCGACGCCGCCGGTCTCCTCACCGGTTCCACCGGAAGCGCGGAACTTGATCGCGACGTCGCGCGCGCGGCCCTCGCGTGTCTGCACGACGGCGTGTCGCGGATCGATGACATCGGCGGCCGTCGCGTGTTCTGCGATGTCATTGCCGCACCTCCGCGACTCGTCGTATGCGGCGCCGGAGACGATGCGCGTCCCCTCGTCAGCTATGCCGCGGACATCGGATTCGCGGTCACCGTGGTCGATCACCGTCAGGCGTTGCTTTCCGCCGATCGGTTCCCGTCGGCCAAGCGCGTCGTACATCTGCGCCCTGATGACGGCGACGTCTCCACGCTCGGTGTCAATGAAGACACATTCGTCGTCGTGAAGACGCACTCGTTCGCGCACGATCGCGAATGGGTCGCCGCGGCGGCTCGAGCGGGCGCCGCCTACGTCGGACTGCTCGGACCTCGCGCGCGGCGAGAGGCGATCGTCGCGCAGCTCGGCATTGATGCCGGGCGGTTGTTCGGACCGATCGGTCTCGATATCGGCGCCGACGGCCCGGAGCAGATCGCCATTAGTATCGTCGCGGAGCTCGTTGCCGTCCGCGCAGCGCGCGCGGACACGCACATACGCTGGAACGCGGAGACGATCCATGTCGGGTGAACGAACGGGGTCGATTGCCGGCGTCGTTCTCGCAGCCGGAGCGTCCACGCGTCTCGGGCGCAACAAGCTGTTCATCGAGGTTGCGGGTGAATCGCTGTTGCGCCGCGCGGTCCGACACGCATCAGCCGCGCGACTCGATCCGGTGTTCGTCGTCCTCGGCCACGAGGCGGAGCTCGCGCGCGAGGCGCTCGCGGATCTGCACGTCGTGCCGATCCTGAACGCCGACTACATGCGCGGCGCCAACACCTCGCTTTGCGCCGGAATCACGGCGGCGTCGCAGTCTCCGTCGATCGCCGCCGTGGTGATGCTCGCCGATATGCCGTTCGTAACGGACAGCATGATCGCAACGCTCGTCGATCGATACAGAGCCAGCGACGCGCCATTGATCGTCTCGGACTACGGCGGCGTGAACGCGCCGCCGATGCTCTACGACCGATCGCTCTTCCACGAGCTGGTCTCGATGGAGGGCGAAGGATGCGGCAGGCAAGTGGTGAAGCGCCACCGCGACGAGGCGGTCACCGTCTCATGGCCATCCGACGCGCTCGCGGATATCGACGTCCCGGACGACGTGGAGCGCATCAAGGCGGCGGGGTATGCGGGCTGATTTGCTGCTGCGCGCGGCGGAGCTCACGCGAACTAGCGAGGCATTCGCCATCGCGACGGTCGTGCGGCGCGAACCCGCAAGCTCCGCACAGATCGGAGATACTGCGCTCATCGACGAGAGCGGCGCATTTCACGGCTGGCTCGGCGGAAGCTGTATCCGCTCGACCGCCGTCGCCGAAGCCCTCGGTGCCATCAACGACGGCGCGCCGCGCCTCATCTCCATATCACCGCATCCCGAAGCCGAGCGACGGCCTGGCGTGAAGGCGCTGCCGATGACGTGTCACAGCGGAGGAACGGTGGATATCTTCATCGAGCCGGTGATGGCGGCGCCGCGTCTGCTCGTCTTCGGCGTGTCGCCGGCAGCGCGGGCGCTCGCGCGGCTTGCTTACGCAATGGGGTATGCCGTCGACGCGATCGATCCGGAAGCAGATCGTGTGATGTTCGCCGACGCCGAGCGTGTCGTTTCGGAGTTCACGGCGTCCGACTATACGGCTCGCGCCGCATCATCGAAGCGGCGCGTATTCGCCGTCGTGGCGACGCTCGGTCAGCACGACGAAGAGGCGACGATGAACGCGCTCACGATCGATGCTGCGTATGTCGGCGTCGTCGCGAGCCGCGCCCGGTTCGCGGAGATCGCGAAGACGCTGGCGGCTCGCGGTGTCTCTGCGCAGGCGCTCGCTCGCGTCACCAATCCGGCCGGCGTCGACATCGGCGCGCGATCGCCCGAAGAGATCGCGCTCAGCATCCTGGCCGAGATCGTTCGTGTGCGCCATGCGGCTGCGGAAGACGCCCGCCGCACAGGTTCCGACGACGCTCGCGTGAAAGGCCCGGGCGATCGTGACGTGGCGGTTCGCGATCCGGTGTGCGGGATGACCGTCTCGCCGGCCACGGCGACGCATCACGTCGAACACGGCGGCCGCACGGTCTATTTCTGCTGCGGCGGCTGCCGCGAGAAGTTCCTGGCCGCGCCCGATCGGTACATCTCGGTCCTCGCCTCGTGAGGGATCTGTGACGCCCGAGATCCAGTCGGTGTACGACGGACTCGAGCGGCACGGCTACATTGCCGATCCCTCCATCGCCACCGCCGTGTTCCTCAGCCGCGAGATGAAGAAACCGCTGCTCGTCGAAGGGGACGCCGGCGGCGGCAAGACCGAGCTCGCGAAGGTGCTGGCGCGCCTGGTCGATACCGAGCTGATTCGCCTGCAGTGCTACGAAGGACTCGACGTCAACACCGCGGTGTACGAATGGAACTATCCGCGGCAGATTCTCCGCGCGCGGCTCGCGGAGCACGAAGGCCGGAGCGCGTCCGAGGTCGAGGATCTCATCTTCAGCAGGAGCTATCTCCTCGAGCGTCCGCTGCTCCGCGCGATCACGCGGCGGGAAAGTCCGGCGGTTCTGCTGATTGACGAAATCGATCGCGCAGACGAGGGATTCGAAGCGTTCCTGCTGGAAGTGCTGTCCGATTTTCAGGTGACGATTCCGGAGCTCGGGACGATACATGCCGAACACGTCCCGTACGTCGTGCTCACCTCGAACCGCAGCCGCGAAATCGGCGACGCGCTTCGACGCCGCTGTCTGTATCTCTACATCGAGCATCCCACGCTCGAGAAAGAAGTGCGGATCATCCGCGCGAAAGTTCCAGGCGCGAGCGAGCGGCTCGCGTCCGAGGTCGGCCGATTCCTGCAGGCGCTGCGGAAACGGCATCTTGCGAAGACGCCGGGCGTGGCCGAAACGATCGACTGGGCGCAGGCGCTCGTGCGCCTGCACCACGATCGACTCGATCGTGACGTTGTCGTCGAGACGCTCGGCTGCATCCTCAAGGATCAGCAGGACGTCGAAGCTGTGGGCCGCTCCGACATCGACGCGCTCGTCGCCTCCGCGGAGACGGGCGGGACGCGAGCATGACGAACGATCTGGTCGTGCACCTCGCGCGTTTTGGCGGCGCGCTTCGCGCGCGCGGCGTCGACGTCGGCGTGGGTGACGAAATGGACGCCGCCCGCGCGCTGGCGCTCGTCGGCCTCGCGGATCGCGAAGAGGTGCGCCGCGCGCTGCGCATCGCGTTCAAGATCCGCATCCGCGATTGGTCGGCATTCGACGAGCTGTTCGATCGAGTGTGGAGCGCTTCGCCGAGAACAGACATCGCGAGGCATCGCGCGGCGGCGATGCGAACGAGCGGTGGCGGCGCGCCGTTGAACGTGTCGCGCGCGGTCGAAGAGCGCGAGACCGAGACGCGGTCGATGCGCGGCAAAGACAGCGTGATCGGGTACAGCCCGGACGCCGTGCTGCGGCGGAAGCCGTTCGACGAGTGTTCCGACGCAGACCTGGCCGCAATGGAACGGCTGCTCGCGCGAATGGCGCGCACGCTCGCGACCTGCCGCAGCCGCCGGCTCGTACCGTCGCGGCGCCGCGGAGTCGTCGACCTGCGGCGCAGCCTGCGGCGCGCGATCGATACCGGCGGCGAGCTCGTGTCGCTCGCATACCGCGCGCGTGCGACCGAAACGCCGCGGCTCGTCGTGCTGTGCGACACGAGCGGCTCGATGGATCGCCACGCGCGGTTCCTGCTCGCGTTCGTCGTGGCGCTCAGGCGCATCGCGCGCAACACGGAAGTCTTCGTGTTCAACACCTCACTGACACGCGTCACGCCGGCGATCGCGTCCGGACGTATCGCGCGGACGCTCCAGCGCCTCGCGTCGGGTGTTCCCGACTGGTCCGCCGGCACGAAGATCGGCGAGAGCCTCAGCGAGTTCGTCTCGCGCCATCTCGATCGGTTCGTGACGCACAAGTCGATCGTGATCGTCGTCAGCGACGGCCTCGATCGAGGAGACACGACGCTTGTCGCGGACGCCATGCGCGCGATTCGATCGCGCGCGCGGCGCGTCATCTGGCTGAATCCGCTCGCCGGCGATCCGCGCTACGAGCCCACCGCCCGCGCGATGGCGGCCGCGCGTCCGTTCATCGATCGCCTGTTGCCTGCTCACGATCTCGCGTCGCTCGAACAAGTACTGCCCAACTTGAGTTGAGGGGCCATCATGGAGATTTCGAAGACGTTCATCGTCAACGTGCCGGCGAATACCGCGTGGCAGTTCTTCACCGATCCGAAGCGCGTGGCGCCGTGCCTGCCGGGCGCCGCCATCACCGGACAACTGGATGAGCGGACGCATGCCGGTACCGTCACGATCAAGGTCGGACCGGTCACGTCGACCTACAAGGGGACGCTCCGCTTCGAGAGCATCGACCCGGTGGCGCGCACGGCGGAAATCGTCGCCGTCGGACAGGACGTGAAAGGCAAAGGCGGCGCCGACATGCGCATGAAGAGCCGTCTCGTCGAGCGTGCGCCGAGTGAGACCGAGGTGACGATCACGTCGAACCTGAACATCGTCGGCACGCTCGCGCAGTTCGGCCGCGGCATCATCCAGGACGTCAGCGATCAGGTGTTCGATCGCTTCGTCGGCGCGGTGCGCGCGGAGCTCGAGACACCCATTCCGGTTTCGGCTATCAGCTACGCGCCGACCGATCCTGCGCCGATGACCACTGGAGGCGTCGCGGTGCTGTCGAAGCCGGCCGCCGCCGCGCCGCCGATCGAAGTGCTGTCGACGGCGTCGGGCGTCATCGGACGCGCAGCCAGCCGCACCGCCCGCCGTCCGCTCGTGTGGGCGTGGGCCGGACTTCTCGTCATGCTCCTGCTCGTGTATCTCGTGTTCGGTCGGTAGATCGTGGGGCGCGGGTCTTTCAGGCCCGCGTCGGCGGCTGTGAAAGGGCCGCCCCTACTATCGTGTCAGTCCGCCGGTGTTGAGAAAGGAGCCTTCATGATCCCTGCGCCGTTCGACTATCACGCGCCGGCGTCGCTCGCCGAGGCGATTGGCCTGCTGCAGCAGCACGGCGACGATGCCAAGGTGCTCTCGGGCGGACAAAGCCTGCTGCCGCTGCTGAAGCTGCGGCTCGCCTCCACCGGCCATCTCGTGGACATCGGACGAATTCCCGGCCTCGAGTACATCAAGGAGGAAGGCGGCCATCTGAAGATTGGCGGCCGCACGCGCGAGTCCGCGCTCGAGCGATCCGATCTGATCAGAAACAAGTACCCGATCCTGTACGACACGACGATCGTCATTGCGGATCCGATCGTGCGCAATCGCGCAACGGTCGGAGGCAATCTCGCGCACGCCGATCCGGCAAACGATCATCCGGCGACAATGCTCGCGCTCGGCGCCGAAGTCGTCGTCACCGGCGCGAAAGGCGAGCGGACGATTCCAATCGATCGTTTCTTTACCGGTCTGTTTTCAACCGCGCTCGCACCGGGCGAGATCCTGACGGAGATTCGCGTTCCGGTTGCTCCGCCGCGAAGCGGCGGCGCGTACGTGAAGCTCGAGCGGAAGGTCGGCGATTACGCAACGGCTGCTGCGGCCGCGCAGGTGACGCTCAATTCCGCCGGCGCGATCGAGCGCGCAGGGATCGCGCTGACGAGCGCCGGACCCACGCCGGTCAGAGCTGTGGATGCCGAACGCTTCCTCAAAGGCAAGGTGCCCGATCGCCAGACGATCGCCGAGGCCGCGCGCCGTGCGGCGCAGGCGGCGTCGCCGTCGGCCGATCGCCGTGGTTCGGTCGAATACAAACGCGAGATGGCGCGGGTGCTGACCGCGCGAGCCCTCACGACGGCCGTCGAGCGGGCCGAAGGACACTAGCCATGTCGACGCACAGCATTCACGTCACGATCAACGGCACGCCGTACGACGAGCGGGTCGACGCCCGGCTGATGCTCGTTCACTTCCTCCGCGATCAGCTTCGGCTCACCGGCACGCACATCGGCTGCGACACCACCCACTGCGGGGCATGCACGGTCGTTGTCGACGGCGAGCCGGTGAAGTCGTGCACCGTGCTCGCCGTGCAGGCCGACGGCAGCGACATCACGACGGTCGAAGGCCTCGAGCACGATGGAAAGCTGCATCCGCTGCAGGAGGGCTTCTGGAACGAGCACGGTCTGCAGTGCGGCTACTGCACACCCGGGATGATGATGGCCGCGTACGGCCTCCTGGCCCGCAACGCCGCGCCGAGCGAGCTGGAGATCCGCCAGGCGATCTCGGGCAATCTCTGCCGCTGCACCGGCTACGTCAACATCGTCAAGTCGATTCGGTATGCGGCCGCGCAGCCGCGGTGAGGGAGGAGCGATGCTGGTCCGAACGACGCCGGATGTTGGCGGAATCGGTCATTCCATCAAACGCAAGGAAGATCCACGCTTCCTTCGCGGCCACGGGCGCTACGTCGACGACATTCAGCTGCCGGGAATGCTCTACCTCGACATCGTCCGCAGTCCGTTCGCGCACGCGCGCATCACGAAGATCGACACCGAGCGCGCGATGAAAGTGCCCGGCGTCCTCGCGGTCATCACCGGCGAGACGCTCGCGAAATACAACCTCCACTGGATGCCGACGCTGATGTCGGACACACAGATGGTGCTGCCGACCGAGAAGGTGATGTATCAGGCGCAGGAAGTCGCCGGCGTGATTGCGACGAGCCGATACGCCGCAGCCGACGGCGTCGACGCGGTCGAAGTGGAGTACGACCCGCTGCCGGTGGTCGTCGATCCGTTCAAAGCGCTCGAGCCCGACGCGCCGGTGCTGCGCACCGACAAGAAGGACAAGCACGACAACCACATCTTCCACTGGGAAGCCGGCGACCGTCAGGCGACCGACACCGCGTTCAAGAGCGCCGACGTCACCGTCGCGCAAGACATCTATCTGCCGCGCATTCACGTCGCGTCAATCGAGACGTGCGGCTGCGTGGCCGACTTCGATCGCATCACCGGCAAGCTCACGGTCTACATGACCACGCAGGCGCCGCATGCGATTCGCACGGTGGTGGCGCTCGTGGCGGGACACGTGGGACTCTCCGAAGAAAAGATCCGCATCGTCTCGCCGGATATCGGCGGGGGCTTCGGCGGAAAAGTGCCGGTGTATCCCGGATACGTGATCGCGATCGCGGCGTCGGTCGTGATTGGCAAGCCGGTGAAGTGGATCGAGGATCGGACCGAGAATCTGCAGGCCGATTCGTTCGCCCGCGACTACCACATCAAGGCGGAGCTCGCCGCGCGGAAGGATGGCACGCTGACCGCGCTTCGCATCAAGACCGTCGCCGATCACGGCTACACGGACGCTGCTGCGAACCCGTCGAAGTTCCCCGCGGGACTGTTCTCGATCTGCACCGGGTCGTACGACATCCCGCACGCGTTTGCGGAGGTCGACGGCGCCTATACGAACAAGCCGCCGGGCGGCATCGCGTACCGCTGCTCGTTCCGCGTCACCGAGGCGGTGCATGCGATCGAACGGACGGTCGACGTGATGGCGCAGAAACTCGGGATGGATCCGGCCGATCTACGCTTCAAGAACTTCATCCATCCCGACAGCTTCCCGTACAAGTCGGCGCTCGGCTGGGAGTACGACAGCGGCAACTATCCCGCGGCGCTCAGAAAAGCGATGCTGAAGATCGAGTACGCCGATCTGCGCCGCGAGCAGATCGAAAAGCGCAAGCGCGGCGAGCTGATGGGCATCGGCATCTCGAGCTTCACGGAAATCGTCGGCGCCGGACCGTCGAAGCAGTTCGACATCCTCGGGATCAAGATGTTCGATTCGTGCGAGATCCGCGTTCATCCGACCGGCAAGGCGACCGCGCGGCTCGGCACGAAGTCGCAGGGACAGGGACACGAGACCACCTACGCGCAGATCATCGCCGAGGAGCTCGGCATCCCGGCCATGCACATCGAAATCGAAGAAGGCGACACCGACACGGCGCCGTACGGTCTCGGCACGTACGCGAGCCGATCGACGCCGACCGCCGGCGCCGCGGCGGCCGTGGCCGCGCGGAAGATTCGAGAGAAGGCGAAGAAGATCGCCGCGCACCTGCTCGAGGTGAGCGAAGACGATCTCGTGTGGGAGCCGGGAAAATTCTCGGTGATCGGCGCGCCGCAGAAGTCGAAATCGATCCAGGAGATCGCGCTCGCCGCGTACACGAATCATCCGCCGGGGATGGAAGCGGGACTCGAGGCGGTGAACTACTACGATCCGCCGAACCTGACGTTTCCCTTCGGCAGCTACATCGCCGTCGTCGACATCGATCGCGGCACCGGCGCGGTGAAGATTCGCCGGTTCGTCGCCGTCGACGACTGCGGCACGATCATCAACCCGATGATCGTGGAGGGCCAGGTGCACGGCGGCCTGACGATGGGGATGGCGCCGGCGCTGTTCGAGGAGATCCAGTACGACGAGTCGGGCAACATCCAGGGCGGCAGCTTCATGGATTACCTGCTGCCGACGGCGATGGAGACGCCGAAGTGGGAGACCGATCACACCGTGACGCCGTCGCCGCATCATCCGTTCGGCGCGAAGGGCGTGGGCGAGTCGGCCACCGTCGGCGCGCCACCGGCCATCGTCAACGCGGTTGTGGATGCGCTCTCGCATCTCGGCGTGACGCACATCGACATTCCGATCACGCCGGAGAAGGTGTGGAAGATTCTGAAGGAGAAGGGGGTCGCGGACTAAGAACGGTGCCAGGGTGCCAGGGTGCCGTCGGCGACGCGTCGCGCGAAGAGTTCGGCCGAGCGATACTGACTGAATGTTTCGAGTCGCGGCGCCAGCGGCGCTAGTGCAGTTTCCAGATGCGTGTGGCGCGGCCCTTTCAGGGCCGCGTCTCGCGGGGCTGAAAGCCTCGCGCTACATCAATATCGAACACGCGCTAATTGCCGGTGACGAGAGCGACGAGTGTGATGCCGAGTGATTTCATCGGAGACGTGCGTGCAGTCGCTTGACGATCATCGTGCGAGCTTCGCGCCCCATTTCTCGGGCGCGACGTCGGCGATGTGCTGCGAGAACGTCCAGCGATGCCCTTCGGGATCCTGGGCGGTGTACTGGCGCTCGCCGAACGGCTTGTCGGCGGGCGCATCAACGATGCGCGCGCCGCGCTGCTTCGCGTGCTCGAAGTGCGCGTCGACGTTCTCGACCGTGACGTGCACGTACTGGCTGACTTCGCCGGCGCGCGGCGCGCGGAACTGAGCGCCCTGACGCCCGAGCATAATCGCGCCGTCACCCCTGTCGCCAACGACGAGCTGCGCATGCATCACGACGCCGTGCCATTCGCTGCGCAGACGCTCGGCGAATCCAAACGCATCGCAGAGCCATTGGGCTGCCTTGCCGGCATCCTCGTAGACCAGAACAGGCACGACGGTTGCGGCGGGCGCCGATTGATTGGATGTCACGCCGCGCTCCTCAGCTGAATGACGTGCAACAGGCAGTGCGCTACACGTTCTTATAAAAGATCACCGCGTCGTGCGGTCTGCCGTCCGGATAAAGCGCGTAATCAGGGATGACGCCGACTCGCTGCCAGCCGCTCGTCGCATACAGCTGCTCGGCGGGATCTCCGACGACGGTGTCGAGCGTGAGCAGCGTGAACCCGGCGGCGCACGCGCGGGCTTCGATCGCGGTCATCAGCGCGCGTGCGATCCCTCGCCTGCGCGCACGCCGGTGGACGATCAGTTTGGCGATGTCCGCGCGGTGCGGCTGGTTCGGCGCCCACGCCGGATGCAGCTGCACGGTTCCGACGATCCCGTCCCCGTCGCGCGCCACGAGAACGATCGACCGTGCATGAGCGCGCTCGAGCGTCGTACACCACCACTCGCGCGCCGCGGCGACCGAAAACGGAAGGATGAAGCTGACACCCGCGCCGCTGTCGACGGCGTCCATCAGCAGCGCCGCGAGTTCGTCGAGGTCGGACGCTGCCGGCGGCCGCGGCAGTGTTTCAATCACG
>Ga0075423_10006184_pt1 | contig 11230 bp, 9 predicted proteins | sample SoiMethybrSBSTD2_FD_80114 | JGI IMG/M metagenome (GOLD analysis project Ga0075423, IMG submission 80114) | Bulk soil microbial communities from a Populus tree surrounding site in Tennessee, USA - Soil MetaG P. TD hybrid SBSTD2 | ecosystem: Environmental > Terrestrial > Soil > Tree plantation...
CCGAGGAGCAGCGCGGTCGCGCCGAGCGCGATCAGGGCCGAGAGAATGCGCGGAGACCTCATGGTCTGCCTCCTGATGTGGTGCCGTTCGTGAGTGCGCCCCCCGGAGCGGGGGCGAGAAAAGTGGCCAACCGTATCACGCGGGCCGCGGTCGGTCAACGTTCCGGGGCGGTCCGAGCTCGCGCCGGGCCCGCACCAGCCACTCGAGCCCGCTCCGCCGCTCGGCCGAGCGGGGCGGGGGGCCCGCCGCCAGCACCGTGAAGCGCCCGGCCAGCACCCGCTCGATTCCCTCGCGTGTGACCGGGAAGGGCGGGCCGCCGTCGCCGTCGCGCATCGGGAAGAAGCAGGCGAGCAGGAGGCCGCCCGGCCGCACGATGGCGTGGAGCAGCCGCGCGTACTCGTCGCGCCGGGCCGGGTCGATCGCGCAGAAGCAGGTGTACTCCCAGACCCCGTCGAAGGCGCCCGCGTGATCGTCTGCGAGGGTGAAGATGTCCCGCTGCGCGACGGTCAGGTCCACCCCTTCGCGGGCGGCGAGACGGCGCGCCTCGGCGACCGCGGCGTCCGCGAAGTCGAACGCGGTGACCCGGTAGCCGCGCCTGGCCAGGAGGCGCGCGTCGTGGCCGCGTCCCGCGCCGGGAACCGCGACGCGGGCGGGGGTGCGGGGAGCGGACGGCTCGAACCGGCCGCCCGCGTCGAGCCAGTCGGCGAGGGCGGGGGCGGGCTCGCCCAGGTCCCAGCCGTCCTGCCCTTCGGCGTAGAGGCCGTCCCAGAACTGGGGACGGCTCACCGGTGGAGGAGGTGACTCCACTCGAGCTCCCGGAAGTCGGGAATGGTCCGCTCGACGCCCGCGGCGCGCAGCTCGGCGTCGCTGTGCGCGGTGGTGACCCCGATCACTCGCATCCCGGCCGCGCGCGCGGCCTGCACCCCGACCAGCGCGTCCTCGAAGACCACGCAGCGCGCGGCGGCCACCCGCAGGCGCCGCGCCGCCTCCGTCCACACCTCGGGGTCGGGCTTGCCGCGCATCACGTCGTCGGCGGTGACGATCACGTCGAAGTAGCGCAGGAGCCCGAGGTCGTCGAGCAGCCGCTCCGCGTCCCAGCGCGAGGCGGAGGTGCCGACCGCGCGCGGCACGTCGAGCCGCGCGAGGGATTCGAGGAACTCACGCACCCCCGGCACCGGATCGAGCCCGGTCTGGGCCCGCTCCTGGTAGAGGTCGCGCTTGCGCCGGGCCAGGCGCCGCGCCTCCGCCCCGCTCACCCGGCGGCCGAGCAGGAGCGGGATCGCCTCCTCGCTGGGCCGTCCGATGGTGAGGCGCCAGTGCTCGGGCTCGGCGGGCTCGGCGCCTAGCTCGGCGAGCAGCATGCGCCACGCGTGCCGGTGGTGCGCCCCGCTGTCGATCAAGACGCCATCCATGTCGAAGATCGCGGCCGCGCTAGTCACCGGCCGCGACCCGAATGGAGGCGGACGAGAACGGTTGTCCGCCGACTGGGGGAGTGGAGGCGGACGAGAACGGTTGTCCGCCGACTGGGGGAGTGCGGGGGCCATTTCTGGGCCCCCGCAGCTGAAGAGCCTGAAGAAGTAGACGGTAGCCGCCACCCCCGCGGAATTCTTTCACCTCAACCGATAGAGCGGCGCCAGCAGGTGGAAGGTCTCGCGCGCGGCCCGCGCGTACTCGCGGGGCTTCCACTTCACCGCTTCCTCGGCGGGCACGCGGCGGCCAAGCACGAACTGACCGTCGCGGGTGCGCAGCAGCTCGTCGCCGAGGCGCGCCACCGCGTCGGCGGGCAGGTCGGTGAGGATCGCCGCCGGCGTCTCGTCGTGCTCGTCCTTGAACCAGCCGAGCCCCTTGGCCCGCCGCAGCACCGGCACCAGCTGCCGGGTGTGGCGCTTCCACGCCGCGAGCCAGCGCTTCTTCCGCGCGTGCTCGGGGCCGGCCTCGAAGAGGAAGCGGACCCCGCTCCGCGAGACCGCGACCTTGAAGTGGCAGTGCTTCTTGTAGCCGCGCCGGTCGAGCGCGAAAGCGACCCAGGTGTCGTCGGGCGGGGTCACGGTGCGTCGCGCGTGCTTGGCCACGTGCACGAAGGTCTCGGCTCCTCCCACCCGGGCCACGTCCGTCAGCAGCTCGCGGCCGACCGCCTCGAGCTTCGGGCGGATGCGGGTCCGGATGGCGTCCATGCGGGGCTTGAACCCCGGGATCTCGAACACCTTGAAGTCGGATGGGGTGAACCCGGTGAAGGACATGCTGGGCCCTCTCCTTCTACTCCGCCTCGTACTCCAGTTCGGGGTCGAGCGGGAAGATGGGGCGCCGGACGCGCCGGAAGTCGAAGCGCGCGAGGTTGGACGAGGACAGGCCCGGCGCGTCCACCTCGATGATCTCCTTGGCGATGGGCTCGAACGCCGCGCGATAGTGAATGGTGGACTTCACGACCAGGATCTTCTCCGAGAGTGGGTCGATGCCCACGAACCGGATCATCTCGGGATCGAGGGTCTGCCAGCGGTAGGAGATGAGTATCACCTTCACGTCGTCGATGTCCAGCACCGCGGTGGCGCCGAGTCGGCCCGGGAGCCCGGTCATCATCGGCCCGCGGTGCACGAAGCGCCCGTCGGAGAGCGTGCGCACCGTGCCGGTCACCCGCAGCGGCGCGCCGTGGCGGTCGTCCACCTTGCCGCCGATCTCGAGGGCGACGCGGGTGCCGACTCCCGCTTTCGCGCACGCCTGCACCGCCGCCGCGTCCCAGAGGCAGGCCACCGTGGCGCCGCGCGCGCCCACCCGGAGCAGCTCGCGCAGGATCTCGGTGCCGTCGCCCGCCGCGCCGCCGCCGGTGTTGTCGGCCATGTCCGCGAGCACGATGGGGCGGCCCTCGGCGGCCATCGCCTTCGCCACCGCGTCCTTCACCGGCAGCGCGGTGTGCACGAACTCGTGACGGTGTGCCCACGCCACCCGCGCGAGCTCGGCGGCGAGGCGCTCGGCGAGAGCCCGGTCGTCGTCGGTGACCACGTAGATGCCGAGCCCCGCGTCGGGGATGTCCGCGTAGGGGAATCCGGCGAAGAGCGACACCGAGATGACCTTGGGATCCTTCTCCATCCCCTCGGCCAGATCGTAGAGCCGTCGCATCGGTCCGCGCGCGGTGCCCTGGTTGCCGAGCGGGGGCAGGAGCGGCGGCTTGCGCCACGCCGCGGTGGGCTTGATGCGGCGGTCGATCACCTGGACGAGCCGCTCGGTGGCTTCCACGCCGCGCTCGGCCATGTCGACGTGCGGGTAGGTCTTGTAGCCGTGGAGGAGATCGGAGTGGGCGATCATGTCGCGGCCGAGGTTGCCGTGGAAGTCGAGGGTCACCGCGATCGGCACGTCGGGGCCCACCACTTGGCGCACCGCCGCGATGACGTCGCCCTCCCCGTCGTCGAGGCCCTCCGGCACCATGGCCCCGTGCAGGTCGAGGAGCACGCCGTCGAGCCGCCCCGCGGATCGGAGATCGGCCAGCATGCGCTGCTTGACGTGCTCGTAGATGTCACGGGTGACCCGGCCCGCCGGCGACGCGGCCGCCGCCACCGAGGGCACCAGGGTCGCGCCGAGCCGCTCGGCGGCGCCGATCATTCCGCCCAGGCAGGTGCCGGTGCCGCGATAGGCCTCGACGATCTCGCCGCCGTAGCGCAGGTCGCGGGCCTCGAACTGGGCGCGGTCGGTGGGGACGTTGGAGAAGGTGTTGGTCTCGTGCGACAGCATCGCGAGGAAGAGTCTCACGCGGATCGGTCCTCGGTTTGGGTGGTGGGTATTCGGCGGACAAGAACTCGGCGGGCAATCGTTTCCTTCTTCAGGCTTTTCAGCTGCGGGGGCCCGGAAATGGCCCCCGCACTCCCCCAGTCCGCGGACACTCGCCCGCAGTCCTCCGACGCGGACGCTCGTTGGCCCCCGCACTCCTCCTGTCCGCGGACGCTCGCCGGGGTACAATCGGCGCGGAAAGGAGCACGTCATGGCGGATGCGTCTTGCTTTCACAACCTGAAGGAGGGGGGGATTCCGCGTCAGCTCGCCGCGGGCCTCCACGCGCGGGTGTTTCCGGGCGAGCACCTGATGCTCTCGGTGGTCGAGATCCAGCCGGGCTCGGTCTCGCCGGTGCACTCGCACCCCAACGAGCAGTGGGGCGTCTGCCTCGAGGGGGAGTGGATCCGCATCCAGGACGGCGTCGAGCACCCGGTCAAGGCGGGCGACTTCTGGCAGACCCCGCCGCACGTGCCGCACGGCGGCCGCGCCACCGACAAGCGGGCGGTCGTGCTCGACATCTTTTCGCCGCCGCGCGAGGAGTACAAGAAGGCGGGCTCCGGGTACAAGTAAGGACGAGGGAGGGCAAGGGCCGCCGGCGGGGCGGGCGGCGGCCACGCCCTTGTTCGATACCCCACTCACCGGGCATGGCCACCGCCCGCCCCGCCGGCGGCCCTTGCCCTCCCTCCTCATTTCATGTCGCTGGGCCGCGCTTCTCGGTGCTCCTTCAGTCACTGCGTAGACCTGTCGGTCGCCCGCCTTGCTCCTCATAGCTTCATGTGGGGGTCGAGCCAGTCGCGGAGGGCGTTGCCCATCAGGTTGATCATGAGCGTGGTGACGAAGATCGCGAGGCCGGGGAAGGTGGCGATCCACCACGAGTTCAGCATGTAGAGACGGCCTTCGCCGAGCATGTTGCCCCACGCCGGGGTAGGCGGCTGGATCCCCAGGCCCAGGAAGGACAGGAACGATTCGAGGATGATCACCTGGGCCACCTGAAGCGTCGCGATCACCACGATCGCCGAGGTGAGGTTGGGGAGGATCTGCCGGAAGACGATGCGGAGATGGCTCATGCCGAGCGCGCGGCCGGCCAGCACGAACTCGCGCTCGCGGATGGCCATCGCTTCCGCCCGCACCACGCGGGCGTAGATGGGCCAGCCGGCCACGCCGAGCACGATGATCATGTTGACCAGGTTCGGGCCAAGCACCGCGATCACCGCGAGGGCGAGCAGCACGAAGGGAAAGGTCAGCATCACGTTGACCAGGGTCATGATCGACCAGTCCGTGCTCGCTCCGAAGTAGCCGGCGGCGAGCCCGAGCAGCACCCCGATGGTGGCCGACATCAGCACCGCGGACACACCCACCACGAGCGACACGCGGCCCCCGAAGATCATGCGGGAGAGGAGATCGCGCCCGACCTGGTCGGTGCCGAGCAGATGGCTGGACACGCCGCCGTCCATCCACGCGGGCGGCCCGAGGCGGTGACGGATGTTGACCGCCAGTGGGTCGTGGGGCGCGATCCACGGGGCGAACACCGCGCTGCCGACTATCAGGAGCAGAACGGCGGTCGCTCCGAGACCCCAGCGGAGCCGGCCGAGTCGCCGGAGGGTCGCCCGTTCCCGGGGCGCCGCCGGCGCCGCCTCACCGAGGGCGACGAGGTCCACCTTGCCTTCCGCGCTCACCGTGGTCACGCGCCGGTCCGGATACGCGGGTCGATGAACGCCACCGTCAGGTCCACCACCAGGTTCACCGCCACGATGACGAGCGCGAGCAGGATCACCGCGCACTGGACGACCGGGAAGTCCTGGTTGCGGATCGACTCCACGGTGAGGGTGGCCACCCCGGGCCACGCGAAGACGGTCTCGGTGATGATGGCGCCGCCCAGGAGCTGGCCGAACTGCAGACCGAGCACGGTGATGACCGGGATGCACGCGTTGCGGAACGCGTGCTTGATCACCACCGTCGGCTCGGCCACTCCCTTGGCCCGCGCGGTCTTGATGAACTCCATGTTCATCACCTCGATCACGCCGGAGCGCACGAGGCGCATCGTGATGGGGGCGAGGGCCGCGCCCAGGCAGAATGAGGGCATGAGGAAGTTCTGCCACGAGTCGTAGCCGGAGGCCGGCAACAGCCGGAGCCGCACCGCGAACACGATGATGAGCATGATGCCGAGCCAGAAGAGCGGGACGGCCTGCCCGGCCACCGCCACCGCGGTGCACAAGCTGTCGATCCACGAGTGGCGCTTGAGAGCGGCGAGGATCCCGAGAGGCAGCGAGATCAGCAGCGCGACGAAGAGACCGGCGAAGGTCAGGTAGATCGTGGGCGGCATGCGCTCGACCACGAGCCGGAAGGCGGGCGTGTCCGCGTACCACGATTTGCCGAAATCCCCCACCACCGCGCCCGACAGGAACTTCCAGTACTGAACGTAGAGTGGCCGGTCCAGACCGAGGAGGTGCCGGTAGCGCTCGAACTCGTCCTTGCCCGCGTTTTGCGGTAGCAGGAGGAGGACCGGATCACCGAGCACGTGCAGGATCGCGAAGGCGAGGATCGAGATGCCGAGGATCACCACCAGGAGCTGGACGAGCTGGCGGGCGATGTAGTGTCGCATGACGACGGGAGGTCCTCGCGGCCCTCCCCCTCACCCTACCCTCTCCCGGCCGGGGAGAGGGTGGGGTGAGGGGCGAGAGGGCGCCGCGAAGGAACGAGGACCTACTTCTTCCGCGGCGTCACGACGAACATCCGGTCGACCTCGTCGCGGGGAGCCTCGTAGTCGATGCGGTTGCTGACGCCCCACACGCCGCGCAGGCCCCACTTGAAGAGGTAGGCCGCGTCGTCGTGGACGAGCCGCTGGGCCTTGGCGTAGATCTCCGCGCGCTTCTTGAGATCGAGCGTGGAGCGGCCCTGGAACACGAGATCGTCGAACGCCTTGTTGCAGTAGTAGCTGTACGGCTGATTGCACGTCATGACGTCGTAGAAGATCGCGTCCGCGTCGAAGATCGAATAGTAGCCCCACGACCACTCGAACATCGGGTCGGGCTTGCTGTCACGGACCAGGTTGGTGAAGGGGCCGCTCTCGCCGACCATGCGCGCCTTGACGCGGATGCCCGCCTTGGCGAGGTCGGCGGAGATGGCGTCGGAGGTCTGGATCAGGCCGGGCTCCACGATCGGCTGGGTGCGCATGAACCCGACCTCGAGGCCGTTGGGGAAGCCGGCCTCGGCGAGGAGCTTCTTGGCCTGGACCAGGTCCTGCTTGTAGGGCTTGACGCTCGGGTCGTAGCCGAAGGCCATCGGATTGACGGTGGTGGCGGTGCGGTCGCCGAGGCCGTTGAGCACGTGCTTGATGATCGAGTCGATGTCGGTCGCGAGATTGACGGCCTGCCGCACCCGCTTGTCCTGCATCGGGTTGGGGCCCGACCGGCCGGCCTGGTCGAGCTGGATGAAGGCGGTGCGCAGGATCGGCGAGGTCGTGGTCCGCGCCTGGCCCGACTTGTTGATCACGTCCATCTGATCGGGCGGCACCGCCTTGATGATGTCCACGCCACCCGAGACCAGCTCGGCGATCTGGGTCGCCTGCTCGGGGATGATCCGGATGCGGACGTACTTGAACGCGGGCTTGGGGCCCCAGTAGTCGTCGTTGCGCACCAGGAGGTGCTCCTGCTTCTTCATCCACTTCACGAGCTTGTAGGGCCCGGTGCCCACCGGGTTCTCCTGCATCCACTCGTGGCCCTTCTCCTTGATCACCTTCTCGGACTGCATCACCTGGGCGGTGAGCCGCTCGACGAAGAGCGGATAGGGGCCGTCCGTCTTGAACCGCACCGTGAGGTCGTCCATCACCTCCACGCTCTTGATCTTGGCGTGGTTGCCGCGGGCGGTGAGCTTGTTCTCCGGGTTGAGCACGCGGTCGAAGGTGGCCTTGACGTCCTTCGCCCCGAAGGGGGTGCCGTCGTGGAATTTCACGTTAGGGCGGAGCTTGACCTCCCAGGTCGTGTCGTCCAGGCTCTTCCAGGACAGCGCGAGGCTCGGGCCTACCTTGCCGGTCTTGAGATCGCGCGCGGCCAGGTGGTCGAAGACGTTGTAACCGAGGATGATGCTCTCGCGGAGCACCGAGTTGGGGGGATCCCAGTTCTGCACGTCGCTCTGCAGCGCGTAGACGATCGTGTCGTCCTTGGTCTGGGCCGGGACCTCGGCGGGAGCGAGCAAGGCGAAACCGAGCAGGAGAGCGAATCCCAGCGTGACGGCACGAGCCATGATGTCCTCCTTCTTACCGCGCTGCGAGTAGTCGGCGGGGGCTCCGGCGGCGCTCATCGGCGGTCAAGTGCAGGAACAATAGCCGCGTGCCCCCGGGCAGTCAAGGCGGCCCAGTGGGGACCCCGCTACTTCTTCCGCGGCGTCACGACGAACATCCGGTCGATCTCGTCCCGGGGCGCCTCGTACTCGATCCGGTTGCTGATGCCCCACACGCCGCGCAGGCCCCACTTGTAGAGGTAGGCCGCGTCGTCGGCGAGGACCTTCTGGATCTTGCCGTAGATCTCCTGGCGCTTCTTGGCATCGAGGGTGGACCGGCCCTGGAGCACCAGGTCGTCCATCGCCTTGCTGCAGTAGTAGCTGTAGGGTTGGTTGCACGTGATCACGTCGTAGAGGATGGCGTCGGCGTCGAAGACCGAATAGTAGCCCCAGGACCACTCGAACATCGGATCGGCCTTGCCGTCGCGGACGAGGTTGGTGAAGGGCCCGGTCTCGCCCACCATCCGCGGCTTGGTCCGGATGCCCGCCTTGACCAGATCGGCCACGATGGCGTCCGAGGTCTGGATCAAGCCCGGTTCCACGACCGGCTGGGTGCGCATGAAGCCGACCTCGAGCCCGTTCGGGAACCCGGCCTCGGCGAGGAGCTTCTTGGCCTGGACCAGGTCCTGCTTGTAGGGCTTGACGCTCGGGTCGTAGCCGAAAGCCATCGGGTTGATGATCGTCGCGGTGCGGTCCCCGAGGCCGTTGAGCACGTGCTTGATGATCGAGTCAACATCGACCGCGAGGTTCGCGGCCAGCCGCACGCGCTTGTCCTGGAACGGGTTCGGCCCCGAGCGCCCCGCCTGGTCGAGTTGGAGGAACGCGGTGCGCAGGATCGGCGAGGTCGAGGTGCGGGCCTGGCCCGACTTGTTGATCACGTCCATCTGATCGGGTGGCACCGCCTTGATCACGTCGACGCCGCCCGAGACCAGCTCGGCGATCTGGGTCGCCTGCTCGGGGATGATCCGGATGCGGACGTACTTGAACGCGGGCTTGACCCCCCAGTAGTCCTCGTTGCGCACCAGGAGGTGCTCCTGCTTCTTCACCCACTTCACGAGCTTGTAGGGCCCGGTGCCCACCGGGTTCTCCTGCATCCACTCGTGGCCCTTCTCCTTGATGACCTTCTCGGACTGCATCACCAGCGAGGTGAGCCGCTCGACGAAGAGCGGGTACGGGCCGTCCGTCTTGAAGCGGGCGGTGAGGTCGTCCACGACCTCGACGCTCTTGATCTTGGCGTGGGCCGGACGGAAGAAGAGCTTGTTCTCCGGGTTGAGCACGCGGTCGAAGGTGGCCTTGACGTCCTTCGCCCCGAAGGGGGTGCCGTCGTGGAATTTCACGCCGGGGCGGAGCTTGACCTCCCAGGTCGTGTCGTCCAGGGTCTTCCAGGACAGCGCCAGGCTCGGGCCTACCTTGCCGGTCTTGAGATCGCGCGCGGCCAGATGGTCGAAGACGTGATAGCCGAGGATGATGCTCTCGCGGAGCACCGAGTTGGGGGGATCCCAGTTCTGCACGTCGCTCTGCAGCGCGTAGACGATCGTGTCGTCCTTGGTCTGCGCCGGGACATCGGCGGCGGCGACCAGCGTGAACGCGAACAGGAGGGCGAAGGTGACGGTGCGAGCCATGGGGTCCTCCTTGCCGATAGTCGAGATCGGCGATCCCCGGTGGAGCGCAGGAACAATAGCCGCGAGCACGCGGCCAGTCAAGGAGCCGAAGGTGTGCTAAGAGATAGGGCGGCCATGCCGTCCGTGCTGGAGACGCCCCGCCTTGTGCTTCGCCGGCTCGTCCCCGCCGACTTGGCCGACCTGATCGCGCTCGACCGCGATCCCGAGGTGATGCGCTACGTGGGCAGCCCCGCCGGCGTGAAGAGCCCCGAGGAGACGCGCGCGCGGGCCCGCGCCCGCATCGAGGAAAGCGAGGCCGGCCAGCACGAGCCGCTCGGGTTCTGGCGCATCGAGGCGCGAGACGCCACCTTCCTCGGGATGGCGGCGCTCATCCGCATGCCCGACGGAGACGACGTCGAGATCGCCTACCGTCTGGCCCGGGCCGCCTGGGGGCAGGGGATCGCCACCGAGGCCGCCGGCGCGCTGGTCGCGCACGGTCTGCGTACCCTCGGCCTGCCGCGGCTCGTCGCGGTCACCTATCCGGAGAATCGGGCCTCCCAGGCGGTGCTCGACAAGCTCGGATTCGAGCGGCGCGGGCTCGTCGAGTACAAGGGCGTGCAGACGACCTTCCACGTGCTGACCCGCGAGGCGTGGAACGCGCGGGACGGTCGCCGAGATTGACTTTGTTCCGGCCGGCCCGCCATAATTGACCGTTCCTCGCGCACACTCATGGCTTCCTCATCGATCTTCCTGGTCACCGGCGGCGCGGGCTTCATCGGCTCGCACATCGTCGAGCGTCTCCTCGCGGAGGGGCAGCGGGTGCGGGTGTTCGACAACTTCTCCACCGGCAGCCGCGCCAACCTGGACTTCGCGCGCGGCCATCGGCGGCTCGAGATCGTCCGCGGCGACCTGACCAACCAGAAGGCGGTCGAGAAGGCGGTGCGCGGGGTGACCGCGGTGTTCCACCAGGCCGCGATGCGCTCGGTGCCTCGGTCGGTGGCCGACCCCCTCGGGGCCAACGCCTCCAACGTGACCGGAACCCTCCACGTGCTGCACGCGGCGGCCCGGCAGAAGAAGAAGCCGCGGGTGGTCTACGCGTCGTCGTCGTCGGTCTACGGGGAGCGCCCCGACCTGCCCAAGCGCGAGGACCAGGCCACCGCGCCGATCTCGCCCTACGCGGCCACCAAGGTGGCGGGGGAGCTCTACGGCTCGGTGTGGCACCGGCTGATGGGCGTGGAGACGGTCGGCCTCCGCTACTTCAACGTGTTCGGCCCGCGCCAGGATCCCAAGAGCGAGTACGCGGCGGTGATCCCGCGCTTCATCCTGTGGGGCCAGCAGGGCAAGCCGCTGCAGGTGCACGGCGACGGCACCCAGTCGCGCGACTTCACTTACATCGACAACGTGGTCTCGGCCAACCTGCTGGCCGCGCGCGCCGACGCGGCCCGCGTCTCCGGGCGCGCCTACAACGTGGGCTGCGGCAGCCGCACTAGCCTGCTCGAGATCATCGTCATGCTCGAGAAGATGCTCGGCCGGTCCCTCACCCGCCAGCACTCGCCCGGTCGGACGGGGGACGTCCCGCACACCTTGGCCG
>Ga0075423_10006186_pt1 | contig 11230 bp, 12 predicted proteins | sample SoiMethybrSBSTD2_FD_80114 | JGI IMG/M metagenome (GOLD analysis project Ga0075423, IMG submission 80114) | Bulk soil microbial communities from a Populus tree surrounding site in Tennessee, USA - Soil MetaG P. TD hybrid SBSTD2 | ecosystem: Environmental > Terrestrial > Soil > Tree plantation...
CTTCGCGAGATTTGCGCGCGTCGTATGAAGGAGGTCAGGCTATGCCCGCAGACCAGACCATGGTGCATCGAATCGGCCTGGCCGGCGAGTGCATTGGCGAGAAACGTCGTTCCTTCGGCAAACGCCTGCCATTCCGTTATTCCCAGTGGTCCATGCCAGAAGATCGTTCTCGCTGATCCGAGATAGTCGCTCCAAATCCATTGGGTAACGGGACCGATGTCGCAGATGACGTCGTCAACATTGAGCTCGTCTGCTTTGACGTAGCGCACCGGTGGGTCGAGGACGAATGGTTGCCCATGTACAAATCGCTTGAACTCACCTTCGTTCAGAACCGCGAAATCCTCCGGAGTGAAGATGAATCGCTTTTCCTGGCGAGCGTCTTCCATGATCTTTCCCGCCCAGTCGATCATTTCGCCGGTCACTGAATGACTTGCGCAACGGACGTGCTTCGCGCGGAGAAAGGGAACGCACAACTCGCCACCAATAAAAGCCCGATCAGCCCGCCGGGAAATTGACGACACGAGCAACAAATCCGTTCTTGAAAGCTCTCCGCCGAGAAACGCGATCACCGGCGACTCCAGAGCAGCCAGTACGGCTTCCAACTGCCTTAGTTCCCTCTCGAATTGGAAACCCGCAACCGCCACCCTCGCTTTTTTCGCGATGTCGATCGTGGACGTTCTTACCTCATGCGAAAGAGAAAAGGCTTCATTGCAAAAGATGTCGCAGTCGATAGTCCGTTCAGGCTCCTCTGTGATCACAGTGACACGCGCTCCGACAGACGAGAGCATGTCGAGCGTTGGCGAAGATTGCCGGATTTCTTCATCCAATGGATCGATTCGAACCAAGACGTGGTGCGTCCGCAACTCTCTCGGAAGAATAGTTCTGATGCTGCGAATGATACGCCTCCCACTTATTTGGTTTGGACCGGGGTCGAGAACAGTTGTCAATGACCGAATCCGCTGACGGTGGAGGCAGGTGGACTCGCGTGCACTCAGATGAGTCGTTTCAGTTCTCTGTTCGTTATCGCCCGCAACATAAGGCCGAACCCTGCAGCAGCCGGCAGCGCGCCCCGGAGCGATCCAGCCTTCATGCCCATCGCCGACATGCAACCGCCAACGATGCCGGTAAGAACTCGCGTTGCCGGAGACCAGTGGCGTTGCATGATGTCCGGTTGACGTTCCTTCCTTGCCTGGGTCTGCATTGTCCGCGGCGGCACAAATGGCTCCATGCGATCGTCCACACCGCGGACGCCCTTTACCGACCGCGCCGCTTTGAGAATCGGCCGCCGCTCTTGCGCAACGACTGGTCCCTCAAGCGTCACGAATCGATCCTGGACTATGACTTCAACATTTGGGTGCGAGCACACGCGCCCAATTTCCGTGCGTACACGATCTGTGAGTTTTGCGTCATCGACGTAATCCGGCTCGAACCTGTCCTTTATCAGTTCAACTATTCCCTTTGCTCTATGTACGCTGTCTCTGGCCGTGACGTTGATTGCGCGGGCAAGAACTCTGCTGTCATGCACAGCTGTGTCGCGCAACAATGCGCGGCGCCGCTTGCCCAGAATCGGATCCACAAAGAAGGTCAGGGCTGCACCCGCTATGCTTCCGCCGATGAAAGCCGACGTCGTTTTCATAACTACCCCCTGTCAGTCCTCTGATGATGTTTTTGCACGCGTCAGGCCAAACGGATCCTGGCAATGGTCTAATGGTGTATGGAGTTTGAAGCGGAAATACGCGACATCATTGTCGAAACGTCCGACACAAAAACGCTTCGCGTGGACCGCCCGGCAGCCTTCGGGTTTGTTCCGGGGCAGTTTGTGAACATCACGCTCATGACGCGGGAGGACGGGCGCGTACGCCGTGCCTATTCCATCGCATCCAGCCCTTTGGAACCTTACATCGACCTGACTGTTCGTCAAATGCCGGGTGGTCTTGTCTCCAGAATTCTTACAGAAGACGTCGGCATCGGAGAAACGCTTAATCTCCGAGGTCCTTACGGACGTTTTGTTTTTGAAGACAAAACCCTGGTTTGGATTGCCGGTGGAAGCGGAATCGTGCCCTTTCGCAGTATGTGGCGTTACATCGAAGAAACAAGGTCATCAACGGACTTCACGCTCCTTTATGCAACAAAGACCTTCGATCAAATTATCTATCGGGAGGAACTTGCGGCAATGTTACATCGAGGACGCCGCATTCTCCACACTTTTACCCAGGAAGCGCCCGCTGGTTGGAACGGTTTCCTCGGCCGTGTGGATGAGCGGATACTTACCGCCCTGATCTCCGAATTCAGAGAGCCGCTTTTTTATGTTTGCGGCCCCCCTGCAATGTGCGACGACGTCGGGCGCCACCTCGTTCAGCTCGGAGCTCCGCGCTTGAATATTCGAATGGAAAAGTACGACTAACGCATGACTCAAACCGCAGGACGAAGGTAGGACACTACCGCGACAACGGTACCCGGTACCGGCATTCCATTCCACAACGACCCGGCAAATCTCCAGGTGCGCACCGCCCGCTCGGTAAATTCAGTAAGGCCGGGAACGCCACTGACGACCCGCACATTCTGAATGGCGCCCGTTTCGGACAAACGAAGTTCGAGTATGACCTCGCCCTCTGCAATCGAGGTCGCCGGGTATCCAGGATCCGAAAGGCTGATGGGAACAGGGGGCCTGGTCAGCCCAGCGACAGATATACCCGCCAAATCCGGCCCCGAATATGGAAAAATGTCGCGCGACCGGAATAAGAAAACCGTCGCGACGCGTGATTCGACTGGGGCCGTAGCATTAGCCGGCGCGAACCTCCAACGACTGACACTGGAGAGGACGGTACCCGGAAGGGGGCTATCTCCCTTTAGAGCAGTTGCGGATTTAACGCTGCCGTCAACACCGACGTCGAGATCGCCAATCACCCAGGTGCTTGCAACGGTATTCGGGTTATGTCCAACGGGAAGTAATTGCGTCAAGCGAGGCGGCTCGAACATGGTCTGGAGCTGCCACAGAACAAAGAAGAAATTAAGCAGCCACAATTGAAATTCGCCTCCTTAATCTTTCGATCTGCGTTTTCAAGTGCACGTGATCTTCCGGCGCGCCAAATAGCGTGTTGCAGGCGCCTGGAGTCACGCAAGTCGTAAACGAAATCGAGGTGGTACCGTAGAGTCGATGGGGAACCATCGATGCCCACGTGCCGCCAGTAATCGGTCGAACTCCGGCGGTCCCGACGTCCCGGGCTGATACAAATGTATCGGCGGCGCTACCCTAAGGACAGGCTCGTAGAGTTTCCACGACAGTTCCAGGAAGTCGGAACGCACGAACAATGTCTGATCGCCGCGCATGACGTCAAGCAACAGTGTCTCGTAAGCGTCGGGCAACCTCGGAAAAGCTTCGGCGTGCCGAAAGTGCAGCTTCTCCGTCTCAATCCGGACGGGCTGGCCCGGATGCTTCACTTCGAAATACAGATCGAACCCTTCGTCCTGTTGGATGCTGATATCGAACACATTCGGGTGAATCGTGCATTTGGGTGAGAACGGCTCGAATACCGAAACGGGCGCGCATCGAAAGACCACAACAACTCGTCCGATGCGGCGCCCCATCCGCTTTCCCGTCCGCAGATAGAACGGCACTCCTTGCCAGCGCCAGTTTGCAATCTCCATTTTCAGCGCGACTGCGGTTTCGGTGTTCGAATCCTTTGGAACGCCGGGCTCGTCGCGATAGCCGACATACTGCCCGAAAACGACGTCCTGCGGCTTCAGCGGTACGACGGACTTCAAGACTTTTACCTTCTCGTCGCGTATTGCTTCTGCTTCAAATAGCGGCGGAGCTTCCATGGCCAGCAGCGTCAGGACTTGTGTCAGGTGGTTCTGAACCATGTCTCTCAGCGCTCCGTTCTCGTCGTAATAGGCAATGCGGTTTTCAATTCCCAGTTCTTCTGCAACGGTGATCTGTACGTTGTCTACACGATCGCGGTTCCATGAGTGCTCAAAGATCGGGTTCCCAAATCGCATGACCAGGAGGTTTTGAACAGTTTCTTTACCGAGATAGTGATCGATGCGAAATACCTGAGACTCGTCAAAGTAACGATGAATGAGGCTGTCGAGCACGCGCGCAGATTCGTAATCCCTGCCAAACGGCTTTTCAACAACGATACGGGTCCAGCCTCGCGCTCTCTGCAGACCAAATTGTCCGAGGCCTTCAATGACCAGACCAAATGCCTGAGGCGGAACGGCGAGATAGAAGACGCGATTGCCGCTCAGGTTATGCCGCCCTTCGATCCCCTCAATGTGAAATGTGAACCGGCGAAAGTCCTCACTGGTTCCTTCGCCTAGTCCGCAGTAGTAGACAGATTCATTACGCCATTGCGCAGGCATGGCGTCTTTTACCATCTCGCGAAAGGCGTTCGTATCGATGTCTCTTCCCGGTGCAGTTCCGAGCACAACGGAACCGTCGAAGTAACCCCGTTGCGCGAGGCTGTACAGGGCCGGGAGAAGCTTGCGGCGTGCGAGATCCCCGGTTGCGCCGAATATCACAAACAGTAATGGTTCGACCGACGTGGGCGTCATCAGTTGGATTACAGAAAATCCAGAACCACTGGACAAAAATGAATATGCAAGTCAGGGAGCAAACAAACGATCAGGCCGCCTACGTCACGTCCGCTCGGCTCGGACACCAACTTCATCCACATGCCGCATGAGGTCGGCAGGGTCATCGTAGACACGGTAGGCGCCGGCCCGTTCGAGTTCATCCTGACCGTAGCCGCCAGAAAGCAACCCGACACTCAAAGCTCCGGCGCGGCGGGCCGCCAACATATCCCACACACTGTCTCCCACGACGATGGCGGAGTCCAGTTCGACACCGAGCCGAGCCGCCGCTGCCATGAAAAGATCGGGGTCGGGTTTCGCATAAGTGACTTCATCGCGGGTAACCACGGTAACGTCCGGACCAATACCAAGAATGTCGAGCGCCGGACGTGCACTCCGAAGACGCCCGCTGGTTGCAATCGCCCAACGAACACCGGCGTCCTTCAAAAAAGCCAACAGTTCCCGCGCACCAGGAAGCGCGCGCACCTCTTTTGCCATGCGTTCGTAGGCTTCGGCATGCAGACGTTGAATGTTTGTGATTTCCTCAGCAGTGACTTGCTGGCCCGTTTCCCTCAACAAGGCGTTCACCAGAAGCCCCCCGCTCATGCCAACGCGTCGATGGATGCGCCACACTGCCAGTTCGATGCCCGCTCTTTCCAAAGCCTCCCGCCACGCCAGAACATGTTGGTAGACACTGTCGACCAGAGTCCCATCAAGATCGAACAGAAACGCGGGCATTGGGTGATGTGGTCTCATGAATCTTCCTTTTTGCCTAGAGGATTGCCAACCCGGCGGCGGCGTGTATTGCCTGCAAATTTAATGATACTGATGACGGATGCGCCAACCAGGAGAACCGTGAAGAAATATGCGATGTCTCGAACGAGCTTTTCTGGTCCGTAGATCGGAGCGAGAGCCGCTTCAGACCCAAAGCGAATAAGACGAAACACGAAGATCGTTGCTCTGGCCTCGTCAGGTGAAGCCGTTGCTCACCGTATCGGTTGTTCAGATTTTCCTGGAGGAAGCGTCAGACATCGTTCTTTGACTCGACCAGGAGCAGGACCGGCTTGTTCAGTCTTTCGTGACCAGAACGGAGCATGGTGCTTCCTTGAGAACGTGTTCGGTCGTTGTGCCGATGAATGGTTCTTCAAGCAGCGTGATTCCTTTCGCTCCAAGGACAGCAAGGTCTGCCTCGAGCTCCCGCGCCATATTCACCAGTTCAACGAATGCGAACGGATGCTTCCTGTTTTCCTACAGTCGGGACGAGTCGTTTTCCCGTTTCAAGCTACGTTCGCTACGATGTCGCGATGCACTTCGTCGATGGGTCGGGCGCCGTTAATGCGTGACACTTTGCCGTCGGCCTCCATTGCCTGAATCATCGGCAGAGTTTCGGCGTGAAACAATTGAAGACGTTTTTGGATGGCTGCGGGCGTATCGTCGGGGCGCCGGACGAGGCGGCCACTACACTTGCTGCATTTGTCCATGGGGCCAGCGGAAGATATCGTCCCGCAGTTTTCGCACGTCACTCGGTTGGTGAGCCTCTTGATGGCCTCTTCGTCGGGAAGCTCGATAGAGATTGCCCGGTAATCTCCTCTTCCCGTTTCCGGCCACAATTTCTTGAACAATTGGTATTGCGTCACATTTCGGGGATAGCCATCGAGAATTAATCCCCGATCTTTCGGCACAGCCTCGACTCTGTTTTTAATGATCTCTGAAATGAATTCCGGCTGAACCAGGCGCCCCTCGACGTCGACTGTCTGGCGAATGCTCCTTCCAAGGTCGCTGTCCTCCTGGGCGATTTTGCGGAGCTCGTCACCGGCACCCACCAAGGCAAATCCAAACCTGTTTGCGAGTAATTCCGCCTGGGTGCTCTTTCCCGACCCCTGTGGTCCCAGGATGATCAGATTAGAACGCAGGCTACGACCTCGGCGTTGGCGTTGAATGCGGCCGCACGAAGTGAACAATTAGCGCGATGACGGCCGCAATCAGCAAGAAATGAACCGCAAATGAGGCGATGTGCATTACTGTGAATCCAAGAATCCAAAGAACAAGCAAAACGACAAACGCGATTAATAACATACTGCCCCCTACAGTTTGAGACTGTTTCCCGGAGGCATTCGTTAGGGTGGAAGGGCCTACGGTCCCGCGCTAACCCACTTGATGAAAAAACTTCGACCGTCGGGCACCGAAAGCGGGCTGGTATCCGCTTTCACGGCACCACCCTTATCGACCATGTCGATTTGGACGTTGGTGGCAAACGACCCAATCGATCCAACAACGTTTGAACCGCCGACCTTCATCGTGACGTTGGAAGAGTTCGCTACGCCTGTGTAATCTGGCCCAAAGTTCGCCACGTTAAAAAATGCCAAAGGCAGAACACCGCCACTCCAGGGCGCTTCGACGATCACCTCCGCAGACGATCGATCGGCGTTGTTCATCTTTGCGCTAGTTTTGAAGCTTTGCTTGCTGGTCAGATTGGTCAGGGTGACGGTAAATGTACTTTTCGCGTCGACACTGACTTCAGCAGCGATTATGTCGCCCGGGTGAACGGATAGGGAGTTCGGGTTGACCGTATATGCCCAGTGCGGATAAAACTCGTACCAGGCGTAATACGTGGGCACACCGTTCTGGCAATCCGAGTCCGTGCCGATCTGTTCTACTGTGTTCGAAGAATAACCATCGATGCCTACCCAGAATGACGCGTACTGATTTGGCGACTTCGGACAAGTCACCGCCGGAACCTGCCAGGAAGCTGTCACGTCGGAAACCGACCCGCTGGCCCCGGTTACAGCGTATCCACTCCAGTTCGTACTGGTCGCGGTGCTGCGACCATGCCGTAGGTGAATCATTGGGATGTGGGATCGCATCGGCGTCACATCCATTGGTGCGGAGGTGCGATTCAGGCGGCTTTCACCGATCTCAATCGACGTCAGGATCAATGTCGCCAGCAAACCTCCAAATAACGTCTTTCTGAAAATCATTAGTTTCTCCCACAAGTAATTCGAGAAATTTACACAGGCGGCAATTATATGTGGGAGGCAGGAAAAAGAAGGGTTTATTAAGCTTTTTTAATACACAACGTGTGCTTCGTACATGCGGGCGCGCAGGTAGGATCGCCGCTCTTCAAGCTCGCGGATGCGCTGCCGGTACTGGCCGCGTCCGAAATAATCGGAAAGGCCGATGACGGTCATTACACCCCCGATCAGGCTCAAGAAGTACGAGAACGCAAACGTCAATGGAAAGTGGCGCAACAGTTCGACGAACGGGCCAAAGTAGGCGGCCAGATGCACGAGAGCGGCAATACTTCCGACACAGGCTCCGATCACAATTCGGAGACGGCAGTTTTCATACTTGCCGCTCAGGTTGATGATCTCGACCGATACCTGCGCGTATTCTCTCTCGATGGCGACCTGCTCTCGCGGACGGCGGCGTGGACGTGCCTCGACCGCCGTCTGTTCGTACTTCTTCACAAGATCGTCGTATTCCTTACGAGTCGTGGGATTGAGCAGCGTTTCACAGATGAAATTCAGCCGGCTCATCTGTTCGTGAGCCCATGCCTGTTTGTCGGCGGGGTTTTTGTCGGGATGGTAAACCTTCGCTATCTCTTTGAACGCGTGCTTGATTGCATTGGCATCCGCGTCACGACCTACACCGAGCTCGTCATAGAAGGTTTTTATTTGCGGCATTCGAGCTAATTATAAACGGACGTCAACCCTTCAGACGAGGGTCAGCCGCGTCGCGCAGACCTTCCCCAACAAGGTTATAAGAGGTCACCGTTAAAAAAATCGCAAGACCGGGGAACGCGGTCAACCACCATCCACTGGGAAGAATCTGTCGCGCACTGGACAGTATCGAACCCCAACTTGCCGTCGATGGCGGCACCCCGAATCCGAGAAAGCTCAACGTGGATTCCACAAGAATGGCGGACGCGATTCCGAAAGTGGCCGCCACCATGACCGGCGCCAGTGTATTCGGCAGCACGTGACGGAAGATCGTTCGAAAATCGCTCGCACCCAGAGCCTCCGCCGCGGTCACGTACTCCAGCGACTTCGTTTTGAGAAATTCTCCACGGGTGAGCCTGGCAACCGTCGGCCAGTTCGTGATTCCAATGACGACCATGATGTTGAAAATGCTTTGCGGCAGAAATGCGACGACGGTGATGATCAGAAAAAAAGTCGGGATCGTCAGCATGATCTCGATCAGGCGCGATGCAATGATATCGACGAACCCGCCGTAGTATCCCGCGAGAGCTCCTATAGTCATCCCAATGAGGACGTAGATCGAAACGGCGACGAACCCCACCGATAGTGAGACGCGGGATCCATGAACCATTCGGCTGGCAATGTCGCGACCGATTTCATCCGTTCCGAGAAAATGTCGCGCTGACGGCGCCTGAATAGCATCCCTCAAGCTGATGTCGTTCTGAGAGTAGCGGATCGGCGGAAACCACACCCAGTCGGATTTTCCGAAATTTGCCGTGACAAGCTCTTTGAAAGAAATGTTCTGGAACTCCGGCGGCCACTGCGACAAATGGAGCCACACTGCATATTCTTTGAGAACTGGAGAATACAAACGCCCGTTGTACTTCATCAGTAAAGGCTTGTCGTTCGCGATAAGGTCCGCGGCAAGAGCGACAAAAGACAGCCCGAGCACCACGATCAGGCCGAATACAGCGATGCCATTCTTCCGAAATTGACTGCTGACAATGGCCCTGTAGCTTTTGCCTGAACCTTCAGCTGACTGATTTTTCATACGCTATTCTTGGATCGACCAGCGTGTACAGGAAATCGGACAACAGTATGCCGACCAGCGTGAGCAGAGCGCTGAGTGTGAAGACAGCCATGATTAACGGATAGTCACGATTGAGAACCGCCTCGAAACTCAACTGCCCCATTCCCGGAATGGAAAAGATCGTCTCTATAACAATGCTGCCGCCGATCAGTGCAGGAAGAAGATCAGCCATCAACGTGACGATCGGAATCAGAGAATTCCGCAGCGCATGACGCCAGACCACGGCTCTCTCGCTGACACCCTTCGCGCGTGCGGTTCGGATGAAATCCTGCCGGATCACTTCCAGCATGCTCGCGCGCATATATCGCGAGAGCGCAGCCAGAGTCACGTACGTCAAGCATGTTACCGGTAGTATTAGATGCCAGATCAGGTCGGACATCCTCGTCCAGAACGGCCAATTCTCCGCACCAAGCGAATGCAGACCGAGCACTGGAAACACGTTCCAGAAATCACCGCCGCCGAGATACACGATGGCCATCGTTGCCACCCAGAAGTTCGGCAGCGAGTACAACGTGAACAGTCCTACCGTCGTCACCCTGTCGCCAATGGAATACTGATGCGTCGAAGAGTAGATGCCCAGCGGTATGGAAATCAGGTAAGCCAGCAGCAGTGAGACTCCGCTCAACAAAACGGATACCGGAATTCGCTCTTTGAGCTTGTCTATAATCGGCCGATGGTCCCGAAGTGATTCACCAAAATCGAGCAGAACAATACGCTTCAACCACCGAACGTATTGGATATGCAACGGCTGATCAAGACCGTAGATCGCACGAGTCTCTGCGATGATCTGCTCGGCCAGCGCCTGGTCTCGAATTCCTTCCCCCCCGCCGAGTTTTACTGTTGCAGGATCGCCGGGCGCCATCTGGATAATCAGAAAGGAAATCGCCGAGATTCCCAACAGTGTTGGAATCATCAACAGGAGGCGCTTGACCAGATATGCGCGCATTCAGCTACTGGACGCTGGTTGCGGCCGAGTACTTCTGGGCAGCCTTCTGAACAAACCACGAGTTCAAGTCATAGCTCGGCCGGTTCGGCATCCAAACCACGTTCTGGAACCGCTTCTGATAGGCCGCGGTTTCCTGCGGATAGAAAAGGAAGGTGTACGGCTGCTCGTCCTGAATGATTTCCTGAAAACGCCAGTAGAACTGCTTACGTTTTTCCTGATCAAATTCCGTCCGCGCTTGTTCGATCAACTTGTCGGCTTCGGCGTTCTTGAAACTGACAAAGTTCGAGCCGCGGTTTTCTGCCTGGCTTGAGTGCCACAACTGGAACGGATCCGAGAACAGGTCTGACGCCCACGCTCCCGACGCGGCGTCAAAACGATGATCCTTCAGGCTATCGACCAGCACGGTGAACTCGAGCCGGCGCTCCTCCATGTCGATGCCGGCCTTCCGGAACTCTTCCTTGACGACGGAAAGTAGCTGATCGACGAAAACACTATTCGCCCCACCGACAAATTCGAACCGGAAGGGCACACCGTCCTTGTCGCGAATTCCGTCACCGTCGTGATCCGTCCAACCGGCCTCGTCGAGCAACTGCATCGCAGCCTTCGGGTCGTAAGGCAGCGGCTTGACATTCGGATTGAAGGCGTAGGAATCAGGAGTGAAGTGAGATGCGGCGATTTTCGCGAGACCAAACCGAACGGAATCGATGAGCTGCTGGCGATCGATGAGCATCGTCAGGGCTCGGCGCACTCGTTTGTCTTTGAAGTACGGCCGATCGGCATTCCATCCGATGTAGTAGAAGCTCGGATAGTTGTATTTGGTTTTCGTGAACTGCTGATCAAATGCCGCTCCGCTGGTCTGCTGCGCATATTGAATTGGCAGGAGCCGCGGATTGAAATCCACCTCGCCAGCTTTGAGAGCCGTCA
>Ga0075423_10006187_pt1 | contig 11229 bp, 8 predicted proteins | sample SoiMethybrSBSTD2_FD_80114 | JGI IMG/M metagenome (GOLD analysis project Ga0075423, IMG submission 80114) | Bulk soil microbial communities from a Populus tree surrounding site in Tennessee, USA - Soil MetaG P. TD hybrid SBSTD2 | ecosystem: Environmental > Terrestrial > Soil > Tree plantation...
ACAATCGCTGCGGGCCCGGCCGGCGCGCCGGCCGTCAGTCAACCTGGCGCGACACCCGCAGCCCAAGCCAAACCAACGCTCGCAGTGCTGCGGTCCGAGAACGTCGGCCGTGCGGGCGATGCCTACTTCGCGCAAGGCGTGAGCGACGAGCTGACGAGCCGCCTAACGAGTGTCGCAGGCGTGCGCGTGATCTCGCCGAACAGCACTCGTGAGTATCGCCGTACGACGAAGCCGCCGATCCAGATCGGCCGGGAGCTCGGCGTCGACTACCTCCTCGGCGGGCACGTGCGGTGGGATCAGACGGGCGACGTCGCGCATCGCGTGCGGGTCACCGTCGAGCTGGTGCGCTCGCGCGACGGAAGCTCCGTGTGGGCCGACCGGTATGACGCGAAGAACGATGACCTGTTCGCGATGGAGGGCGCGATCGGTGAGAAGGTGGCGGCGGCGCTCGAGGTCGCGCTCGAGGAGGGCGAACGACGGACGATTTCTGCGAAGCCGACGGAAAACTTCGAGGCATACTCGTTTTTTCTGCGCGGGGAGGCGCTACGCACCGCGGAAGAGGACGAGTTCAAGGCATTGAATAATGCGGTCACCATGTACCAGCGAGCCGTGGCGCTCGACCCCAAGTTCGCGCTCGCGTTTGCGCGACTCGCGGAGACGCACGGCAACATCTACTGGGCGAACACCGACCGCACGGCGAACCGCCTGTCGCTGATGCGCACCGCCGCGCAAACGGCGGTGCGACTCGACCCGAGCCTCCCGGAGGGACACCTCGCGTTAGGCTACTACTATTATCGTGCCCTCCGCGACTATGACCGGGCACTGGCGGAGTTCTCGTTCGGACTCGAGCGTCAACCTGGACGGCAGGATCTTCTGGTCGCCCGCGGTGCGGTGTTGCGCCGGCAGGGGCGGCTCGCGGAGGCGGCGGCGGACTTCGAACGCGCCGCGGAGCTGGACCCGCGATCGGCGATGTCCGCTCATATCCTGGCGGCAACGTACCAGTTGATGCGCTCGTACCCGGACGCGGCGCGCTACCACGAACGTACGCTCGCGCTCAGCCCGCGATGGGCCGGGGTATACGCCGACCTGGCGTTGACGTTGGTACATTGGCGGGGCGACGTGACCGCCGCCCGCCGTGCGCTGCGCGACGGCCTGGCGCTGCCTGACGCGGGCAAGATCGTGGACCGGTTGCGTTTTCGCGCCGCGATGCTCGTCGGGTTCGGCGCGAGAGACAGTGCGGTGGTTCGCGACCTGACCGTCGACATGTTCCGCGGCGACACGGCCCAGCTCATGGTGTGGACCGCCGACTGGGCGCGCCGGCACGGTGACGCGACCCGGGGCCGAGCGTACGCCGATTCAGCGCGGACGATGCTCGAGCGACGCGTCGCCGCGGAGCCCGGCGAGGCCGGCGTTAGGATGCTGTTGGCTCTCGCGTACGCCGAGCTCGGGCGCAAGGCTGACGCCCTGCGCGAAGGAGCGCGCGCCGTCGAGATCCTGCCGGTGTCGCGCGACGCGAATGACGGCCCTGACCTTCAGGGCGACATGGCGTACGTCGAAACGCTCGTCGGCGAGGTGGACGCGGCGGTCAAGCGGCTTGCGTACCTGCTGACCATCCCGTCGGACATCTCGGTCCCGCTGCTCCGCGTCGACCCAATGTGGGATTCGCTGCGCGGCAACGCCGGTTTCCAGCGGCTCGTCACCGCGACGGATTCCGCGAACGGCCCGGGAGGCTAGTTCCAGCGCAGCCCGCGCAGCTGGTCGAGATTCACGTTGCCGCCGGAGAGGACGACCGCCACGCGCGAACCGGCCGTAAGCCTAACGAGTCCGTGCAGGAGCGCAGCGACCGGCGCGGCTGCTGCTCCTTCGACCACGAGCTTGCACCGTTCCATCACCCAGATCATCGCGTCGAAGATGTCGCGATCGGGCAGCGCGACGATCTCGTCCACGAAGCGCTGCACCACCGAGAACGTGATGCCGCCAACGCGCCTGACACGCAAGCCGTCGATGATGGTCCGGCAGTCGATCGTCTCGAGCCGCCCCGCCTCCACGCTCATCTTCATCGCCGGACCGTCGGATGACTCGACGCCGATGACGCGAATGTTCGGGTTGTGCCCCTTCACCGCCATCGACACCCCGGAGATCAGTCCGCCACCGCCGATCGGCACCACGACCGCGTCGACCTCGGGCCAGTCCTGCACGATCTCGAGGCCTAACGTGCCCTGCCCCGCGATGAGCTGCTCGTCGTCGAAGGGGTGCACGTACGTGAGCCCCTCCGTGCGCACGAGCTCCTTCGCCTTCTCGTTCGCCTCATCCCAGATGCTGCCGTGCAGCACCACCTCGGCGCCGTAGGCCTTCGTCGCCGCCACCTTGGCGGGCGTCGCGTTCGCGGCCATGCAGACGACCGCCCGAATGCCGTGGATTTTCGCCGCGAGCGCGACGCCCTGGGCATGATTCCCCGCCGATGAGCACACCACGCCGCGACGTTTCTCGTCGTCAGGCATGAGCGCGAACTTGTTGAGCGGCCCGCGAATCTTGTACGAACCGACGCGCTGGAACATCTCCGCCTTCGTTCTGACCTCGTAGCCCGAGAGCTCGCCGAGCTGGCGGGAGGTCAAGAGCGGCGTGTGCTTGATGTGCTGCGCGATTCGCGCGCGCGCATCCTCGAAGTCGGTCAGGGTCAGCGAAAACAGCTCTGCAGTTTGCGTCACGGCTCGAGTCGGTGGGTGTTACGGCTTGGCTTTCGTCGAATCGACGGATTGCAGGAACGCGCGGATGACGCGGTTCGTCTCGTCGGGGTTGTCCCATTCCACGAGGTGCGCCGCCCCGGAAATGACGGCGTACTTCGCGCCAGGCGTCATCTGCGAATGCTTCCTCACCGTCGGCGGATCGGCTTCATCGAACTCGCCGACGGTGAACAGCACCGGCACCTTCACATCCTTCAGGAATGGTGTCGCGTCGTACTTCTTGAGAGTACCCGTGATCGTGAATTCGCTCGGCCCCTGCATGTAGTTGTAGAGTCCCATGTTCGCCGAGGACAGCGTGCTGTCCAGGTCCGCCTGGACCGGACGTCGCCACACGTATTTGCCGTAGAACTCCTCGACCGCTTTCTGGTAGTCGGGTGCGTCGTAGTTCTTCTCTGCCTCACGAGTCGCAATCGCCTTCTGCGCCGAGTCGGAGAGCGTCTTCACCATCCGCTTCGCGTTCCGCTCCCACGTCGGGATGTCGAGTGCGGGACTCATGAGCGTCAGGCTCGCAACGCGCTCCGGATGCGCACGGTAGTACTCGAGGCCGAGGATCGTGCCCCATGAGTGACCGACGACGTGAATCCTGTCGTAGCCGAGGTGCGAGCGTAGCGAATCGAGCTCGCGCACGAAGTGCGCGATATTGAACATCGCCGTGTCCGTGGTCTTGTCGGACTTCCCCGCTCCGAGCTGATCGTAGCGGACCACGGGACGGTCCGCGCTCAGCGCCTCGAGCGATTTCATGTAGAAGCTGGCGTATCCAGGGCCGCCGTGGAGCAAGATGGCGGGCGTTGCCGGTCCGGAACCAACGGTGTGGTACCAGATGCGTCCGCCGTCAACGGCAAGCCGTGCCTCTCCAGGTGGCAATGCGTCGGCAGCCGGGGCGGCAGCGCTCGCCGCAAGAGCGGTGTCAGCCGGCGGCGGGTTCTCTTTTTCGCAGGCCACGAGCGCGGCGACGAACGTCGAGACGATGAAGGATGGCGTCCGCATGGCGGCTCCGTTGCTCGGTTCGGAATGCTCCGGCGTGCGAAGCTATTGCGGGAAAAGGAAAACGGAAGCGGGGCTTCCCGCTTCCCGCTTCCCGTTTCCCACTGCAAGTTCAGCCCAATCACCCATCCGACGAGTCACAGGAGTCAGCGTTCATGCGTCCATCCCTTCGATTCACGGTATTGAATTGCGCGCTCGCTTTCGCGTGCGCGCTCCCAGCCGTCGCGCAGGCACCAAGCGTCATGTCCGATCTCATCGGCGACGTGTCGGAGACGGAGAAGAAGTTCGTCTCGCTCGCGAAGGCGATCCCCCCCGAGAAGTACGACTGGCGGCCAATGGCCGGCGTGCGCTCGATCGGCGAGGTGCTGCGGCACGTCGCGAGCGACAACTACTTGATTCCAGCGATACTCGGCACCGCCGCCGACCCAGCCACGGGCATCAAGGGCGAGGACTACAAGACGGCCGTCGCGTTCGAGAAAAAGAGCTCGACGAAGGACCAGACGATCGCAGACGTCGAAAAGTCGTTCGCGCATCTCAAGAAGAGCATGGAAGCGACGACTCCGGCGAAGCTCGGCGACCCGGTGAAGATGTTCGGCCAGCCGTTTACGAGGCAGCGCGCATGGGTCTTGGGCACCACGCATCTCCACGAGCATCTCGGGCAGCTCATCGCGTATGCGCGATCGAATGGCGTCACGCCACCGTGGAGTCAATGAACCGGGAAGCGGGAGACGGGTAGCTACCCGCTACCCGCTTCCCTATTTCTTCGCGGCCGCGATGCACTCGATCTCAATGAGAGCGCCCGGCACGACGAGGCCGGCTACCGCTACCGTCGTGCGGGCTGGCGGCTCCGTCGGAAAGAACTCGCGGTAAACGCCGTTCATCGCCTGGAAGTTCGCCACATCGGTCAGGAACACCGAGCACTTCGCGATGTCGGCCATCGTCACGCCGGCGAGCGTCGCGGACGCCTTGACGTTCTCGAGCGCCTGACGCGTCTGACCCTCGATCCCGCCATCCGCGAGGCCGCCACCACCCGGTTTGGTACCAAGGGCACCCGAGAGGAAGACCAGGTCCCCGACCCTGACGGCGGACGAAAGGACGCCGCCGGGGCGCGCGTTAGGTGGGTTGATCACCTGCTTCGTCGGGCCGGCTTGGGCGATCGCCGCGGTCGATCCGACGCCTGACGCCGCGACGACACACGATACCATGAGTGAGAACCACCTAACTCGCATGATCGACCTCGGTCGATGAAGGTTCATTGGGACAGTCCAATCCGCATCAGGTAGCCACCACTGCGCCGTTCGGAACTGATGACCGCTTACCAATGACTTAAGAACGAATCACTGATGACTGGCCAGGACTCAGCGAGAGGGCTTGGCCAGTCATTTGTCGTCGGTAATGGGTCCTTCGTCATCAGTCATCAGTTTTTGAAGTACTCCAGCCATCACACCTGGTCGAGTGGTAGCTAAACCAGCACCCGCAGGGCGCCCGGTACGACCCGCACCTCGAACTTCGTCCCCTCGGCGACGAGATCACCGCAACCGAAGAACGCCGAATGTCGGTCGGTCTCGATCGTCACACGCGTCGCCCGCCACGCCGAGAAGACGTTCGACGCGATCGCCGACCCACGAAGCAGTCGAGTGAGCGCACCGAGGAGCCGCACGCGAGCCACGTCGTGGACGACGCACACGTCGAGCGCACCGTCGGCGTTGTCGGCCGGAATCGGCAATGCGATCCCGCCGCCCAGGGTTCGCTGATTCGCCACGAACACTCCGTGTGTCCACACCTCGGTGCTCTGATCGCTCGCTTCACCGGGCACGCGCCAGCTCAGTCGAACACGCTCCGTCAGGCCAGGCCGGAAGAGCGCGTTGGCACCTGCCGCGATGCGATACGCACTACTGCCCAGCGAATCGGCCGCCATGCGCGCCAAGGGATGCAGGGCCTTGATCCACGGCACCACGAGCGCGCTGTGTGCGCCGATGCCGATCCCGCCTGCAGTCACGAATGGACGACCGTTCACCTCCAGGAGATCGATCGCGCGCGTGCTGCGTCGAACGATTCGCTCGATCGCGCCGGCGACGTCGTTAGGAATCCCGTTTGCGCGCGCGAAATCGTTGCCGGTTCCCAGTGGAATGACGCCCAGCGGCACGCCAGTGCCAGCCAGCTCCTGCGCGACCAGTCTGACCGTACCATCTCCACCCGCCGCAACGACGACCGCGGGGCGCTGCTCGGCCGCGATGTGATCACGAACGACCTGCGCGGCTTCGTCGGCGGAGTCGGTCGATATGATCTCGATGCCATATCGGCGCCCGAGCGTACGTTCAGCCGGTTTGCGCCACTCGCCGCGGCCGACGCGACGTGCGTGTGGATTGGCGACGACGAGCGCCGCGGCTGTGGTGCCGGGCGGGGTTGAGCGGTGTGTCACCAGGAATCAGCTTCGGCGCGAACGCACGCCGGCGCGAAAGGTCGATTCGAGCACGTGCCGGTAAGGTAACCCTGCAGGCGGCCCTTGCCAGCGGCCGCGTTCGTTACATACGATATGCCTCCGCGGGCGAGCGTTCGCTACTCTGGGCGAAAGCCTCCGCGAGCTGGTTCCCGGGTCGATCCGAGAACGGCACCTACCAAGGGCGCAAGCCACCACAGGCTAACCACAACTGCAAGGCCTCTCGCCGTACGCGCACGTATGCGTGTTCGCGGGATGAGCCGTGCCCCGCAGGAGGACAGGAATGTTCCCACGCGAAGTCCGAGCAACTCTCATGGCGATGGCGGTGCTGGCGTGCTTCACGCCAGTGCAATCCATCGCCGCCCAGCAATCTGGCACCGTCCGTGGCCGCGTCACGGACGCCGGGTCTGGGCGACCGATCGCCGACGTGCAGGTGATCGTTGTAGGTACGAGCTCCGGCGCTCTCACCGGACAAAACGGTGACTACGTGATCTCGAACGCCCCCGCGGGTCAGCGCACGGTTCGAGCGCGCCGTCTCGGGTTCACTGCGCTCGATAAGAGCGTCACGATAGGCGCGGGCGCCTCGGCGCAGTTGGATTTTTCGCTCACCCAATCGGCGACGCAACTGCAGCAGCTCGTCGTGACCGGTACGGCAGGAGCAGCAGAGCGAAAGACGATCGGGAATTCGGTCACGCAGCTCGACGTCGCCGAGCTGACGCAGAGGCAGGCGATGATGAACGTCACCGAGGTTCTGCAGTCGAAAACGCCCGGCGTGACGATCCTGCCGGGGTCCGGCGCGCCTGGCACCGCGGGCGAGATCCGCATCCGCGGCTCCGCATCGATCAGCGGCTACAGGCCCGTCGTGTTCATCGATGGGATCCGCTACAGCATCGATGATCTCGGAAGCTTCTCCGCGACCGGCGGCGGCACGCTCGGGCTGGCGCAGTCTACACAGGTCACCTCAGCGCTCAACTTCCTGAACCCTAACGACATCGAGTCGATCGAGGTGATCAAGGGCCCGGCCGCAGCCACGCTGTACGGCGCGGAAGCCGCAAACGGGGTCATTCAGATCATCACGAAGAAGGGCACCCGCGGACAGCAGAAGCTGCAGTTCGGCGTGCGCGCCGAGCGCGGGACGAACGAGCTCATGCTCGATCAGCCGACGAACTACACGACCTGCGACGCGACGAAGATCGCCCAGACGGAGACCGGCGGGATACAGAAGTCGTGGCCCGGATGTCAGAACGTCACGGTGAACTCGATCATCACAGACAATCCGGTTGCACGCGATCCGCTGGCGACTCGCAACGGTCAGCTCTCGATCCTGCAGATGAACGTGCGCGGCGGAGGCGATCGGTACTCGTTCTATGTCTCCGGCGATCGGAACATCGAGCAGGGTGTCTTCTTCAACAGCGACAATAGTCAGGAGTCGGTGCGCAGCAACTTCACGGTGAACCCTAACGACCAGCTCGACTTCACCGTGAACGTCAATTGGCAGGACGGCCGGCTGCGTCTCCCGATCCAGGACGAGTCCGCGAACGGGTTGCTCCTGAGCGGCACTCGCGGCCTTCCCGGCCGATTCCGATCGGGCGGCGACCTGGCTCAGGGCTGGCGCGAGATCACGCCGACGTCAGCCAACCGATACAAGAACTACACGGACATCGATCGCCTGACGCTTGGCGCGACGGGCAACTACAACCCGTTCTCGTGGTTCCGCAACCGGTTCACCGCCGGCATCGACGAGACGCAGTCGCAGGCACAGTTGCTGTTCCTTCCAGGCGACATCGACGCGACGCAGGATCCGGACGCCGCCAGCGGAGCCAACCTTCGGAAGACGCCGAATCGGCGGGTCCTCACGCTGGACTACTCGGGGAACTTCCTCTGGCAGCCGAGAAAGTCCGTGCAGACCACGACGTCGTTCGGGTCGCAGGTAGTGTCCGACAAGTTCGAGCAGATCAGCGCGACGGGCATCGGGATCGGCGCCGTCGACGTGACGCGCGTCGACCTCCTGCAGCGCACGACGGGCGGCGAGTCGTTCAGTGAAAACAACTCGGTCGGCTACTACGTGCAGGAGCAGGTCGGACTGAACGACCGGCTGTACCTGACGGGCGCGGTTCGCGCAGACGATCACTCTTCCTTCGGGAAGGACTTCGACATCGTCATCTATCCGAAGCTCTCGTTTTCGTATATCGCCTCCGAGGAGCCATCGCTCCGTGGGATCCTCGACGCGGCGCGCGTGAGCACGCTCAAGCTGCGCGGCGCCTGGGGACAGGCAGGTCGAGCACCGAGCGCGTTCTCGGCCACGCAGACGTACACGGTCAGCCGAGTGACGCTGGGGACCACGACTGCCTCGGCCATCAACACGTCGGTGTACGGCAACCCGAATCTCAAGGCAGAGCGCGGCAACGAGATCGAGCTCGGTTTCGAGGCAGGCCTGCTCAAGGAGCGCCTCGGGATCGACTTCACGTACTACAACAAGAACACCACCGACATGCTGCAGTCGGTGTCGATCGCTCCGTCCACGGGCTTCATCGGCAGTCGACTCTCGAACCTCGGCTCGGTAACGAACAAGGGAATCGAGCTATCCGTGTTCGGCTCGCCGGTTCAAACGAACAACTTCTCGTGGGACGCACGGCTCAACGTCGCCACCAACACGAACAAGCTGACCGACTTCGGAGTCCCGGGCAAAGTCGTCGACAATCCCACGGGGCAGCCGTACGGAACGGTACAGCAGCATCGTGTGGGTTACCCGTTAGGCGGCTACTGGGTGACGCCACCGCAGCGTACTGCCGACGGCGCGCCGCTCATCGTCAACGGTCAGCCGGTGTACAATCCCGGCGACACGGCGCGTCGCTACATCGGACCCTCGACGCCAACACGCGAAATCGGCTTCTCGAACACGTTCAGCCTCATGCGGTACATCCGCCTGTCCGCGCTCGTGGACTACAAGGGTGGTCACTACATCTTCAACCAGAAGGAGCGCAGCCGCTGTCAAGCAGCGAATGACAACTGCCTCGCGAACAACGATCCGCGCGCTCGGTTCCCGCAAACGGCCGCTGACACGATCCTGAACAAGGAACTGATCCTTCGTCGTAACTCCACGATCTCACCGCAGTGGATCCAGAAGGCTGACTTCGTGAAGCTGCGCGAGGTGTCGCTGACGCTCGATATGCCGCGACAATTCATGCGCCGCGCAGGGGCCGCTTCAGGCAGCGTCGTGTTCTCGATGCGCAACGTCGGCCTCTGGAGCGACTACCCGGGCGTCGACCCCGAGGTGAACTCGTACGGCGGCCGCAACTTCAGCCGCATCGATGCCTACGCGCTGCCGATGGTTCGGCGCCTGTCCCTTGGCTTCAACATCCAATACTGACCTCAGCGAATCGACACCCATGACGCACATATTCTCGACCGCGGGTCGACTTGGACGCCTAACGGTGCTGGGGGCAGTTGCTCTCGCACTCGGCTCAGCCACCGCCTGCGAAAACTTCCTCACGGCAGACAATCCCGGCGCCGTCGAGGCCGATGACCTGAACAACCCGGCGTACGCCAGCCTGATCGCGAACGGACCGATCTACGCGTTCCAGGATGCCTGGGACGACGACACGTATTGGAACGGACAGTTCACCGACGAGATCATCAATCGGAACGGGCCGAACCCGTTCATCGAAGAGGGACAGATCGATCGTCGCGAGCTGTACTCGGACATGTCGTACATCACGGCGTTCATGTATTCGCCCATGCAACGCGCGCGCTTCCTCACCGAGGATGCCGTCCGGCGTCTCACCGTCATCCTGGGCGACACGGTCAACCGTGACCTGCGCGTCGCGCGTGCGCTGGCATACGGTGGCTACACGTACATTGCGCTCGGCGAGATGATGTGCACGACGCCGATCGACCGCAGTGTCCCCAAGACGTGGGATGAGATGATGACGGCCGCGGTGGCGAAGTTCGACTCGGCCATCGTCATCGCGAACGCGGCGAAGGCGTACTACGGCACGCTGACGCCGGCGCAACCTAACGCGATTCTCGCTGCCGACTCCGTGATCACGTTCGCAAACGTCGGCGCGGCCCGCGCGTCGCTGAACAAGAACGACAAGGCGAAGGCGACGAGTTATGCGCAGCTCGTGCCGACGGCATTCGTGTTCAGCGCGTACTACACCGACAACACGACCGCGCAGATTCACCGAACGTACAACCGCATCGGCACCGGCAACGGCGTGGGGACGCTCGCCGGAACTCCGTTCGAAGCGATGGCAGCCGACCCGCGGGTTCCGCGTGCGACAACGCCGGCGGGCCGCGCCGGTACGCCGCTGTCGCCCTCGTCATACAGCTCGTTCAACAACACCGTCCTCGGCGCGAACTTCACGCCGATCATGTCCGTCCGCATCGCGTCCGGTCTCGAGGCCCAGTACATCATCGCCGAAGCGCAGGGACCGACGGCGGCGACGCTGACGTTCGTGAATGCGCGCCGCGCCGCTGGTCTGCAGGCGCCGGTAACGCTGACGGGTGACGCGCTCATGGCCGAGCTGCGCGATCAGAAGTCGCGCGACTTCTATCTCGACAATCACCGGCTCGGTGATCTGCGACGCTACAAGAAGTACTACAGCGTGGACCTGTTCCCGAAGGGACCGTATCCTGGCTCGACAACGAACCAGATCTATAACGAGTCGATCGACTGCTGGCCGTTGCCGACGAACGAGATCAACGACAACCCGAACGTTCCGAGGTAGTCGGAAGCGGGAAGCGGGTAGCGGGTAGCGGGTAGCGGGTGAACGGCGGAAGGCGAGGGACGGGTAGGCTTGGATACGCCTGTGCGCCTTCTCGCCGCCACCTGCCACCCGCTACCCGCTTCCCGTCCCGCCCAGCTCACACCGTCACGAACGCGTTCTCCCATTCAGCCTTCTGCTTGTCCTGCTCATACAGCGTGGCAGTCTGCACGACGACGTTCGCCCCGTCCTTTCGAACGGCGTGTCGGTCCATGCTCCGCGTCGCGCGTCCCGAGAGAAACGTACCGTCCGGTGCATACTTCGATTTGTGCTTCGGGCACTGGAAACGGCCTTC
>Ga0075423_10006190_pt1 | contig 11228 bp, 6 predicted proteins | sample SoiMethybrSBSTD2_FD_80114 | JGI IMG/M metagenome (GOLD analysis project Ga0075423, IMG submission 80114) | Bulk soil microbial communities from a Populus tree surrounding site in Tennessee, USA - Soil MetaG P. TD hybrid SBSTD2 | ecosystem: Environmental > Terrestrial > Soil > Tree plantation...
AAGTAATTGTCCGACGTCAGGCTGTTATCAAAGAAGATGTGGCGGTAATACTCGGTATCGCCTCCGTAAAGGACGGCGGGCGAAAACAGAGCCATGAAAATTGCGCAGATCAAGGATGATTTCACAAGCCGGCCAGTCATGTAGAACGAATAGAACGGAGAGCCAAGCTCAACACAAACCACAGGAGATCAGGCCGAGTTCGACGAGATGCCGCGCTTGCCCTTGCTCAGATTACTCGCCTTGCTAGAACGAAATGCGGCCTGACACCTGGATGTTCCTCGGTGACGTTACAGCTAAGTTCCACGTTCCGAAACCCGGGCTTGCCACGTCGGTGTCGAATGCCGCGCTGCCCACTCCTCCGCCTTGAAGGGAGGTTCCAACTGTATTGAAATGGTGCGCGTTAAGAACATTGAATGCATCTCCACGCAGCTCGAACGTAACGCGCTCGCTAATGTGAATGAGCTTTGCCAAGCCCATGTCGAAATCGCTGTAACCTGGTTGACGGAAATTCTGCACTCGCGGCCCACTGCCCGTATAAAAAGTTGAAAAGCTGCTGTCGGGTTCGAATGCGTCTCGATTGAGAAGCGGCTTGTTCACGTCAATGTGGTCCAAGGATTGCGCAAACGGATTCGCGCCCGGCAGCAGTGCCGGAATACAGGTGGAGCTCAGCTGCGTCGGTACGTTGCAGTTCGAAGAAATGATGGAGAAAGGAATGCCGGACTGGACGCGGTAGACTCCGTTAAACGTCCAGCCGCCCACGATTGCGTTCAGCACCCCCCCCTGGTTCAGCCATTGCTTTCCTCTGCCGAGCGGAAGTTCGTAGTTGTAAGCGATGTTCAATGCTTGGGGAACGTCTTCGACAGCGAGCGAACGATTTCGTTGTCTTTCGAAGGGAGAGAAGGTGGTCGAGCCGTAAATGTTTTCGAGAGCATCGGAACTGGTGATCAACTTCGAGTTGGTGTACGAGAGCAGTGCCCACAGTCCTTTGGAAAAACGATGCTCCGCTTTCAACTGAAACGCGTGATAGATCGAGCTTCCCTGATTTTCATTTCGTCCGCGGATCTCATTGCAGTACTGGGGGTACGGTAACAACGCCTGAGCGACCGACGGAGAGCATCCTGTCATCACAGTCGCGAAATCGGGGAAAGGCACCGGAACGCCATCGAGTTCGGTTTGACCTGGCTGAAAGGTGTCGAACAGTTGTGCTCCCATCGATAAGTACTTGGGGTCTAATGTGTTGATCGGCGCAATTTGCGACAGAAGCCGCGTACCTTTTGTTCCGACATACGAGGCTGACACGTAGTTATTTCCGCTGAATTGATGCTCGACGGTGAGATTCCACTGTTGCGCATACGGAAGACGATTGGCATTCCGCGGGCGATAGATCGGGGCATTTCCACCGTTGTCAAAAGTTGAGACGAGATTCGGGGGGACCGGATGATTGGATGGGAAACCATCGCTCAGTTTAAACGCCGCCTGCAGCCCTCCCATGGAACTGCCGAACACGGCAAACGCATTGTAACCATCCTGTTGGATCCCGCCGTCGTAACCGGGCATGTTTGCGTTGTCGTAGAAGAGCCCGTATCCCGACCGTATGACGGTGTTCTGGCTGAGGGCATAGGCTAGCCCGATGCGGGGCGCGAATCCGCCATACCAGGTATCTTCCGGAAATCTCCTGCCTGATTTGCCGGGTCCGTGGCCGGCATAGGCAACCGCACCCAGCAAGCCATTCGCACCAGGATTGGGAAGAGTTGGGTCAAAGTAGGAGAAGCGATCGTTCCCGTCCAGCGCCGGAGGATCTACCTCCCACCGTATTCCTGGCGTGAACGTCAATTTGGGAGTGACGCGCCAGGTGTCGGCGGCAAACAAAGAAAAGCTCTTGCTGCGGGAGTCGATCACAGTCGACGTATAGAAGGTGGCGTTCGCAGAGTCGACCTGCTCCAGCAGAAAACTGGCGATCGGACTGCCCGTAGGCGTGTCGGGGCCCAGCAGACCGGTTTCCGTTGAGGCGAAACTAAACTGCCCAGCTTGATTCGAGAGAAAGGTCGGCGAGTTCTGCGAAAAACGCATGTCGCCACCGACCGAAATTGTGTGCTTACCCCGTGTCATCGACAGAGTGTCCGTCACGATGTAAGCAGGCGCTAGCCAAGGTTGAATGTTCGGATCCCCCAAACCTGTGCCGAATCCGGCGAAGCCGTTCCCTCCAACGTTGGTGCTGAACAGGATCTGTGGAGGATAGTCATGGCTTGCCACACCGGGAATCTGGGGCAGTTTGTCCGCAAAGGCACCGTCAATGCCGCCCCCGTAGTATTTGTCGTTTTGGTAGCCAAATCCCACGTGGTTCAGCAGAGTCGAGCTGAAAGTGTGGTCCCAGTTCACTCGCAACACCGACGTGCGTTTATACGTCGTGAACGTATTGCTGATTGTTTCTGGAAGGGTGGAAAACGTCGTTTGCGGAAGGTATTTGTAATAAAACATCTCCGAGATGTGATCTTTCGATCCGATGTATTCGTCAATCTTCTCGGCAATAGCGTAAGCATCCGTTCCTAAGAAATCCTGGGTCGGAGGTGCCAGGTAATTATTTAGAGGAGCGGAGTTGGTCAGCGTTGGAAGATACTGGAACCACTGTTTCGCCAGGGAGTTCTGCAATCTCGGATCGGTGGCACAGATTACGTTTGGAGTCGTGCCATCGCAACCCATGAACTGATCACGCAGAAAAGGGAGATTGGTTGGACCAATGTCCTGGCTCGGGTTGTAGGCTGGATTTGGACGCGTCGTGGCGGGATCGTAAATGGGGGCCGGCCAATCACGAAAATCGCCCTGCTGTTCGGTGACGGATGGGAGTGAAAGGGTTTGGCGGTTCAAGCCGCCCCTGATGCGAAACGCTTCGAAGTTCACGAAAAAGAAAGTACGGTGATTGCTGTTCTTCCAGAAGGGCAGCTTCAACGGTCCGCCGATATTGCCACCAAAATCGTTCTCAATGTCTTTCGTTTGCTTATCGGCACCCCATCGAATCGCATTGAAGGACGAATTTCGGTTGTATTCGTATGCCGTTCCATGAAAATTATTCGTCCCTGACCTTACGTTCTCGATCGTCACACCAGCAGCACTTCCATACTGCGCATCGTAGTTCGAGGTGAGCACCTGAAACTCACTGACAAGATCGGGAGATTGCGGGAAGTCGAGCACAGCTCCCGTCAGGCCCTGGATTCCTGAAGAATTAAACAGGCTAATGCCGTCCAGAACCACGACACCGGTCTGGGACTGGCCACCATTCACATGCGCTCCAGTGACGTCGCCGGAACCGCGAACTACACCCGGAAGGAGAGATGCAAAATTGGCTGCCGATCGCATGGAGCCAGCCACGAGCAAAGGAACTTCCTGAATCACCTGAGGGTCGATACTGCCTCGGAGTTCTGCGTTTTCATAGTTAAGAGCAGATGCATCAGCGCTAACTTCCACGCGTTGGACGTTGGCCTGCAATTTCAGCTGGATGTTCTGCCGAATCGGATAGCCGACCCGGACAAGGATGCCCTCTTGCACGTACTCGCCAAACCCCTGTGCAGTCACGCTCAGCTGGTAGGTGCCGGGCACGACATTACGAAACGAGTAGAGGCCGTCCGCATCTGATACGAAACTGGATGACTGCTTCGTGTCCTTGGAGGTGAGGACTACCTTCGCAGCTTGCACTACTGCTCCGTTTGGATCAGTAATCACGCCGTCGATCGAAGCGTTGTTGCTTTGCGAGAATGCGTGTGCAGTTGCCAAGATCGAGACAGCCAGCAGACAGATTGTCTTTCGCGCGATAGTCAGCATATGGCGACTCCCGTCACACAATAGATTTGCTGTTCTGAGGCTCCGCACTCCACGCATAAAGGCGGCATGCTCCGCCTCAATACAGCTACTCACGCGCGCACGTGAACACTCTTCTTGAAGTTGTCCAGCATGTGATCACAGGTGCGCATCGTAAAGGCGACGATCGGCATCGTGGTCGTCTTGTCTGTACAGTTCGGAAAAATGCTCGCGTCGCAAATGTAGAGGTTCGGGACGTCGTGAGTCTGCGCCCACTTGTTGGTCACGTACCTCTTCGGATCGTTGCCAAACCGGCAAACACCGGTTTCGTGCAAGCTGGTTCCCGGACGGTCGGGTTCCTCGCCGGCTCCCCAAAGTTCTCCACCCATGGCTTTGAACAAATCGATCATCACTTGCTTGCTGTGTTCCCACATCAGCAGCTCGTTCTGGCCCCACTGGAAATGAAAACGAAGCTGCGGGATTCCAAAGATATCTTTCTTCTCGGGATCAATGTCGACGTAGTTGTTCGGGCTCGGTAGGGTGGGCGCCTGAATAAGGGCACCAATGGTGGTTGGGTAATAGCGCTTGATATCGCGCTTGAATTTCGAGCCGAAGCCCTCGAGCTGCCCGTAGTAGCCCGGAAAGTCGCCGCAGCCGCCGCCCATATAAACGGAGTAGCCGCGAATGAACTTTTCTTCGTGGGGGTTCTTCACGTTCTGCCAGCGTGGCATCCAAGCCACGGTGGAGTCGGCAATATTGTCGGGTGTAGCCGGCTGACCCAAGAGCTGCGGCAGGTAGCCATAGCCCGGGTTGCCATAAAGATGCTCGCATAGATTTTTGCCAAGCTCTCCGCTGGAATTGGCAATGCCCGTTGGCCAGTGGCGCGACTTCGAGTTCAGCATGATGTGCGCCGTCTCCACGCACGACGCGGCCAGTACCACCACTTTCCCGTAGACTTCCACTTCGCGTTTGGACTTCCGATCGACGTAGGCAACTCCTCGCGCCCGACCATTCACGTCCACCAGAACGCTGCGCACCAGGGCGTTGGTCAGTAGCGTGAGATTTTTCGTGGCCTCCGCTTCTGGGATCGTGAACCATGTGGGCGAGAAAAACGATCCGACATCACAGCCGCGGCTGCAGTTTCCGCAATAGTGACAGGCGGGGTGTTCGTTATGGGCGACGGTGAGTTGTGCACAACGGTCGGGAAGATAGGGGACTCCGATTTTTTCGGAACCCTTCTGGATGATGTAGTCGATACAGCGCAAGGGGATCGGAGGCAAGTATTCGCCATCGGGATTGCTGGGCCGATTCTGAATCGTACTCGCAACACCCATATAGCGCTCGGCCTTCGAAAACCAGGGCGCAATCTCGGCATAGTCGACGGGCCAGTTCTCCCCGAAGCCATCCAGATCCGCCGCCTTGAAGTCGATGTCGCCAAACCGTGCCGAGGACCGTCCCCAAAAGTTGGCTTTGCCCCCAGTGGCCTTGCAGCGCTTCCAGTACCAGTCGGTGCCAGGAGCGTTGCTGTAGGCGACGTCGTGCTCGAAAAGATCCCGTCCTTCGCTGTATTCGGACTCTTCGACGGAGTAAGGCTCCTGGTGCGCCTTTCCTTTCAATCGCACGGGATCGCCGTAGCCGCGATACTTGAGGTCGTAAACCTGGCGATGGCCCCGATAATCCACGTCCGGGTCGATGCGCGGGCCCGAATTGACCGCGCACACTTGAAGTCCGGCTTGGCACAGGATCTTCATCGCAGTGCCGCCGCCCGCGCCCGTTCCCACCACAATTGCGTCGAATACTTTGGAGCCTTTGGTGGGCAAGAGAGAAGTCCTCGCTAACTGTGGGTCTGAGTTGCGCTATCGGAACTCGACGGTTCACGAAGTTTGAGGTGTTCCGGATCATCTGGATGGGGGCAACCGGGCATCTTCGGCCAAACTTGCCGAAGGCCGGGATACCCGAGGCTCTGCAAACCGATCTTGGTCGTGTAATAACCGACTACGGTGTAGTCACGTATGAGTTGAAAGAACGCACGCCCGCTTTCTGTTGTGGGAGTGAATTTCGTTTTGTAGGCGAGTTCCTCCACCAAGCTGTTCTGCTGGTCCGGAGTACAGTCGAGGAACGCTTTCTGGAATTCGGATTGACTGCGCGCATTCATCCAATCGAGACCGGCGAGGAATCTGGTTTGCAGTTCGCTGCCGGCTGCGATAGCGTCAGCCGTGGAGCGAATATCACGGGATCCGCTCACGGGAACACGGTTGGCCACCATGAAGTCGATGAACTCAGCAACGCCCGCTTGCCGTGCGCCAGGCGTGTCATCTTCCGGAATGATCATTTCGGCGAAGTGCTCCACCATGCGGAACTGCTGCGCAGAAAAGAACAAGGGCTGATAGGAGTTGGCAGGCGCTGGAGCGGCTGGGGACGGGGGATGGTCCATTGGGCAGGCGAACACCCACTTGCTGAAACCGGGAAAAGAGGCCGCCACAGCGGCGATTCCGATGTAGCGAAGAATCTCCCGGCGTTCCACCCCCTGTCCGCCCACGGCCCCCTCACTTGCTGAAACCGCTTTCAGATAGCGGTTTCATAGGCCGCGTTTTTAGCACTCCACGAATTGCAGTGTCAAGCACTAAAACCCGAAACCCTTCCAGCGCAAGGAATTGGGCAAGTGATTTGACCGTTGCTAAGACCCGTGTTAGTGAATCGGAGACACCGATTTCTTCGTTGACAGAACTACGCCATGAATCGATGCCTCCAGCACGCCGCTAAGTTTGTCCTCCCCGGGTTGGCCATTGTGGTTTTGGTCGCAGCCTATCAACATTTCCTTCTCGCTCGGTACTCGAGCCGAGCCTTATTCAACGGCAAGAATCTCGATGGCTGGCAGCAAGTCGGACCGGGTTCGTTCGTTGTGAACGACGGCATGCTGAAAACGGAGGGAGGCATGGGCATGCTGTGGTACACGCGAGAAAAGATTTCCCACGCCACCATCCGAGTCGTCTTCAAACTCACGTCGAAAGAAGCCGACTCTGGTGTTTTTATCCGAATACCGGAAAAACCAACTGAGCCATGGATGCCGATCAACCGGGGCTATGAAGTGGAAATTGGGGATTGGCCCGATGACTACTCCTGCACGGGAGTGCTCTACACATTCACCAAAGCATTGGCACGCCCCATCAAACCGATTGGCCAATGGAACACCATGGACATTACGATTGATGGTCGGCACACGGTTGTATATCTCAACGCGATCAAGGTGACGGACTTCACAGAGGGACAACCCGTGCCTCCTAAACCTCCCGGTTCTCACGATCCGGATCGGGGACCGCGCCCAGACTCGGGATTCATTGGCCTGCAGAACCATCCTGGATCGGAGGTTTACTTCAAGGAAGTATCCGTGACGCCTCTAGGCAAATGACCACGGGAGGACCACTGCTATTTGGAAACTTGCTCCACAATTCGGTGATATCGGTTGATCTCCAGGCTTGTCGCGATCTGGGCGTTGCCATTTGGCCAAACGATCTCCACATCGACGCGTCGGTCCCCGGGTAAACTCCCCAACCCAAAGAGAACTCGTTTGTCGTGTGAAGCCAGATAGCTTGATCCGCCAGTCAGCCAGCGCACCAGCTTTCGATCGGCCACGCGAAGCGTTAACTTCGCTCCGATCGCATCGCGATTGCTTCTGACACCTGTCAGATGCAATCCGATCCAGGAGTTGGGCTGGCCCAGGTTGTTGCGCAGCAGCACCGGCCGCTCTCCGATGCAGGTGAAGATTGCGTCCGGCGCACCGTCGTTGTTCCAATCTCCGATTGCAAGGCCGCGTGCAAGATAGTCTTGTGAAAAAGCCGGACCCGCTCTGCTGCCCATATCCTCGAAGACCGCGTTGCCCAAGTTATGTAGGAGCAGTGGCCGTTCCTTGTAGGTGACCTGCGATTGCAGCGCTGCAATGACTTCAATCACGTGGCCGTTGACGATCATCAAGTCGAGCAAGCCATCATTATCAAAATCGATGAAGTGCACACCCCAACCCACCTCGGATCGTGTAAGAGCCGCCAGATGCGAGGTGCGTGTCCAGTCTTCCAAGGGAAATTTGCCGCGATTGAGAAACAGGGAATGAAACTCGAAATTGAAGTTTGTCACAGCAACGTCGGGGAGGCCATCACCATTGGCGTCAGCGATATCCACCCCCATGCCGGCCTTGGCATTGCCGTTGCTGTCGAACGCCACTTCCGCATCAAGTGCGGCGTCCACAAACGTGCCGTCGTGCTTGTTCAGGAGGAGAAGGTTGGGAGAGGCGTCACGCGCAACGAACAGATCCGGCCAGCCATCGCTATCGATATCAATCGCCACCACGCCAAGAGCTCTGCCAACAAATCGGTCCAGGCCCGAAGAGCGGCTGACATCGGTGAATGTGCCATTGCGATTGTTGTGATAGAGAGTGAGAGGCATGCCTTTGTAGGCACGCTGCTCGCAGTAAGTGCGGACGTTCATGTACTCGCATTTCGGCGCAATTCCTTCGAAGGAAAACTCGGCATAGTTGCAGACGACCAGGTCGAGGAATCCGTCACGGTCATAGTCAAACCAGGCTGCGCCCGACGCCCATCTTCCGACATTCTGAAGACCTGCATCTCCCGTGACATCGGTGAACGTACCATTCCGGTTGTTGTGAAAGAGCGTGCAGGCCGGGAATCCCGTAACGAAGATGTCGGGATGGCCGTCATTGTCAAAGTCCGCAATGGCGACCCCCATGCCGTAGTTCCTGACACGATGTAGCCCAGCATCCGCAGCCACGTCGACAAACTTGCCGTTACCGAGATTGCGATAAAGCGCATTCTGGAGAGGCTTGCTGCTTTTGCCGTGCGGGGTCTCACCGCCATTCAAGAGAAAGATGTCGAGCCAGCCATCGCTATCGAAATCGAAGAGTCCGACGCCTCCCCCCATCGTTTCTATCAAATAACGATCAGGCGAAAACCCGTTGAAGTGCCTCCACGTGATGCCGGCGTCTGCAGTCACATCTGTAAACACGGGTTTCGGCGGCTCATCGATAGGAAAGAGTCGACGCAGAAGTAAGGGACCCGCGCCGAGAACTGACAGTGCATGGAGAAAACGGCGGCGTGACCAATCCGGGCCCTTTTTATTAGCCTCATAAACCTGCACCGTTTCGATGGGAGAATTCTTCACGGCCTGCCTGTCGACGTAAGGGCCGCGTTAGGATTGGCTTGCTCGGTCGCCTTTAATTGCTCGAAGAGCGCAAATTCTTTTGCCGCTTCGTCGTTGCGTCCGGTGCGTCGGTATACAACGGATAGGGCGAAATGTGTTTTGCTGCGGCTGGCATCTGATCGGAGTGACAACAGGAATTCCTCTTCTGCATCCTGCAAATGGCTTTGCTGCAGAGCCATCTGTCCAAGTTGGTAGTGAGCCTCTGCCGAGAGTGGGTCTAGTTTTACTGCTTTCTGCAAAAGATCCTGAGCCTCCGAAAGACGTTGGGCAGAGTCGGAAGAAGACAACAACATCGATGCGTACATAACGTAGAGTCGCGCATCGGTGGGGAATCGAACAATTCCAGCTTTGAATTCAGCGATTGCAGCATCATTTTGGCCCGAAATGAAGTAGACAGCGGCTTTGCCCAGAATTGGGTCGGCGCTCGAGGGATCTAACTGAGAGGCACGAGCAAAACTTTCCATCGCGTCCTTGTATGAGTGCTTACGAAGGTCCACATTACCCTTCCACAGCCAAGGCTTTGCGTCCTTGGGCGCCATCGCCATTGCGCGATTTGCCAGTACGAGCGCTTCATCGGTCTTGCCGACATCGAGGAGCAGCGATATCGGGTCGTGGTATGAGTCGACTCGCTTCGGGTTGATTTCAATCGCGCGGCGGTAGGCTTCCAGGGCCCCGGCAGGGTTGTGCTCGGCTTCAAGACAGTTTCCAAGCAATGTCTGCAGATCGGAGCTCACTACCCCGTTCTCGACGAATGCAAGCAATAGGTCCTTCGCCGAGGATACTTGCCCACGCTCATATAAAAGCCTGGCAATCTGGACGCCGACGGCCGGCCGCACTGGATCACTATCGGGAATCAAACCAAAAAGTGTTCTGGCAGTCTCGAGGTCTCCATCGCTCAGGGAGAATTCTGTGCATCGACCGATCGCGCTGGCCCACAGGTGGTCATTCGCGCGTTGCTTGAGCAGTTCGACAATCGGGGGAAGTTTGTTGCGCTGTCCGCTCTGCACAAGAGAATGAAACAGAGCGACAGTACGATCGGGCTGAGCTTTCACCAGATCAAGTTGTGACTCGAGCAATTGTGCCGCGCGGCGATAGTCGCCTGTCTTTTCTTCCACCAGGCCGAGCAACAGAATGGATCCCGAGTCGTCAGGACGTCTGGACAACACGTACTGAAGATTCTTTACCGCCTCAGGCATGAGACCAACTTGCCACTGCACGGCTGCAGTTTCACGCCGAAAATCGAGGTTCTCCGGATCAAGTTCGACAGCCCTCTGGAAATGTCGCAGGGCATCGTCCCACTTTTCGCGCAATCCAAGTATGGATCCCAATTGAGCGCGGTAAGCGGGAACTTCCGGGTCGAGTTGAACAGCTTGCCGAAGCTCCTCCTCAGCTTCGGCAAGTTTTCCTTGTCGGGCAAGTGAAATGCCAAGGCTTGCGTGATTTTGGGCAGCCGTGCTTTGCCCTAAGACCGTCTGTAGTAGAAGAAACGCCGCTAGCAGAACAGGGATTGCGGGAGCCATGGGTCTGTGAACTACTACGAGCTGATCTTCAAGCCCAGACGTCGCACGGACGCGGTTGACTTGCGCACGACCAGGTCTGTCTCGAGGGTGTAATTGGATCCTTTAGGACGTTTGAGCTTCAGCATTCGATCAAGAGCTTCGAATGCTTTCACGCCCAGCTGTTCGCGTGGAACGCTGATGGTCGTGAGGGGCGGACGCGCCAGAAACGCAAAGAAGATATCATCAATTCCGATGACAGATACCTCTTCCGGCACGCGCACGCCCGACTCTTCCAGTGCACTCATCGCCCCCATGGCAATCAGGTCGTTTCCGCAGAACACCACGGTGGGGATTTCTGGACGCGACAAGACTTCTCGAACCGCAGAGGCACCCGCATCCACGCGATAGTTGCTCTCCAGAACACAGACGGGCTTTAAGCCACGGGCAGTGAGACCAGAAACCAGCGCCTTCTTGATGGTGACTGCCGTGCGATTGTCGGCAGGTCCGGCAATGACGGCGGTCTGCCGATGGCCGAGCTCGACCACATGCTGGATGGCTTTGTCAATGCCGTGCTGGTATTCGATGCGGATGTTAGCAACCAGCTTTCCCGCTGGGTCTTCGTTGCATAAAACAAGGGGAATGCCGGAGTCGGTGAGTTCGCTGACCATGGTCCGATCTACGGACGAGGTTACGATAGCGACCCCGCGAACATCACTCTCCCGTAAT
>Ga0075423_10006192_pt1 | contig 11226 bp, 13 predicted proteins | sample SoiMethybrSBSTD2_FD_80114 | JGI IMG/M metagenome (GOLD analysis project Ga0075423, IMG submission 80114) | Bulk soil microbial communities from a Populus tree surrounding site in Tennessee, USA - Soil MetaG P. TD hybrid SBSTD2 | ecosystem: Environmental > Terrestrial > Soil > Tree plantation...
ACGGGTGCGGAACGGGCTTGACTTCTCCGCCGGCGTGAACGAAAAGAGGTGACTATTTCTCTTGTGAAGGCGAGGAGGGGGCAGATGAAGATCCGCATGATTGCGCTGCTCGGCGCACTAGTGCTCGCGGGGTGCGCCTCCGGTCCGCACTACTGGACGAAGCCGGGTGCAACCAGGGAGTCGTTCGTCACCGACCACACGCCGTGCTTCAAGGACGCCACGATCGGATACGGGATCGGGTCGGAGAAGGCCTACAAGGCCTGCATGCTCCAGAAAGGCTGGACGCGTATCCAGGGCTACGCGAACGAGCCCCCCAAGCAACCGCACTTCCGGGGTCCCGAGGGTGACGACGAGTTCACGACGGCCTCGCCGGATGACCTCATGCAGCGGACCTTGACGGAACAGAGCCCGCCCCGGACGACCCGAGACCCGCGCTGCGAGCAGCCCCGCAACGCGCGCGCCCCCGGCACCGTCTGTCCATAGAGGTCTGCGCATAACCGTTCGGGGGCGCGTCACGCATCCATTCGGCGCTCCTCCAGGTCGAGCTCGTGCTCCAGGGTTCGCAGCACGTCGTCGTCGATCGCACCCTCGGCGCGGAGTCGCAGGAGTGCCTCGCGCTCGGCGTTGATCACGGTGCGCTGAATCTCGCGATGCTCGATCGCCTCACGGTCCTCGGTGCCCGATGCCGCCGCGTCGCGCCGCCGGTCGACGTGCTCCGAGCGGTGCTGGTATGTGTCCCGCATGCGCGCGAGCAGGGGCTGGTGGCCCGGCCACACCGGGTCGAGCTCATCGATTCGGCGCGTGGCGGCGTCGATCATCGTCTGGCGCGCGTTGGTCTCCTCCTCGTGCAGGTGCACGTCGGTACCCAGGTGGAGCCGCCGGATGAGCAGCGGCAAGGTCAGTCCCTGACCCAGGAGCGTGAACACGATGACGGTCAGGGTCACGATCAAGACGGCTTCTCGAGAGGGAAACGACCCGCCGCCGGGCAGCGACACCGGAAAAGCGAGCGCGACCGCGAGAGAGACGACGCCGCGCATGCCGGCCCACGACAGTACGAGCGACTGTGCCACGAGCCGGGGCGGCCGCGGCTCGCCGCGAACGAACGGCGGGAGGAACTCGGTCGCGAAGATCCACAGCGCGCGGACCAGAACCAGGACCAGGCTCACGACGATCCCGATACCGACGAGCTGAATGGCATGCGCCGGCGCGAGGCCGCGGAGGAGCAGCGGAACCTCCAGACCGGTGATGATGAAGATCGCCCCGTGCAGCAGGAAGCTGATGGTCTCCCACACCGCGCGGCCAGTCAGCCGGGCGTCCGGCCCCATGATGTGTGAGCCCCGGCGGCCCAGGTAGAGGCCGGCGGCGACGGAGGCCATCACCCCGGAAACGCCGAGCTGCTGGGCGGGTAGAAACGCGGCGTAGGGCGTCAGCAGCGAGATCGTCATCTCGACCGGGGTGTCCTCGATCCGCGCGCGGACATGGGCGATGATCCAGCCCACCGCCCATCCGATCGCGGTGCCGCCGAGCAGGGCGACCGCGAAGGTCGCGCCGCCGGCGGACGCCTTGAACGCGCTTCCGCCGGCCACCGTGATCGCGATGCCATAGATCGTCAACGCGGTCGCGTCGTTCAAGAGGCTCTCGCCCTCGAGGATCGTCACGATCCGCCGCGGCACCGCCAGCCGCGTCGCGATCGCGGTGGCCGCGATTTCGTCCGGCGGCGCGACGATCGCCCCGAGCGCGATGGCGACAGCCCACGGGATGCCCGGGATCATGGCGTGGACGACCGCGGCCGCGGCGAATGCGCTCGCCACGACCAGACCGACGGCCAGCGACGCGATCATTCCTAGATTGGCGCGCAGACTGCGCAGCGGGGTGAAGAACGCGGCGAGGTAGAGCAGAGGGGGCAAGACGAAGAGGAAGATCAGGTCCGGGTCGATTTCGACGCGCGGCGTGCCGGGCACCAGCCCCAGCACGAGCCCGCCGATGACCAGGAAGATCGGGTAGGCGATGCCCACCCATCGGGCAATCGTGACGAGCCCCGCGACCGCGATGAGCAGGGCCAGGACGAGCTGAGCGGTCTCCATGGCGGCGCTCGAAGCCTAGCACGCCGGTGAACGACCCTTCAGGGGTTAGACCTCCCGCGTGACGAGCGCCCCGACTTCGGAGACACTCTGAGGACGAACGACCCGATCCGGGTGCCTCCGGAAGAGGAGGATGCGGCCATGACGCACGTGTTGCCCTTCGATCACCGCGGGCCGGCATGACCGCGCGCGATCCGGTCGTCTTCCTCGTCGATGTCGACAACACGCTGCTCGACAACGATCGCATCGCGGCCGATCTCAAGCGCCACCTCGAGCAGGAGGTCGGGCACGAGCGGCAGGAACGGTACTGGGCCATCTTCGAAGAGCTGCGGGCCGAGCTGGGTTACGCGGACTATCTGGGGGCGCTCCAGCGCTATCGCGTGGAGTATCCTCGCGATCCGCACGTGCTGACCGTCTCGTCGTTCATGGTGAACTACCCGTTCGCCAATCGGCTCTATCCGAACTCCCTCGACGTGCTGGAGCGCTTCCGCGGGTGGGGCCCGACCGTCATCCTCTCGGACGGCGACGCGGTGTTCCAGCCGCGGAAGATCGAGCGCTCGGGCATTCGAGACGTCGTGGACGGCAATGTCCTGATCTACATCCACAAGGAGCGCGAGCTCGACGACGTCGAGCAGCGCTACCCGGCTGATCACTACGTTCTGGTCGACGACAAGCTGCGTATCTTGACGGCCGTGAAGCGGGTGTGGGACCGCCGAGTCACGACGGTCTTCCCGCGACAAGGGCACTACGCGCGCGACCCGCAGGAGCTCGCCACGAATCCGCCGGCCGACCTGACCGTCGAGCGGATCGGCGACCTGCTCGAGTGCGACCGAGCAACGCTCCTCGCCGTGGCATCACGGCCGACCACGATCAAGGCACGCTAAGCCTCGACAAGGAGGGCGTCATGGACGACAAGGAAGTCCTGGGTCGGATCAACGAGCTCGCCCGCGAGGAACACGAGCTGTTCGAGCAAGAGTCACACGGGAAGGTGACCGACGCCGATCGCGCGCGACTGCGCCGGCTCGAGGTCACCTTGGACCAGTGCTGGGACCTGCTACGGCAGAGACGGGCGCGGCGGGCGGCGGGTCTCAACCCGGACGACGCGCAAGTACGCGACGAGAAGACAGTCGAGGGCTACACGGCCTGAGCGGCGCGAATCAGATTTCGGGTTCGAGGAAGCCTACCTCGTCGGTATCGATCATCGACCAACCGAGCCGACGGTAGGCATCGACCTCGTCGCGACGACGGCGATCGGGCCCACGTCGCTCGGCGCCGCCGAAAGTGCCGTGTGATGTGCGGCGCTCTCCTTCGCGCCGATCGAGGACCACCCGCACATCATCGGAGTCCTCGAACTGGCGACGGAGATCTTCGTACCGATCCAGCCGCGTGCGCGCCACTACGAAAATGAGCACGTGTCGGTCTCGCCGCATCGCATTGGCGGGAACCTAGAGGCGATCCGGCTGCGGTGTCAAGAGGTCGTGGATAACCGCAACGCACCCGACGCGAAATCTTCGCAGCATCGTAGCCTCTTGCTCCCTCATGCTCGCGCCACAATCCACGTCACCTCGGAGGAGGGACCCACTGTGCGCCATCTCTGCGCCGTAGCTCGCCCGCTCGCGCGAAGCCTGTTCATCCTGGCCGCAATCGCCGGCCTTTTTTCGGCGCCCGCCGTCGCTGACTCGAAGCGCGACGCCCCGAAAACACCGCTGGTCATCGGTCATCGCGGTGGCGCCACCGGCTACCTGCCGGACCACACCCTCGAAAACTATGCGCTGGGTATCGAGCTCGGGGCCGATTTCGTCGAGCCGGATCTCGTGATGACTCGCGACGGGCACATGATTGCCCGTCACGAGCCGAACATCAAAACCACCACGGATGTGGCCAACCATCCCGAGTTTGCCGGCCGTCGCCGCACCGCGATCGTCGATGGCGCCGAGGACGAGGGGTGGTTCGCGTCGGACTTTACCTTGGCGGAGATCAAGACGTTGCGGGCGATCCAGCCGCTTCCCGAGCGGCCGCAGCAGTTCAACGGCCGGTTCCAGATCCCGACCCTCGAGGAGATCATCGCCTTCGTGAAGCGCAAGTCGAAGGAGAAAGACCGGACCATCGGCATCTACCCTGAAATCAAGCACTCGACGTATCACAAGGCCCTGGGCCTTCCGCTGGAAGCGCCGCTCGTCCGCGTGCTTCGCGCCGCGGGCTGGGACCATCGCGACGCCCCGGTCTTCATCCAGTCCTTCGAGCAGTCGAACCTGAAGGAGCTGCGGCGGATGACCCGCATTCGCCTGGTCCAGCTGATCGATGCGAATGACGTCAACGCCGACGGGAGTCTCGACTACACGGCACCGTTCGATCGGCCGTTCGATTGGACGGCTTCCGGCGATCCCAAGCTGCTCGCGCGAACCTTCGGCTTTCTCGTGACGGAGGACGGCCTCCGCGAAGTCGCGACCTATGCCGACGGCATCGGGCCGTGGAAGCGTTACATCGTCAGCTCGGCGGCGGTGGACCTGAACCACGATGGCAAGGTCGGCGACGAGAACGGCGACGGCAATGTGGATGAGGCCGACCGTGTGCTCTTGGCCCCGACCAACGTCGTGCAGCGAGCGCATGCCCACGGACTTCTGGTGCACACGTGGACCTTCCGCAACGAGCAGAAGCGTCTGGTCTCCAACTACGCCGGCAATCCGGTGAACGAGTACCTTCAGTTCTACCAGCTCGGCGTGGACGGGGTCTTCGCCGACTTCGCGGACACCGCCGTCGTCGCGCGGGCGCTGTTCGAGCTGTCTCGCGATCCCGACTTCGCGCGGTGTCTGGTCGGCGGCGAGCACGGCTCCCGCTGTCGCGACTAGACGACCGCGACAGACGCCGGCTTCGGGCCGGGCCGTCGGGGTGATACGTTAGCGCGCAGAGAGCCGAGCGATGCCTACGATCGTCGTTCGTCGGAAGCATGCCCTGGGGCTGGCGGGGGCCCGGCGCCTCGCCGAGTCGGTCGCGCGGAAGCTGGGCGAGGACTACGGCGGGTCCTTCGCCTGGGAGGGCGACGATCTCCGCTTCCAGAGAATCGGTGCGTCCGGCTCCGTGGCCGTCACCAAGGAAGGGTTCCAGGTGCGCGTCGAGCTCGGCGTCCTGCTGAGCCCGCTCCGCGCGCGAATCGAGCGCGAGATCGTCGCATTCTGCGACGAGCACTTCGGCGGCGGCGATCGATCAGGGCGCGCCCGGCCGGCGCGACGATCTCAGCGTCGCTAAGACTTCGAGAGCGTCGGACGGTGAACAGGACATTCATCGTCGATCCAGAACCCCTTGAGCGTGTCGTCGTCCGAGACGTCCCATCCGCCGCCGGCGCGGTTTTCTCGAATTGGACACGAGCATCCGCGCTTTCGCGCGTCCTGGCCGCCTGGTGCCTGTGCCGACGCGCCGACGCGAAGAATCTTGAACCGCACGCTCAGAGGGAGGTCTCGGTCACGCGCACAAGTGGGGCAGACCGTATCACCGTCGTGGGACCATGGTTGTGACAAGCTGGTGACGCGCCGCCGATCATTCAACGCCGCGTCCGCCCCGTCACATCGTGACGCTAAGATCCCCCCGCGACTGCGCTCCCGACTCAGTCTCCTCGCTCAGCACCGCGCGGGCCACGTCGGCGATTCTCGCCCGCGTATTCATGGCTCGCCGGCGCAGCCATCGAAACGCGGCGTCTTCGGTGATTCGCTGACGCTCCATTACACGTCCCTTGGCCTGCTCGATGACCTTCCGCTCGGCCAGTGCCCGGCGGAGGAACTGGCCTTCCCGGAAGAGCGAGGTTGCGAGCGCGAGCGTCGGCATCACCTGTTCCGGGCGAATCGGCTGAACCAGGAAGGCCATCGCGCCGATCCTCTGGGCCGCGATGACCATATCGGGTCCGGTGTTCTTGCTGCACAGCACGACGGGACAATCGATCTCGGGCATGAGCCGAACCGCCGCCCCATCGGGATCGTCCATGCCGAGCAATGCCGCGTCACAGCCCGTCCGAGGGATGAGCGCCACCACGTTCTGTCGCAGCGGCCCCTCGACGCAGACTTCGATGCCGATCTCGGCCACCGTGGTGACCAGCTGCTCGCGTGACGCGGCCTGGGTATCGAGGACGGCGATTCGAAACGGACGGATACGGGCGTGATTCGCGCGACTGAGTGCAGGAGGCATGACCCAGTGTCGGACGGCGTTAGTCGGCGTCAAATTACGTGTTGACGACGAACGCGGTGCACGTGCATCTGTGATGTGCCGCGTTACAATTCACCCCGTGAACGGAACCTTTGGGCTAACTCCCCAATTCCTTCCGCTAAGGGTGGGTGCGCCAATACCTCGGCGAGTGAACGGGCATCGCACGAAATGGGAAGGTGGATCTATGCGACTGGCAAGCGCGTTCCTGCTCATCGGACTGACTGTGGTGACGGCGGGCCCGGCTTGGGCCGACGGGAGCTCGGAGCCGAGCAAGTCGGCGGCCCAGGCCGATCCTACATACGCCGCGGGGGTGAGTGCCGTCAAGCGTGGCGACTATCCGGCGGCGATCCGTCTCTTCCAGGAGGTGGTCGCGAAGGACGACCGGAACGCGGACGCATACAACTGGCTCGCCTACAGCACCCGTAAGAGTGGTGACGCGGCGAAGGCGATCCCGATCTACGAGAAGGCTCTGGCCATCAATCCCAAGCACCGGGGCGCTCACGAATACATCGGCGAGGCTTTCCTCGTGCTGGGCGATCTCCCCAAGGCGAAGGAGCATCTCGCCGTGCTCGACAAGCTGTGCATGTTGCCCTGCGAGGAGTACTCCGACTTGAAGAAGGCCGTCCGGGACTACGAGAGCAGCGGCGGCCGGGTCAAGCCGGCGAGCACGTCCAACTGAACGACTGCGCCTGACGGGCCGCGCTCCTGCATCATCGTGATCAGGAGCGCGAGTCACTGTCCGCTTGATCCACGGCTGCTACGCGTGTGGTCAGGCGCCGCGCCCGAACGAACACTGTGTTTCGGGCATTACGCCCGAGCCGGTCCACGGCAGCCGGCGCGCAACCTGATGCTCCCTGATCGACGCTCCGCGGTTTGACCGACCGGAATTCCACAAAGAAACCGAGCCTTCCAGAGTGAAACGCGCCAACCGCGACTAGGCCGCTAATTGTCCGATTTGCCGCCGAGTCAACGTTGGTCATCTGTTTGCAGGGTCTGTCGGCAGGAGGGTAACGACAATGGGCTGGCTAGACCTGAGCGAATACAAGCACATCGAAAATGCAGCGCAGAGTCGTGTGGCCGATCTTCTCTCCTCAGCCAGACCGCGACGGCCGAGAAAAACGGCAGCGGCACGGCGCTCGTCGCTCGCGACCTTGCTCTACGTCGCGTCCAGGCTCCGGGCCAAGCCGCGAATGATCGACGGCTACATCGACTATTTCGGCGAACCGGTGCTGAACCAGGGATAGCCGCGCGAGAGGCGTGCGATTAGTGCCGGCCGCTGATTCACCCGGGCGGCCGGATACGCTTGCCCGCGTAACTCTCCGATCTTGAGCTCCGCGCCCGCCACGCAGTTGGTGTGCGGGCGCCGGCGTCGGTCGAATTGGCTGCTGGTCGATTTCACGGCGCGCTCATTCCGGTGTCTGAAGAGATACGCAGGGGAATAGCCGCGTACCGTGATGCGAACAAGTGAGTCGGGAGGTGATCTACGGATGTCGCACATGTTGGATGCGCAGATCGATAGCGATGCCGCGCTCGTAGAGGCGCTACGCCGAGAAGATCCCGACGCCGCCGATCGGCTCGTCGAGCGTTACGGTGAGCGCCTCTATCGCCTGGCGGCGGGTGTCACCGGCTCGCGCGAGGACGCCGAGGAAGCCACGCAAGTGGCGCTGGTGAAGGCGGTTCGCACGATCGAGACGTTCAAGGGCGATTCGAGCTTCGGTGGATGGCTCGACCGTCTCGCCGCTGGTGTTGCGCATCGCAAGCTCTTGAGGCGGCCGCCGAAGTCCGAGACGGTCGCGCTGGACGATGTGCTACCGCCGCTCGATCGTGCCGGCCGGCATTTCGAGCCAATGAATGACTGGTCGGGTCGGATCGACGGGTCGGGGCTTCAGGGCGAGCTGCGCCGGGTCATGACCGACGCGATCGACGCTCTGCCGCCCGACGATCGAACCGCGCTGGTCCTGCACGACGTCGAAGGCATGTCGGACGCCGATATCGCCGAGGTACTCGGCGTTGGCGCGAGCGCCGTCCGGGCTCGCGTGCACCGCTCCCGACTGTTCCTGCGCCAACGTCTGTCGAAACACCTCGACTCGACGTAGTCGCTTCGGGTCAACCCCTCGTCATCTCGGGACATTCCGCGTGGAAGGCCGCGATTGTGTCCACTGTCGATTCTGGCCGTCCCGGAACGACAATCTAGTGTCCGCGGCCATTCGCCGGCGTCGAAGGAGGGGTCATGAAGTACGTATGCCTGGTCTATCTTGTCGAGCGAGAGATGATCGCGATGTCCAAAGGGGAAGCGGACGCCTGCACCGACGAGAGCTTGGCCTACGATGATGCCCTCCGGAAGGCCGGGCACCTGGTCGTTGCGCACGCACTGCAGCCGGTCGAGGCTGCCACCACTGTCAGGGTTCGCAACGGCAAGCTCTCGACGACGGACGGCCCCTTCGCCGAAACGAAAGAACAGCTGGGCGGGTTCATTCTGATCGAGGCACGGGACCTGAACGAGGCCATCCAGGTGGCGGCGAAGATCCCGCTGGCCCGGCGTGGCAGCATCGAGGTACGACCGATCAGAGAGATCAGGCCCTGAGGAGAAGAAGTTCATGAAATTCATGTTCATGATCTATCACGACGAAAACGTGCTGGACGCGATGCCCAAGGGCGAGATGCAGGCCCTCATCGACTCGGCCCTCGACTACGACGATGAGATCCGGCAGAGCGGCCACTACATCGCTTCGGACGCCCTGGAGTCGTCTCGCACGGCCCGGACCATCCGGGTCCGCGGCGGCAAGGTCTCCACGACCGACGGCCCCTTCGCCGAGACGAAGGAGCAGCTCGGTGGGTTCTTCCTCATCGAAGCCAAGGACATCGACGAGGCGTGCGAGGTTGCCTCGCGGTTCCCGCCGGCGCGTGTGGGGATCATCGAAGTGCGCCCGGTGAGGGAGTTGACGCACTCCTAGCCACGCGCTCGCGCCATGAATGAGCCAACAGCCGACCACGCCCGCGAGGCGGTGGACGCGATCTATCGGTCCGAGTCGCGGCGCGTCCTGGCCACGCTCATCCGTCTGCTCGGTGACTTCGATCTCGCTGAAGAGGCGCTGCACGAGGCCTTCGCTGCCGCGGTCGAGCAATGGCCGCGCGAGGGTACTCCGGCCAATCCGCGGGCGTGGCTCGTGTCGACCGGGCGCTTCAAGGCCATCGACGCCATGCGTCGGCGTGCGCGGTTCGACGCCTCGGAGGCGGAGCTTGCCGAGCGGCTCGAGGCGGAAACTACCCGCACCATGCCGGGCGAGGCTCAGGACATCGGGGACGACCGGCTCCGCTTGATCTTCACCTGCTGCCATCCGGCCCTGCCGCCGGACGCGCAGGTCGCGTTGACGTTGCGCGAGGTCTGCGGGCTGACGACCGAGGAGATCGCGCGCGCCTTTCTGACCGCACCCCCCACGCTCGCCCAGCGTATCGTCCGCGCCAAGGGGAAGATTCGCGACGCGCGCATCCCCTATGAGATCCCGGCGCTGCCCGAGCTGCCGGATCGATTGGACGCGGTCCTGCACGTGATCTACCTGGTCTTCAACGAGGGCTACTCGGCCTCGTCGGGCGGGTCACTGACGCGGGCCGATCTCTCCGGCGAGGCCATTCGCCTGGGACGGCTCCTGGTCGAGCTGCTTCCGGAGCCCGAGGCCCTGGGCCTGCTGGCGCTGATGCTGCTCCACGAGTCACGCCGCGTCGCGCGCACCTCGTCGAGCGGTGAGCTTATCTTGTTAACCGACCAGGACCGTTCGCTCTGGGATCGGGTTCACATCGCCGAGGGCAACGCGCTCGTGCAACGGGCCCTCGCATCTCGACGGATCGGTCCGTACACCCTCCAGGCCGCGATCGCGTCGGTGCACGCGGAGGCGCCCGCCGCCGCGGCAACCGACTGGACGCAGATCGTCGGCCTCTACGACGTGCTGATGCGGGCGTCCCCATCGCCGGTGGTCGAGCTCAACCGCGCGGTGGCCGTTGCGATGCGCGACGGACCCATGGCGGGTCTGGCTCTGATCGACACGATCCTGGGGCGTGGCGACCTCGCCGACTATTCGCTGGCGCACTCGGCGCGCGCAGACCTGTGCCGGAGGCTCGGAAAGAGCGGCGATGCCCGCGTCTCCTACGAGCGGGCGCTGAATCTCACGCGGCAGGAGCCGCAACGACGCTTTCTCGAGCGACGCCTGGCGGAGCTGCGGGACTGAGTCACCCGAGGAGGACGGGCTCGGTCGCGTCCTCCGCGTTCTCGCTCGGCTTCGCGCGCTCTCTTCTCCGCCGCCACATATCTGGCTTCGGCCGTTCCGGAACTCCGTGGATTCGACGGAACTCCTCGGCTGGCACGACCCCTATTACGCGACCCAGTCCATCGAGGATCGTCACGGGCGACGCACTCTCCTCATCGACGACTGGTCTCCGGAATGCTGAGCTCATCGACCTTCCCCCTTCTGGTCCTCTTGCGACTTTGGATGCACCCATCCTGGGGATCGGTTCTCGCCCCCCGTACTGCGAAGGCTAGCGGCCGGACTGTCGATCGCAACCCCGCCCATTCGACGATAGAGCGGGGAAGCCGTCCACGCCGCGTGGGTCGGCGCGGGCAGCAACGAATCGAAAGCGACAGCGGAGGAGAGCGCGATGAGTACTCCAAGGATCGTCTCGCAAGCAGAATGGCTCGAAGCCCGTAAGGGGCTCGTGGCGAAGGAGAAGGAGCTCACGAGGCTCCGCGACCAGGTGGCCGCGGAGCGTCGGGAGCTGCCGTGGGTGAAGGTAGAAAAGCAGTACGTCTTCGACGCGCGCCAGGGCAAGGTGACCTTGGCCGATCTGTTCGACGGACGCAGCCAGCTCTTCGTCAAGCATTTCATGATGGGACCCGGCCAAGCGAGTCAGTGCGTCGGCTGCTCCCTCGAGGTGGACCACGTCGAGGGGCTACTTGGGC
>Ga0075423_10006193_pt1 | contig 11225 bp, 4 predicted proteins | sample SoiMethybrSBSTD2_FD_80114 | JGI IMG/M metagenome (GOLD analysis project Ga0075423, IMG submission 80114) | Bulk soil microbial communities from a Populus tree surrounding site in Tennessee, USA - Soil MetaG P. TD hybrid SBSTD2 | ecosystem: Environmental > Terrestrial > Soil > Tree plantation...
CCCGAGCGGCGGGATAGCAGGATCGGTCGAAACCAGCATCCCGTCGCCATTCGAATCTCCGGTCTCGAAACAGGTCTGGTCGTAAAGCGGCCCCGCCGGTGGACGGGTCCCCAAACCGTGAGCGGGTATGGTGCCCCGGTACGAGTCATAGCTGCCGGCGCCCTGGTTGGCCGACCAAGTCACAACCGTCAGGCTCGTGAAAAGCAGTCCGGTGACGTCCGGCTCCATCACCGGAGCGTGGGTGCACCCTCCCGACACCGGATCGCAGTCGTCCACCGTACAGGCATTGCCATCGTCGCAGTTGACGGGGATCCCGCTGCAAACCGGTCCCGCCGGGCCCGGAGCGCAGGTGTCGCTGACGGTGCAACGGTTCCCGTCGTCACAGGCTCCCGCCAAGGGAGAGGCCACGCACGCGCCACCCGTACAGGTGTCGGCAGTGCAGGAATTGCCGTCATCGCACTGGATCGGGGAATTGATGCACGCCCCCGTCGCCGGATCACACAGGTCGGAGGTGCACGGATCGCCATCGGCACACTTGGGATTACCCTGGCAGGTCGGAATGGGATTCCCCGGGCTCAGCACGCAGGAGTCGCCGGAGGTGCAGGAATCGCCGTCGTTGCAAGTCGCCCCCGGCGTGGGAGCGAATGTGCACGCCCCCGTGGCGCCATTGCAGGAGTCGAGAGTGCAGGGATTGCCATCGTCGCAAGATTTGGGCGTGTTGGCGCACGCGCCGGTGGCCGGGTTGCATGAATCCTGGGTGCAGGCATTGCCGTCATTGCAGCTGATCGGCGTCCCGCAGGCGCCACTCTGGCAGGTGTTCCCGATCGTGCAGGGATTGGAGTCATCGCACGGCTGGCCATTGGGGACGGCGGTCGACTGGCACTGCCCGGTGCTCGCGACACAGACGTCCTGCGTGCAAGGGTTGCCATCGTTGCAGTCGGTGTTGAGAGAGCAGATCTCTTGCGGAACCAGGGTGACACCCACCGCGGCATCGTTGACGCAGATGTCGAGGGTCGAAGCAAGGCTGGTCGTCACCGAGTCCAGCGCATTCACCACATCCCGCGGGTTGGAATCCGAGATACAGCCCGCATTCGGGCCGGGAATTCCCGGCGCCTGGAACGCGCTCGCCACCGCCAGCGCGATGTCGGTCGGCTGGGCGCCCGGCGCAAGGGGAACCGTGATGGAGCACTCCCCCAGACCCGACTGCTCGGTAATGGTCAACGAGCCGCCCATCGCTCCCCCCGGCGGCGTGGCAAAGCGCACCTTCATGCCATGGAGCTTGGAGGCGGAAGGGTCGCCGATATTGCTGAGGTCGAGACAGATGCCCGCCGCCTGTCCCGGGAGCGTCGACACGCCGGTGATCAGCTCGCCCCCGGTCACTCCCGGTGCCTCGAGGCGAAGCGCGGCGGGATGGGCAAACTCGTCCTCGCCTCCAGTTGGAATGATCGCAGGCACGAACACCGCCGACACGCCGCTCGCCTGGCAGCCTGCATCGCCATTGACGGCATCGCTGGCACGCTGCAGGACGGCGCTGGTGCTGTCGCCGCCTGCAAACGGCACGCCGACGGAGCAGAAAAGCCGCGTCGAGCCGTCCATCGCCTGGACCGCCGGCAGGAGCTGCAGCGTTCCTCCCGTCGCCGGCGCGTCGAGCCCGTCACTCTTCAGACTCTTCTGATCGGCATTCCCTGTGACGGAAGCGAGGGCGCCGCCCTGGAGGCCGCTCAGCGTGAAGACGCTGCTGAAGGGGTCGGCTCCGTCCGCCGCCGGAGTGATCGGCGTCGTCACGATCTGGGACCCGCAGCTGGTCTCGAGCGTGGTCATCGGATTTCCCGCGAGGCTGCAGTTCTTGATGTCGCTCGCCAGACACTTGCCCTGCGCGCAGACCGAGACCACCGGCAGGTTCGTGAACACTCCCGCCTTGCTGGAGACGAGAAATCCATCCGCGTCGGTCCCCAGCGTGCCTCCGAACGCGTCACTCGATCCGACCGCGCAAACCGAGCCGTCCTGCCGCAGGACTTTGAGGGTGCACCGCTGGCTGGATCCGAATCCGGTCCCCATCGCCGACAGGATCGTCAGGTTCCCCTTGATCGTGCCGGCATGCTGCTTGATGGTCGGCGCCGTGAGGATGTAGACGCCCCGCCCGTGCGTGGCGGCAAATGCGCGGTCACGCGGCCCGTCGATAAGGATTTCGTACACCGGCACGTTGGGCAATCCGATACTGAACCGATACCAGCTCGCGCCGGCATTGTCGCTTCGATACACTCCCTTGTCGGTCCCGATCCACAGATTGTTGTGCACCATTCCTGCGGGATCGATCGTGATGGTGTTGATCGGGACGCCGTCGAGGTCGGGGTGCCCCGCCGCCTGCGTCCAGGTGTCGCCGCCATCGCTCGATCCGTAGACGTGCATGCCGGGGAAGAATCCTGACAAGGTGGCATAGACCTTGTCCCTGAACATCACCCTGGAATCGACCGCCAGGCGGGTGATGGGTGCGGCGGGCGGCGCGACGGTCGGTGCAGGCCAGCAGGTAGAGCTGGTACAGGCCGCGGTCGTGTAATGCAGCTTGCCCGCGTAGGAGCCCGCATAGATGTGGGTGGAATCGCTCGGGTGTGTCGTTATCGCGGTGAGCGTATCGACGTCGGGAAATGTCCCGGCGCCGGGGAAGGCACCTGCGAGTGGATCGCCGCTCGCCAGAAACGGGCTGATCAGGCTCCAGTTGGTGGCCTCATCGGTGCTGCGATACACCCACTGCGTTCCGAAAAACTGCTTGGTGTCAGCGTTCGCGACGTAAGGAGGATAGAAGGAGCGGAATTGGGAGATGTTGAGCCCCAGATCATACGGTGGATACTGATTAACCTCGGGAAACGGCGATTGTCCGTTGATGGAGCGGAGAGGATGGATGTCCATGCTTCCATAATTCCGGGGAGTGGTGGTGACATACCGCCCGACCACCACGCCGTGGGGCATCATGATGGAAGATCCGCCGTCGGAGACCCATGGATACAGGGACCAGGACTTGCCTCCGTCCCAGTCCAGAGCACCGTTGTCCTGGAGCCCCCCGAACACATCGGGGGTCTGACCCGAATCGCTGAGCGACTGGAATTCCATGACGCCGAGATTCTGGACCATGGGAGTCCAGCTGTTTCCCCCATCCTTGGAAATCGCGACGCCCCCGTCGTTGGAATCGTAGACGCGCTGGTGCATCTCGTCGGAGTGAGCGAACACGACCGAATGATGATCCGGATGAATGATCTTGAGCTGCCCGGCGATGGTAGGAATTGCCGTGTCGCTATCGGCCGGGAGGAAGATATGCGAGTTTCGGTCGTACTTGCAGAGGCGGACGGCGCCTGCGAAAAAAGTCGAAGGACTCGACGGGTCGACGGTGAGCGCGTGGCTATAGCGGCTGTAGCCGTATGGACACTCGGGAAATCCGTTACTGTCCAGGTGAAAGGTGAAGGTCGTATCACCCGGAAACAGCAAGGACCACGTGTCGCCGCCGTCCGTCGACTCGTAGTAGCCGGGGGAGCAGGGGAGGTCCCAGCGATCGGGGCACATTCCGAACGATGCGTAGAGATGGAGCTTGGTCTGGTTGAGCGTCGGGTCCAGCGCGATTTCGACGTGGTCGAAGGTGGTCTGCAACCGATTCGGGAGCGGCGAGTTGAAGGTCTGGAGATTGCAAGCCACAGGCTGGTTGATGCCGGGATTCAGCGGGCACCAGGTCGCTCCCGAATCGGTCGATCGGAAGATGCCGGCGCCCATGATTCCGGCGTAGAGAACGTTCGGATGGGCCGGGTCCAATTCCAGGTCGGTGGGCCGGCCCGGAAAGAGCTTGCTCCAGGTAACGCCGTTATTGGTCGATTTGTAGATGCCGTAGCCTCCCAGCGGAACGGGCGCGGTGACGGTCGACTCGCTCGACGATGCCGTGGATCCGCTCGACAGCGCGATGTAGATCACCTGGCCGGCTCCCGACGTACCGGGATCGAGCACGACGTTGTAGATGGAGCCGTGGGTGAAATCATAGGGCTGGCCATTCTTGAGGACCCACGTCATCGACGTGCCGTCGTAGGTCCCGATGAGAAGTCCCGCGCCATAGTAAGTGTCGCGCCGCACCGCGTTCTCACCCGTGCCGGCATAGACCGTGGTGCACTTGCTGGTGTCACACCCCGCCAGCGCGATCGATCCGATCGCCAGTGAAGCCTCGTTGTCCGACATTGCGAACCACTTCTGTCGATCGAAGTCCCAGTGCCAGACCCCTCCTCCCGCCGTTCCAATCCAGACATCGTCCTGGTTGCTCGGATTGACTGCTATCGCCGTCACCCGTCCGGCCGCGTCCCCAGGGAAGAGTCCCGGTCCCGGGGACGGCCCGATGGGATACCATCGGTATCCCGTGAGGGAAATCGCGGGAGGTGCCAGCGTGAGGCTCAGGAGAATCAGAACGAGACCGATCGAGAGGAACCGTATGCGAGATTTCGCCATGGCTGGCTCCAGGGGGGATGAGTTCAGACCCTTCGTGAAAAAGCGAGGAGCTTCGACTTCATCGGATTCCTCCTTGTGGAATGGGAGGTTCAAAATGACCTGTCTACCTCACTAAACGCAGTCCGGCGCCGACTTGCGACATGAAAAACCTGCCGCAAGGTTCCGGCGGAAGGCCCGCACGACGCGGCATCCGGGCTTCAATCGTCCCGTACCCTCTTGATAAGGCAGGGGAAAGCGGCTAGCCTGACGGGAAACCGCTGCACAGTTTCACGGAATCGGAATTCCAGGATTGACGGCCAATGAAGTCAGCCGGAGACATCACGGAATCGCTTCTTGCCCTCCGGGGAGGAGACAAGGAGGCCCTCAACCGGCTCATGCCGCTGGTGTACGGGCGGCTCCGGGCCATGGCCCATGCCCGGTTGGCGGGCCAAAATCCCGGGGCCTCGCTCAACACCACGGAGCTGGTGCATGAGGCCTACCTGCGCCTGGTCGACCAATCCCGGGCGGAATGGAATGACCGGGCGCACTTCTTCGCCGTGGCGGCCACGGCGATGCGTCAGATCATCGTGGACCGGGCCCGCCGGCGGGGGGCCGGCAAGCGCGGCGGCGGCGTGCGCCCGGCGATTCTGGAGGACGCGGCGCTGGGGGTCGAGGCGCGGACCGAGGAGATCCTGGCCCTGGACCAGGCGCTCACCCAGCTCTCCACGCTCAGCACGCGTATGGTGAAGATGGTCGAGCTACGATTCTTCGCGGGGCTGTCCATCGAGGAGACGGCCGAGGTCCTGGGGCTCGACTCGCGCACGTTGAACCGCGACTGGCGCGCCGCACGAGCGCTCCTCTACCGCGCGCTGACGGGGTCGGAGGCGACATGAAGCCCTTGCCGGGGCCGGAGCGCTGGCAACGCATCGCGCCGCTCCTGCAGAAGGCGCTGGAGACGCTGCCGGAACAACGCCGCACCTTCCTCGAGCAAGCCTGCGGCGAGGATTCCGTCCTGCGCGCCGAGGTCGAGGAGCTCCTGGCAGCCGATTCGGACGCCGGGAAATTCCTGGACGCCCCGGTCGACATTTCCGTCCTCTTCACGTCGCCCGGGGAAGGCGCCGAGGCGGCCCCCGACGCCACCCGCCTCGCCGGCACGTTCATCGGCTCTTATAAGGTGGTGCGCGAAATCGGCCGCGGCGGGATGGGGGTCATTTACGAGGCCGAGCAGCAGCGGCCGAGACGCTCCGTGGCCCTGAAGGTGATCCTCGGTGGGCGGCACGTCGACGCGGAGACCGTCCGCATGTTCCAGCGCGAGAGCGACAGCCTGGCGCGTCTCAAACACCCTTCCATCGCCGCGATCTTTGAATCGGGATGCACCGACGAAGGACAGCACTTCTTCGCCATGGAGCTGGCGGAGGGCCGGACCCTGGACGACTACCTCGACGAAGGCGGAACGCCGGCGACGCAATCCGATATGCGCCGACGGCTGGCGCTCTTCCGGAAGATTGCCGCCGCCGTCGCCTACGCCCACCAGCGCGGCGTCATCCACCGGGATCTCAAGCCATCGAACATCCTCGTCCTCCGGCCGGACGGTGCGAGGACGGCCACTGCGGGAGATGAGAGCGGCGGCAGCGGGGCTCCCGGCCCTGGGGCAGAAGAGGAGACGCCGAACATCAAGATCCTCGACTTCGGTCTGGCCCGCATCACGGAACCCGATGCTGAGGCCCCTCCCACCTTGACGATTCGCGGCAGCGTCCAGGGGACGCTCCCTTACATGAGTCCCGAGCAGGTGCGCGGCCGAAGCGACGAAATCGATGTCCGCACCGACGTTTATTCTCTCGGGGTCCTCCTGTATCGGATGCTCTCCGGCCGGCTGCCGCACGATCTGGAGGGGGCCGGGATCACCGAGGCGGCCCGCATCATCTGCGAGCAGCCGCCGCGCCCTCTCGGAGCTTCGGCTCGAGGGGGCCCGAGGGTTGACCGCGATCTGGCCATCATTGTCCACAAGGCGCTCGAGAAGGATCCGGCCCGCCGCTATCAAACGGCCGCCGCCCTCGACGAGGACGTGGGGCGCTACCTGAACGGTCAGCCGATCCTCGCCCGGCCTTCCGGCGCCGCCTACCAGATCCGCAAGTTGATCGCCCGGCACAAAGCCCCGTTCGTCGGAGTGGTCGCGGCTCTGCTGGCTCTTTTCGCCGTCGCGATCGTTACGACGGTGCAGGCCCGACGCATCGCCGCCGAGCGCGACCGCGCAAACCGCGAGGCCGAGACCGCCGTGCGGGTCTCCGGTTTCCTGACTGATCTCTTCAAGGTGTCGGACCCCACCGAGGCGCGGGGCAACGCCATCAAGGCGCGGGAAATCCTTGACAAGGGGGTCGAGAGGATCGGCAAGGAGCTGGCCGACGAGCCGTTGGTACAGGCGCGGCTGATGCTCACCATGGGAAACGTCTATCGTGACCTCGGCCTCTACCGGGAGGCCGAGCCGCTTCTCGAGCAGTCGCTGGCCACGCGGCGCCGCCTGGGGGAAGAGAACCTCGAAACCGTCGCATCGATGAATGGTTTGGCCAAATTGTACCTATCGCAGGGTCGCCTCGTCGAGGCAGAGAAGATCTACACGCGGATCCTCGATCTGCGCCTCCGTCTTCAGGGGGAGGAACATCCCGACACGCTCATGAGCATGAGCGGTCTCGCCTATGTCTATCGCCAGCAGGCTCGCTATACCGATGCGGAGAAGCTCTTCAGTCGAACACTCGAGGTGCGGCGCCGCGCGCAGGGTGACGACGATCCGGAGACGCTTTATAGCGCGCGCGACGTGGCGACCTGCTTTTACGCTCAGAGGCGCTTCGCCGAAGACGAGGCGCTTCTCCGCCCGACCCTCGAAAAGATGCGGCGAGTACTGGGCAACGATCACCCAAACACGCTGATGACCGAGCACGATCTGGCCAACGCGTATGAAGCCCAAGGCCGGCACGCAGAGGCCGAAGAGCTCTTCCGGGAGGCGCTGGATGGACAGCGCCGTATCTTGGGTCCTGACCATCCGGACACGCTTCGAACGATGAACAGTCTTGCAGTCCTGTACGACCACGAGGAGCGTTACGCCGAAGAGGAGCCGCTCCTCCTCGATGCCCTCGACAAGCAGCGCCGGGTGCTGGGGGAAGACCACCAGGACACGCTCAACACCTTGACCAATCTCGCGAACGTCGACTCCGCTCAGGGACGCTACCATGAGGCTGAGACGCTTTACCGTGAGACGCTCAACACGGAACGCCGCCTCCTGGGCGAGGATCACCCGGACACGACCAATACTCTCTATAACCTGGCCTGCCTCGACGCTCTCCGCGGAAACCGCAAGGGGGCTCTCGACTGGCTCGGCCAGGCCGTCGCGCATGGATATTCGCATGCGGACCAGATCGAGAAGGATTCCGATCTGAAGAGCCTCCGCAGCGACCCCGCCTTTGCGGGGCTCGTCGCCCGCGCCCGGAAGAATTCCGGGAAATAGGGGCCGGGCGAGGCCCGTTCGACTCACTGCGACCGCGTAGCTGACCTCTTAGTGCCCTTTCGCCAGCTTGACGACCAGGATCTTTCCTTCAGGACCGTCCGCGACGTAGGCTGTGCCATCTTCCGCCGCAACCGCATTCCTGGCGCCCTTTGCAGTCGGTACCCATGCGGTGGTCGTTAGACTTCCCTTCGCATCGAGACGTGCAACCGTGAGCTTCGCTGCACCAGCTGCCGCTGCGTAAAGCGATAGCCGCTCGGGTAGATAGTCGAGGTTGTCCACTCCTTCACCCGTCTCAAGTTTGGAAAGGATATGACCATCCGTGCCGGCGTCGAGAACCTCCACGTGATCGGTGCAGGCAACCATGAGCAACTGACCCTTTGGCTCGACTGCCAGCCCTCTCGGACCGTCTTCGCCGCAACTGGGCATCCAAGTCGCCGTCACCTTTCTGGTAGAAACATCGATCCGGAGAGTCCTGTCCTTGTCCTCAAGATTCGTATAAAAGAGCCCCCGGCGGTCGTCGACTGCGTAGCCTTCAGGAGAGCCCCCCAGCTTGATAACTTCGGCGAGCTTTGGAACAGCGGGCGTGGATACATCCAAAATGGAGATCGTCTGCTCGCGGGGCGTCGTGACCCAGACCTCCTTTCTGCTTGGGACAAAAGCAAGGCCGTCCGGCATGCTGGAGAGAGTGATGCAACTGTCACGCTCCAGTGTCGATGCATCCACGGCGCAGACGCTGGAATCGCCCCGATTGCCCACATAGACGACCCCGTCTCCAATGGTGGCTGAACTTGGCCCGACCATGCGCTTTGTCCCTCGCCTCTCCACCTCCTTCGTTGGGAAATTCTCTACCCGACGAACTTCCCCCGACTTGGTGTCAATGACGACGGTGTTCCCTGTTCCACCCGCAGGCACCCAGATCCTATGCCGGGCGCGGTCGGAGGCGAGGTAGTCGAGCATGACACCGTCGGCGGGTGCACCGGGCAGTACAACGGCCCGGACCTCTCCTGACGCGGTCGATTTGGGCTTCCCTCCTTCGGCCGCGGAAATCAATGCAACAGCTCGGAATGCTACGAGCATGGTTATCAGCGCTCCAGACCCTACCAGGATACGGTTCTGCATGGGCCCTCCAAATTGGCAGGTAACCGAAAGTTACAGTATCACTTCAGGGGAAGATGCCGTTTTAGTTTGCATGTTGGACATCATAGCTGCCTTTCAGACAGTGTCCACCAAAGTGGGGGAAGCACTGGCCGGGTTATTGCCGGGAAGAAGGGGTACTGTGTCGGATTGGCGACGATTTACCTGACCCTGGCTGAGGAGCTGGCTCTCCCCATCCATGCCGTCGCGACGCCGAAGCATGTCTTCCTTCGTTGGGATGATGGAAAGTACCGGCGCAACATCGAGCTGTTCCAGGAACGACGCGACGTGTCGGACAAGGGCTACATTCGCGAGCAGAAGATCCCGCAGGCGAGCATCGGCCGGAGCGTCTTCCTCGCGAATCTCTCTGTCAGGGAGTTCCTGGGATTCATTTACCAGAATCTCGGTGTCCTAGCCAGCCAGCGTGACGAGTTCGAGGAATCAGGGACAGACTACTCCCGGGCCATTCACTTCAACCCGAAGCTCGCGGCAGCTTACTACAACCGAGGGAGCGATGAGCTGAAGCAGCGACACTACAAGAAGGCGATTCAGGATTACACGAGGTCGCTCAAGCTCTACCCCATCGAAAAAACGGAGAGTGATCAGGCTTGGATCAAGGAAATCGAGCCGACATTCAGACCTGCGGAATGAGACTCAGAGGTGGGGACGGGCATTCAGTCACGGCACACCCTGACCACTTCGGGAGTCAAGGTCCAATGTTCCGAAGCACGGACACACCATGGGAGAAGGAGGAGTTTGCCGTCACTACATCCAACTTTCCATCCCCGCTTAGATCGCCGATCGCGACGCAGCTCGGGGCGCTCATTGCGCCATAGTCTGCTTTTGGACTAAAGCCCCCATCCCCATTGCCCAAGAGTATGGACACGGTGCTGGAGTCGGCATTCGCTGTCACGAGGTCCGCGTTCCCTTCCCCACTTACATCCCCAATGACAACAGAAGTGGGAAAGAGTCCCGTGGAGTAGTCCATGTTGGCTCCGAACGTTCCATCTCCATAGCCCAAAAGTACGGACGCGGTATTGGCATTTTGATTGGTCGTCACGAGGTCCATCATCCCATCTCGGTTCACGTCTCCAATCTCGACATCGATGGGACCGCTCCCTGTGTCGTATTCCTCTGCCGGCCCGAAGCTCCCATCCCCATTGCCCAAGAGTACCGACACGGCGTTGGCATCAGCAGTCGCCGCCACCAGGTCCAGATTCCCGTCTCTACTCACATCCCCGATTGCGACGCTGAAGGGAGCGCTACCCGTCCCGTAATCCTCTTCCGCTCCGAAGCTGCCGTCTCCGTTGCCTAAGAGTACAGACACGACGAAGAGGAAGGGTTGCGCTGTGACGAGATCCGGACTCCCATCCCCATTTACATCTCCGATCGCGACCGAGAAGGGCTCGCTTCCTAGCGCGTAATTGGCGTTCGCCATGAACGATCCGTCCCCGTTGCCCAAAAGGACGGACACTGTGTTGGAGCCAAGATTCCCCGTCACAATGTCAGGCTTACCATCTTTATTCACATCCCCGATCACCACGGAAAAGGGATCGCTCGCCGTCTCGTAGTCCACCTTCATCCTGAAGCTTCCATCCCCATTGCCCAAAAGAACGGAGACGGAGCTGGCGCCGGACGATGTCACAAGATCTGGCTTACCATCCCCGCTTACATCCCCGATCGCGATCGAGTGTGGACCGCCCCCTACGTCGTAATCGACATTCGTCATGAATGATCCGTCGCCGTTGCCCAAGAGAACGGACACGGAACTGGCGAATCGGAAATTGTACGTCGCTGTCACCAGATCTGGCTTGTCATCCCCACTCACATCTCCGATTGCGACGGACTGGGGATAAGCCCCGGTCCGGTGCTCCGTCTTGGCCTGGAACGTGCCGTCCCCAACGCCTAAGAGAGCAGACACGGTGCTGGTGCCATTGGATGTCACGAGATCCGGCTTCTGATCACCGCTCACATCTCCAATTGCCACGGAGTTGGGTCGAACCCCCGTCCCGTAGTCCACCTTCGATGCGAATTTACCGTGTCCATTGCCCAAGAGAACAGACACGGAGTCTGAGAGCGAATTTGCTGTCACAAGATCCGACTTCAAATCTCCACTCACATCCCCGATCGCAACGGA
>Ga0075423_10006196_pt1 | contig 11223 bp, 11 predicted proteins | sample SoiMethybrSBSTD2_FD_80114 | JGI IMG/M metagenome (GOLD analysis project Ga0075423, IMG submission 80114) | Bulk soil microbial communities from a Populus tree surrounding site in Tennessee, USA - Soil MetaG P. TD hybrid SBSTD2 | ecosystem: Environmental > Terrestrial > Soil > Tree plantation...
ACGTAGGCGCCTGGTCGCTGCCCAAAGGCGAGATCGAGCCCGGCGAGGCGCAGGTCGACGTGGCACGCCGCGAGTTCCGCGAAGAGCTCGGACAGGATCCGCCGGAGGGGCCCATGATCGCGCTCGGGTCGATCCGCCAGGCCGGCGGCAAAGTGGTGCACGCGTGGGCAATACAGGGCGATGTCGACGTGAGCACCGTCACCAGCGTCGGTTTCGAGATGGAGTGGCCGCCCCGCTCAGGTCGCAAGCAGTCGTTTCCCGAGGTCGATCGGGCGGAGTGGTTCGAGCTGGACGCCGCCCGCAAGAAGGTCGTGCCTGCGCAGGCCACCTTCATCGACCGGCTGGAGAAGGGCGGCGGCTGAGTCGCCGCCGCCCTTGAAGACGAGGTCTCTTAGCTGACGGCGGACAGGGCGTTCACCTGCCCGTGTCCGTACCAGGAGTTGTAGGCCTGGCCGCCCTGACAGGTCTGGGCCGCGCCGCCATCGACGGCCGGGAAGAACGCGTAAGCGGATGTGTCGGCCGGGCATGCGATCGGATCGGCGGTGTTGGTCAGTCGGGCGGTGACTGCGCCCGGTGACGTGATGCCCATGCTGACGATCAAGGCGGCCACGCCCGCCACGTGCGGGGACGCCATCGAAGTGCCCTGCTGGTAGCAGTACGTCGCTCCGGACACATCGATCACCCGACGAGCGGGAGCGCAGGTGACGAATTCCAGGGACGCCGGCCACGTCGAAAGCACGCGGCCATTGGGCGCCGCGGCGGTGCGTTGAAGGATGCTGTCGCCGCCGGGAGCTACGACCTGCACGCTGCCGACGCCGAAGCTCGAGTAGAAGGACTTCTGCATGAGGTTCCCGTCGGCGCTCACGCCGACGACCCCTGGGACCTCGACCGGAATGACGGCGCACGCGTTGGTCACGTCGCGAAGCACCGGTGTCGTGTCATCCGGGCTGGTGGCGTCCTGTGTCGGGTGGGCGAGGTCGTCGGCCTGGTTGCCCGCGGCCGCGACCACGAGTACGCCATTGCGCTGGGCGAAGCTGATCGCGCGTCTCTCGGCCTTCCAGATCGCGCGCTGCTCAGCGTTGTTCTTGCAGTTGAAAAGCCACGGGTCGGCGAAGTAACTGTTGTTGGTCACGTTGAAGCCGTGTGTTCCGGCCCACATGAACCCGCAGACGACGGACTCGGGGAAGAAGAATCCGTCGGCGTTGCCGGACTTGATGCCGGCGATCCTGACGTTCGGGGCGACACCCACGATGCCGATTCCGTTGACCGCCGCGGCGATCGTGCCTGCCGTGTGGGTGCCGTGGCCGTTGTCGTCCATCGCGGCAGCGGCCCCTGGCACCGGCACACCGGTGACGCAGTTGACGCTGTTGGCCGAGTCGACATTGGCTGCGAGGTCGGGATGGGTGTAGTCGAGCCCGGTGTCGATGTCACCCACGAGGACGCTCGGGCTGCCGCCGTTGATCGCGTGTGCATCGAAAACGCCGATCTGGACCATGTCCCACTGCCGCCCGGACAGGCTGTCACTTCCAACCGCGGGTGCGGCCGGCTGCGTGTCGGTCGATGCATCCGTGCCACCGGCCAGGTCACTCTCGAGGTGGGTGGCAAAGCGGGTTGTCGCTGATGCACCCTCGACCCCCGCCGCCGAGCTCACATTGGCCGCGAAGTCACTCCGGTTCGACCGCGCGATGACGACTCCGATCTGGCTGTAGTTGTAGACGAGCTGGCCGCCGGCACCCTGGATGAGAGAGCCGGCGTTCTTCGAAGACGCGCCTGTCTTGTACAGGACGATGTACGTCTCGGTCGCTCCTGTCGTCGCTGCGTGCACAGGCATCGCAGGCGCGCTCAGGACGAGGAGCGAAGCGGCCGCCAGAAGCGCGCGACTGCGCGCACGGACGAAACGAAGGGCTACATGCATACCTAAACCCCCAACGCGAGTAAGCCCGACGGTTGCAACAGAGAGCTTAACAACCGCCTCGCTGGGACAAATGGCCCATGGCGCGACCCCCGCCTGACGGACTAACTTAGGGGCGCCGGCCTTCGTGGGGAGGCCGCCACTGAAGGGGGAACGTGAAGAATGCTTGGACGCCGGCTGTTTCGTTTTCTTGTGGGCGGTGTGGCCGCAATCGCGCCGCTCGCCCTGACTCCGGCAACCCCGGCGCTCGCGCTGGGGCACACGATCGCCGCCGAGGCCGCCGCGTGTGCGGCGCTCTACGGCGGTCCGTCGAACATGCCCGACCCGCTCGGCGCGTGCCAGTGGGACATGCGGGCGATCGGCGCGACGAACTCTGGTTCCTACGCGCTCGACCAGGGCCTGGGGGCTCGTGTCGGTGACATCGACACCGGCATCGACCTGACCAACACCGACATCATGCCGAACGTCGACCTCGCCGCTTCGTGCTCGTTCATCTACCCGGACACCCCGACGTCGAACCCGGCGGAACAGGTTGTGCGCGGCCCTGGCCAGTGCACGAACAAGGCAGCTCTCCAGGACCTTGCAGGCCACGGCACCCACACCGCGGGCACCATCGCAGCCCCGATCAACGGGAAAGGTGTTTCGGGTGTGGCGCCACAGGCCAAGGTCGTCGTCCTGAAGGCGGGGACCGAGCAGGGATTCTTCTTCACGCAATCGGTTGTCGACGCGTTGCGCTACGCGGGCGACCTGAGGCTCGACGCCGTGAACATGAGCTTCTTCGCCGACCCGTGGCTGTTCAACTGCCGCAATGACGCCGACCAGCGCTCGATCATCCAGCAGATCTCTTCCGCCGCCCGCTACGCCGAGCAGCGAGGCGTCGTTCTCGTCGCCGCCGCCGGCAATGAGGGCATCGACCTCAACCACCCGACGACCGACGAGATAAGCCCCGACTATCCACCGGGCGCGGCGGTAACGCGACCCGTCAACAACAACTGCGTGGTCTTGCCGACGGAGATCCCGGGCGTGGTGGTGGTCACCGCAACCGGGGCCCAGAACCTGCTGACGTGGTACTCGACATACGGCAACATCACCGACGTCACTGCTCCGGGCGGCTCGCGGTTCCAGACGCCGACCTTTGACTCCGCTCGCGGACGCGTCCTTTCCACGTACTCGTCAACGGCCGGTGACCTTGCACTCGAGAACGCACTTGGTCGACTCGTCGTCGACGCCGACGGCAACTACTACGCATGGCTGAACGGAACGTCGATGGCGGCGCCACACACCGTCGGCGTGGTGGCATTGATTCGCGCCGCACACCCGAACATGCCGGCGGGCGCGGTGATCGCGCAGCTCCGCGCGGGCGCGACGAAGATGGCGTGCCCCACGACTCACGACCCGGGAGTCGAGTTCTTCGGCGCCCCGTTGCAGGTTTGCTCGGGAGGCATCGGTTCCAACAACTTCTACGGCGCGGGACTCGTCAACGCGGCGGCTGCTGCCGCCAGCTGATCAGATCTTTGTAACGCGCCGGCCGCACGGCCGGCGCGTTCTTTTTGGGGCGCGAATAAGCCGCCCACGGTCCCGGTTATCGCGTGCATGCCGGACGCGATACGAATCGAGGCTGATGGCGCCGCCGGCCTGGACCGCACGCAAGCGTGGCTGTCGCGGCATCGCGGCAGGACGGTGGAGCTCGACCGCACGCTGCAGCTGGAGTTCGGGGTCCCCATCTCCGGCGCCGGCGCCGTGCTGGTCGCCGTCACGGTGGAGGATGCCGGCTCGCAGACGCCACAGATCGGCGGCGTCGTACGGGCGATCGCCGATCGAGCCGGCAGCAATCTCGTCAGGCTGGTGTTCGAGGGTCGCTCTCCGGCCCACCTCGATCACGACCTCGCCCGCTCCCTCGCGGAGCGGACGCTAGGAGTGATCTCCCGCCTCGTTCTCGACGAGCTCGCCGAGGAAGTCGCCTAGGCCGCACGTTCCCCCTTAGTAATGCGAGCGGGGAAAGGGCTTGTCGACGAGATCGAAACGGGCGCAGCGCCGCTGGAGCGCTTTCGGCGGCTCGTCGGCGACACGAAGTGGTCGGAGCTCGAGCAGACAATGGCCGGGCTCGAACGCGTCATGCATGGGCGCGTGCTGTGGAATGTGAACTCGACCGCTCACGGCGGCGGTGTCGCGGAGATGCTTTCGGCGCTGATCCCCTACTCGCGCGATGCGGGCATCGACGAGCGGTGGGTTGTCATCGAAGGAACACCAGAGTTCTTTGCGGTCACCAAGAAGATCCACTCGATGCTGCACGGCGTCGCACCGGAGGGCGGCGGACTGACGGAGACGGATCGCGGCCACTACGAGCAGGCCAACGCGTCCAACGCTGATGACCTCATCGGGCTGGTGAAGGAGGGCGACGTCGCGATCGTTCATGACCCCCAACCCGCCGGATTGATCCCGCGTCTCGCCCGGCAGGGTGTTCACGTGGTCTGGCGATGCCACATCGGCGTCGACGAGCCCAACGACACCGTGCGGGAGGCCTGGCGATTCCTGCTCCCCTACCTCGCGGACGCCGGCGCCTGCGTCTTCTCGCGCCAGGCCTACGCGTGGGAAGGACTTGAGCGGTCGCGGGTGGCGATCATCGCGCCGTGCATCGACCCGTTTGCGACCAAGAACCACGACCTTGGGCATGCATCGACCAACGGCATCCTGCACGTCAGCGGGATCCTCGAAGGCGCCGATGGAGAAGCCGAGTTCGTGCGTCGTGACGGAAGCCGTGGTCGGGTCGAGAGGGCCGCGGATCTCGTCGGCCGCACCCTTCCGGGCGACGCCCGCATCGTGACCCAGGTCTCGCGCTGGGACAGGCTGAAAGATCACGCCGGCGTGGTCGCCGGTTTTGTGGAGCACGTGGCGCCACACACGAACGCCCATCTCGTGCTGGCCGGCCCGTCGGCGAACGGGGTCGCCGACGACCCCGAGCAGCCGGCGATCCTGCGCGAGCTGAAGTCCAGGTGGCAAGCGCTACCCGTAGAGATGCAGCGCCGGGTCGTCATCGCGCAGCTGCCGATGGATGACACGGAGGAGAACGCAGCGATCGTCAACGCGCTGCAGCGCCGCTCGGACGTCGTCGTGCAAAAGAGCCTCGCCGAGGGATTCGGCCTGACCGTGGCCGAGGCGATGTGGAAGGCCCGGCCGGTCGTGGCGAGCCGTGTCGGAGGCATCGGCGACCAGATCGAGGACGGCCAGAGTGGGCTCTTGATCGACGATCCCCGAGACCTGGCCTCGTTCGGCGCGGCGGTGGTGCGAGCCCTTGGCGACGCCGAGCTCGCCGAACGGCTTGGCGAGAACGCGCGGCGCCGGGTGATCGACCGCTTCATCACGCCCTGCCACCTGGTCGCCCAGGCACGCCTCATCAGCGAGGTGCTCTCGGCAGCCTGACGGCCACGGCTATCGTGACTTCGTGGCCATCAGCGTGTTGCGGACGGACGACCTGCCGAAAGACGTCATTTCGCGGGACTTCGTCGGCGAGGCCAACGGCGGCGTCGGCGCATGCGTGCTGTTCGTCGATGCAGAGCCCGGGGAAGGACCGCGCCTGCACCGCCATCCTTACGTCGAGATCCTGATCGTCCTCGAAGGCATCTCGACCTTCAACGACGGCACGTCCAGGCTGGAAGTCGGCCCGGGCGAGCTGGCGGTTGTGGACGCCGGGCAGGCCCACGGCTTTGTGAACAACGGTCCGGGGATCCTGCGCCAGATCGACATCCACCTGTCGCCGAGATTCGTCACCGAATGGCTCGAGTAGACCCGCACGATCCGGGCGTCGAGGCCGCCAGGAAGCGCGCCGCAGCCGGCGACGACACGGCGAGCAAGCCGGTCAAGGTGGGCAAGGGGATCGTGCGGTTCGGCACCGCGAGCTGGACCGACCCGACGATGACCGCTCCCGGTGTCTTCTATCCCGACGGGTCGAGCACCGCCGAGGAGCGATTGCGCTATTACGCGAGCCGCTTCTCGACCGTGGAGGTGGACTCGACCTACTACGCGCTGCCGAACAAGCGCACGGCGGAGGCCTGGGTCGAGAGGACGCCGAGGGACTTCGTGTTCGACATCAAGGCCCACGCGCTGATGACGGGACAGCCGACAGAGCAGAACCGCCTGCCGAAGGCCGTCCGGGAGCAGCTGCCGTCTGAGCTGAAGGAGAAGAAGCGGATCTATCGCAAGGACGTGCCGGCGGAGCTGCTGGACGAGGTCTACAGGCAATTTCGCGAGGCGCTCGAGCCGTTGGTGGCAGCGGGCAAGCTCGGCGCGGTGTTCGTGCAGTTTCCAAAGTGGGTGTACCCTTCCCACGAGGCGCGCGAGCTGATCCTCGAGACACGGCGGCGCCTTGATGTGCCGATCGCGGTCGAGTTTCGCCACGGCAGCTGGTTCAACGAGAAGAACGCCGAGCGCACGGTCAGGTTCCTCGAGGACAACAAGATCCCGTACGTGGCGGTCGACGAGCCGCAGGGCTTCAAAAGCTCGGTGCCGCCGGTGATCGTGCCGACGAGCGAAGAGCTGGCGATATTTCGGTTCCACGGCCGCAACGCGGAGAACTGGGAGAAGAAGGACATCACGCCGGCGGAACGGTTCCGGTACCTCTACGACGAGGACGAGCTGGCGGACTGGACGCCAAAGATCGCCGCGGTGGCGAAGAAGACGAAACAGACGCACGCGGTCTACAACAACTGCTTCTCGAACTACGGGACGACAAACGCACAGGAGGCGGCGCGGCTGCTCGCCGAGTTGCAGGCCTAACGGTCCACGTTTCTCTTGAGCCAGGCGTCCAGGTCGGCGCCATCACGCCACGCCTGGGCCACACGTTCCTTGACCCTCGCCGTGGCGATCCACGCGCCCGAGGGCCAGCGCTTCCAGTAGATCAGGCGCTTGTGCTTCAGCAGCTCCGCGCGGGGATGGTCCTGCGGATACGGAGATGGCACCCGCTTGAGCTCCTGGCCTTCGACGTCGTAGCCCTTCTTGCGAAGCGCGGCGACGATGGCGACCAGCTGTTTGCCTGAGCGGTCTGAGGCGACCGCCTCGCGCAGCCGCTTCAGCTGCACGTCGTCGACCATGTAGCGCCCGCCGGCGGCGACGAGACCTTCGGCGTCCAGTGCCACGTAGCCGCCGCGGTCGAGATCGGCGTAGATGTTCAGCTTGTACGGCGATTTGTCGGCGGAGAAGCGGATGTCTCGGTTTGGCCGCGACAGGCGGTGCGGCGGCCCGAACTCCGGTTCCAGGTCTTTCAGGAGCGCGACCATCGGGGCTTTGACGTCGTCTTCGTACTGCCGGCGATGCCCCTCGAACCACTGCTTGTTGTTGTTCGCGCGCAGGCCGAGGAAGAAGCCTCGGAAGTCGCCCTTCCAGCCCTTGAACTCGCCGGCCACCGTCGCGAGCTTAAACCAGCTCGTCGAGACGCGGTTCGTGCCGTCGCATACATATAAGGAAGAGCCCAAGCGGCATAGAAATGTGAACTTCCGGCCGCCGGTATCGACCGGAGCGACGACGTTGCACCTTTAGGGAGAGGACGCAACCTGACAATTGCTGCGATTGTCGGCATCGGGGCGTCGTTCGTCGGACCTCATGGGCCTGACCCCGCCGGCGGCGTGACACTCGAGGCATGGCAGATCATCAACCTGGTCGGAGCGCCGCTGCTGGCGATTCTTTTCGTGAAGCCGGTGGTAGATGACGTGCGGGCCTGGCTGGCCTCTATGCGCGAGGAGCGGTAGGCACCGAGTCCGCGACGCGAATCGCATCGCCGACGCGGATAGGTCCGCTCGTCAGCAGATCCGCGCGCAGGCCGCCGCGATGGACGAGCGGCTTGATCACCGGTTTGCCGGTCATCGCGGCCAGGTGCGTGCACGGCTCGCAGAGGTCGGTGCCGCGCGCCAGCACGCCACCGATCCAGAACTCCTTGCCCACGAGGTCGTTCAGGCGGATGCCGCGCGTGGTGACGTTGCGCCGGCTCTCGCCCGGCGCCAGGCTGACGCCGGCGGCGGCCGCAGCCTCTACCGCCTCGGCCTCGATCAGCGTGAGGTCGCGACTTTCGCCGTCGTCGGGCCAGAAGCCCTTGCCCTTCGCGTAGCGGTCTCCCTCGAGACCGACGCCGGCGATCGCCTGCACCGTGTCGACGGCGCGCACCGGTGCGCCCTCGGCTTCAGCGATGTGGATGTGCTCGATCCTGCCCTGGCTCATGGCTTGAGCTCCTCATCGTATTCGGGAAAGTAGCTCTGGATCACCGAGAGCTCGAAACGGGGGAGGATCGAGCTCGCCGGCTCGCGGCGGAGAAGGAATTCGAAGCTCCTGCGAACCAGGTCCTCGACGGCGGCCTCGCCATCGCCAGTTCCCCATCGATGCAGATCGGCATCGCTCACCGTCACGGTGTGGCGCGAGGGGCGGCTGCGATCTTCGAAGGTGACCTCGCAGGTCCAGCCGTCCGCGGCCGGCCTGACCTCGATCCTCACTCGGCAAGGCTAGCCGGGCGGAGCTTTTGTCGCTTTACTTAACGAAATCGGCCCGGCCGTGACGATAATTCGACGACTTGCCCGCAGCCCCTACATGGAACTCACTACCCGGTGCGGTAATCGCGTACGACTCGCGGGGCCAGGTCACGGACGCCAACCAGACGGCCCTCGACCTCCTCGGGATGACACGTCGCGAGCTTGTGGGCTCCTACGCCGAGCAGTCCGACTGGCTGGTGCTCGAAGGGGCCGACGGACCCTTCTCCGTCCATCCTGTGACCGCGGCCTTGAAGAGCCGGCAAGAGGTGCGTGGCGTGCTCGCGCGTCATCGCCGGCCGGACGGGCTCGACGTGTGGATCCAGGTCGACGCCGTGCCCCAGGTTGCGAACGGAGATGACGTCACCGACGTGCTCGCCTCTCTTACCGACGTCACCCACCTCTTTGCCCGCAGCCGCCTGACGTCCCGAGGCGCGGGCGACCACATCGTCAGCGAGGTGGTCAACGAGCTCGCCGACATCAAGCTGGACAGCCGGGCGATCCTGGTCGCGGTCACCGCCGCCCTGAGCCGGATGCGCGAAGGCACCTGGGTCGCGACGCTCCTGGACAAGGACCCTAATACCTGCCAGCTCGTCGCGATCAACCGGGACAGCCCTGAGTTTGCCGAGTACATCAACCGCTCGACGTCACTCCATCAGCCGCCCGGCCACGCGGCCACCCCGGGCGTAGACCAGCAGATCATCGAGACCGGAAAGCCGATCCTGCTGCGCAACGTGTCCATCGGCAGCCTGCAGGAGTTGAACGGGCCGGCGGTCCAGGCCTACGTGGCCGAGCACCCGATGCCCGTGCCAGTTGAGTCGGCGAGCCTGCTGGCCGTGCCGATGCGTGCGCGCGGCGCGATCGTGGGCACGCTTGCCCTCTACGAAACGCCGAGCTCGAACCCGCTCACGGAAAAGGACACCATCTGGATGCAGGCCGTGGCCGATCGGATGGCCGTCGCGATCGAGAGCGCCCAGCTCTACGAGGACGCCGTCCGCCGGCTCGAACGCCTGACCTCGCTGCAGAGCCTGAGCCTCGCGCTGAGCGCCAGCCCGGACATCCGGCTCACGCTGAAGGTCATCCTCGACCAGGTGGCGGCGCAGCTGAAAGTAGACGCTGCCGACGTGCTGCTGCTCGACGAGACCGACAACATGATGATGCTGGCGGCAAGCACCGGGTTCCTGGCGACGGCGGTGCCCGATTACCGGTTGCCGGTGGACGAAGGGCTGCCTGGCCGGACACTTACGAGCCGCCGGATCGAGACGGTCACCGCTCTCGGCGCCTTCTCACAGTTCCGCCGCCGGTCGCTGTTCGCCCGCGAAGGTTTCAAGTCTTATGGGGCGGTGCCGCTGATCACCCGCGGCAAGCTGCTCGGCGCGCTGGAGGTCTACCACCGGAGCCAGCTTTCGCCGGACCAGGAGTGGGTCGACTTCCTCGACGCGCTCGGCAGCGTGGCGGCGATCGCGATCGACAACGCCGCCATGCAGGACAAGCTCCGGCGTGCCCAGATGTCGGGGCCTGCGCGACGTCCTGTAGCTCCCCCGCGGGACCTCAGCCGCCTCGAGATGCAGATCATCCGCATGGCCGTCGAGGGCAGGACCAACCGTGAGATCGCCTCCGAGGTCCACCTCAGTCAGAACACCGTGAAGTTCCACATGCGCCAGATCTTTCAGAAGACGGGCGCCGCCAACCGGACCGAGCTTGCCCACCAAGTCGCCAAAGAAGGCTGGTTTTAGTCTCCCGGATCACCACAACTACCCACCTGGGTAGTGAATTCGTCCAAGAGGTCGTCCGCCGGAAAGCAATGGCTTCTTAAGCTCTGGCGTCAAAGGGGGCTTGTTGCTTTACAGGGCGCCTGCCGCGGTGTGGTCCGAGGGCCGAGCCAACGAGCTCGTCCTCGACTCGAACGGCCTCCGCGTGCTCGCCACCTACGCGGTGCTGGCTGCGAATTTCGCACTTCTGGCGCTACCACCCGCCGTCGCCGTGCTCGCGCTGGTCGGGGTGATGCGGTGAACGTCACCGAGGGCATGACGCTGGGTCCGTACCGGGTGATGGAGCGGCTTGGCCGCGGCGGAATGGCGTCCGTATACCGCGCTTACCACCCGGCGCTCGACCGCTACGTGGCCATCAAGGTCCTGCCCGACTTCTTCGCCGACGAGCCCGGGTACCGGGAGCGGTTCCAGCAGGAGGCGCGGTCGGTGGCCCGGCTGCGCCACCCGAACATCCTCGAGATCTTCGACTTCGGCTATGACGCGGGCACCTGCTACCTGGTGTTCGAGCTCGTCGAAGGGGGCACCCTGGCCGACCGGGTCGGCAAGCCGATGGACCTCCGCGACGTGGTCCAGCTCCTCGAGCCGCTCGCCGCGGCGCTCGACCACGCCCACGCGAACGGGATCCTGCACCGCGACATCAAGCCGTCGAACGTCCTGATCCAGCGCGACGGCTCGCCGATCCTGGCTGACTTCGGGCTCGCCAAGATCGCGGGCGCGATGCAGCGGCTGACGATGAGCGGCATCGTCATGGGCACGCCGGAGTACATGTCGCCGGAGCAGGCGGCGGACGAGTTCGTCGGGCCGGCGTCAGACCTGTACTCGCTCGCCGTCGTCGCCTACGAGATGCTCACGGGGCGCGTGCCTTTCGCCGGCGACACGCCCGCGGCAACCCTCCTGTCCCACGTCATGAAGCAGATGCCGGAGACTCGCGAGCTCAAGGGCGAGCTGTCGGCGCACGTCGAGGAGGTGCTCCGCCGGGCCCTGTCGAAGCACCCGGAGGAGCGCTACTCATCCGCCTCGGCCTTCGTGG
>Ga0075423_10006197_pt1 | contig 11222 bp, 6 predicted proteins | sample SoiMethybrSBSTD2_FD_80114 | JGI IMG/M metagenome (GOLD analysis project Ga0075423, IMG submission 80114) | Bulk soil microbial communities from a Populus tree surrounding site in Tennessee, USA - Soil MetaG P. TD hybrid SBSTD2 | ecosystem: Environmental > Terrestrial > Soil > Tree plantation...
TCCTCGCAGCAGCCAACAGACTGCGCAGCCTCTGCGACTGTCAGGAACTGTTCGACACGACTGCCTGATCGTCGCAGGCGATTCTCGTGCGAAGCGGCTGGATCATCGGCGCGGCGTTGAACGACCGTGCTGACGGTCCGCTCGTCCATGCCCAGCGGCCCTTGTTCGGCAACAACCTTCATGGCATTCCCCTTGAGTTCGACGGAGGTGCCAGTCCGAAGTAAAAGTCCGTCGGCGATTGAGTGTCAACCTCATTGGTCACGAGTTGACATAAGTGTTAAACCAAGAATAAACTCTGGGTCAGCGTCCGTCAAGACCGATCTGGAACGCCTGGATATGCCGCGAAAAGAAAAACCGTCCGCACCGAGTGATACCGACGACGTGGTCAGTGGTGAAACGAGCCCCGACGTCATCGCGAAGTGGCAACGTCTGACGCCCCCCGCGCGCAACTTGCTCGCGCAGGCCTCCGGTCGAGAGCCTCTCGCGACGAATCTACGGAAGGCGCGCGAAAACCGTGGCATGAGCCAGGCTGCCGTCGCCAAGAAACTCCGGCTGTCGCGGAGCCTCGTCGCGCAAATCGAACTGGCGAACCGACCGGTTACGCCTGAGGAACTCGCGAAGTTCGCGGATCTCTATGGGACGCCGGCGGTCGATCTCACGGGCACACGCGTCGCGGCTGACGATCCGGTTACCGTCACGCTGCTCAATCTCGCGCCTGCGTTGATCAGGGAATTCGACATGCAGTCGCGCATTCACGGTGTGCTGGGCGAACTGATGTCGTCGTCGCACTTGGAACGGCTGCTCGAGCGGCCAAAGCGCACAGGGCCGCCGACGTACCTGCTGCAATCGCCCAGGACCTTGGCCGACGCGATCCGTCAAGGTGAGGAGATCGCCGAGCAGGAGCGTCAGCGGCTCGGCCTTCGAGACGCGCCGCTCCCAGCGTTGGCGGATCTCTGTGCCGCCCAGGGCGTTCCGGTCTTTGCACTGCAGCTGCCCGACACGTTGTCGGGTCTGTTCATTGCGCATGAGTCCGTCGGTCGCGCCATTGTCGTCAACCTCGCAGATAGCGACGTCGATCAACGGCTGGCGATCGCGCATAGCTACGCGCATGCCGTGTGCGAGCCAATGGGCACGATCCGCGTGTGCGCGAAGGCGAATGCTAACGAGCTGATCGAGCGCCGCGCGGCGGCATTTGCTGCCGCCTTTCTCCTGCCTGCCCCAGGCGTCGTCGAGACGGTGCGCGGTCTCGGCAAGGGGCAGGGAAGTCGGCAGGTGCAGTGGGTGTTCGACGCCGCGACGGAACGATCGATGCGCGCCGAGGAGCGATCGACGCCGGGGTCGCAGGCGATCACCTACCTGGACGTCGCCTGGATTGCGCGCCGATTTGGGACCGCTTACCGACTGACCGTTTCTCGGCTGCTCGCTGATGGATTGATTTCAGAAGCGGACGGTACGCGGCTTTCGAAGTCCAGGTTGGTCGAGCTCGCACGCGAGTGGGTCACCCTCTTCGGCTCCAGAGGCGCGATGCCTCAGCCGGGGTACGACATCGCCGTGCTTTCAGATTTGCCTGTCGAGTACGCCCACATGGCGGTCGAAGCGTATCGGCGCGGCCTGATCACGAAAGGCGAGCTTGCTGAAGAGGTCGTGACGCTGTCGCTGCAGGTGCCCGGCCTGTCCGACAGCAAGCTGCTGGAGTTCGCCGAGGCGGCTCGATAGCGGCGCTGCCTGTCGCGGTGCTGCGCACCGGCAGTAACAGGTGACACGTCACCCCGTTTCGGGTGCTGCACGGGACGGGCGGTTCGCCGATAGGAACCGCGGAATATGTTCGAGACTCGCGGCAGTTATTAGATTCGGTTCCCGTACAGGAACCGCGGGTAACCACGTTCGACCGGTGCGCGGCACGTGTTGCGCGCCAGCTGCAAGGAGTCCTCGCATGGCATCGCGACGGACGAAATCGATCGGCACGAAAGTGACGCCCGAGGAGTACGACCGCCTCCATGCGCTCGCCGGCGAGCAGCCGATCAGCGAATGGGTCCGCGCCGCGCTCCTGCACGCGGCGGACGCCTCACCGGTTGACTCAGTCGTGCTTGCCGAGCTGCTGGCGCTCAGAACCATCCTGCTCAACCTCCACTTCCACCTGTGCAGCGGCTCGCCTGTCACCGCCGACACCATGCAGCGCCTGATCGAGCGGGCGGACCAGGACAAGCAACAGCAGGCCGAGGCGCGACTGACCACACCACGTCGGAGGGATCCATGAGTTACGAATGGGGCCGCGCGGCCGAGGCGGGCAAATGGCAGCGCGCCGTGCCGGTCTGGTCCATGAGCGTGAGTCTGCTCGCGCTCGCCAGCGGCATCGGCGTCTGGTGGGTCCGTCAGATGTTCGTCTGGACGCCGTTGCAGCAGTTCTATCTCTCCGCCTACACGCGCAGCGCGATGGCCAGCTCGCTGGCCATTCAGACCGGACGCTATCGGCTGCTGCTCATGGACAATCGGCGCGGGAGCCGCTTGGCCATTGATGAGGAGGTCGTGCCGATCTCATCGCCGACGGGTGACACGACGTTCGGGCTTTCGCAGCTCGCCCAACAGGCCGGCAGCGGCCATCTCGTGTGGCGGGATCTCGTCGTCAGCCACGCCCGCCTTCATTCGGACCTGCAGGTGTGGATCTACCGGAACCAGACGCTGACGGACCTGGCGCGACCATCGCTCATCACGGTGTTCGTCGTCCTGATCGCCGGCCTGCTGGTCGCGATTCCCAAGGATGTGCAATGGTCACGATCGAGGCGTCACGGTCGGCGCTTGAAGGGACCCGAGCTGGTGTCCGTCGGGCAGTTCAACCGCCGGATGCGCGCCAATGGAATCGCGTTCGTTCAGACAGCACGCCTGCCGGGCAAGCTCCTGGGCGTCCAATCTGTGCTCGGAATTCCGCGCACGATCGAGTCGAGCCATCTGCTGATCATAGGTGACTCGGGCACTGGCAAGTCGGCGCTGATCCGACAGCTTCTCCGGCAGCTCGAGGACCGCGGCGACACTGCGATCGTGTACGACCCAGCCCTCGAATACACGCCGCAGTTCTACACGCCCGAGCGCGGTGACGTAATCCTCAATCCAATCGACGCGCGCTCGCCGTACTGGAGCCCAGGCGATGAGTTGCGCCACGAGGCCGAGGCGCTCACGCTGGCGACGTCGCTCTTTCCCGATCGCGTCAACGAAAACCCGTTCTTCACGGAAGGTCCTCGCCGCATATTTGCCCACCTGCTGACGTTCCGGCCGACCGCTGAGGAACTCGCCTCATGGCTCTGTCATGACGAAGAACTCGATCGCCGTGTGCAGGGCACGCCGTACGCATCGATCATCGACCGGCAGGCTCCCGCGCAGCGAAGCGGTGTGCTGGCAGCGCTCAACATGGTCGCCGATACGCTGAAGCTGCTCCCTCGTGAATCAGAAACGAAGGACCGTTGGAGTGCGACAGCGTGGGCGCGCGACCGGCGAGGGTGGTTGTTCCTCACGAGTACGCCAGAAACGCGGACGCGCCTGGTGCCGCTCACGAGCCTTTGGCTCGACATGCTGGTGCTGCGGTTGATGAATCGCGGCCAACCTGGCCATCGGCCGGTGTGGTTCGTGCTCGACGAACTCGCAAGCTTGCAGCGCCTGCCGCAACTCCATACCGCGGTGACGGAGAACCGCAAGTCGAACAATCCGGTGGTGCTCGGATTTCAGGGCCGTAGCCAATTGGAAACGCGGTACGGCCACGATGCCGAGGCCATGCTGTCGCAGCCGGCAACAAAGGTCTTTCTTCGCACGAGCGAACCGCACGCTGCGAAATGGATCTCGGACACTATCGGCGAAATCGAGATCGAGCACATGCGCGAAAGCCGGTCGAAGGGCAAGTGCGGGCAACGGAGCTTCGGCCTGGAACGGCAAGTCGAGCCGCTGGTGATGCCGAGCGAGATCAGCGGGCTGCCGTCGCTGCGCGGCTAGTTGAAGCTGGAAAACCTCGTCGTCCGTCTGCACTTCCCGTTTGTGGATGTGCCGGCGCGGTATCCAGCATTCGTGGAACGGTCCGTGATCGAGACGCCGCATCGGCCGGCGGTCGCGACGCCGCCGGCGAAACCAGCCGCACCGGTCATTCAGTCGCCCGTGCCTGAGACGCTGATTGCGCACGAACGGCCGCCGTCACCGGCTGTGGAACAGCAGCCGTTCTTCCAGTAGCGGATGCCAATGCTCACGATCTCGAAGCCGCTCAGCGCGGGACAGGCACGCCGCTATCACGCCGAGGAGTTTCAGAACGCCCGCGACAACTACTACACCGAGGGCAATGTGATTCGCGGCGTCTGGCACGGCCAGCTCGCCGAACGGTGGGGGCTCGTCGGCAACGTGCGTGAAGACCAGTTCGAACGGCTTGCCGAGGGCCAGCATCCGATCACAGGCGAACAGTTGGTCCGCCATCACACGGCTCGCGAGACGAAGAACGCTCGCGGTGACACCGTGACGACGATGGAGCACCGTGCGGGCTGGGACGCGACGTTTTCCGCGCCCAAGAGTGTGTCGCTCACCGCTCTCGTTGGCGGCGATGAGCGTGTCCGTGAGGCTCACGGTGAGAGCGTGCGCGTTGCACTTCGCGAGCTGGAGCCGTACACGCAGGCGCGGCTCGGTGGCAATCGGCGGCCAGAAACGAGCGGCAATGCGGTAACGGCCCTGTTTGAGCACGACAGCGCCAGGCCGGTGAACGGCTACGCGGCGCCGCAGCTCCATACCCACGCCGTCATCTTCAACCTCACGGAGACGGCCGACGGTACAGTGCGTCCACTGCAGCCGCGCGAGTTGTACCGGTCGCAGCAGTACGCCACGGCGGTCTATCGATCCGAGCTGGCAGCGCGACTGACCGCGCTCGGATACGAGATCGAGCGCGGTCGCAGCGGCCAACCCGAGATTCGAGGCTACACACGCGAGTACCTCGACGCGTCCAGCCCGCGTCGCCAGCAGATCGAAGACTACCTAGCCGAAGCGGATCGACAGGGCGCCGCGGCGGCGCAGATCGCGGCGCACCAGACGCGAGAAGCCAAGCTCGACGTGTCGCATGAGGAGATGCAGCGACGGCACCAGGACGTCGCTGAGCGTTTCGGCAACCAGCCGACGCAGGTCGTTGAAGCGGCCGAGCATCGGCCCGTGCACCACGTGGAACACGAGCGTGAGCAGGATGATGTGGCACGGAGGGCCGTAACCTTTGCACGCGATCGCAATCTGGAGCGCGAAGCGGTCGTCGAAGAACGGGCGATTCTCCGTGACGCGTTGCAGCGATCGCTTGGGGAGGCGCGCCCTGACGACATCAAGCAGGAGGTCGATCGCCGGGTCGAGCGAGGCGACCTTCTCGGCGTCCAGCAAGAACAAGGCGCGCCAGGGCGCTCGTTCACCACGCCTTCAATGATGGAGCTGGAGCGGGAGACGATCGACCTTGTGCGTGCTGGCCAAGGCCAACATGCCGAGCTGGTGAGCAACAGCACGCGCGAGACGGTCGCGCGGGAGTACCACCACCTGAACGACAGCCAGCGCGCAGCCGTTCAAGAGATTCTCGCGAACCGCGATCAAGTCATGGCGCTGGAGGGCGCCGCCGGCACAGGCAAGACGACGGCGCTTAGCGTCGTTCGCGATGCGGCCGAACGTGATGGTTACCGGGTCGAAGGGTTCGCGCCGACGTCACGCGCGGCCCACAAGCTGGCCGAGGCCGGAATCGAGACGAGCACGATCCAACATCATCTTGCGCGCGGCGACGACCACGCGTCAGCGGCCGACGAGAAACGCCTCTACGTCCTCGACGAATCAAGCCTGGCAAGCACGAAGCAGATGCACACGTTCTTAGAGCGCCTCGGGCCGGACGATCGCGTACTGCTGGTCGGCGACGTCCGCCAGCATGAAGCAGTTGACGCCGGTCGGCCCTATCACCAGCTCCAGGAAGCGGGAATCCACACAGCGCATCTCGACGAGATCGTGCGACAGCGCGATCCGGAGTTGAAGGCCGTCGTTGAACAGCTCTCGCGGGGAGACGTACAGGGCGCCGTCGAACGCCTTGATCATCAGGGGCGCGTGCATGAAGTCGGCCCACGCGAAGAACGCCTGGCCGCGATCGCGAACGAGTACGTCAAAGACCCGGAGGCGACGCTCGTCGTCTCGCCGGACAACCAGTCTCGACAAGATCTCAACGACGTGATCCACCGAGCGATGCAGCGCGAGGGTCACGTCGATCGCGACGAGCATCGGACGTCTGTGCTGGCGCCGCGCCAGGAAATCACGGGCGCCGATCGGCAATGGGCGGAACGGTACGAGCAAGGCGACGTTATTCGCTACAGCCGCGGCAGCAAGACCCTGGGGATCGAAGCTGGAGATTACGCGCGCGTCGAGGGCGTCGACACGAAGAATAACCAGGTGACCGTCAGAACAGACGAGGAGCGAGCGGTGAGCTACGACCCACGACGCTTGCAAGGCGTGACGCTGTATCGCGAAGCCGAACGTGCCTTTGCCGAAGGGGATCGCGTGCAAATGACCGCACCGGATCGAGAGCGTGGCGTCGCCAATCGGGAGCTCGGCACGATCGAGCGCATCGACGCGAATGGTCGGATGGAAGTCCGATGGGATTGTGGTCGAACGTCCTCATTTGAGGCGAGCGAGCGTCGCCATCTTGACTACGGCTACGCCGTCACGAGCCACAGTAGCCAGGGACAGACCGCGGGTCGCGTCTTGGTCCATGTCGAGACGGACCGTGCCAGTGAGAAGCTCGTGAACCAGCGATTAGCGTACGGGGCGGTGTCGCGCGGACAGTACGACGCGCGCATCTACACCGACGACAAGGTGAAACTCGCGCGCGCGTTGGATCGCGACGTGTCGCATCGATCGGCGCTGGAGAGAACGCCGGCGCAGGCATCGCGACAAGGCGAGAGTCGGGAGAGTTCCAGGAGTGAATCGAGCGGTCACTCGATGGCCGTCGGTGCGACATGAGACCACGGTGCTCGGCGGCGTCAAGGGTGCCCTTCGGCGGCTTCGCCGCCCTTGACACCGCCTCCGCGCCGCGGCCGGATCAGCTCTTGTCGACGGCCTCAAAAGGCGCCGGATCGTACTTCTATTTGATTGGCTAGGTGTTGCTCGAAGACCGAGCGGCACAATCACAGAACCCCTAGGGCATGTGGTACCGCAATCGCGGATCAAAGCTCAGCACGATCGTCAGACAATCCTGCATTTCGGCGAGCAGTCCCAAAATCTCAGCATCGTTGGTGGGGTACGCTCCTGCTTCATGCATGAGACGGTTGCGTGGCCTGGCCGAACGCTCCAACTGTGTCGCTTCGGCCAACGGCCGCTCCGCCTCCCGACATCGAAGCGCCGATCCCAACTCCGAACACGAATTCTTGCGGAAAACCGCCTGATACCTAAGAATGATGGCGCCGACCGGCGGCCTGACTGATACTTGCGCCGCTGCTCGGGTGACCCGCAGCGCCTGACGTCCGGGGCGCCCGTTCTGCGCCGGCAGGAACGTCGAGACGGAGCCTCGGAAACCGAGGAGGACCGAGGAATATGGACCGAGGAAGGCCCAGACGATGCCCGGAATTCTTCTCCAGCGTCCACGGCACTTGGTCATCAGCTTCTTGCAACTCGCGGCAAAATGCGCAGCCGCGGTGATCGTGACGCTGGTCGTTTGTTTCGACGCTTCAGCGCAAACCACGGGCAGCGTTGTCGGGAAAGTGACAGATCCCAGTGGCGCGGTCGTACTTGGGGTCGCCATCAGGACCACGAATCAGTCAACCAGTTTCTCGCGCGAGGCCACGAGCGACACCTCCGGCGAATATTTGATTTCCTTGCTGCCGGTGGGCCGTTACACCATCACTGCGCAGAAACAAGGATTCGAGCCATTCACCCTCTCGGATGTCGTCGTCAACGTAGACGAAAACCTTCGCGTCGACGTGCCCCTCGGTTTGGGAAGGGTGGCGTCTTCCGTCGATGTCAGTGTGCTAGAAGTTGAGACGCGCAGCGCCACCCTGGGAAAGGTCATCGATACGGCCAAAATTGTGGGCCTGCCGCTAAACGAGCGCAACTTCCTTATCTCGCGGTGCTCCAGCCAGGCGTCGTGCCGGCCATGTCGCTGGGATCGAACAATACACCGGAGTTTCCGGGCGGCGGGAAGGCAAATTTCCAGGTCAACGGATTGCGGCTCCAATCGAATAATTTCCTTCTGGATGGCGCGGACAACAACGAGCCATTCCTGGGGACGGCCATGGCTACTCCTTCGCCGGATGCTCTCGAAGAATTCAAGATTCTGACCAATAACTACGGCGCCGAATTCGGGGGGGGAGGCGGCTCGATCGTCAATATCATCACCAAGGGTGGGACCAACCAGTTCCATGGCAGCGTTTACGAGTTTTTCCGCAATGACGTTCTCGACGCTAAGAACTTTTTCGCCATTAAGAAGGACGAGTTGCGGCGAAACCAGTTTGGGGGCACCTTCGGCGGCCCGATTATCAAGGACAAGACTTTTTTCTTTTTCAACTACGAGGGATTACGGTTGCGTCAGGGGCAGACCCAGATTGCGACTGTGCCTTCGGACGCGCAACGGACCGGTAACTTTGGTGCCCAAGGAACTGTCACCACGATTGACCAGACTGCTATAGCGCTCTTGGCGCTGATTCCGCGTGCGAATGTCAGCACCAACGAGTTCGTTTCTTCTCCGGTGCAATCGCAGGATACCGACCAAGTCACCGCCCGCGGGGACTACACGATTACGGGCAAGAATCACCTGAGCGCTCACTATTTTCTGATCGACGGCGCCAACGGCAGGAACTTCACCAACACTTTCCTTGGCGTTCCCATCAACCTTCCTAATTTCCCGCTGACGGACGACTACCGCATCCAGAATCTGGCGGTAACCGACACTCATTTTTCCACCACTGCCTTTTCCAACGAATTCCTCTTCGGTTTCAATCGCGGTCGCTTCGACAGTGCCATTTCCACCGATGTCCGCGACCCTGCCTCTTTCGGATTCAATCTGCCAAGTACCACGCCGGTGAAAAACATGCCGCTGATCGCACTCGCCGGATACACTGCCTTCGGTACCTTCAACGACTCGCCTTCATATCGTCGCGAGAACACCTTCCAGATTCAGGACAACGTCTTCTGGGTGCGCGGCCGCCACTCATTCAAATTTGGCCTGCAAATCATCACAACCCAGATGAACATCCCCAGCAGCGATTCCGTCGGAGACGGCGCCTTCCTGTTTCTTCCTAAGATCGAAACGGCCACGACCAATTACGTTCCCATCCCCGATGCGTTCGCTAACTTTCTTGAGGGGCAGTTCGACCAGTTTAATCAGACCGGCGGGGTAACGAATCGCGAATGGCGTTTTTCCTCTTACACTTTCCATTTCCAGGACCAAATGCGTCTGACGAAAAACCTGGTCTTGACATTGGGATTGCGTTACGAGTTACCCATACCGCCAACCGACACCCAGAATCGAGTAGTGGCCTACCGGCCAGGAGCGCAATCCACGGTTCATACAAATGCGCCTCCGGGATTGTTGTTTGTGGGTGATACCGGTATCACCCGCTCCACCATCCAGACTGACAAGAACAATTTTGGCCCTCGCATAGGCTTCGCCTGGGACGCCAAGGGCAATGGCAAGATGAGCCTGCGGGGAGGCTACGGTATCTTTTATGATCGTCTGATTGGTTTGCTGCCATTCCAGTTTGGTTTCGATCCTCCGTTCGTCATCAACCCGTCCATTTCCAACTTCGTGAAAAATCACGTCATACCGGGCAGCAGTGTTGCTGATCCCTTTGCTGGCGGCAGCCCCTTCGCGGGTAAGACGGCACAACAGGTAGCGGCGGCAAATCTCTTTCCGTTCTTCTCGTTCGTGGAGGTCATGGACCCGAACATGCGCACGCCCTATGTCCAGCAGTGGAATCTCACCTACCAGATGTAGACCGGCAAGGACGTCGTGCTCGAAGTCGGCTATGTCGGAACGAAAGGCACCGACCTCGTACAGCCGGTGGACCTGAACACTCAAGTTGGGATCGGCAGGCCACTTGAGCCAGACTTCTCCCAACTATCCAATTACCAGACCACCGGCAGTTCCAGCTATCAAGCACTTCAAGTCAGCGCCAATAAGCGCAGTGGAAATGGTCTGACCTTCCTGGGATCGTACACTTGGTCCCACTCCATCGATGGCGGATCGATTCCCGTGAACTTCCTGTATCCGAGCAGTGAAGCGGTCTTTCCCCAAAACAAGAACAACTTGCGTCTCGACCGCGGCAACTCCGCTTTTGACGCCCGCCATCGGTTTGTGCTCAGCGCGCTCTATGATCTGCCGTTCTACAAATCAGGCTCCGGACTCGCTCCCAAGGTCCTGGGGAACTGGGAAGTCAATGGCATCTTGACCTGGCAGTCAGGTTTCCCGTTCACTCTGCTGGATACTTCGGATCCGAACGGGGATGGCCAGCCGACCGATCGTCCTAACCAAATCGGCAATCCTTTCGGCGCCGGTACACGAACGCCGCAGAAATGGTTCGACGCTGCCGCATTCGTCCATCCTCCGGCGGGCACCGACGGCCTGGTGTCGCGCAACAGCCTAGTGGGCCCTCGCATCAGCACCTTGGATGTTTCCTTTGTTAAGAACATTCCCGTGACCGGGCGGCAAAGAGTTCAATTCCGGGCGGAGTTCTTCAACCTATTCAACCACCCGAACTTCGACATACCGGTAAATGATTTCAATTCGCCGGCCGTGGGACAGATACACAACACGCGCCTGCCGAATCGCCAGATTCAGTTAGCCCTGAAGTACTCGTTCTGAGAATGGCAGCGAAGACAACCATCGTGGAACTCTCACAGTATGTCCTCGAAGTTCTCCGCAGGGATGAGGAGTTCGTCCTGTACAGGGGCGAGCACTCGAGCCAGTCCTGTTCAACATCAGTGTTCCTGCTAGTTCCTGCTTCGATGCAGCCAGCGCTGGCAACGCTAAAAAAGATAGAACACGAATACTCGTTGAGGGATGAACTGGACTCGGCCTGGGCGGTTCGGTCCGTGGCCCTTTCCGAGCAACGCGGGCAGACGACGCTCGTGCTCGAAGACCCTGGCGGCGAAACTCTCGATCAGCTCCTTCCGGGACCCATTGAAATCACGCGGTTTCTGCGGTTGGCCGTCAGTCTGACAACCTCGCTCAACGAGGTACACAAAAGGGAGCTGATTCA
>Ga0075423_10006198_pt1 | contig 11222 bp, 6 predicted proteins | sample SoiMethybrSBSTD2_FD_80114 | JGI IMG/M metagenome (GOLD analysis project Ga0075423, IMG submission 80114) | Bulk soil microbial communities from a Populus tree surrounding site in Tennessee, USA - Soil MetaG P. TD hybrid SBSTD2 | ecosystem: Environmental > Terrestrial > Soil > Tree plantation...
AACTATCAGCAGCTGGTGCGAGTGGCGGGCTACTTCGCCCAGGCGGGGATCGATCTCTGGGATCAGCTCTACCTCACGGCCGCAGTTCGTGCAGACCAGTCTTCGACGTTCCCGAAAGAGGACCGGACGAACTATTACCCGAAGGCGAGCCTGGCGTGGAACGTGATTGGATCGAACGCGCGTCCCTCCATGGGCCCGTTGAGCTACCTCAAGCTGCGCGGCGCGTACGGCGCCGTGGGCCGTGAGCCCGCGCCCTATCAGATCTACGACGCGTTCAGCTACGCGGCGGTGGGCCTCGATTACGGCGGCGGGTCCACGAGTCCTACGCAGAACGGCAGCGGCGGCGTCGTGAGCAACCTCGTGAAGGGAACGCCTACGCTGAAGCCGGAGCGCACCGGCGAGGCAGAGCTGGGCTTCGACTTCGGGCTCTTCAAGCAGCGTATCGACGGCACGTTTACGTACTACGACGCGAAGACCACGGACGTGATCTTCTCGCTGCCGATCCCGGTATCGACAGGTTACCAGAACGTGGTGAGCAACGGTGGCGAGATCACGAACAAGGGTCTGGAAGTCTCGCTCAATGCCCGCGCGATCGAAAGCCAGGATATTCGCTGGGAGATCGGCGTGACCTGGGCCAGGAACAAGAACAAGCTCGTCGAGCTCCAGGGCGCCGACTACGTCGGGCTGACTGGCGGCTTCGGGAACAGCGTGGCGGTGAAGGGGCAGCCGTTAGGCTCGTTCTACGGAACGGACTGGGTGCGCTGCCGGTACGAGATCGCGGACGCGGACAACGTGCAGGAGACGACGCTCGGCTCGAGCACCGACGTCAACGCGCTGTGCCGCTCGGCCAACGCGCCGAACCATGCGTTGTTTGTAGACGCAAATGGGTTCCCGATCACGGATCCGGCCAATCGGGTGTTGGGCGATCCGAACCCCGACTGGATGTCTGGAATCCGCAACAACTTCACGTTCTTCCGCAAGTTCCAGGTGTCGAGCCTCGTGGACGTCAAGCAGGGCGGCGTGAACTGGAACGGAACGCGGCTCGCGCTGCAGCGGTTCGGCACGTCCAACTATACCGCTGGTCGCGCCGACTGCAGCGCTGGTCTCTCGAAGTGCGTTGGAAACGAACAGGAGTTCGGCGTCACGATGGAGAAGAGCCCGGGTGTCGTCGGGCCGGGGAAGGGCAAGAAGGTCGCGGTCGGCGAGAATTGGTGGCGCGCTGGCCTCGGCAACAACTTCAACGGGCCAACAGGGCAAGGCGTCGAGAGCTCGAGCTACGTGAAGCTGCGCGAGATCTCCGTCGCCTACACGTGGGAAAACCGCCGCATCCGGGACATGATCGGGTTCAACTCCGTCGACTTCCGCGTCTCCGGCCGAAATCTCCACACGTGGTCCGACTACACCGGCATCGATCCGGAAACGAACCTCGAAGGCGCCTACGGTATTGGGCGCGGACAGGACTACTTCAACAACCCGCAGACGCGCTCGTTCATCCTCACGATCACGCTCAACCACTAACGGAGAATAGGCCATGCGTATCCGCATTCCTGCCGCGTTCTCCGCGATCGCGGTTGCCAGCATGTTCGCTGCCGGATGCAGCGACAACTACTTCGAGGGGCCACGGCTCAGCTCCAATCCCAATCAGCCGTCGAGCGCCAAGCCCGACAACCAGTTCGTGGGCTTCCAGGCCTTCGCGTTCTACAGCCTAACGGGTGACCTGAATCGCCTCATCAGCCTCTGGATGCAGCAGATGGCTGGGACTGGCCGCCAATGGGCGGGGTACGACCAGTACGTCGTTACGGAGAATGACTTCACGTTCGGCAGCTTCTACACACAGGGCGGCCTCGTGGACATTCGCGGCGTGCAGGACAAGGTGAAGGATGACAAGCTGTACCTCGGCATCGCACAGGCGTGGGAAGCGCTGATCATGGATCTGTGCTCGGACACCTGGGGTGACATCCCGTACACCGAGGCGGTGACGGATAACCGCACGCCGAAGCTCGACAAGCAACTCGCCGTGCATCAGGCACTCATCACCCTGCTCGATCAGGCCATCTCGAACATGAACGCCGGGGGCACCGGCCCGGCCGCTCTGGATCTCGTGTATGGCGGCGACAAGGCGAGCTGGGTCAAGGCGGCGCACTCGCTCAAGGCGCGCATCTACATGCACATGGCGGAGCTCGATGGGAGCAGCTACGCGAAGGCGCTCACCGAGACAAGCTCCGGCATCTCGTCGCCAAGCGGTGATTTCACGACGTATCAGAGCTCGACCACCGGTGAAGCGAATCACTGGTATCAGTTCCGCATTCAGCGCGGCACCGACATCAGCGCCGGTAAGTACCTCGTCGATCTCATGAAGGGAACCACCGACCCGCGACTACCTGACTACTTCAGCCCCGGATCAGGAGCGGGCGGCCAGATAATCGGTGCCTCGCCGGGCCAGGAGTTCGACGGAAAGCAGGCGTGGCTGTCGGCCGTGCGTGGATCTCCTGACTTCCGCCAGCCGGTCCTCACGTTCGCCGAGAACCAGCTCATTCGAGCCGAGGCGCAGTATCGGACGAATGCAGAGGCTTCGGCTTTGGCGACGCTCAACGCGTACCGCACGAGTGTTGGGCTCGCCCCGAAGGCTGGGCTCGCGGGTGCCGCGTTGATTCAGGCGATCATGCAAGACAAGTACGTTGCGCTGTTCCAGAACACCGAGGTCTGGAACGACTACCGCCGCACCTGCTACCCGAACCTCTCGCCGGCCGCCGGAACGTTCATCCCGGCGCGTCTGGTCTACGGAACGGACGAGCGGCGGGCAAACCCCAACATCCCGTCGCCGTCGCAGCAGCCGAAACGCAATCAGCTCGACCCGGCGACTGCGAATGCGCTCGACGGAACGCGCTGCCTGGGCACCGGGAGCTGACCAGGTCCGGCGTCGTTCCAGTTCCACGTTGCCGGTGTACGAATGGGCGGCCCGCGACCAATCGGTCGCGGGCCGTCTTGTTTTCGCGCGTCTCGCCCCTGCCCGGGGCGTACCGCCCAAACCCGCTCCCGGCCCGGTGGTCCGCGAGCCATCTTGCAGCAGGATCATCCCGCCCGGAGGAGTTCGTGAGGTCCCGTTCTATGAGCGCAGTTCGAACCTGTACCGCCGCCCTGATGGCCGCCAGCGCCGTCACGAGCGGCGCGTGCTACCGCTACACGCCGATCGACTCCCCGTCGCCGGCGTTAGGCAGCGAAGTGCGCCTGCGCCTCACTGACGCCGGTGCCATCACGATGGCGCCACAAGTTGGCAACCGGATCGAGCTCGTCGACGGCACCATCTCGTCGGTCGCCGACACCGCCGTCACCCTCTCGGTGACCGGGACGACCGACCGGCTCGGTTCGGAAGTCACGTGGAAAGGCGAACACGTCGTGTTCCCGCGCTCCACCGTGGCCGGCCTCGAGCGTCGTTCGCTCGACAAAGGGAAGAGCTACCTCGTGGGTGGCATTGCTGCCGGTCTCGTCGCCGCCGTCGGCATCGGGTTCAGCATCAGCGGCAGCGGTAGTGGCGGTCAGAACGGTTCGACCGGAACGCCCAAATAGCAGAGGGGAGATAGCCGCTGGTCACGAGCCACCGCCGCGATCGACAACGGTGCGCTTCAGCTCGCGTCAATCGGGGATGGCATCGGAAAGCACGTACGTCAGCGGATTCACGACCTTGCCGTTGATGTGAATCTCGTAGTGCAGGTGCGGGCCGGTCGCCAGTCCCGTGCTCCCGACCGCCGCGATCCGCTGACCGCGCGTGACGCGCTGCCCGCTCTTCACATCGATGCGTGAGCAGTGCGCATAACGAGTCACGATGCCGTTGCCGTGGTCGATCTCGAGCGTGTTGCCGTACCCGGTTTCGTATCCCACCCGCATCACCACCCCTGACGCCGGCGCGATGATCGGTGCGCCCATCGGCGCCGCGACGTCGATGCCCTCGTGCGGCCGCGAGATGTGCAGCAGCGGATGGTTGCGGCTTCGCGAGAACTGGCTCGTGAGCCAGCCGGGCGTCGGCATGATCGACGGGACACTGGCGAAGCGCTGCGCGTTGCGCTCGAGCGAATCCGTCACCGCGGCGAAGCGCGCCGATAACAGGTCGGCGCGCTGGATGAGCGTTTCCACGTCCTGTCGCGGGGCACCGCGCGACAGGCTGTCGCCTGACGAGTCGCCGGGCACCACCAGCGGCTGCGCGGCCGAGTCGGCGGCGGGCAGCCCGGCCAGCAGTCGGATCTGCGCTTCGCGCTTCCGAATGACTTCGAGGGTGTCACGAAGCGACGCGACGCGTTTCGCCACCTCCGACAGGTCGCGCGGGTGCGAGCTCATCGCGTTCGCTTCGGTCGGACGGACGGCGCCGGAGATGTACCGGCTGGTTGTCGCGATGGACGTGCCGAGACCGATCGCCGCCATGAGACCGAGCATCGCGCCGAGGTACAGCGCGGCACGCACCGCGCGCTCGCTGATCGAGAAGCTCCGCGGCGAATCACTCCCGTGGGGTACGACCATCACGGTCCAGCGGCGATCCGCCATGTCGTCTCGACTCCTTGAGGCTCAACGCGATGTTCAGTGTGCTTAGACGGCTCGTAGGGATCGTCGTAACGATACGTGTCGACCCCGTGATGTGCGGGTGACGCACGCCACGCAAAACACGGTCAGAGAAATCAAAGGGGTCAGAGTTCGTTTGAAAACCAAACGATTCTGACCCCTTTGATTTCTCCGACCGCGTTCTGCTACGTGCTCGCGCTCACAATCTCCTTGGGGAATAGACCATCACCCTTGGTGACGCGCCACCCACTCACATCGAGCGTCGCAACATTGCCGAAACGCTGATGGGCGATGATGTCCGGGCCACCGAGTTGGCGCCACAGTTCCGCGGTCTTCGCGGGCAGGAACGGATGCAGATGGATGGCGTGGCGCGCGAGCTGACGAATGAGCGCTGCCAGCGTCCGCTCGAGCTCCGGACGCAGTGCAGGGTCTTTCGCCAGTTTCCACGGCGCCTGCCGGTCGACGTACTCGTTGCCGCGGCTCACCGTGCTCCACACGTGGCGCAGTGCCTCGTGGAGCAGGTAGCCACGGGATCCATCCAGCGCCGCGTGGTACTGCGCCAGGTCCTGCGCGTCGGCCGCGTCGAGCTCCGTCGGTTCGGCCGCCGCGCCGCCCGGCACCACACCGCCACAGTATCGCTCGACCATCGAGATCGTACGGCTCGCCAGGTTGCCTAACGCGTTCGCCAGGTCCGCGTTGTACCGCTCCTCGAACCGCTCCCATGAGAAGCTGCCATCGGCATCGAAGGGCACCTCGCGGAGGAGAAAATACCGGAAGGCATCCGCACCAAAGCGGCCGATCGCCTCGTCGAGGTCGAGCCGCACACCGGCGGATTTGCTGAATCGCTCGCCGCCCAGGAGCACGAAGCCGTGCGCCCACACGCGCTCCGGCAGCGGCAGCTCGGCCGCCTGGAGCATCGCCGGCCAGATGATGCTGTGAAAGCGCGTGATGTCCTTGCCGATGATGTGCAGCTGCGCCGGCCAGCGCTCGCGCCACCCCGCACTCGGGAATCCGGTCGCCGTCAGATAGTTCGGCAGCGCGTCGAACCAGACGTACGTCGTCTGCGGCTCGCCGGTCGAAAGCGGTGCGGGGAAGGGAACGCCCCAGGTGAATCGCGACCGGCTGGCGGAAACGTCCTCGAGTCCCTGCTTGAGCAGCGCGAGCATCTCGTTGCGACGGCTCTCGGGCTGGAGGAATTGTGGTCGTTCCGTGAGCAGCCGCGTGAGGAATCCCTGGTACTTGCTGAGGCGGAAGAACCAGTTGCGCTCCTCGACCCACTCGAGTGTTCGCGTGGGATGCAGGACACAGTGTCCGTCCACGATCTCGGTGTCCTGCTTGAACGCCTCGCAGCCGACGCAGTAGCGGCCCGTGTACGACTTCTCGTAGAAGTCGTCGGGGTTGTTGTCGAAGATGCGCTTGATCAGCGCGCGCACGCCGGTCTTGTGGCTGTCCGTAGTCGTGCGAATGAACTGATCGTGGGAGATCGCGAGCTTCGACCACGTCGCCTGGAAGCGCGGCGCAATCTCGTCGACCTGCTGCTGCGGCGTTACGCCGCGCTCGGCCGCCTTCTGCGCGACGGTCTGGCCGTGCTCGTCCATTCCCATGAGGAAATGGACGTCGTCGCCGCGGAGCCGATGATACCGCGCGATCGCATCTGCCCCGATCTTCTCGTACGCGTGCCCGATGTGCGGATCGCCGTTCGAGTAGTCGATTGCCGTCGTCAAGTAGAATCGGCTCACTCCTCGTCGCCCTCCTCGTCGCCTCCGTTGTCTCCGCCATTCTCGCCCGCGTCCGCCGACGTGGTGTCCGTCGCTCCGCCGTTAGGCGCCGCGGTGCTCTCGCCGCGGCCACGTCCCCGCCGCCCGCCGCGCCGGCCGCGGCGACGCCGCGGCCGCGCTCCTTCGGCGGAACCGCCATTCGCGGCGGGAGGCGCCCCCGACTCTTCACCGGCCGAACGAGCCGCCGGTTGCGGAGTCGGCGTGGTCGAGGCAGATGGCGGTTGCCTAACGTCCGCCCGTTCCGATCCGTTCTCGGCCTCTCCCGAGCGGAGCGAGGGATCGGTTCCCCGTTCCCGGTTCCCCGTTCCCGGCCGTTCCGATTCCCGATTCCCGATTCCCGATTCCCGACGCTGCAGGGTCACCGGCCGATCCTGCGGCTTCGGAAAACCAGGCATTCCCGGACGCATCCCGGGTCGATACGCCGGACGCTCGGCCGTGTCGGTCATCCGGATGACCTCCTCGTCGAGCTCCATCATCATGTCCGGCTCCTCCTCGACGACGGGCTCCTCCACTGTCATCGGGCCGCCGGCCATCTCGCGCTTGAGATCTGCGAGCGAGACGACGCGCGTTTCACCTTCGACGTTCCGCAGCGTCACCCGCTCGTTGAAGATGTCATTCGCCACGACCTTCTCTTCGCCACGCGCGGTGACGAGCACCTTCGCTTCCTTCGGGAACCGCTTGCGACTCTGCACGTAGAACTCGTGCTCGTAGCGCAGGCAGCACATCAGCCTCCCGCATGCGCCGGAGATCTGCGCGGGGTTCAGCGAAAGTCGTTGGTCCTTGGCGACGCCCAGGTTCACCGGGCGGAGCTCCGGAAGCCACGAGGCGGAGCAGTACTCGCGCCCGCATCGACCGATGCCACCCAGTCGCTTCGCTTCGTCGCGGACACCGATCTGCTTCAGCTCGATGCGCGTGCGGAAGAGCGCCGCCAGGTCACGAACGAGATTGCGGAAGTCGACGCGCTTTTCCGCGGTGAAGTAGATCGTGAGCTTCCGCCGGTCCCACTGCCACTCGGCGTCCGAAAGCTTCATCAGCAGGTTGTTCGCCTTCACGCGCTCCATCGCGCGCCGTCGCGCGGACTCATCTTGCGAGCGGAGCTCGTCGTGCCGCTGCACATCGTCCGCCGTCGCCAGGCGTCGAGCGCGCTTCTGCACGCCGTCGGGGCCGGGCGCGTGCGGTACGCCTGCCACGCGCTTCTGCGCGAGCTCGCCGGTCGAGTACACGCGCCCGAGGTCTTCGCCCCGATCGGCATCGACGATGACCGCCGCGCGCAGCGGCGGCGGCGATTCACCCTCCCAGAGAAAGAACTCTTTGCGATTGCCCTTGAAGGCAATCTCAATCAGATGATCCACGGCTCTAAACCCCGATGGGGACTGGGGACTTGGGGACTGGGCACTCGGTAGGGAGCCTTCTATCGGCCAGGAGGTCTCCTCGGCGCTAATGGCATCCCGGCCGAGTCCCCAGTCCCTAGTCCCCTAGTCCCCGTTGTTCAGTCCCTACTCCTGGAATTGTCCCATTCGTAGGAACTTCTCTCGTCGCCGGCGGACGAGCTTGTCCGGCTTGAGACGGCGCAGCTCCTCGAGGTGCTTGTTCAGTGCTTCCTGCACCGCGGTCGCCGTCTGCTCGTGATTCGCGTGCGCGCCCCCGAGAGGTTCCGGGATGATCTCGTCGATCACCCGCAGCTCGAAGAGATCCGGCGCGGTAATCTTGAGCGCACCGGCGGCACGCTCGCGCATCTCCGGGCTCTTCCCGTCCTTCCACAGGATCGCCGCGCACCCCTCGATCGTGATCACGGAGTAGACCGAGTTCTCGAGCATCAGCACGCGGTCCGCGACGCCTAACGCGAGGGCGCCGCCCGATCCCCCCTCGCCGATCACGGTCGCTATGATCGGCACCTCCAGCTGGCTCATCTCGAAGAGGTTGTGGGCGATCGCCTCGCTCTGTCCGCGCTCCTCGGCGCCCAGTCCCGCCCACGCCCCCGGCGTATCGATGAACGTGATCACGGGCACGTGGAACTTCTCGGCGAGCTTCATGAGCCGGAGCGCCTTGCGATAGCCTTCCGGATGCGGCATCCCGAAGTTGCGCTTCAGATTCTCCTTCGTGTCGCGCCCGCGCTGCTGGCCCACGACCATGACCGTTTCCCCGTCCAGACGCGCCCAGCCGCCAACGATGGCCGGATCCTCGCGGAAGAGTCGGTCGCCGTGCAACTCCACGAAATCCGTGAAGCACATCCTGATGTAATCGAGCGTGAACGGGCGCTTGGGATTCCGCGCGACCTGAACCCGCTGCAGCGGTGAAAGATTCTTGTAGACCTCGGCCCGCAGGTCGTTGAGCTTTCGTTCGAGCGGTGCGATCTCAGCATCCACGCTGAGTTGCTGGTCACCGGCCAGCTTCTTCAACTCATCGATCTGCTTTTCGAGGTCGAAGATGGGTCGCTCGAACTCCATAGCTGGCGTCGAAGCCAAGTTAGCTCCCGCGTACGAGACGGACGCGCCCTTGCCCGAGCAGCGCCCGTAGCTCGGTCAGCGCGGCATTTGTTGCCGACAGCTTGATCGAGCGCGATCGCAATCGTGCCTGCGTCCCGTTTCCGTCGTTCCATCGGATTTCGAGCGGCGCCGCGCCGGGATGCGCCTCGGCAACCGCTCGGACGTCCTGCATCACTTCAGGCAGCAGCGGAATCTCTGTTCCCATCTGCCCGCCTTCGGCGGGCTCCCGCCCGCTCCCGGCCTGTCCCGAGCGGAACGAGGGATCGCCCCGCCGATTCTCGATTCCCGACAGGTCGATGGCAATAGTGACCTGGCCAGCAATCCGCAGCTCCTCGAACCGCTGTACCGACTCGATGATGAACGTGGGATTATCCGCCCCCTGGTCACGTCGCGAATACCCGCCCCGCACCAGCAGCGGGACGTCGGTCCGGATCCGGTCCGACAGCACAGACCAGTTCTCCGGAAAAACGAGAACCTCGGAAGATCCCGAAAAATCCTCCACTGTCAACCGCGCAAACTCAGCGCCCGACCGCTTGCTCACCTGGCGCTTCACTGCCGTGACGACTACCCCGATCGACATGACCCCCTCGACCCATTGGCCGAGCTGCGACACGGTGTGCGTGGCGAAGAGCTCGCACTCCGTGCGGTAGGGCTCCAGAGGGTGGCCCGAAATGTAGAACCCGAGGATCTCCTTCTCCTTCGTGAGCCGCTCCGCCTCGCTCATGGGCGCGATGTTGGGCAGGGTTACGTGCCCGCGAGGGGCGGAACCGTTCGCGGTGCCGAGCCCCGAGTCCCCAGTCCCCAGTCCCCCGAACAGCGACCCTTGGCCACTCTCGATCTCCTGTTGCTTGAGCGACGCTTCCTGGATCGCCGAATCGAGCACGGCGATGTACTGCGACCGGTGCCCACCCAGGTTGTCGACCGCACCCGAGTAGATGAGCGCCTCGAACACGCGCTTGTTGCACAGGCGCAGGTCGACTCGCTCGCACAGGTCGAATAGGGACTCGAACGGCTTTTCGGTGCGCGCCGCGAGCATCGAGTCGATCGCAGCCTTGCCCACGTTGCGGATCGCTCCCAGGCCGAAGCGGATCCGCCTTTCATCGAGGACGGTGAATTTGTAGCCCGACTCGTTCACGTCCGGCGCGAGCACTTCGATCCCGAGCTCGCGTGCCTCGTTGATGAACTTCACGACACTATCGGTATCGCCGATCGACGATGACAGAAGCGCCGCCATGAACTCGGCGGGATAGTGCGCCTTGAGCCACGCCGTGTGATACGAGAGGACCGAGTAGGCGACGGAGTGCGACTTGTTGAAGCCGTACCGACCGAACGTCTCGATCTGCCCGGCGAGGTCGTCGATGATCTTCTTGTTGTAGCCGCGCCCGACGGCCTTCCCGATGAACTTGCCGAGCTCCTTCTTGATGAGCTCCGCGTCCTTCTTGCCCACCGCTTTGCGAAGCACGTCGGCTTCGGCGAGCGAGATGCCGGCGAGCACCTGGGCGATACGCATCACCTGCTCCTGGTAGGTGATGACGCCGTAGGTGGGCTCGAGAATGGGTTCCAGCTCGGGGAGCGCGTACACCACCGGCTCCTCGCCGCGCTTCCGCTTCTGGTACACGCGGTGCATGCCCGCGTCGAGCGGGCCGGGGCGCATCAGCGCGTTGGACGCGACGAGGTCGTCGAACCGGTCGCAGCGCATGGCGCGAAGCATGTCGGTGGCGAGCGGCGACTCGAACTGGAACACGCCCGTCGTGCGGCCGGCCCGCAGCATCCGATACACTTCAGGGTCGTCGTCGCCTAACGCGTCGAGATCGGGCCGCTGCGCCGTCCGCATCTCGATCGCGTCGAGCGCGTCCTTGATGACGGTCAGCGTCGTTAGGCCGAGGAAGTCCATCTTCAACATGCCTGCCTTCTCGAGGCAGTTCATGTCGTACTGGGTGACGATGACCCGCTCGTCCCCCGCGGAATCTCTGTTCCCCGTTCCCGGTTCCCTGTTCCCGCTCCCTTTTGTTTCCTGAGTGCAAACCGGCACGTACTCGTCCAACGGTCCGGGCGCGATCACCACGCCTGCCGCGTGCACGCCTGTGTGCCGTGACAGCCCTTCGAGCGCGATCGCATAATCGAGAAGCTGGCGGTATCGCTCATCGGTGCGATACAGCTTCTTCACCTCGGGAATCTCGTCCACCGCTTCCTTCACGGTGAGCGAGAAGTTCGGCTGGTTCGGGATGAGCTTCGCGAGCGCATCCGTCTCCGCCGGCAGGAAGCCTAACGTGCGCCCGACGTCCTTGATCGCGGCGCGCGACTTCATGGTCCCGAACGTGACGATCTGGCCGACCGCATCCTTGCCGTACTTCTTGCGGACGTACTCGATGACCTCGCCGCGCCGCTCGTAGCAGAAGTCGACGTC
>Ga0075423_10006199_pt1 | contig 11222 bp, 6 predicted proteins | sample SoiMethybrSBSTD2_FD_80114 | JGI IMG/M metagenome (GOLD analysis project Ga0075423, IMG submission 80114) | Bulk soil microbial communities from a Populus tree surrounding site in Tennessee, USA - Soil MetaG P. TD hybrid SBSTD2 | ecosystem: Environmental > Terrestrial > Soil > Tree plantation...
AAAAGGTCCGAACAACCCCAAACCTTCTCATGGCGATTTCTGTACTCCCTGTTGCGCCCGCTCGAGCTTCTTGCGGTTCAGTTCCTGAAAAATCTTCTGCTCCGCACTCTCCTCCTCGGACCGGCCTTGTTTCCGGAAAGCATCAGCCAGCAAGACGTGGATCGTATCGTCATCGGGCTCAGCCTCAGCCACCTTCTTGAAGTGGTCAATCGCTTTGTCATACTGTTCCAACTGGAGGTAGGCTTTGCCAAGATCACGGTGAATTTCCATGAACTGTGGTTGGGCGAAGAGCGCCTGCTCCAGATGGGGGATCGCTTCAGCCGAGTTATGGCGGTAAACAAGGATGTTCCCGAGCTGATAGTTAGCCATGGCATGATGAGGGTTCGTTTTCAATTCGTCTTCAAGCCAGCGCTTTGCTTCGTCAAATTGGCGAGTCTTCCAGTAAACACCTCCTATTGCGAATCGCAGACCAGGTAGCTCAGGCTTGGCATCAAAAGCAGATTTGTAGGCCTCCAAAGCTTTAGGGTATTGCTCCTGCTTCTCGAATTGCTCGCCTTCAATCTGACGAATGCGATAGGAATTTGGGTCCAGTTTCTTCATCCTCTCAAGAACCTGTCCAGTCAGACCAGTCTGAACATTCGCCTGGTCCTGATAGGCTCGGGCTGGATCCGAGTCCCCACCCCAACCTTGTTTGAAGAGTTCGGTGGAATATTGTGAATGAGCCTGCAGCAAGTGATAGAGGACTTCGATATCGTTTGGGGAACGGTCCAGTCGCTTCTGCAAATCGTCAATGGCTTCCGGAAACTGTCGCAGCGCCAAATGGGTGACGCCCAGCCAGAATCTAGCTTCTGTCTCCGCGTCCTTGGGATTTGAGCGCAAGGCCCTTTCGAGGGCAGGCAGGGCCTTTGCAAACTGGTTAGTCTTATAGTAGTCAATCCCCAGGAACAGGCTGGATCCCCACAGACTGGGTTGTAGAGTCAGGGCTCTCTCAAAAACCGGGATGGCTTCCTGAAATCTGTTCTGGAGATGATAGACGAGTCCAAGATTCTGGCAAATCTCCGCTGATTGCGGCCTTAAGCTCAGGAGCTCCTTGTATTCTTCGGCCGCCCTCGCATAATCCCTGACCTGTTCAGCCTGTTTGGCAGCCTCCAGATGGCGTTGCAGAGTGGCTCTTAAGGCGGAAGAGGAGACCGGCTCCTCAGCCACGAGTTTACACGGCACGGCCAGGAAAAGAAACCCCAAGGCATAGGTCCTCAGCGCCACGGAGGAGCCCAAGATTGTCGAAAGCCTACTGCCATGAACCCTGTTGGTTCGGGGTATTAGAGTGTCAAACATTCCGCGGGCATCCAAGGGAGCCGTGTGGTAGTTTTGCGGTTGCCAATTTCAGGAGGGCTGTGATCAACCAGAGCGGGTATGGCTCTAATAGCTATTCCCAGGCGCCTTTGGCCATCAAGCCGCCGTCCACACACACATATTCACCGGTCAAGAACGATGCCTTCTCGCTTGCCAGGAACAGAACAACGTTGGCAACGTCCTCCGGCGTCCCGATTCGGCCAAGCGGATGTCTGCGGCCCCACTCCTGCACGGCGCTTTCCGGGTCGTTGGGAGCAAAGAAAGCCGCAGAATCCCGAAGCATGGGTGTGTCAATAGAACCAGGACAGACGGCTAGGACTCGGATATGGTGCTCAGCGTAGTCCAGCGCCAGATTTCGTGTCAGCGAAATGACACCGCCTTTGCTGGCAGCATAGGCGGGCACTTGCTTCTGGGACTGCAGTCCCTGAACACTGGCGTTGTTGATAATCACACCGCCTCCGCGGCGCTTCATTTCGGGAATGCAATATTTAGCCATCAGAAAATAGCTCTTCAGATTGACAGCCAGGATGCGGTCCCAATCTTCTTCCGGCAAGGCCTCGGCATCAAGGTAACTGCTGTTGGGTTGAATGCCCACGTTGTTGAACAAGATGTCGACACCGCCGAATACCTTGACAGTCTCCTGTACCACCCTCCGTGCACCTTCTGCTCTGGAGACATCTGTGATCACGGCATGGACTTTCTCACCCGTCGCGCGGATTTCTTCAAGTAAGTCAGCAGCTGCCTCGCCGTTAATGTCGGCCGCGACCACTTTCGCCTGCTGCTTGGCAAAAGCGAGACAGGCTCCGCGGCCCATTCCCAAGGCGCCACCGGTTACAATCACTACCTTATCTGCGAAATCCGCCACGATTCTCCTCAAACTGCGGGCTGTTCCCAATCAGTCAGAATTATATCCTCTAAAAATAAAACAGCCACGAGGAATAGCGAAGTCTGGTTCCTCGTGGCTTATGTCTTCATGGGAAGCTAGGAAACCACTCTTTCGCCCCCCCGATGGTGTCCGACTTCAGAAGATGTACTTCAAGCCAAATTGGATCTGCCGTTGTTCGGTGGCCGTGCTACTGATTTGGCCAAAACCGGAATTCCCTAAGGTGGCGCTCGGGTTGGAGTAGTTTACGTTGTTAAAGGCATTAAACAGCTCGGCGCGGAATTGAAACCTGGTTTTTTCTGTTACCCTGATGTTTTTGAACAGTCCGAAGTCCCAAGTCTGCAATGACGGACCGATAAGCGTATTTTTCCCCAGGTTTCCGTAAGTATAGGGGGCGGAAACTGCAAACGCCGAAGTATCGAACCACTGCGCGGGAGTCTGGTTTAATCCCGAGGGCTGAGGGTCTCGAATCACGTCTGGACGCTGGTTAAATGACCTCTGTCCGTCATTCTGATTGTCAAAGTTCAGTTGGACGCTGAACGGCCTTCCAGTCCTGTAGGTCGTGATCCCGTCAAATTGCCAGCCACCCAAAATGGCCGCTGCCACGCCTTTCATGTTTCCTCCAAAGCGTTGCCCTGGGCCGAAGGGAAGGTTGGTAATGTAGCCGAACGTGAAAATGTGCTTATTTTGGAGGTCGGACAGCCCATAGTCCTGTCTAATGTTGTACGAATTTTGGGGCGAAGGGCAGCCAAAATTCGAACAGAGGTCAATAAACCTCGAGAAGGCGTAATTGGCCAGAAAGTTCACGTTGTTCGAAAGCCTCTTTTCCAGCTTCACCGTCATGCCGTTGTAGCTGGAGTTGGCAATGGATTTATCTTCAGAGAAACCACCCACATTTTGGAAAGGGCGGCGGGGCTTAACGTCCCCAGGTCCGGGAGTTGCCACATTCGCGTTGAAGAACGAGGAAAGCTTCGTTCCTTTGCTTCCCACATAGCCAACTTCCAAAAGGAGGCCGTTGGCGAGTTCGTGCTGGACGTTCAGGTTCCATTGTTGCATATAGCCTACCCGCTGGTGGCGACTCATGCTGTGCTGGACATCCGGCGGGACCGTGGCCAAGTCAAGTGTATCTGGGAACACATTCTCGATAGGGGTATCCGCGACGTCCCGGTTCATTCCTTCCTTAGACTGCGAAACTGAATAGGGCCAGTTTCCTCGAGATGAACTAGTTTCCCAGGTGAAGTTAGCATTATAAAAGATGCCGTATCCCCCGCGAACCGTGGTCTTGGAGTGGAGCAGGTAGGCGAAGCCGAAGCGGGGGGCGAAGTTGTTGCGGTCCGGGTCCACCAGGGTTCGCGGAGCATTCGCCGGTTGATTCGTGATGGGATTGGTGCTGGCCCACATGTAGGTACCAGTCTCAGTATCGTAGCCTGACAACCGCCCCTGGTTATGATGGAACCAGTTGGAAAGCTCATAGCGCAGTCCCAGATTCAGAGTCAACTTGTTCGTCAGCTTAATGTCATCCTGGACATAGAAGTGAGTGAGCCACCGGCTGGCGTCCAACGACGGATCTCCTAGAATTCGAGAGGCCGTCGAGGGAAGGCCCAATAAGATGCTGGCGAGACCCTGCCCCGTGCTCGCCACGTTCTGCGGGTCTGCTGTTGGCACATTGGTGAAGGCCCAGTTGGAAAATACGCCATCGTGAAAGATCTGCTCGTGCTTAATGTCGGCACCCACTGCAATGGAATGCTTGCCGCGGATTAACAACAAATTGGGTAGAACCTGGTTATTCGAGTCAGGTCCATTCTGAAAGGCAAAATTGCCGACAGTAGTGAATCCGCTCGTATCCAGGTTGATCGGGTAGTCGAAGCCGCGGAACGAGTCGGGAATGCCCGTGAGTCCCGCTTCTTTCATTGCTGGTGTTACCAATATATCAGGGTCTCCGAAAGCAACGTTGTAGCGGTTCCATCCATACCTTAAGTCAAAGATGGTAGTTGGGCTGAAAAGGTGAGTGAAAGTGACCCCGATGTTGTGAAACGTATTGTAATGCTGGCGAATATTGGTTGCCAAGGACTGCGGTTCTACCGCCGTGAGCTTATCGTACGAGAACCGCCCATAAATGCTGGTGTTGGAGTTAAACTTGTGGTCCACGCGGGCTGTGAACTGATTGGTGTTCAGCTGGCTCCCCAGCGTGTTGATGTAATTGAATGCTCCCGAACGGTTAGGCTGCAACGGGGCATAAAAATAGTCCAGGTACGCCTTGCCTACAGGGTCGATCCGACCGGAGGGAATAATGTTCCCAGGAAACGGATCTCGGACAGTCTGGCCGTTCACCGTCCTGGCCGTGGCAGGATCGTAAATGATGGGAGCAGGCTTTCCTTCTACATCAGTTGAAAGATTTCCCCCCAGCATGGCGGGCGTGGGGATTGTTCCCAGGCTTGTCGACTCCTGGCGTTGGCGTACTCCTTCGTAGTTGAACATCCAAAAAGTCCGATCCTTTCCATCGGTAACATGAGGAATGGTAAGCGGCCCGCCAATAGTTCCCCCAAAATCGTTGTACCGGAACTGGGGGCGGTGGTCGGCGAAGACATTGCGTGAGTCCAGAACATTGTTTCGTAAGAACTCAAAGCCAGTACCATGGATTTCGTTACTGCCGGACTTCGTGGCCAAGTTCACATTGGCACCCGCCGCAGCTCCAAACTGTGCCGAGGTGATATTAGTCTGAATTTTGAACTCATCGATCGCGTCGATGGAAGGTTTGATTGCATGAAACTTGAAGAAGTTCTCATTATTGTCAACGCCATCCAATGTGTAATTGTTGGAGTCGCTCCGGTTCCCCGTCACCGACACATTGTTGCCGCCAATGATGAAGAAACCGCCTCCGTTGTTACCTGGCGTGGCACCGGGAATCAACAGGGTTAACTGGGTGAAGTCCCTGCCATTAAGAGGCAGTTCCACCACTGCCTTGTTCTCAATCACGTGCCCCACCGTGCCGGTGCTGGTATTCAGCAACGGGGCCTCAGCCTGCACCTCGACAGTCTGTGTAACCTCACCAACCTGGAGCTTAATGTCGACGCGAGCGCTCTCATTCACGCGCAGAATCACTCCAGCTTGCTGGTACTTCTTAAAGCCGGCGGCTTCGGCATCCACTCTGTAACTACCGGGCAACAGCGCCGGAATCTGATAAGAACCCTCGCTGTTCGTGATGGCCGAGCGGCCTACGCCGGTCTTCTCATTGGTCGCCGTGACCGTGACTTTGGGAACTACAGCTCCGCTCTCATCGTTCACTACGCCGAGTATGGTGCCGAAAGTGCCGCCGCCGGTCTGGGCCGAAACTCTGCTCGGCGCAAGCATCAAAGACAGTACAATCAAGCCACTGACCAACATCATGGCTGTTCGTGTTTTACGCATTACATTTCTCCTTCGTGGAAGTGGATACGAGGGTTAATGATTTCCGTCATACCAGGTTTTGATGTGTCACAAAAGTGTCATGCACGACTCATTCCAATGCCTTTACATTTCTTGAAACAGGTTCAAGTCATTTCCCTTCAATAAAATAAACCTCAATTCTTACGCTCTACTAGGCCTATTAAGTTCGTTCTCTCCGAAATATTGAATCCGACGATACGCAAATTCGGAGATCCGTCCGGACTCAGCACGCTACCTTCGACCGCTTCGAACCAAGTTTTTCGAAGGTCCACGGAACTGACGGAAAAGGTTTGCGGAGACAAAACCGTGACAAAGTTACTTCTAGCGCAGGAGGGGTTCTGCTGTCAAGGATTTTTTGTGTTTTGTTCGAATTTTTGTCTCAAACAGTGAACAATACTCAATCCTGGTCTCGCCTTTGCTTGACTTAGGGAAATTCAAAGGGTATCGTTCCTTCCGGAATGTTTGCCGCAGTCTTACGAGGTGTCTCGCCACCACAATGACAAAGAGTCTCGATCTCAAGTTAGCCAACATTCGCGCTAATCCGAATTCTGCCAGGGACTTCATTCTGGCAGATGCCAAAGACGCGGATATGGCTTTTGGTTTAGCTTCTCCGGGCCAGTCCAGAGAGCCCGGCAGAGAATTCAGGAGTTTGGGGGAATACCGCGACCTGATGCGGGAAGTAGCCCGTCAGGGCTTGGTTGATATCCTTCTCATGTCGGCCAGCAGCAACGAGGTCCTCACTTTGGACGAGCGCCTTTTTGATAACTCGCCGGTAACACCGGCGGTTCGCGCCAACGATACGACTGACATCCACCTGGTGCGTGGAGGAAGGTACGCTCAATCACCCTCTTTGCCCTTCCGTTCGACGACCATCGACCACATCCAGTGTGGCAAGGTAGTTTGCAGTCCCGAAGAGCGAAAAAAAGGATGTACCCTGGGATTGTACTCAATAACTTTCAACAATGATCCCGAACTGGATCGACAGTCTCTCGAGGCCTACCGCCAGTTCCGTGTCGAAGCTGAACAGAAGGGCTTGCGACACTTCCTGGAGGTTTTTGATCCCAATGTGCCTGGTGCGGTTGAACCGGCCATGATCGGACACTTTATGAACGACCACATTGCTCGCATGCTTGCAGGCGTCCCTCGCGCTAGCCGGCCCATTTTCCTGAAAATTCCCTACCATGGTTCAAAGTTCATGGAAGAGTTAGCCGCCTACGATCCTCACCTCGTTCCGGGCATTTTGGGTGGTGCTTCAGGCACGACCCACGATGCCTTCAGGCTGCTGGCAGAGGCGAAGAAATACGGAGCTCGTGCAGCGCTATTCGGCCGGAAGATCAACAACTCCGAGCACCAACTCAGCTTCATCCAGTTCCTGCGGTCGATTGCGGATGGCCAGATCAGCCCTGAAGAGGCCGTCCGAGGCTATCACGGCGCCCTGGAGAAGTTGCGCATCAAGCCGATCCGGTCCTTACAGGAAGACTTGAAATTAACGCAGCAACCCGACCGGGCCTAGCTCTCCCTGAAAATCTCCCCTTGAGGGGGGAAAGCGCCGAAGGCGCTGAGGGATGTCGCTCGGGCAGCCACAGGGACATCCCCCTACCCCTTCAAAAGGGGGAATCCGATTTTCGCCTTTTTGTGGTGCCGCCCTGCGGCATGAAAAACTCGCTTGAAAATCGCCCTCGTCGTCTCCGTCGCCCTCGTACTCGGTGGTCAGAACGACCGAGGACGACGACGAGGACGAGCACGATCAGGTCATATTTTTCAAGCCAGCGCTGAGCAGCGCGACTCAAACAGACGCGATCGCATCAGGCGCGTTTCCAAAATACGTCCCCCGCAGAAAGTGTCTTGACAGCAGGACGAGTTTCACTGATAGTAGATCCTCTTGACAGAAGTTCATCGGCGCATTTCTCCACATGAATCTTATTCAGTGCGTAGGAGCCTAGCCTGCCAGCTTGTCTGGCTCTGCGTTTCACACTCTGATCCTTTCATGCATATAAGGAGGCGAACCCATGATCGCTTACCAGCAGTATCAAGAGGCAGTGGCAAAAGCTGAATCTCTGCTGAAAAAAGCGGGCATCGTAATTACTCCTGCGGAGCGAGAACGCTTCGAAGTGGCTGATTTCGGGCTCGGCGAGTTGGAAAAGACGGGATTGGAGGTCCTCACTTATGTGAATACCGATCGCTGTTGTGCCAAAGAAATTGTGATGTTTCCGCACCAGACCTGTCCGGAACATCGTCACCCCACCAAAGGGAGCGTGTTAGGTAAAGAGGAGACGTTCCGCTGCCGTTGGGGGGTAGTTTATCTTTATGTCCCGGGAGCGGCCAGCGGGAAGCCAACGTGCCGCCCGCCCGCAGGGTCCGAGGCCCATTACAGCGTGTGGAAAGAGATCTGTCTGAAGCCTGGGGATCAATACACCTTATTCCCCGATACCCTTCATTGGTTTCAAGCGGGTCCGGAGGGGGCAGTTGTCTCCGAGTTTTCCACGCGCAGCACTGACGAGGAAGACTTCTTCACCGACCCGCGGATCCGAAGACTACCGGAGGTGGGAACAGAATGAGCATGGCACGGTTTCTCTTGCTTGCTTGTACTTTGGTTTTATTCATCCCTGCGCCCAGGGCTTCCTTGATCGCTCAGGGCATCAAGATCGGTTCTGAAAGCAAACCGACTTTCTGGTTCATCCCGCATACGCACTGGGAAGGGGCTGTCTTCAAGACCAGAGAAGAATTCTTGCAGATGGGGTTGCCCAACATTCTTAGAGCACTAAACCTTCTTAAGAGATATCCCAACTATAGGTTTGCACTTGATCAAGTGGCTTACGTGAAGCCTTTTCTAGAAAGGTACCCGGATGAGGAAGCCACTTTTCGAAAGTTCGTTGCCGAGGGGAGGCTGCAACTTGTGGGCGGCATGGACATCATGCCAGACGATAATATGCCGGGCGGTGAACACTTTATTCGCCAACTCCAGTATGGCAAGGGATACTACCGGGAGAAACTGGGAGTGGACGTGACGGTTGGATGGCTGCTCGACACGTTCGGTCATCATCCACAGATGCCGCAGATTCTGAAGCTGGCCGGCTTCAAGTCATTCTGGTTTTTCCGCGGAGTGCCCAGCCTTGACGTTCCTTCAGAATTTCTGTGGCAGGGAATCGACGGATCTCAGATTCCTGCCTTTTGGCTGCCTCATGGCTACGGCGTCCTCTACGGATCCCCGGCGAACCTTGTCGGGTTTGACCGATTTATGCGAGAGCGCTTTGACGGCCTGGGGCGGTTTGCACGTGGTGCGAACAGAGTTGGTTTGGCAGGCGACGACGTGAGTGAGCCCGAGGAACACGTACCGGCTCTTCTCGACGAATTCAACCGTCAAAACAATGCGCCCTTTACATTGCGTTTTGGTGTCCCAACGGAATTTGAATCAGTGGTGGCCAAGCGCACCGACCGGCAAGTGATCAAGGGAGATTTCAATCCCATCTTCCAGGGCATTTACAGCAGCCGCATTGAACTCAAGCAGTGGTATCGGGGCCTGGAGGTTTTGCTCACTTCCGCAGAAAAGCTGGCCTCGCTGGCAGGCTGGCTTGGATTGTCGGCTGAGACGGGAGATTTGGCGCGTGCGTGGGAACCAGTCCTCTTCAATGTGACACACGACTTGGCTTCCGGGGTGATGACGGATCACGTGTACGAGGATGTTTTGCGGGGCTACCATTTTGCAAAGCAGCTAGGGGATGAAATGGTGGAAGAGTGGCTGCAAGGTGTTGCCTCTAAGGTGGACTCAAGAGGTGACGGGGTTCCCGTCTTGGTTTTCAACTCGCTGGGTTGGGCTCGGACAGACAAGGCGGAGGTCGAGCTCGGCTTCAGTGACGGAGGATTTGTGGACGTGGCTCTGATCGACTCGGAGGGCCGCAACGTTCCGGTTCAGGTGCTGTCCGCCCAGCGTTACGAAGACACAGGCATCAAACAGGCAAGAATCGCCTTTGTGGCACGTGATGTTCCAGCGATGGGTTATGCGGTTTATCACGTTGTTCCTAAGCGCTCCTCCAGCCAGTCCAAGGCCGGCAAGAATGGTGACGGCATCGACTACTCCGGCCAGTGGTGGGTAGGTTCTACGGCGCAGCAGGACAGCGCTTCGATTGAGAACGAGTACTATCAAGCCACCTTCAATTTGTGGACCGGAGAGATGACCAGTTTGATTGACAAGGATGGGAACTGGGAAGCTCTGAGTGGACCGGCAAACGTCGTGGCCCGTGAACCGGACGGTGGGGACTTCTGGGAACTTTACGGCAGTCTCCATGGCGGAAGAAACATCGCTATGACCAAGAAACAGGGGCCTCCTGATCCCGCCAGGGCCCTGCTCAGCAGCCAGCAGGTCGGTGGCAGCGGCAAGGCTCAGACAGGGCCTGTGTTTTCAGAATATAGCGTAAATCACCCATTTGGCAACGGCCACTTTGGCACCTCGGTCAGGCTTTACAAGGGCATAAAGCGGGTTGAAATCAGCACCAGGATTTTGAACAACGAGAAACAGGTCCGCTATCGCGCTCTGTTTCCAACCTCAGTTAAGAATGGACAAAGCTACCACGAGATCCCCTTCGGCGCCATTGAACGGCCAGCCGGCGTGGAATTGCCGGCCCAAAACTGGGTTGACTACGGTGATGGAAAAAAAGGCATTGCTTTACTCAACCAGGGAATACCCGGCAACAACGTGGCTGACGGCCAACTGATGCTTTCGCTGCTGCGTTCCGCGACGATCGGGGCATACGCAGGGGCTCCTGTTGGAGGCTTTGAACCGGGTGTGTCCTCCGATTCAGGCTTGGAATTAGGGAAGGTCCTCACATTGCATTATGCATTGGTTCCCCACACGGGTGACTGGCGCGAGTCCGGCATCTTTCGCGCGGGCATGGAGCTCAATCAGCCTTTCATCGTTCGCAAATTGGCTCAGCACGCCGGATCGTTGCCAAAACGCTGGGGGCTGCTGGAAATATCGCACCCAAACGTCGTGGCCACGTCACTGAAGCCAGGTCGAGGTGGATCGACCTTTCTTCGGGTCTATGAAGCAACTGGAAAGGCGACTACGGCTGTTAAGATCAGACTCAATGCCAAAATCACATCGGCCCAGGAGGCCAATTTGATGGAGGATCCAGGCAAAAAGCTTGAAACGGCTAACGAGACCCTACGGTTTGATCTCGCTCCCTATGAGATCAAGACATTCGCCTTACAACTAGTGAAGAACAGTGACAAGTAGTCAACGACGAGTGACAAGCTAAGCCGGAATTGTGTTTTCTCACGACGAGCAGCAACATTAGTGGAGCCCGCGCCTCTTGAGCGCAACTTTTTCTTGGGATAGCTTTGGCCCGATTCACGAGAATACCCGGCGCGGTTGTACCTTCCTGCGAAGAAGTGGTTTCAGATTGCCATGGGCCCATCCTCAAAGAATCACGATGCAACATCAATTGATTTGTCTGTTTTCGATGGCAGCATAACTTCTTCGAATTCTGAACCACGCCTAGCCAAAATATCAACTTGCACTTGGCTCTGAGAGTAATATAATCACCCCAACTACCGAAGGATT
>Ga0075423_10006200_pt1 | contig 11218 bp, 9 predicted proteins | sample SoiMethybrSBSTD2_FD_80114 | JGI IMG/M metagenome (GOLD analysis project Ga0075423, IMG submission 80114) | Bulk soil microbial communities from a Populus tree surrounding site in Tennessee, USA - Soil MetaG P. TD hybrid SBSTD2 | ecosystem: Environmental > Terrestrial > Soil > Tree plantation...
GATATCGAGCCAATTTAGCGAACAAAACGCGAGACTTGGAATTCCGAGCCGCTCTGCGGCCGCAAGCGAGAGATAGGGAACGTCCGCTACGAGCACTGCCGGCGAGACAGCCGCAAGGCGGGCCGTCTCCCGGTCGAGATGTTCTTCCCATCCGCGATGCAACTCGCGATACGCGGCAGCGCTTGCTGCGGTGTCGATAACGCTTGGATCTTGCGAGACGAGCACTGCCTCCGGCGATGGCGCATCAAGCTCGACGGAAAATCCCATGAAGGCGTGCACTATGTGATTGGGATGAGCGGTTCTCACCACGAGGCGAGCTGCTGGAAAAAGCGCCCTGAGCGTCTGAACCACGGGTGCGATCTGGCCCAGATGACCCAAGCCATGACTCGACACATCAAAGACCACGGTCTGCACGGCTTGCTTCGTCATCTTTGCTCAATTCCAAGAACATCCTCAGGGCGTCAGGTGAATTGAACCATCGTTCAGGTTTCCAACGCCGTCGTCAGTTGTCGTGCTTTTCCTTTCTTATCACCCGGGGCCAGTTGAACAAGTCCGAACGTGAACTCGCCCGCGCGATGCTGTCGACGTCTCGCAGTGGAAGGCAACGAACGGAGTCAAAAGCGCTCATGGTCAGACCGACGGCCGGCATGTATGGGCAACGTATCGCCTCAAGACCAACTGTTCGGATTAAACAACAGCCCCAAGCGTACGGCATATGGATTTCGACGCCCCTCTTTCAGCCTAATCCATCTGGATTAGCAACCATCGGCAAAGTCCCAATTTCAGCCCCTCTCTCGGCCTAACTCCTGTCCTTCAGCACCTTCAGCGTTGAAGACTGCTAGCGTTCGCGGGGGGATGAAGGCTCATGGGGTGATAAGGACTCGCGCATGAACCTCCCGCAGAGTATGGATATCCACGGTTCTCGATCAACGCCACTACGGCAATGTGTTGCGAATCTTCCGCCAAATCAAAAGGAGATGTCGCGCTATATCGAAGCGATTTGTACACACGGCGAGTGTGTACAGCTGCGTCCACAACAACGCATGTCGCTCCCTTCAGCAGAAAAAGTAGTTCTCTTGCGCGACGGCATGCTGGCGATTGATGCAATGCCCGCAAAGGGAAAACTACAGATATTGGACTTCTTAGTCGCCGGTGATGTCGTATCGGCATCAGTCGTTCTCCCCACGCGTGGGGCCTCCTTACGGGCAATCACGAGCACATCGCTGATCTCTCTAGAGGCATCAGCGAACGACTGCGACGTGCCGGATCACGGGTATCGGGCACTCCTATTCGCGCAGTGCCAAAACCAGCTGGCCCGTGTGAACATTTATCAATTGATGATTGGCCGCCTTGAAACGGAGCCGCGTGTCGCCTCGTTCCTTCTCGGTCTGGCGCTACGAAATGCAAGTGAGGATGCGTCCGATTTGACCATTGCGCTTCCAATGTCGCGCACTGACATTGCCAACTATCTTGTCATTAACAGCGATACGTTGAGTAGAACAATGATGAGATTTAGGGCTCTCGGCCTAATCGAGCGGGCAACCCGACATGCTGTTCGTGTCATCGACCTTGATGGGCTCAGGAAGAAATCCCCTCTTGCGCCTTTGCTGTCGGCAGTATTCGAGAAGGGACGGATCGGGAGTGGCTTCGTCCATCGTGCAGATAGAACCGCGCCCATACCTCCTTCGACTACACCGATCGTATCGTCATTCGCCGGAGCGTGACCACAAGCCACCCGATAACATTGGGTAAAATCAGCAGGCATCGCCACGCTTTGCGATACTGCTAAGATGAACTGCGATCGCGAAATCCTCATTGCGGGCCATGCTCCTGAACCATGGCCCGCCCAGCCGCATAATCTATCCCGAGTCCGGCCGTGAGAGCGATTGCGCTGCCACTGACGACGCATCTTCAGACAGCGCCACCAATCCGCCATTGGACCGGAAGGCGTTCTGGTTGGACAGCAGTCCGTTCTCGACTGCCCAGAGAGCAGCCTGCGTCCTGTTCTGCGCGGAAATCTTCCGCAAGATGGATTGGAGATGGACCTTAACCGTGGCTTCCGTGATTGAACACGAGCGAGCTATCGTCTTGTTAGACTCGCCGCGTGCAACACAGAGGAGGACTTGTTGTTCTCTTTCCGACAAGTGGAAGTGCGAATTGGGTGGAGATGGCCCGGTGAAGTTCTTTGTTTTCGATCCGATTTCTGTCTCTGCCTTCGTTGTTGGGTCGCTGTCTACCGACGGTCCAAGAATAACAAGCTGCTGCCCAAGAAAGGCCAAGTCGATTGCCTTGAGTAAGGCCTCACTTGAGCCAACATTGAAGACGATCGCATCAACGCCGCTGCTCAAAATCTCCCGGAAATCGAGATCGCCGGCGTGCTCGCCGATCGCAACGATTTTGCAACCTGGGATTATACGGCGCACGGTCTGAACCGCCCGCAAGGTTTCGTCGAGCCCACCCCAGAGTCCTAGGATGGTGAGTAAAGCACGTCCCGGCGAAAGCCTCAGATGGGGAATTTCAGACGGGGACACGACGCTGGCGAGAAGCTTGTAATGCGTGTCATGAAGCAGCGATGTGACGCCTTCGCGGAGCAAGGTCCGTTTCTCAACAATAATCGTGGGTATACTACGTTTCACGCTACCGTACCTGGTCCAATTCATTGATGAATTTCTGATCCGGCTTCCGCTGCGCACTCAGATGTTCGCTGTCAGTTACCGACTGGCTCCAAAGGGTAAGTAATAATACTGATGACACAGGTGGCCGTTACTGATGGTGTCGTGGCCCGCGCCACCGTCGTTGCCGAGATTGCCGCCCGCGTTGAACACGGACGTGTTGACGACGTCGTCGCCATCCAGCGCATGGAATTCGAATACGCCAGCCTGCGTGATCGTCTTGACGGCTTTCCTGGACGTGAGGGTAGTCTGGGTGGGCATTGGTCGCACTTCGGCTAGGCCCGGCCACGGCGACGCGGTCGGTGCATCCGCTTATGCTAGGGATATTATCCGAAAGAAACAATGACACTATCGGACAGCCTCCATTGATAATGGTCGTAGAGACCAGCCAAAGGGATGAACGGGCGGCAAAACTAATCGCGACGGCAAGCGAGTTCCTTCGTCAAGTCGCTCCTGGCGCGGAGAGCCGAATGACTGTCCTATTCTCTACGTCTTCGTAACCGACCGCTCCCCGCTTGATACAACGAGGATAGCTGCATTGTTGGAAGCGGATCTCCCTTTGGCGCGTATCGTGGTGCTGGATGGGAGCAGCGATGCAAGCGCGTGTCGTGAAGCATTACGTGCCGGCGCGTCTGCGTACCATAATACCGCTATGGAACCAGATGCGTTCATCAAGGCTCTTGATCTCATCATGGTGGGCGGGTGACGCTGATCGCAAACGAGCCAAGTCAAATGGTGTTCTGTTTGCGCCGGGTGGCGATCATAGGGTAGCGGATTTATCGACCAGTCAACGCGCCCAAGAAACAGTCCAATGGAAGGAGCTGACACACTAGTTCGTCGCTGGTCCCCGCTCACGACGATATGGTGCAGCGACCATCTCTGCGCGAAGGCGAAATCCTAGAATGCATTGTTCGTGGTGAGCCGAGCAAGCGTATCGTTCGCCAGTTCCTTTGCCTCGGTCGCATCAATTGCCCGCAAGCCCGCGCTTCCACTGCTCCCACTGGCGGAGGTAGCCGGCCTGGCGAAGGTCGTTGATCTTGGCCGCTTCCTCGGCATCGAGGAACGTGATCGGGCCATCGAGCTGGCGTGCTTGCAGCAGCAGCCGCGCACTCATCTTGGTGAAGTAGGCCCGATAGGTTGCAAACCCGGCACTGGTGGCGACGATCACGGTACCGTGGCCGCGGATCAGCGCCACCGTATTCTGGCCAAGCGTCTCGGCCAGCGCCTTGCCGAGCTGCTGGTTCGAGATCAGGAGATTGCTTGGCCCAACCGTCTTGCGCGGATCGTAGACCGGAACCTCAGGCATGCCTCGGGATCTCGTTGTTGCCGAACCGGGCGGTGCGCGACGACCTCAGCAGCGGTGCGCTGGTCGAAATCCTGAAGGGACAGCCGATTCCAGAGCGGCCGCTCTATGCCGCATTCGCGCCAGGCGCGCCGCCGCCCGAGAAGGTGCAGAGCTTCGTCAATCATCTCGCTGAATGGTTTCGCAAGCATCCGCTGTGACCCTTCCGTCGAAAAATAGCGCTGTTCTGCATCGCCTCTCATGTCGGCTGCTTCTTGTGGTGCGACGCCGTCTCATAGTGTAGTCGCAAGAGATCCATTCCATAGTCGTTGCCATTGGGTGTGCGGACGATGGTGTGGACGTGGAAGCGCTGCGGCGTCTCGTTGTTGAGCAACACGCCCTTGTGATGGTCGAACTCGATCATCACCACTGGACTCTGGATGCGATAGTAGAACGCGCTTTCCTCGTCGAGCCCGCCGGCCCAACAGAAGTGGGTTTGCGAGATATGCCTCTCCACGTCGCTCATGCGGGCACGCAACGGACCGGGGGGCAGTGTTGAAAGATAGCGCTCGGTCAGATCGAGGATGACCTGCCGCTGCCGGGGATCGAGCTCCGACCCGGCAATTCCTTCATAAGGGATGATGGTGTTGTCCTTGAACGCGCCGCCGAAGCTCATGCCATCTGCGCCCTGGTGGCGACCGGGTGGCAGCCCATTGGCAATGGTTGTGCTGTAAACAATGGCTTTGCGCTGCTGGATGGCGGAAAGGCCGCGAATGAGCTCCAGCCCGATGCGCTCCTCATCGTCGAACATGCGAAGCCCGGCATGGGGACCAGTGTCGGCATATCGAGGCTCCGCCCCCATGAACGTCGGCGTGAGCGTCATCTGTGTGCCGACGACGAAGCAGGTGAGACAGAGATGGTGGCCGTATAATTGCCATCCCCAGGGTTCGGCCGTCGATGGCTCGCCAAAGATATGCATTTGATAGCAGAACTCGCCGAGTGCGATAGGCGCGCCGACAAGCCCGCCAAGAAACCCGTTGAGCTTCATGACGTTGCGCGATTTCTCGTAACCCACGGCGCTGAGGCTTGCGCGTAGTACGCCCATAGCGGCGTCACGGACGGCCGGCGTCACCACGTCCAGCCAGATGCCATGCCTCTCATAGCGCGGAACCTCGTTCACCCATTGGCGCTGTGCGCTTGAGCCTATGGGATGCTTGACCGTCTTCAACTGCTCCGGCGTCAGCCGGTCGAACAACGTTGCGACCGCTGCCAGAATGCCTGCCGTCGGCGCCCCCTCGTCTCGCAGCGCAAACAGGCCTGGCACGACATGGCCGTCGGTTGTGATTCCGCGAAATGGTCCGGCGTGCAGCGAATCGAGCCGAGCCTTCCACCCCTCCAGGCGGTGGGGCGGCAGCGAATCGAGGACCTGACTATGCGTCAGCCCAAAATAGCGGGCTTTTCCCAATGGCGGAACGAACGGGTGATAGTCGGACATCGACGCGCTTGCCTTCTTTCTGCATGCGAAGTCTGCCTCTCCGTCGGTCCATGTCCGATCCTCCGGTGCGACGACCTCGCAGCTGGTCGTGAGTTTGGGTAACCAAGATCATAGTCCATAAAGTTGATCAGCCAACTCTCGTCGAAAGGGAGGAACGGATGAAACGATACGTTTTCGGATGCGTCGCCTGGATGATCCTCGCGTTCATGCCGGTGGCCGCGCAGGACTATCCGACCAAGCCAGTACGCATCGTGGTCGGCTTTGCGGCCGGGTCGGTCTCCGATATCGTCGCCCGCCTTGTCGCGCAGAAGCTCGAAGCCTCGCTGGGCAAGCCGTTTGTTGTCGAGGTCCGGCCGGGCGCCGGCAGCAATGTCGCCGCGCAGTACGTCGTCCGCTCACCCAAGGACGGCTATACGCTGTTCGTCGCGACGTCCTCGAGCACTATTCGTAGTGCCACGGCGGGCTTTGATTTCGGCACCGACCTGACCCCGGTTGCATTGATCTCCAACGTGCCATTTGTGCTTGCCGCATATCCCGGGCTTGGCGTCAAAACGGTGCAGGACTTCATTGCCAGAGCCAAGCGCGAGCCGCGGGAGTTGACGTTAGGCGGCAGCGGCGTAGGAACCACGGGTTATCTCGTGGCTCAGCTGTTCAACCAGCGGGCCGGCACCGACCTGGCGATCGTGCCGTATCCAAGCACAGTGCAAGCGACGACCGACTTGATGACCGGACGCATTTCGGCCGCGTTCGCGTCGGTCTCCAATGTGGTTCAGCTGATCGAGACGGGCAAGCTGACCGCTTTGGCGATTGCGCAACCGGCGCGGTCGGCGCTGCTGCCAGATACGCCGACCATCGACGAAGCCGGCTTGCCCGGCGTGCACGCCAGCATCTGGATCGGGATGCTCGTGCCGGCAGGAACGCCGCGCCCGATCGTGGAGACCTTGAGTAAGATCATTAACGAGGCTCTGAAGACCGAGGATGTTGCGCGCCAGCTTCGCCTGCAGGGAATGGAAGTACTGGGGGGCAATCCGGAAGAGTTCGAGCAACGAATCAAGAAGGACACGGCGGGTTGGGACGCAGTTCTCCAGGCGAGCGGGGCCGGCAAGTAGGAGGCTCGTCCTCCACGCGCGCAAGGAGGGTCGGCGCGCACCGCTGTGTCTAATTTCTATCCAACTGTTTCATCTTGCGCCACAAGCCTGACTGCGGCATGTTTTAGGTGGTTGCGACGGCTTGGTCGCGTCATGGGACTGCGTACCCTCAAACAATGGCAGGGTGATCATGAGCAATAATCATCTTCCGACTGTCTTCGGCGTCCTGGTTGTTCTCGCCGCGCTGGCCGCGCCGGCAAATGCCCAGGAGAGGGCCGCACCCCCTGCGGGACATGTTCCTGAAAGGCCGCCGGTGGCCATCCTGGGAAATACCGCTGAGGCCGAGGCCATTCTCGGCGCCAAGCTCTTGGTATGCGGCACTTGCCACGGCACCGAGGGGGTACCGAGAACTATTGTCACTCCAGTCATCTGGGGGCTGCAGGAGAATTACCTCCTTAAACAGCTGACTGAGTTCCAGAGTAAGGCTCGTGACAACGACGTCATGACCTGGATGGCGACGGCCCTTTCGCAGGCAGAGCTGGCGCCCACCGCGGCTTATTTCGCAAAGAAGAGCTGGCCGGCGCGTGCTACTAAAATAGTCTCTGCGTCGCCGCCCACTGCACTTGCTGTCTGCCAGATTTGCCATCAGCAGGACCTCATGGGCGGGCTGACGGGGCCGCGGCTGGCCGGCCAGACCTACGACTATCTGCTCGAGGCGATGAACCGCTTTGCCGCCGGCAAGCGGACCAACAATGCCGACATGGTGAAGATCATGGAGGCGATTTCGCCCGCCGACCGAGAGGCGATGGCGCGTTACATATCCGCGCTCTGATCGGCAAAGTGATTGTTCCGATTGGGAACGTCAAAAATCGAGAAGCAACACCAGAATCATGGTGTTGCCGGATCATAATGCCGAAAAGGCCTTTCCCCGGGTTGATCCGGGTGGAAGGCCAATTTTCGGAAAAGATCATTCTCAAACAAAAAGTTAGACTTGGATCCGATTGATCGGATCAAAATCTCGTACGCCCGCTGCTTTCGAAGTCTTTGTACTCCAGCGAGAAGCCTTCATCGACCGTGTCGTGATCTGGTGGAGCGGATCGCGCCGCCAAGTGTCGATTGTTGCACTGCGTCGATGCTGCCTCTGGTTGACATGCTGCCTATTTCACTGGAGACTACAAAGTTAGTCGGCGAATACATTCGAGCCGAAGCAAATCTCAAAATTGAAAATTCGGCATCAGGGAGGCGTTCATGGATTCCAATGAATCTAGCCGCAGACGGTTCCTGAAGCACGCTGGTGGTACGCTGGCTGGCGTGGCTGTAGGCGCTGGTGCTGGCACGGAATGGGCGAGAGGCCAGACAGCCAAGCCCGAAGTACACGCCAAAGATGCCCACGCCGCTCACGCCTCAGGTGAGCATCTGCGCCGAGGCATCCCTCCGCGCCGCGGAGTGAGAATGAGCGTTGATCACATCACGTTCTACACTCCGTTCCAGGACTACGGGGGAATCATCACACCCGCTCAGCTGCACTTCGTGCAGCAACATTCCTCCCACTTCCCCGAGATCGATGCGCAAACACATCGTCTCACGATTCATGGCCTGGTGGATCGTCCCTTGAGTTTCAGCATGGACGATCTCAAGCGGCTGCCGTCCGTGTCCCGCGTTCACTTCCTCGAGTGCCATGCCAACAGCTCGCCCCTGATCCATCATCAGGGCAATCAGAACATGGGGCCGCCGGTCCAGTACATCCACGGAATGAGCAGCTGCAGCGAATGGACCGGCGTGCCGCTGTCCGTGTTGTTGAACGAGTGTGGCCTGAAAAAAGAGGCCAGCTGGCTGGTCTCAGAAGGAGCAGACCCCGGCAAGTTTACTCATACTCTTCCGTTGGCAAAGGCCCTGGACGACTGTTTCGTGGCCTATGGCCAGAATGGCGAGCCACTGCGCGTTGAGCAGGGTTACCCGATCCGGCTGTTCGTGCCCGGCTGGGAAGCGCCGTTCAACGTGAAGTACCTGAAACATATCAAGCTGACGGACCAGCCCTACCACGCGTGGAATGAGGCCATGAATCATTCCATCCCCAGAGGCGATCTGGACGGCAAGTCGCGCTGGTACCATTTTGAGATGGGGCCGAAATCCGTGATTACGCGGCCGTCAGCCGGACTGGGCATTCCGCGCAAGGGCTACGTCCAGATCACTGGCTTGGCCTGGTCGGGTGGCGGCGTGATTTCCAAGGTCGACGTCTCCACCGACGGCGGCAAGAGCTGGAAGGAAGCAAAGCTGCAGACGCCTGTGCATTCGAAGGCGCACACCCGGTTCACGTTTGACTGGGCCTGGGATGGCGAAGAAGCGACGCTCATGTCGCGTTGCACGGATGAAAAGGGCGAAGTTCAGCCCACGCGAGCGGAGCTGTACAAGAACTGGGGCATCAGTGAAGCGGATATGCAAAAACCTGCCCGCGCCATCCATACCAACATGATCCAGCCCTGGAAGGTGGCCAGCGATGGGAGCGTTCACAATGCGATGTACTCTTAGTTTGCTCGCATCAGTGATGATCCTGGCAGCCCCTGCGACGGGGCTGGCGCAGTCGCCGCGCTACAATGTGGGTACGCCGCTGAGCCAGGAAGAGATCAAGAGCTTTGACTTCATGATCGGCCCGGATGGACAGGAGCTTCCTGGAGGGAGCGGAAGCGCCAAACAAGGCGCGGTGGTCTACGCAGAACGCTGCGAGGTGTGCCACGGGAAAAATGGAGAAAGCGGGGTGCTGCGGCGTCTGGTGCTGGGCAAGCCTGGTGCGCCTTTCCGCGGCCCGTTCAAACCTGAGCACAGGGACAGTGTCGCCTACTACCCATATGCGACGATCGCGTGGGACTATATCAACCGCGCGATGCCAGTTCCTAAGCCGGGGTCGCTCACCCATGACGAAGTCTACGCGGTGACTGCCTTCCTGCTCTATCGGAACGGCATCATCAAGGAAGACGAGGTCATGGACGCCAAGACTCTGCCGAAGGTCGAAATGCCGAACCGAAACGGCTTCGTTCCGGCAGTGCCGGTCTATCCGCCGGAAAAGAAACCCAGTTGGTGGTGAGCGCACGCCGCGCTTACAAGATGATGATCTATTCCTCGGTCGCGAGAGCGATTTTCGCGGCCGAGGAAGCTTGCACATTCAGATATTGACGGTTTCGTGCGCGCGAGATCGGCTGAGTCCTTGCTATCCTAAAACCGCCTTCACGCGTGCCGGCGTCAGCGGCAGCTCGCGCAGGCGCTTTCCGGTCGCGGCCGCGAAGGCATTGGCGATCGCGGCGGCGGCTGGACCCTGTGAGGCCTCTCCGGCGCCGAGCGACCTCTCCTCCGGCCGATCGATCAACTCGATTTCGACTGAGGGAGCCTCCGGCATGGTGAGTATCGGATAGGTGGCCCAGTCACGCGAACTGATCTCGCTCCGGTCGAATTTGACTTCCTCCTTCAGCGTCCAGCTCATGGACTGGACGATGCCGCCTTCAATCTGGTTCTCGAGTCCATCTGGATTGACGATCTGGCCGGCATCGACCGCAGCGTAGACGTGCGGCACCGCGATGCGTCCGCTCGCGCGGTCGACTTCAACATCCGCGATCACCGCCACATAGGTCGCCAGGTTCTTGTATTTGGCAAAGCCGATGCCGCGCCCTTTGCGGCCATCGCCGCGCTCACCCGGCTTCCAACCCGCCTTCTTTGCCACCGCCTCGATCACAGCGCGCGCGCGGGCATCCTTCATATGCGCCAGGCGGAACGCGACGGGATCTGCATTGGCGAGAAACGCCAGCTCGTCCATGAAGGATTCCATCGCGAACACGTTGGCATAGGCGCCGAGCGTGCGCAGCGCCGACACCCGCAGCGGCATCTCCCTGATAAGATGATTGGTGATGCGCTGGCGCGGGAAATCATAGAGCGGCACTGCATTGCGATCGCCGCCACCGTTGGGCTGCGGTTGCATGCGGGGCGGGGAGGGACGCTGTGGCTCGGCGAGATACCAGCTCGCGAGCAGATTGTTGCCGCCCGGTTCGCTTGGCCGCGTCGAATGGGTGTTACTCCACACGTCGTAATTCCAATCGGCGATACGGCCGTCCGGCGACAGCGCCGCCCGCGCCTTCATCACCATGGCGGGCCCGAACGGCTCCCACAGAAACTCGTCGGCCCGCATCCACTGCACTCGCACCGGCCGACCGGCCGCGGCCCGCGCCAGCAGCGCGGCATCGAGCGCTACGTCATCCGCCGCATTGTGGCCGTAACAGCCCGAACCTTCGGCATGGATACAGCGGATGCTCTCCGGGCGCATTTTCAGCCCCATGGCAAGATTGCCGCGCAGCGGGAAGACACCCTGGCTGTGCGTCCAAACCGTCATCTTGCCATCGCTCAACTGCGCGACCGCGCAAGACGGCCCGATCGCCGCATGCGCCATGTAAGGCTTGCGGTAGGTGGCCTCGATGACTTTCACGCCTTCAGGAAGCGCCGCCTGCTTCTCGTTCACGACCTTGTCCTCGGTCGGAAGTGCCAGCAGGTGATCGTAGATGCGTGCCTCATCCGGTAGCGGCGGCCCAGCCATCCACCGCGCGCTCTCGGCCAGCGCCAGGCTTGCTTTGATCGCTTGCTCTTCGCGCTCGGCGATCACGCCGAGGAAGCTGCCGTCGCACACCACCGCTACCACACC
>Ga0075423_10006201_pt1 | contig 11217 bp, 10 predicted proteins | sample SoiMethybrSBSTD2_FD_80114 | JGI IMG/M metagenome (GOLD analysis project Ga0075423, IMG submission 80114) | Bulk soil microbial communities from a Populus tree surrounding site in Tennessee, USA - Soil MetaG P. TD hybrid SBSTD2 | ecosystem: Environmental > Terrestrial > Soil > Tree plantation...
CATCACCGCTTCCACGGGAGTCGCCGGCCACGCTTGCTGGTCGACCTTGCGAAGGTCGCTGATCGTGACGAGACCGTCGAAGCGCCCATCGTGGACGACCGCGACCGCGCGCAGGTTCTTCGGCAGCAGGTAGTCGCGCACGGCGGCGCCGATGCTCGTTCCGCGGGGGACCGCCACGAACTCCGTCGTCGTGACCTGCGCGACTCGCGCGTTGCCGATCGCCGCGGTCACACGCTCTTGCTGGAGCGTCTGCGTCGCGGCCCCAAAGAGGAAGTACGCGATGAGGAGCCACCACAGCGCCGACGGCTCGCCGAATCCGAGGACGAGGACCGCGCTCCCGAGCGCGAACAGGCCCGCGACGACCTGGCCCCCGCGCGCCGCGATGCGCGTCGAGATGCTTTGGTTCCCGCTGAGCCCCCAGATCGTCGCGCGGAGCACGCGACCGCCGTCGAGCGGGAATCCAGGGATGAGGTTGAAGAGCGCGACGAGCACGTTGATCTGCGCGAGCGAGTCGAACACCGCGTTCGCGACCTGCGCGAACGTGTCCCGCGGAGGCGTTCCAAGGACGAACGAAGCGACCCATGAGAGCCCGCCGATCGCGAGGCTCGTCGCCGGACCGGCGGCGGCCATGAGGAACTCGGCCCGGGCCGTCGGCGGTTCGCGCGTCAGGCTCGCGACGCCGCCGAGCAGGAAGAGCGTGATCGAATGCACGGACATCTTGAAGCGACGCGCGACGAGAGAGTGCGCGAGCTCGTGGACGACGACCGACGCGAAGAAGAGGAGTGCGGTGATCGCGCCGACGATGATCGTCTTGCCGGTCGACCAGCTCGGATAGCCGGCGTCGAATTCGAGGCTCTGTTGATACGTGAACAGCAGAAAGATGAGTACCCACGAGAGGTGGACCCGGACGTCGATGCCAAACAGGCGTACGAGTCGGAACGATCCGGGCACTGACCGAGCATATAGCGCGATACTTGAAGAAAGAGTGAAGGAAGCGTGACCGAGGCGATCGACGCGCGATTCGGCGCGCTCGAGATCCATCCCGATGTCGCACGAGCCATCGATGAGCTCGGATTCATGGCGCCGACACCGGTGCAGACGGAGGCGATCCCTGTACTGCGCGCGGGCAAGGATCTGCTCGCGCAGGCGCAGACCGGCACGGGGAAGACCGCAGCGTTCGCGATACCGATCATCGAGCGGATCGATCCGGCGCAGAAGGCGCCGCAAGCGCTCATCGTCGTCCCCACGCGCGAGCTCGCGCTCCAGGTGACGCGTGAGTTCGGCGCGATCGGCAAGTACCGGCACACGCATGAGGTCGCGATCTATGGCGGCGTGCCGTACGGACCACAGGAACGCGCGCTGAAGCGTGGCGCACAGATCGTCGTCGGCACCCCCGGCCGCGTCCTCGATCACATCCAGCGCGGGACACTGTCGCTCGCGGTCGTGCGCATCGTCATCCTCGATGAAGCCGACCGGCTCCTCGATATGGGATTCGCCCCCGACGTGCGCCGGCTCCTGCGCCTCGTGCCGAAAGAACGCCAGACCGCGCTCTTCTCCGCGACGCTCACCGGCGAGGTTCGGGATCTCGCCTTCCGCTTCACGAACCAGCCGGAGCAGATCGCGATCGATCCCGAGCGGCGCACGATCGGATCGGTCGAGCAGGTCTACGTCGAGGTGCTCGAGGAGGACAAGGTGCGCGTGCTCGAAGAGCTGCTGCGCCGCTGGGAGACGGAGCAGGTGCTCATCTTCCGTCATACGAAGCGCGGCGTGGACCGGCTGCTCACCGATCTCGATCGCCGGAAGCATCAGGTGGCCGCGATCCATGGCGACATGACCCAGCGCGAGCGCGAACGCACCCTCGAGAAGTTCCGCGGCGGGGAGATCAAGATCCTCGTGGCGACGAACCTCGCGGCGCGCGGCCTGCACATCGAGGACATCTCCCACGTGGTGAACTACGACCTGCCCGAGGACGCCGAGACGTTCACGCACCGCATTGGCCGCACCGGTCGCGCGGGTGAGTCCGGCGTCGCCGTGACATTCGTCGGCGAGTGGGACTTCGAGGAGTTCGAGCGCCTGCGCGAGAAGGCCGGGGTGCCGTTCCGGCGCGAGGTCCTGGAGCTCTACGGCCGCTAGCGCCGCGTGAGGTCGCTCGGACGAGCCCGCATCCTTCTGCCGCTGCGCCATCGCGACTTCCGCCTGCTCGTCACCGGCCAGACGGTGTCGCAGTTCGGCAACACGTTCTGGCTCGTCGCGCTGCCATTCCAGCTCATCGCGCTGTCGGCGACGCCACTCGAGCTCGGGATCGCCGTGACGCTATCCGGCGTCTCGTCGCTCGTGTTCATCCTGCTCGGCGGCGCGATCGCCGATCGTGTCTCGCGGCGTCTCATCATCCTCGCCTGCGATGCGCTCGGGGCGCTGGTCACGAGCGTCATCGCCGTGCTCGCGGCGTCTGGCCAGCTGCGCGTCGAGCACATGTATGTCGCGGCGGCGCTCCTCGGCGCGGTCTTCGCGTTCCTGTTCCCCGCGTACACCGCCGTCATCGCGGAGCTCGTGCCGCCGGAACATGTGGTCGAGGCGAACGCCGTGCGCACCCTCGGCATCGCGTCGGCGCGGACAGCCGGACCGATCGCCGCCGGCATCGTCGTCGCGTACGCGGGCACGCCGATCGCGTTCGCGGTCGACGGGCTCACGTTCGTGTTCAGCTTCCTCACGTACCTCGCGGCGTCCCCGACACCGCGGCCCGCGCTGGCCGACGCCCCGCTCCTTCGACAGGTCCGCGAGGGCATCGCGTTCGTCGCGTCGACGCGCTGGCTGTGGATGGCGCTCGTCGCGCTCACGTTCATCAACCTCAGCTACGGCGGACAGGTGGGCGTCATGACGCCACTCTTCGTGCGTGACGCGCTTGGGGCCGGGGCGGCGACGTTCGGCACGGTGACGGCGGCGTTCGGCATCGGGCGGATCGTCGGTGGGGTCATCCTGCCGCAGCTGCGCATCGCGCGACCGGGGGTCGCGATGTACGTCTTCGAAGCGATCGCCGGCGCCGCGACGCTCGCGATCGGTCTCGTCGTCTCGCTTCCCGTCACGCTCGTCGCGATGGCGCTCATGGGCGGCGCGCTCGGATGCTCGGACACGCTCTTCGCCGCCGCGATCCAGCGCAATGTGCCGCAGGCGCTGCTCGGCCGCGTCACGAGCATGAATTTCCTCGTGGCGAGCCTTTTCGTGCCGCTCTCTCCGCTCTTCGCGGGGGCGCTCGTCGACGCGGCCGGACCCGCGGCGAGCTTCATCGTCGCCGGCGTGTGGGCCGCGGGGATCGCCACCATCCTCGTGTTCATCTCACCAGTGCGCGCGCTTCGGTAGGCAAACCATCGGACCGCTCGCCGAGGCTCGGATAGCCTCTTGCGCGTGATGAAGGGCTGTGTGTTCTGCGCGGTGGTCGCGGGCGCCGAGCATCACTCGATCTACCGCGACGACGCGATCGTCGCGTTCCTCGACCATGCGCCGGTCATACCGGGACACACGCTCGTCGTGCCGGCGACGCACTACGAGACGATCGACGACCTGCCTGACGAGGCGCTCGCGCCACTTTTCGCGGTCGTGCGGAACGTGTCCATCGCCATGCAGAAGGCGCTCGGTGCCGAAGGATCGCTCACGCTCGCCAACACGCGGATCAGCCAGAGCGTGGCGCACGTTCACGTCCACGTCGTGCCGCGGCGCAAGGGCGACCATTTCTTCACCCCCGGGCGTCCGTTCTGGATGCGTCAGAAGTACAAGCCCGGTCAGGCCGAGGAGATCGCGGACAAGCTCCGCGGCGCCCTGCGCGGCTGACGCGAACCGAACCGGCCCGGTGAACGTCTATTTGTAGAGATGCGACTTCTCATCCTCGCCGGCCTGGCGCTGTTCGCCTGCGATTCGGCGACGCCGGCTCCGTCGCCAAGCGCACAGCCATCCGTCGCGGTGACCGCGCCCGCGACGCGCGCTCCGTCGCTTCAGCGCACGCTCGCGCTGCCGAATGGGCTGGTGATCGACATTCCGTCGACGTGGGTCGCCGCGCCGGCCAGCGCGGTCAACCGTGCGACCTACCGGTACGTCTTCGTCGGGAACGGCGACCTCGCCAGCCTGGCAACGGTCCCGGGAAATGGAGACGTCGATGTCGCGGCGCTGCCATCCGATCGCGTGGTGCTCGCTGTGGAGGTGTTCTGCGGGGTCATGTGCAGCGGCCCGACGGACGAGAGCCCGTTGCCACTCGATTGGTCAAGAGCGTCGGCGCTCCGGCCGGGTCCGCCTCCGGCTGGAAAACACGAGCTCGCGCTCTCGTTCCGCTGGTTCGATGACCCCATGTTCGTCGTCGCGCGATGGGGCGACGCGGCGCCGACCACGGACGTCGCGGCGGTCGAACGCATCGTGAAGAGCATCCGCCCTGATCCGGCGCCACCGACCGCCGGCGAGTACCAAGGCTGGGACGGCATCGGCGCACTCGGCGCGTTCGCTGTCGGCACCGTGACGCTACGGCAGCTTCCGCCTGGCGCGGTGATACCGCCGGGTGTCCAGCGCTACAGCAGCTCGCCTTATTTCATCGTTCGCGGACGGCAGAACACGTACGCGTTCTCGACACGGCCCCTCGTCGATCAGCGTTGCGAGATCCAGTACGACCCCGCGATCGATCGCTTCTGGTGCCAGGTCGAGAGCCGCCGCTATGAATGGACGCGCTTCGGGCGATACCTCGGACCCGAGCCGTCGAGCGACCTCGTGCAGCACCGCGTCATCCTGCGTGACGGCAAGGCCTGGGTGCGCTACGTCGAGGGGACACTGAACGTGCCGTCCGTCGCGAACGAGGCGGCCGAGTACTAGGCGAGCAGCTCGCGGACGACGCCCTCCCACAGCGGCGTCATGAGTCCGAGCGTCTCCTGGTCGACGCGTTCGTTGTTCCCGTGGAAGAGCTTCGCGAACTCGCCGAACGGGATACGGTCGCTCATGAGGCCGTAGCCATACGAGACCACGCCCTTCCGGCGGAAGAAGCGCGCGTCGGTCGCGCCGACGATGAGGAAGGGCACCGTCTCGGATCCGGGGATCAGCCTCTTCGTCACCTTCGTGAGCGCGTCCCAGAGCGGCGTGTCGGTCGGCGACGACGTCGCGGGGTTGCTGCCCTCCATCACGACCTCGACGTCCTTCCAAAGGTCGCCGGCCGCGTCGCGCAGCATCTTGCGCACGCCTTCGCCGTCGTCGCCGGGGAGCGTGCGGATGTCGACGTCGACCTCAGCGCTATCCGGGATGACGTTCACCTTCACGCCGGCGTGCGCGATGTTCGGCGAGAGCGTCGTGCGCGTTGCCGCGTACATCATTCGATCGGTCCCCTCGGGCATGCGGTCCATCGCGGCATCGAACGTCGCCGGCGTGGTCAGCGCCATCCGCTGCACCGCGGGGAGATCGATGCCCTCGACGAACTGCTTCCAGAGATCCTGCAGGTGCAGCGGCGCCTTGTACTTCGCGATCCGCGTGATGATCTCGGACGCCTTCACGAGCGCGTTGTCGGACTTGTACGGCATCGAGCCGTGGCCCGGCGTGCCCTTCACGCGCAGCCGCGTCCACTGGGAGCCCTTCTCGGCGGTCATGATCGGCAGCTTCACGCCGCCGCCGAGAGGGAAGCGCGCGCCTCCGAACTCCGTGACGAGGTAGTCGGACTTGACCTCGTCCCACTTGTTCTCGGTGAGCCACTGCGCGCCGTACGTGCCGAGCGCCTCTTCATCGGCGACCGCGGTGTAGATGAGCGTGCCGCGCGGCTTGAATCCGCTCTTCAGGACGTTCTTCACAGCGACGGCCATCGACGCGGTCACGTCGAGCATGTCGATCGCGCCACGCCCCCACACCTCGCCGTTGATGAGCTCGCCGCCGAACGGATCGTTCCGCCAGCCCGAGCGGGTGACCGGCACGACGTCGGTGTGGCCCATGAGGTGGAGGCTCTTCGCGTTCTTGTCCGAACCCTCGATACGTAGCACGAGGTTGCCGCGACCCGGCATCGGCTCGTACTTCGTCATCTCGACGCCCGGGGTGCGCAGGAACGCCTCGAGCGTTTCGACGCTCTTCACCTCGTGACCCGAGGCAGGCGTGCCATCGTTCACGCACTCGTTGCGGATGAGGTGCTGGAGAAGGTCGGTCGTCTCGTCGATGACGCTTGCCATCGCGCTCCTCCGTCCGGGTCGGGCGTCAGCCGCGGTACCCGTCCATGAGATAGATAGCACGACCGTTCGCGTCGCGTATCGCGAGCACCACATGTGCGTGTTTGGTGTGGTCGACGGTCCCGCCAGGCAGCGTTGAGAACGGCGCCTCGCCCTGCCGCCTCCACGGAGACCGCAGCCGGATGCCGTTCACACTCAGCTTGTAAGAGAAGGCATAGTCCCACTCCTCGTCCGCGGTGACCGTACCGGTGCTCCGCAGGAACGTTGGGTCGCGGAGGTCTCGCAGCAGCCGCGTGGCGTCCAGGGCGTAGACCAAACCGATGAGCGCTACGGCAGGTCCGAAGAGGAGCGCAATGACCCGGGGTAGGTCCGACGGATCGAGTTGGCGCCCGCCGACAGCCGTCGCGCCCACGAGCGCAACGATCAGCAGTGCGAACAACATGACCGCGTACGGGCGCCAGCCGGACAGAAGCGCAGATCGGACGATCGCGCGAACCTCGGCGGTCATCGGCAGCAAAATGGCTCGGTCGTACATCGCGAAGTGCCGCGGCGCAGTATGCGCGGCGGGGCGGACCGGCCGCCGGCCTATACCGCGGCCGGCCGGCCGACCTCCGCGCGCACCTTCCTGGCCGCTTCGACGACCACCCGGCACTTGTCGAGTGACTCCTCGACCGTCCGAGTCTTGAGACCGCAGTCCGGGTGCGGCAGCAGCCGGTCGGCCTTCACGTACTTCAGCCCCTTGCGGATGCCCTCGGCCGCCTCGTCGACCGTCTCGAGACGATGGCTGTGTACGTCGACGACGCCGATGGCCAGCTCCTTCGTGAAGGGATCCTTGTCGAAGAGCGAGAGCCAGCGGTACTCGTAGTTGTGCATCGCGAGGTCGAGCTGATCGACCGGCAGCTTCAGGACGCCGGGGTAGATCGCGGCGAAGTCGCCGTAGCAGATATGCGAGATGGTCTTCGCCTTGAGGTTCTGCGTGACGACGCCCATCGCTTCGATCGCGATCGGCAGCTCCTCCGGGCGCGCGTGGATCGCCGGCTCGTCGATCTGGATGTACTTCGCGCCGGCGCGCTCGAGATCCTCGGCCTCCTGCCGCACGACCTCGGCGAGCGCGAGCGCCGCATCGCGGCGCGTCTTGTACGCCTCGTTGTATGACCAGTCGAGCATCGTGTACGGGCCGGTGAGCATGCCCTTCACCGGACGATCGGTCAGCGACTGCGTGTAGCGGAACCACTCGACGGTCATCGGCTTCGGTCGCGAGATCTTCGATGCGATGACCGGTTTGTGGTAGTAGCGGTTCCCGTACGAGCGCACGAGCCCGCCGATCTTGAAGCCGTCGAGGCGCTCGGCGAAGTACGCCACCATGTCGCCGCGATACATCTCGCCGTCCACGAGGATGTCGAGGCCGATGTCCTCCTGGCGCCGGATCCACTCCTCGGTCGCCTTCTTCTCGAGCTCGTGCAGCTCGGCGTCGCTCACCTTGCCGCGCGCGTTCGCGTTGCGCGCCTTCTGCAGGTACTCGGGCTTCCCGAATGAGCCGACCGTCGTCGTGAGAAGGATGTCGTTCATGCCCTCACCCCCGTCGTCACGCGTGCCGCTTCGACGAGCGCGCGCAACTTCTGCACCGCGACGTCGTGCGGAAGGTACTCGAGGCCGGTCGTCGTCGAGAGATACAGCCTGTCCGCCGAAACATGCTTGAGCGCGGCCTCCACGAGCTCGCCGAGCTCGCGCGGCGTCTCGATCCGCGTGTTGCGGGCATCGACGATGCCGAGAGACACGCTGCTCTTGAGACCGCTGAGGCGCTCGATGGCGCGCGCCGATGTCTCGCGGCTTCGGACGTCGACGCCGAGGATCGCGATAGGGAATCGCTTGAAGTCGCTGAGCTTGTCGAGGAGCCCGTCGATCGGAAAGAAATACGGATGGAGCGCGATCGGGACGCCGCCCTTCGCGAGCCGCTGGATCGCCTCCGCCTCGAGGTCGATGAGCTCGGGGTGCGCCGCGAGCGCGGGCTCTTCGACGTCGACGAGCGGCGCGCCAGCGCCCTTCAACCCTCGCAGCTCGCTGGCGAGCGCGTCGGCGACAGCGAGCGTGCGCGCCTCGAGGTCCTTGTACTGCTTGTCCTCGGCGGTGAGCGTCGCGAAGGTGAGCGGGCCCGCGATCGCGGCCTTCACGGTCGCACCACGCGCGGCGGGAGTGGCAACGGCGAACGCGTAGTCGCGCACGAGCGTCTTGCCGTCGGTCTCGATCGGGCCAGTGATCACGGGCTGACGGAAGTACGTGTTGTTGTCGTAGAAGCGCTCGAGCGGTCCTCGCTCGGTGTTGCGCCACGCGCGCGCGAACGGCGCGAGCAGGTCGTCCCAACGGATCTGCCCGTCGTTGATGATGTCGATACCGGCGGAGCGGATCTCGTCCATCGCCCACGCGGTCGTGTCGTCGTAGACGCTCTGGATGCCCGCCTCATCGAGCTCGTCCCGGTCGAGCTTGTGTAGCGCGCGGCGCAGCTCCTGGTGCTCGTCAGAGATCTTGGGGTAGGCGCCGACGATCGTGGTCTTCATGCGGTCTTTGACTCCTTCAGCTTCGGACGTGGGAAGAGGCCCGCGCCGGCGACGACCTTCGTCACGCCTTCGGGCCATTCGATCGCGTAGAGATGGACGCCGCCGACGCCGGGCACGGCGCGAAGGGACTGCACCAGCTCGATCGCGAGCCCGATCCCCTCCGCTTCCTGATCAGCGGCACCCTTGATGCGCGCGATGACGTCAGCGCCCACCGCGAGCCCCGGGATCTTCCCGAGGCGCTCGGCCTGGTCGGCCGAGCGGAGCACCATGACGCCGGCGATGATCGCCACCTGACGCCCCGCGAGCCTGCGCACGTCGGCGAGCCACTGCGTGAACGTCGCGACGTCGAAGACGGGCTGCGTCTGCAGGAAGTCCGCACCGGCGGTGACCTTCTCGACGGTCTTCGTCACGTCCGCCTCCATCGGCTTCGTGAACGGCGACGCGGTCGCGCCGACGGTGTACTGCGGCGGCTGCTTGATCTCATCGCCCGAGAGGAACCGCGCCTTGTCACGCATGCCCACCGCCATCTTCACGAGAGCGACGCCGTCGAGGTCCTTCACGTTGACCGCATCGGGGTGATTGCCCTGCTTCGGATCGTCACCGGTCATGAAGAGGAAGTGCTCGATGCCGAGAGCCGCCGCGCCGAGGAGATCGGCCTGCAGCGCGATCCGATTGCGGTCCCGGCCGGTCATCTGCACGATCGGATCGATACCCTCCTGCCGCACCAGGACCGCCGCCGGGATCGCCGCCATCGCGGCGATGGCGCGGTTGCTATCGGTGATGTTCACGGCGTCGACGGATCCCTTGAGCACCGCGGCGCGGCGGCGCACGACGCTCGCTGCCGCGGATTTCGGCGGATTGAGCTCGGCCGTGACGACGAACTCGCCGCGGCGGAGAAGCTCTGCGAAGGTGCTCAACGTAACTTGTGACCTCTCATCTTTCCCTGATCGGGCCGGAAGTGGCACCACTGCGGGTCTCCGCCGGTTGCCGAGGCGTCATCGGGCCGTTCCCTCAGCCTCTCTGGATGAAAGGGATCGCGTCTGAACTTGTGCGGCGATGCTAGCACGTACACTCGCTCGACCCATGGCCGACCGACTCGTGGATCTCACGCTGCGCGCGTTCAGCGACGACCTCGCGTCAGATGCACCGGTGCCAGGCGGTGGCAGCGCGGCCGCGTACTCGGGTGCGCTCGGCGCGGCGCTCGCGGCGATGGTCGCGCGCATCGCGGCGAAGAAGTCGGACGACGCGGCGCTGCGCGAATACATCGCCGAGATGGACAACCTGCGCGCTGACTTCCTCCGGCTCGTCGACGACGACAGCGCAGCGTACGCGCGCGTCGCGGACGCGATGAAGCTGCCGAGGGCGACGGACGACGAGAAGAAAGCGCGCGGCGAGCGGATACAGAGCGCGCTCCTCGCCGCGTCGCGCGTGCCGCTCGAGGTCGCGAAGACGAGCCGGCGGCTCCTGGAGGCGTGCGAGCGCGGGCTCGAGAAAGCACCACCGGCTGCGGTGTCCGACATCGGCGTCGGTGCGCTCATGGCCGAGGCCGCGCTGCGCGGCGCGGCGATGAACGTGATGATCAACCTCGCGTCGGTGAAGGACCGCGCCCAGGTGAAAGCGCTGTCCGAGGACCTCGATCGCGCGCTCGACGGCGCCGACGCGGAGCGGCGGAAGATCACGGACTTCGTCGAGTCGCGCATCGCGCGTTGATGCGCGCGCTTCGTTGATGCGTCTGCTCCATGGTCGCCCGCTCGCGGAGGCGGTGAACGGGAGGACCGAGACGCGCATCGCCGATCTCGTGGACCGAAAGGTGACGCCGCGGCTGCACATCGTCTCCGTCGGCATCGACCCTGCCGCGAGCACGTACCAGCAGCGTCTGCAGCGCTCGGGGAAGAAGCTCGGGATCGACGTGCGCACCGACGAGCTCGGCTTCGCCGCGGCTGAGAGCGCCCTCACGCAAACATTGAAGACGCTCTCCGGTGATCCGCTCGTGCACGGCATCCTCATGCTCACGCCGCTCCCGCAGCCCCTCGACGAGGCGCGCATGGTCGAGCTCATCGCGCCGTCGAAGGACGTGGAGGGCGTTCACCCGCACAACGCCGGTCTCCTCGCGGCCGGCCGGCCGCGGTTCGTGCCGTCGACGGCCGAAGGGATCGTGGAGCTCCTCAAGTTCCACGAGATCCCGCTTCGGGGCGCGCGTGCGGTGGTCGTCGGCCGCAGCGGCGTCGTCGGCCGACCAGCGGCGGCGCTGCTGCTCAACGAGGACGTGACCGTAACGATCGCGCACAGCAAGACGGCCGACATCCCCGCTCTGACCCGCGCCGCCACGATCGTCATCGTCGCGGTCGGCCGCGAGCGCTTCCTCACCGGCGCGATGCTCTCGCCCGGCGCGACGGTCATCGACGCCGGCATCAACGTCACGCCGACCGGCATCACCGGCGACGTCGACGTCGACAGCGTGTCGTCCGTCGCCGGCGCGCTCAGTCCCG
>Ga0075423_10006203_pt1 | contig 11214 bp, 8 predicted proteins | sample SoiMethybrSBSTD2_FD_80114 | JGI IMG/M metagenome (GOLD analysis project Ga0075423, IMG submission 80114) | Bulk soil microbial communities from a Populus tree surrounding site in Tennessee, USA - Soil MetaG P. TD hybrid SBSTD2 | ecosystem: Environmental > Terrestrial > Soil > Tree plantation...
CAGCCCTGACCATCACGCTCGGCCTCGCCCTGGCCGGCGCGGCCCACCTCGTCTTCGCCCAGAATCCTCCGGCGCCACACCAGATGCATGACCGCGGGTCCATGCCGTCTCACGGCGCCGTGCCGTCTCACGAGGCGGTGGCGCCGGGAGGGGACCACGGCGCACAACGCGACAGCTCGTCCCATCACGAGATCGTCCAGCTCTATGACAAGGCCTTCGAGGAAAACGTCGGCGCCGGCCGAGGGTTCGGAATGGCCTTCGCCGCCGACGAGAACGGCTACCCGGGACCGCTTCACGTGCTGGAGCTGAAGGACCGTTTGAAGCTGACCGCCGAACAGGAAGCCAAGATGCAGGCGATGCTCACGGCGATGTTCGCGGAGTCCCGGCCCAAGGGCGCCCGCCTGCTCGAGAGCGAGGCCAAGCTCCGCCAGCTCTTCGCCGGCGGCCGCGCCGACGAGGCGGCGGTGAGGGCGGCGGTTCTCGAGGTGGAGAAGGCCCGCACGGAGGTCCGTCTGGTTCACCTGCTGTCTCACCTGAAGACCCGCGAGGTGCTCACCGAAGAGCAGCGCCGCCTCTATCACGACGCGCGCTGGGGCGAGCACGGCTCGATGCGCCTGCGCGAGACGAGCGCGTCCGGCGCGCACGCTCGCTGACGATCGCGGAAGGGCGCGGCCGACGTTGTAGAATCGCCGCCATGGCTGACACGACCATGCGGGCAGCGTTCTACGAAGGGGCGCGGAAGTTCTCGACCGGGACGATCGCGGTGCCCACTCCGGGGCCGGGCGAGGCGTTGCCGCGCGTCCGCCGGGTCGGGATCTGCGGGACCGATCTGCACATCTTCCAGGGACACCTCGATCACCGCGTGCCCAAGCGCGGGATCATCGGCCACGAGACCTTTGGAGAAGTGGTGGACGCGCCGAGCGGGAGTGGCTTCGGCGCCGGCGATCGGGTGGTCGTCGAGCCGGTGACGTTCTGCGGGCGGTGCCGCGCCTGGCTCATGGGCGCAACGTTTCTGTGCTACGGGCTCAAGGTGCTCGGCGTCGACCTGCCCGGCGGGATGCAGGAATACTGGGCGGTCCCGACCGCGCGGCTGCTCCACGTGCCGTCGACGCTCGCCGACGATCACGCCGCGCTGATCGAGCCGCTGGCCATCGCCACCCACGACGTGAGGCGCGCCCAGGTCCAGGCCGGCGACGCCGTGCTCGTGTTCGGCGGCGGGCCGATCGGCACGCTGATCGCGTTGGTTGCCCGCTACCGCGGAGCCCGGGTGGTGGTCTGCGCGGTGAATCCGTTCCGCCTGGAGATGCTGAAGGGCTTCGGGATCGAGACGGTCGGCCCGGGCGCCGACGTCAACCGGTTCGTCGATGCGTGGACCGAGGGGACCGGCGTCGACGTCGCGTTCGAGGTGACGGGCAATCCCGCGGCCGTCCGCGCCGTCACCGACGTGGTGCGCGTGTGGGGCACCATCAGCATCGTGGCGATCCACGCCGAGCCCATGGCCGTGAACCTCTATCGGATGTTCGAGCGCGAGCTGACCATGCACGGCAGCCGCCTCTATGCGCGCGAGGACTGGGAGGAGGCCATCCGCCTCGCGGCGAGCGGCGCCATTGCCCTCGGGCCGCTGGTGAGCCGGCGGATTCCGCTCGAGGCTCTGCAGCAGGGCATGGAGGAGGCGCTCGGCGGCGGGCCCGTGATGAAGGTCCTCATCGAGCTGTAGTGGCCCGCTACACCGCCCTGGCGGTGCTCTTCTCGCTGCTGTGGTCCTCCGCGTTCGCGGTCGTCAAGATAGGGCTGCGCGACGCGCCGCCACTGTTCCTCATGTCCTCGCGCTTCGTGGTGGCCGGCGCGGCGCTGCTCGCCTTCGCGATCCTGCGCGGCCGACGGCTGCCGGCCGCGCGGGAGTGGCCGCTCATCGTGCTGCTCGGCGTGCTGAACTACTCGCTGTACCTCGGGCTCACGGCCATGGGGTTGCGCCATCTGTCGGCCGGGATGGCCGCCGTGCTGGCCAGCCTCAATCCGTTGCTGCTCGCCATCGTCGCTCCCTGGGCGCTCGGCGAGCGGCTCACGCCGACGAAGGTCGTCGGGCTGTTAACCGGCTTCGTCAGCGTCACGTGGGTCATGTGGAGCCGGCTCGGCGACGACAACCGCCCCAACGGGATCGCGCTCGTGGTCGCCGCGATTGTCTGCCTCGTGGCCGCCACCCTCGTCTTCAAGCGATCGGACACGCGCCGGGATCTCGTCGTGTTCAACGGCGGGCAGCTCCTGACCGCGGGGATCCTGCTCCTCGTGCCGAGTCTCGCCTGGGAGCCCCTCGCCGATCTACATGTCACGCCGACCTTCGTCGTTGCGTGGATCTACCTGATCGTGGCCGTGTCCTGGGCGGGTATGTGGATCTGGTTCTGGCTCCTGAGCCACGGCGACGCTACCCGCGCGAGCGCGTACTTCTTCCTGAACCCGGTCCTTGGTCTTTTCATCGGCGCGCTAGTGCTCGGCGAGCCGCTGGGCGCGACCGACTTCATCGGCACCGTGGCGGTCGCCGTCGGCATCTACCTGGTGCAGCGCGGCTGAGTCACGGCAGCTGGTAGGGATTCACGACGAGCGCGGCGATCAGGCACCACGACGTGGTGCCGAGGCTGTTCTCGTCGGAGTAGCTCTGGATGAGCCGGAGCGTGGCGCCCTGCTGATCGGTGTCCATCGCGCGTGTCACGTACTCGAATCCCCTGTCGATCGGGGCGCCGCGCGACGTGTCCGGCTCGTACCCACCGACGCTCTCCGCCGTCGCCGTCGTCGTGGCGGAGGCCGGCACCGCTCCCGGAACCGCCGCCATGCCCAGACCAAGCCCAAGGAATTCCCGGCGTTTCATTCGCTCCCCCTCGTGTCGGCGGTGAGATGCACGGAAGGCTGCTGCGCCCGTTCCAGCGTAGACGATATACTCCAGGCGCCATGACAACTATCTACGACGAGGTCTACACGCGCTCGATGACGCAGCCCGAGTCGTTCTGGGCGGCGGCCGCCGAGGACGTCTACTGGGAGCGGCGCTGGGATCGGGTGTTCGACGGCTCCCGCCCGCCCTTCTATCGGTGGTTCGTGGGCGGCATGCTCAACACCTGCTACAACGCCCTCGACCTGCACGTGGATCGCGGGCGGGGCAAGCAGCCCGCGCTCGTCTACGACAGCCCGGTCACCGACACGGTGAAGACCTTCACCTATCGCGAGCTTCGCGACGAGGTCGCGCGCTGCGCCGGCATGCTACTCAAACAGGGGATCGGCAAGGGCGACCGGGTCATCGTCTACATGCCGATGGTGCCGGAGGCGGTGATCGCGATGCTCGCCTGCGCGCGCATCGGCGCCGTCCACTCCGTCGTGTTCGGCGGATTCGCGGCCAAGGAGCTGGCCACGCGCATCGACGACGCCAAGCCGAAGGCGATCGTGTCCGCCTCTTGCGGCATCGAAGTCAACCGCGTGATCCCCTACAAGCCATTGCTCGACCAGGCGATCGCGCTGGCCCGGCACAAGGTCGAGCGCTGCGTGATCCTCCAGCGGCCGCAGGAGCCGGCGGCGCTCGTGCAGGGGCGGGATCACGACTGGCACGAGGCGATGGCGGCAGCCCGCCCGGCCGAGTGCGTTCCCGTCGCCGCCACGGATCCGCTCTACGTTCTCTACACCTCCGGCACGACGGGGATCCCGAAGGGCGTCGTTCGCGACCACGGCGGCCACGCCGTGGCGCTGAAGTGGAGCATGGCCGGGGTGTACGGCATGGGCGCCGGCGAGACCTTCTGGGCGGCATCGGACATCGGCTGGGTCGTCGGCCACTCGTACATCGTCTACGCCCCGCTGCTCAAGGGGTGCACGACGATCCTCTACGAGGGCAAGCCGGTGGGGACGCCCGATCCCGGCGCCTTCTGGCGCGTCTGCGCCCAGCACGCGGTGAACGCGCTGTTCACCGCGCCGACCGCCTTCCGCGCGATCAAGAAGGAGGATCCGCAGGGCGCTCACATCGGCCGCCACGATCTCTCGCGGTTCCGGACGCTGTTCCTCGCCGGCGAGCGCTGTGACCCCGACACACTGCACTGGGCGGAGGACCGGCTCCGCGTCCCCGTGATCGATCACTGGTGGCAGACCGAGACGGGCTGGCCCATCGCGGCGAACTGCGTGGGGCTCGGCGCGCTGCCGGTGAAGGCGGGCTCGCCGACGAAGTCGGTGCCCGGCTACGACGTGCGCGTGCTGGGCGAGGATGGCGGCGAGATGAAGGCCGGTGACATCGGCGCGATCGTCATTCGTCTCCCCATGCCGCCGGGGTGCCTGCCGACGCTGTGGAACAACGACGCCGGCTACGAGAAGTCGTACCTCGCGCGCTATCCCGGCTACTACCTCACGGGTGACGCGGGCTACAAGGACGAGGACGGATACGTCTACATCATGAGCCGCGTGGACGACATCATCAACGTCGCCGGCCACCGGCTGTCGACGGGCGCCATGGAGGAAGTGCTGGCCGGGCATCCCGACGTCGCCGAGTGCGCGGTCGTCGGCGTCGCCGACGAGCTCAAGGGGGAGGTGCCGCTGGGCTTCGTCGTCACCAAGGCGGGCGTCGAGCGCGCTGACGCCGACATCGCGCGCGAGCTCGTCGAGCGGGTGCGGCAGAACATCGGCCCGGTCGCGGCCTTCAAGACCGCCCTCGTGGTGAAGCGGCTGCCCAAGACGCGCTCGGGCAAGATCCTTCGCGGCACCATGAAAAAGATCGCCGACGGTGTCGAGTACGGCGTGCCCGCGACCATCGACGATCCCGCGATCCTCGCCGAGATCGGCGACGCGCTGAAGGCGATCGGCTACCCGCATCGCGCGTGAGCCGTCGCCGACCTAGCGGCTGATGACGCCCCGGATCGTCTGCAGGATCGTGCCGTCGGCGGCCGTCCGGGTGAGCGTCCACTCGAGCCGGTCCCGCGAGACCCAGCGGTCGTCGATCACGAGTCTCGCCCCGTCGACGTCTCCCTCCCAGCGGAGCGTCGACGTGCCCGGGTCCCAGCGCCCCCGCAGCTCGTGCCGGTAGCCGTCGGAATCGAAGACCCACTGCCGAAAGATTCCCGCCGCGGCGTCGTACGTCATGATCTGCAGCTCGGCCGCGCCCGGCGGATCGACGCTGGTGGTCCGGAACTCGACGTATCGGCCTTCGAGCGTGCGGCGGCACACCGCGCTCCCCACGGTGCGGATCTCTCGGACGGTCGGCGCGTGGATCCGGATCAGCGCTTCGGTGTTCCATCGACCGATGAACCGATTGAGAACGTCGGTGGAGTCGCTCACGTCGAACGTCCGGCAACCGGCGAGGGCGAGCAGCGCCAGCGCCAACATCGCCGCGCGCCACGGTTCGCGTCGCATCGGGCCGTATTCTAGGCCGACATCCGAGGCCACGTGGGACGCACAAGACCGGTCACATTTGCCGTGAACGGCGGCGGCAGCTTCGGGTAATTCTCTTCACGTTTACGGCGCCAGAGCCGCGGATCGGGCCATTCCGGGCGGGAACGGTCGTTGCACACCGTTGGGGCGATGGCGTTACCCGCGACGCTGTTCCGGCTCGGGCGAAACTTCCTGAAGTACCGCTTGCTCACCGACACCTCGATCCGCTCCGATCACTTCGGGCGGGCGCACATGGCCGACCTCGCGGCGCGGTTCCTGAAGAACAACGGGGTGCCGGGCAGCTATCTCGAGTTCGGGGTCTGGCGCGGCTCGACCTTCGCGCAGTTCCATCACACGTTCCGGCGCCACCGGCTGCAGGTGCCGATGTACGCGTTCGACAGCTTCCAGGGCTTGCCGGAGCCGGGCGGCCCCGACACCTTGCCGGGCTACGAGCCGTTCGAGACCGGTCAGTTCGGCTGCTCCGTCACCGACTTCATGGCCGAGCTGCGCGGGCGGTGGGTGCCGGAGACGGCCTATACGGTCGTCGCCGGCTTCTACGAGGACACGCTGCGGCCCGAGCTCTACGACAAGCTGAGCCTCGACCGGGCCGCGCTGGTGTGGATCGACTGCGTGCTCTACGAATCAGCGCGCGCCGCCCTGGAGTTCATCCGTCCGCTCCTCCAGGACGGCACGCTCATCATGTTCAACGACTTCTACCGCTTCAAGGGCCATCCGGAGCTCGGCGAGCGCCGCGCCTTCACCGAGTTCCGGGCCCACAACCCGGACGTCTTCGTCACCGACTACGCGAAGTTCTCCAGCGTCGGCCAGACCTTCCTGATCCACACGCTGTAGCCGCGCCCGTCGAATCTTGGGGTGCCCCTCTCTCAAAGTCGATACGGGTTCCCGGCCTGTGCGGCGATCAGAGACCACGAGGTCGCGGCGATATGCAGATTCGGGTAGTACGAAAATCCGGTTCCGCTGTTGAGGACACTCGAGGCGGCGACCACACCCGATGCGTCGGGAATCGCGAGCCCGTTGACCGTCTGGCCCCGGCCCAGCTCGCGCTGGGCCAGGATGATGTGGCTGCCGTACTCCGAGGCGGTCGCGACGTCGCCGTGGAAGCTCGGCAGATCGCGACCGGCCGGCCGCCCGCGAGCGAGCAAGGCAGCCACCATGTGCGCCGTCCCCTCGAGCCAGACGGCGTCGGGGTCCGGCAGGGGATCGGACGCGCCTGCTCGCTCGGTCGCACGCCGGCTGACGTCGCTGAAGCTCACTCCGGTCAGCCGCAGGTTGCCCGTGAAGCTGGCGTGAAGTGACTGCGGCGTGTCTGTCGCGACGAGATTCGTCTTGGTCCAGTCGAGGGCGTCCGCATACCGGTGGTCCAGCAGGGCGAGGTAAGACTCGGACTGCACTTCCTCCAGCACTGGCGCGGTGTCGATCTGCCCGTCGGTCGAGCCGATGTAGAAGAAGCCACGGTCCGCATTCCACATCCGCTCGATGAACTCGAGGGCGTGCTGGCCACGGTCCGCCCAGCGCGCGTCACCGGTGAGCGGCGCCAGCAGGTGCGTGAAGAGCGCATACACGTCGACGTTGTGCTCGGTCAACCTGACGGAACTCAGCCGCCGGTTGTTGCCGTCCACACCGAAGCTGTAGCCGCCCAGACCGGTGGCGTCGAAGGCGTTGTCGACGATCCACCGCGCGAGCCGCAGGGAGCCTTCGAGGTACCGCGACTCGCCGGTGCGCGCGAACAATTGCGCCAGGGCAATTCCCACCCAGCTCATGTCGCTGACGGAGCTGCCCACGAAGAAGAACGGGGCGCCGACGAGATTGACCGTGCCGTCTTCCCGGACGAAGTAGGCATCGGTGCTCGCAAAGGGCAGGGTGAACGGCCCGACCCAGTAGGCCTGTCGCAAACGCCCATCGGCATAGATCGGGTCGTGTGCCTGCGCGTAGAGGAAACTGTCGCCGAGCAACGTCGCGCGGGCCACATCCGCGGCCGTTCCACGCCGGAGGTAGGCGAGGATCGTGAGGGCGTTGTCGTACACGAACGCCGTGCTGCCGAGCGCCTGCGAATCCGAAAAGCTCTGAACGAGCCGCGGTGTCCCATCCTGCCGATACGCGTCCATCGCGAATGAGAGATACGCGTACCCGCGCGCAACCGCCTGGGGGACATCGGCAATGGCGCCATCGGTACTCGAGGCGGTCGACGCGCCGAGGCCAGAGGGCGACGCGGCCCTCGCCGCTCCCACGATGCCCGCGCCAAGCCCCAAGAAATGACGTCGATTCGTTTCCCTGGTCCTCGTGACTTTCCGTCGTCGTGGGCGGTTACGGGCCTTGGCTCAGCTGACCGGCGAGGAGGTCGCTGGCCTTTTCAGCGACGGCCATGATCGTCGCCACCGGGTGAGCCGAGAGCGGCGCTGGGTGCAACGACGCGTCGACCACGTGAACGTTCTGGGTGCCCCCGACGCGCAACGTCGCGGGATCCACGGCGCCGCCGAGCGGGCAGGTGCCGCCCCAGTGGTTGATGATCAGCCGGGCGAAGTAGACGCCGTCCACGGGATCGAAGGCCTCGACGTAGCGCCTGACGTCGGCGAGCTTGTCGGGGTTCAGGTCGGGATGTGAGCGGCCACCTGGGCCGAAGGTCAGGACCAGATCGGGATTCGTCCGATACATGAAGATCAGCCGCTGCACCGCGACCGCCATCAGCTCCGCGTCCTCCGGATTCGTCAGGTAGATCGGCGGATACTCGACGAAGGTGTCCCGGTTGATCTTCATCACGCTGCGGGCCCGGGGCCGCAGGAGCATGGTGTAGGCCGACAGGTTGCGCGGGCCGTTGTAGTGGCCGCTGACGGGGCCGGCGCCGAAGGGATTCACGAAGACCTCGACGTTCGGTTGACGGGGCGCCTGCAGCAATTCCTGCATCACCGACACCGGCCCGTACTGGGCGTACGGGCCCGCCTGCGAGCCCACGTAACGCGCGAGATCGGACTGATTCGCCGCGTAGTCATCGTAGTGATAGCCGCGGTACGGCGGCACGGCGCCCGTGTATTCGTACACCAGCGCCGTCGCCACGTGGTCGAACAGCGACGTCCCGATGCCCGGGTTGTCGATGTGGAAGGGGACGGAGAAGCCGTCGGCGAAGATCTCATCGTGTTTGGCGGAGGGGCCGACACCGGAGAGCAGCAGCAAGCGAGGCGTCATCAGCGCGCCACCGGCGAGGACGATCTTTCCGCCCCTCGCCAACGGCGCGAAGCGGACGCCGTCGGGCGTCGAGTACACGACACCCGCCGCGCGGGTGCCCGCCGTCGCATCGAAGACGATCCGCTCGACCTTTGCGAAGGCGATCAGGGCGAGATTCCGTCGACTCGATTCACCGTCGGGGCCGATGATGGACGTCAAATGGCTCCGGACCGGACCTCCTCTCAGTCCATCCTGTGAGACGACGTACGCGCGGCTGAAGTATCGATCGCCGAGCCCGCCCAGCACGCTGGTGTTCACTTCGGAGAACCCCAGTGATCGATAGATGTCGCCGGCGATCGCCGAGGCTCCCGTGTTGTAGAAGAGGCCGTCCGTGGACGGGATATCCGAGACCTTCATCTCGCCGAGCACGCGATCGAAGTAGGGCTTGACGTCCGCGTAGCTCCAGCCTCGAGACCAGGCCTCGTCGAAATCGAACGGCGGCGCCGCCTGGAAGAGCATGCCGTTGAATTGCGAGTTGCCCCCGTAGCCCGTGCCCTGATACGTGAACGGCGTTTCCGGCTGCCGGTAGGGCTCGCCCTTCGGCTGGAACGCGATGTTCGTGTACTCGCCGGGGACGTCGAAGATCGTCGCCCGCTGGTCGTACGGCGGGAAGTCCCGCCCGCCGACCGTCACCGAAGTCGGTCCGCCCGCCTCCAGGAGCAGGATGGCTTTGCGGGGAAACCGGTCGACCAGCCGCGTTGCGACGATCGAGCCGGCCGCCCCCGCGCCGACGATGATGACGTCGTATCGCTTCGAGCCCGCCTTGGCGTGGGCCGAGGATGACGCGCCCAGCGCTCCGGCAGCGAGGAGGGAAGTACGCTGGAGGAACTCTCTCTTCGTTTCATTCGTCAGGTGGCCGCGGCGACGGTTACTTGCAGAAGTCTGGGAGCACGGGGTCCTGCAAGGTAATGTGATCCACACGCTGTAGCCGGCCGCGGCCCGTCGGCCGCGGCCGGGTCAGCCAACTCAGGGACAGAAATCCGGCGGGAGTCGATCCCCGGCCGGCAGCAGGGCGTCCCTCGGACACACGCCGTCCGACTTGTTCTCGAAGGACACGTCCCAGGGCGCCGTCTTGTCCAGACACTTGACGGGCGGCCGGAGGCTGCTGGTGTCGTTCTGCGTACTGAAGGCGCTGGGCATGATGAACACGAACCCCGGGCAGCCTCCGGCCGGGCAGTCCAGGTCGACGGTCGCCCAGCGGCAGACCGTATCGGTCTTGGCCCCGATCGGACTACTGTTGTCTTCGCACCTGCCGACGACCGCGTTTGTGATCGGGTCCTTGAAATCGTCGTTCCAGGTGCAGAACGTCGCGGGCTTGCACTTGGTCTTCTTGGCTTCCTTGATCTTCGCGTCGAAGTTCGGGATGACATCCGACGCTCTGAGATTGACCTGCACGATGCCCTTGGCCTTGTCGTACCACGTGACCCGCCGCTTCTTGTCGTCATTCTGATCGGGGAAGTACTGGAGATTGCTGAAGACGACGGGGTTGGGACCGATGCTGGCCTGCGACATCTTGATCGTCATGTACTTGGTCGGGTCGTCGTCGACATTCGACGGCGGCGGTCCCACGTAGAATCGATACGTCTGCTCGGTGTCCGCCTTCGAGAAGATCTGGAAGACGTAGTAGCGGTCGTTCCTCTTGAACTCGTTGATCACGCACGGGTTCTTGGCGGGATCATTCGTCAGGCACTTGAGCTGGACCTCTCTGCTCACCGCGGTGTCGAAGTAATACGTCCCGTGGTTGACGGTCAGCGAGCTGCGCTGGCCCGTCGCCTGCCCCATCATGCGGATGCTGCGTGCCACGTCGCCGTCCGACTTGGGCATCTTGTCCTGGCGCCACAGCGGGATGCCGTAGCACTGCTCGCTGGTGCACGCGCGGTTCCAGTCGCCGTCGTTGGTGTGCGGGTTGGTTTTCTCCTCCGGCGCCGCGCACTTACCGTCGATGACGCAGCCGGGGTACAGCACCGTCGTCACGTAGTCGTATGGGCTCGTCCGCGACGAGTTCTCGGAGCGGCACTGGATCGCCTCGATGGGAGCGAGGAAGAAGTCGTCGAGGTTGATCACGGTCGTGGGCTTGTTGCCGGGCGCCGTGTAGCCGGTCAGCGAGCCGTCGTCGTCGTTGAGCACGGTCTGCCGATCGTTGCCGGCGAAGCCGGTGAAGGTGTGGCTCGTGAAGTCCGACTTCACGGCCCAGAGGCAGTAGTTCTTGTTGATCTGCGCCGCGTCGGGGAGCAGGGTGCCTTCCAAGAACAGCGGCGAGACCACGAAATGGCGGACGTCGACGTCCTTGAAGAAGAGCTTGTCCGAGTGGAAGGCCGGCGGGTAGTAGAAGCCGTTCGGCTGCTTCCATCCGATGGCCGCGTTCGGCATGTAGCAAATGTTGACGGTGACGTCCTGGTTGGCCTTGTTCTTCGTGGTGATCGACATCTTCGGAAGGCCTTGGCTGAAGCCCGACAGCCAGGCGCTCTGCTTGGGCTGGCCCGACACGAGCCCCCGCAGGGGGTCGCATCGGCCGTCTCCGAACTTCAGCGTCTGGCCGTTGAAGGTCGTCTCGCCGACGAATTCGAACGGCTTGCAGTCGTC
>Ga0075423_10006204_pt1 | contig 11211 bp, 9 predicted proteins | sample SoiMethybrSBSTD2_FD_80114 | JGI IMG/M metagenome (GOLD analysis project Ga0075423, IMG submission 80114) | Bulk soil microbial communities from a Populus tree surrounding site in Tennessee, USA - Soil MetaG P. TD hybrid SBSTD2 | ecosystem: Environmental > Terrestrial > Soil > Tree plantation...
AGCGCGTCGCCCTCGAGCCCGTCGACCGTGTCGACCACGAGATTCACCCCGTTCACGGCCTCCACTTTCACGTCGGGATCGGAGGTCGGCGCCGTCGCGGCCGGCCTGCGCTTGCGCTCCTTGCGTGCCTCTTCGAGCTCCTGGCGAAGCAGGTTCGCCTCCTCGGCGCGGCCCCGCAGCGCCGCCCATGCCTCGCCGGAGCTGACCGCCTCGATCCGGCGCGCGCCGCCACCGACGGAGCCCTCCGAGAGGATCAGGAACGGGCCGATCTCCGCCGTCGTCCGCACGTGCGTGCCGCCGCAGAGCTCGGTGCTCGTGCCGGGCACCTCCACCACCCGGACGACGTCGCCGTACTTCTCCCCGAAGAGCGCCATCGCGCCGAGCTTGCGCGCCTCGTCGAGCGTCGTCTCGAACGTGTGCACTGGGGTGTTCGCGAAGATCGCCTCGTTGACGCGCTGCTCGATCGCGTCGCGCTCGTCGGTGGTCAGCTGCGCGGTGTGGGTGAAGTCGAAGCGCAGCTTGTCGGGCCGCACGGCCGAGCCCGCCTGGGTGACGTGCTCTCCGAGCACCTCGCGAAGCGCAGCCTGGAGCAGGTGCGTGGCGGTGTGGTTCGCCATCGTCGGGAAACGCACGCTCCAGGGAACGACCGCACGCACGCGGTCGCCGGCGGAGAAGCCGTCGCCGCGGAAGACGAGCGCCTGGTCTGCGTCGAAGCGGTATGCGTCGACGAGCTCCGCGCGTACCGAACGCTCGCCGTCCCGCTCGATCCAGCCTTCGTCTGTCACCTGGCCGCCGCCGGCCGGGTAGAACGGCGACTCGCGGAGCTTCGCGAGGAACGTGCCGTCGCCGAGCTCCTCGAGCGCCCCGATCTGCGTGAGGACGTCGACCTTCGTGTAGCCGACGAACTCGGTCTCGAACCCTGCGTCGCGGGCGAACTCGCCGGCGCGCTGGAGCAGGCCGCGCTCGCCCGTGCCGCGCGAGATCTCCCGGTGCTCGTCCATCTTGGCGCGGTAGCCGTCGATGTCGACCGCCTGTCCGCGCTCCTCGGCGAGCTCCGTTGTGAGCTCGATCGGGAAGCCGTACGTCGTCGCGAGCGTGAACGCCTCCTCGCCGGTGATCGCCTCTGCGCGCGCGAGGTCGTCGAAGAGCCTCGTACCGCGCTCGAGCGCCTCGGTGAATCGCTCCTCCTCGCGCCGCACCACGTCCCCGATCGTCGCGACGCTCTCGCGCAGCTCGGGGTAGGCGCCTTCCATCTGGTCGGCGACGACCGTGGTCAGGCGATAGAAGTCCTCGAGCCCGATCCGCCGCGCCTGGAGCACCGCCCGCCGGATGATCCGGCGCAGCACGTAGCCCCGGCCCTCGTTCGAGGGGGTGACGCCGTCGCCGACGAGAAACGTCATCCCGCGGCCGTGGTCGGCGAGGATCCGGTGCGCCTTCGTAGCCGTCGGCGAGTCGCCGTACGCGACGCCCGACTGCTCCGCGATCCACGACATGATCAGCTGGTAGCCGTCCGTGTCATAGACCGACGGCACCTGCTGGACGATCCGCGCGGTGCGCTCGAGGCCGAGTCCCGTGTCGATGTTCTGCTTCGGGAGCGGCGTCAGCGTGCGGTCGGGATGGAGCTCGTACTCCATGAACACGAGGTTCCAGAACTCGAGGAACCGCTCGCAGCGTGTGCAGCCCGGCAGGCAGTCCGGCTCGCCGCAGCCGGCCTCCTCGCCCCAGTCGTAGTAGATCTCCGAGTCGGGCCCGCACGGTCCGGGGCCGCCGACCGACCAGAAGTTCTCCGACGACGGGAGCCGGACGATCCGCTCGGGTGGCATCCCGATCCCTTCCCACAGCGAGATCGCCGTCTCGTCAGGCCCGAGACCGAGCTCGGGGTCGCCCGCGTGGACGCTGACCCAGAGGCGATCCCAGTCGAGCTTCAGGTGGTCGCGCATGAACTCGGTCGCGTACTCGATCGCGCCGTCCTTGAAGTACTGCCCGAACGAGAAGTTGCCGAGCATCTCGAAGAACGTCAGGTGGTACGTGTCGAGCCCGACCTCCTCGATGTCCGGCGTCCGGAAGCACTTCTGCACGGTCGTCGTGAGCGGCGCGGGCGGCGGCTCGAGCCCGAGGAAGAACGGCATCTGGGGTTGCATGCCGGCGCTCGTGAGCAGCGTGGAGTTGTCGTCGGCGCGCGGGATCAGCGACGCCGACGGACGGCGCATGTGGCCCTTCGACTCGAAGAACGAGAGGAAGCCCTCGCGAATCTCTGCGCTCGCACGCACGCCGGCGATCGTAGCGGCGGCTACGCCACGCCCTGGCCAAGCCGCAGAGCCGTCGGCTACGGAAGCTCGTCGGGCGGGACCGGCGCGGGATCGGGCTTCGGCGTCGGCGGAGGCTTCGGCCAGGGATCCGGCTTCGGCTCGGGCGTCGGGGTCGGCGTGGGTGTGGGCCGCTCCGACGTCGGAGGCGTCGGCCCCGCGCCGCGCAGATCCTCGGCCAGGTCCTCCTGCCTCCGGCGCGAGGCGCTCTTGGCGGCATCCATCGCCTCTGACGGGCTCCGGGTCTTCTTGAACGAGGAGAAGCCGTGCGCGATCCCGGCGGCCAGCCCGGAGACCTTCTCGACCGGCGTCGCGATGGCGGTCGAGACCGCCCGCACCGCGGTGTCGGCGTTGTCTGCCATCGAGACGGCGCTGTCGGTGACGGTATCGAGCTTGTCGAGCTGGTAGTTCACGCGGTCGACGGTACCGCCGGTCTTCACCACGACGGGAAGCGCGTCGCGCTCCGCGCCGCGGATGAGCGAGGAGATCCGGTCGAAGAGCTGGCCGAGCTTCACGAGGGCGATCAGCGACCCCACGCCGACGAGCACCAGGAAGATCGCGAGAGCCCAGTACGCGGCGTCACCGGCGGAGAAGGCGATCGTCATCGCGCAGGATCCTACCCGGTTGCCCGTGCGGGCATTCCTGGCCGGCCGTGCGACGCGCTCTCGCCTCAGCCCGACTCGGTGGCGCGGATGACGCCGGCGCCCACGACTGCGTCGTCGTCGTAGAGGACCGCGACCTGACCCGGCGCGACCGCCTCGACTGGCTCGTCGAGCTCGAGCGCGAACCCGCCCTCGACCTCCTCAACCGTCGCGTCGACTGGGACGGAGCGGTACCGCAGCTTCGCCCCCACACGGGTTGCCGGCAGGTGCAGCGCGCCCTCCGCACGCACATGGCGCGTGCCGAGCGCGGCGCGGGGACCGACCACCACGATGTTCGCGACCGGATCTGTGCGGAGCGCGTAGAGCGGCTCGCGCGCCGCGACGCCGATCCCCCGCCGCTGGCCGGGTGTGAAGCGCCAGATGCCGTCGTGACGGCCGAGCACCGCTCCCGACCCGTCGACGATCGCGCCCGGGAGGCCCTCGACGCCGCGCCGCTCGAGGAACGAGCGGTAATCCCCGCCGGCGAGGAAGCACGCCTCCTGACTCTCGGCGCGGCCCGCGACAGCCAGCCCGGCAGCGGCCGCCTCGGCGCGCACGTCCGTTTTCGTCGAGCCGCCGAGCGGGAACGCCACGTGCTCGAGGAGGCCCGGCTCGACCGTGGCGAGCATGTACGACTGATCCTTCGCCGGATCGGCTGCGCGCGCGACGAGGCGCCGGCCTCCGCGCTCGACGATCCGCGCGTAGTGCCCCGTCCACAGGAGATCCGCGCCCGCGCGGCCGGCGAAGTCGACCAGCTGCTCGAAGCGGAAGCCACCGTTGCAGCGCATGCAGGGATTGGGCGTGATGCCCGCCGCGTACCCCTGGACGAACGGATCGACGACCGCAGCGCGGAACGCCTCGCGCAGGTCGAGGGTGACGTGCGGCAGCCCGAGCGCGTGACAGGTCTCTCGTGCCCGAACGACCGCGTCGGGTGAGCAGCAGGCACGCTCGCTCGTCGGGCCCGCCGGGTCGAGCCAGAGCCGAAGGGTGACGCCGACCGCATCTGCACCGGCACGCACGAGCGCGACGGCGCTGTCGACCCCACCGCTCATCGCGACCGCGACGCGTGCCGGCTTCGGCGTCGCACGGAAGACGCCCGCGAGGGCGTTTGCGACCGCGTCCGCGGCGAGCGTCTCCCCGGGAACCGCCGCCGCCTCGAGCAGCGTGAGCCCCGCCAGAGGTCGCTCCATCCCCGGCGCCTCCGCCTCGACGATGCGCTCGCCGTCGACCACGAGCCGCGCGTACGCATACTCGGCCCCGCGGGCCGAGTCCCCGATCGCCTCGACGCTCATCGGCTCAGGCTAGCGCCGGGCAACGCCGCTGCCGTGCACGCGAAGGTCTCCCGCGGGTCACTACGCAAGCAATTACTCATACAGAAGGCATCAGACGAGCTGGGCGCCCGAACCGCGAGGGAGGTCAGGGGAGCCGGTCGCCCGGCTCCCCTGGGATCGGAGTGTCAGCCGCGGAGGTTGACCCTGAAGGACACGAGCCGGCGCGTGGACACGCCGGCGAGCAGGTCCTCCCCGCTCTTCCGCGCCCGGGCGAACACGACGAGCAGCTGCTGCTGCCCGCTCGCCGGGAAGTACCGGAGCTGACGCATCGTCAGGACGGCCCAGCCGTCCGCCGCCGAGGGCTGCTCCGTCGCGCTGAACTGCTGGTACGGCACGGCGGTCGCGTAGACCAGCGCGCCTTCGACCGAGCGACCCTTGCAGGCGCTCACGTGGAACCGGATACGGATCGTCCTCGTGCCCGGCGTGACCACGGAGGGCGTGATCTGCTGCTTGTCGATCTGGAGCCTCGCCGGCGGCGAGAGGTCGTCGATGTCGATCGCACCCGTGCCTGTGGGACACCCGGTCGTCGACGTCCCGCCCGTGGTGACGACGGCGGTCTGCGCGGACGTGACGGAGTTCGAGCCGCTCGCGTTCGTGCCGGTCACCTTGACGCGGAGCGTCTTGCCGGCGTCGGCTGTAACGAGCGTGTACGTGCTCTGGGTCGCGGTCGTGATGTCCGCGCACCCCGCCCCGGCTGCGTCACACCGTGACCACAGGTAGGCGAACGCGATGCCGGTACCGGTCCACGTCCCCGGGGTGGCGGTCAGCTTCTCCCCGACCACGGTCGACCCGGTGATCGTCGGCAGCGCGGTGTTCGGGGGCCCGGCCTGGGTCGTGACCGCCGCCGTCGCGTTCGAGACCGCCGGGGGCCCGACGCCGTCGCTGTTCGACCCGGTGACCCTCACCCGGAGCCGGAACCCCACGTCGCCTGCGGCGACGACGTAGGTCGCGGCGGTGGCGCTGTCGATCGGGGGGCAGTCGCTCCCGTCCGCCGCGCCACCGGACGGCGGGCAGCGGAGCCACTGATACGCGAAGGTCGGTGCCGGGGTGCCCGACCAGGTGCCCGGGTTTGCGGTCAGCGTCTGACCCTGGGCGGGGCTCCCCGAGATCGTCGGTTCCGCCGTGTTGGCCGGAATGTCCTGCTGTCGCGCCGAAACCGTAGGAACCAGTACGGCGACGACGGTGACCGTGGCGATTCCCGCCACCACTCTGCGCATCGTGAGGACGCGTCTCGCGGAGCTCGGAAGGAAGCTCATGGCTCCTCCTTTGTCGTAGACGGCATTCCGATTCTCTCAAGGGAGTTAGGCCGCAGGCGGCGATCCCCTCCCTTCAGGTTCCGTACGGCACGTCAGCGACGAGCTCGATGCGGTTTCCCCACGGGTCGCTCGAGTGCAGTCGGAGCGTCCCGGGGATCTCCTCCTGGGACGGCCGAGACACGACATGACCATGCGGCTCGAGCCGCGCTGCGAGCAGCTCGAGCGACGCGGCAGAGGAGACGCGGAACGCAGGATGGGCCTTCGTTGCGGGCGTGAACGGCTCGGCCACGCCGACGTGGAGCTCTTGGTCACCGACGCGAAACCACGCGCCGCCGCGGGCGGCGAGCAGCGGCGGCTTCTCGATCTCCTCCAGCCCCAAGAGCTCGCCGTAGAAGACCCGGGCATCGTCCTCGCAGCCCGGCGGCGCCGCGACCTGGACGTGGTCGAGCCCGACGATCACCGAGAGAGATAGGCGCTCGGCGCCCCGCGTGACCCCGGGCCGGAAAAGCGAACCCGCTTCTCCAGGTGGGTGCCCTGCCGGGTTCCGGCGACGCCGTCACCCGGACCCGAGCTCCCTTCGTGTGAGTGTTGGTTCACGTTGAGAGCCCGAGGCCACGCGCAGCGCCGAGCAACCTCAGTGTAGTCGCCTCGCGGCGGGTGGCTACCGGGTGGCGTAGCGCCACTCCACCGCCTGGGTGCCGTCCAGCCCGACGAGCCGTGCGAGAGACTGCGTGAGCTCGAACTGCCTCCCGGTCTCCTTCAGCTGGTTGTCGATCACCTCGGTGAGCACCGTCTCGCCGCCGTAGCGGATCAGGATCTTCGCGCCGCACGGCAGCACGGGATGCGAGACACCGAGCGAGCGGCTCGTGAGGATCAGGCCGCATCCGGTGCGCTCTGCGTCGTCGCCGGGCGGCCGCGGCGCCGCGAGGGCGTCGTACCAGCCGCCTCCCGCCGCGGTCGCTCCCTGCGGCGCCGAGACGGGGGTCTCCTCGCGGCGGTCGACGACCGCGACGGCCACGACCCCGGCGAGGAGCGCCACGGCCGCCAGCGAGAGGAGCCGCTGCACGACACGGGCGCTCAGCTCGGCGCCTCCTCGACGACGACCTCGAGCCCCAGCTCGTCGAGCTGGGCGGCGGAGACCTCGCTCGGGGCGCCGCTCATCGGATCGACCCCTGCCTGGTTCTTCGGGAACGCGATGACGTCGCGGAGGTTCTCCTCCCCGGCCAGCACCATCGTCATCCGGTCGATGCCGAGCGCGATCCCGCCATGTGGCGGCGCGCCCATCGCGAGCGCGTCGAGCAGGAAGCCGAACTTCGCGCGCTGCTCGTCGGCCCCCAGCGCGAGCAGCTCGAAGACCTTCGCCTGGATCGGGGGCTCGTGGATCCGGAACGAGCCGCCGCCGAGCTCGTTTCCGTTGCAGATGAGGTCGTAGGCATGCGCGAGCGCGTGCGCGGGGTCCTTCGCGAACCTCTCCTTCCACTCGTCCGCCGGCCGGGTGAACGGATGATGGACGGCCGACCAGCGGCTCGTCTCCTCGTCCCACTCGAACATCGGGAAGTCCGTGACCCAGAGGAACCGCCAGGCGGACTCGTCGACGAGCTGGAGCTCATGCCCGATCCGGGTGCGCAGGGCGCCCAGCACGCGGGACGTCATCTCCCACGTGTCCGCGCCGAAGAGCAGGGTCGTCCCCGGGTCGGAGCGGAGCGCCTCGAGCTCTCGCTCGGAGAGGAACTTCGCGATCGGGGAGCGCACCTCTCCCTCCTCGTCTGTGACGAGGTAGGCGAGCCCTTTCGCCCCCCACTCCTTGGCGACCTCCTCGAGCCGTTGGAGCTCGGCACGCGAGTACGCCTGCGGCACGCGGAGGAACCGCACCGCCTCCGCGTTCGAGAAGACCCCGAACTCCGAGCCTCTCGTCACCTCGGTCGCGTCCTCCAGCTCGAGCCCGAAGCGCAGGTCCGGCTTGTCCGAGCCGAAGCGCCGGTCGGCCTCCTTGTGCGTCATCCGCGGCCACGGCGTCTCGAGCTCGACGTCGAGCGTCTCGCGCCAGATCGCGGCGAACGTCCGCTCCATCAGCGCGAACAGCTCCTCCTGGTCGGGGAAGCTGAGCTCGACGTCGAGCTGCGTGATCTCCTGCACCCGGTCGGCGCGCAGGTCCTCGTCCCGGAAGCAGATCGCGATCTGGTAGTAGCGGTCGAACCCCGCCACCATCGTCAGCTGCTTGAGGATCTGCGGGCTCTGCGGGAGCGCGTAGAAGCGGCCGGGCTGCAGGCGGCTCGGGACGACGAAGTCGCGTGCGCCCTCGGGCGTCGGCTTGAAAAGGATCGGCGTCTGGATGTCGAGGAAGCCCGCTGCCTCCATCTCGCGGCGGATGATCCCGACCATCCGGGCTCGCAGCTCGATGTTGCGCTGGAGCTTCTCGCGCCGGAGGTCGAGCCACCGGTAGCGCAGCCGCAGCGTCTCGTCGACGTTCTCCTCGTCGAGCTGGAACGGCAGGGGTGTCGAGCGCGAGACGATCTCGAGCTCGTCCACCCGAAGCTCCACCTCGCCGGTCGGCATCGCAGGGTTCACGGTCTCCTCCGCCCGGGCGACCAGCTCACCGCGGGCGCGGATCACGAACTCGTTGCGCAGCTCGTGCGCGGTCGTGGCCGCCGCGGGCGCGTGCTCGGGGTTGACGACGAGCTGCGTGACGCCTGTACGGTCGCGGAGATCGACGAAGATCAGCCCGCCGTGGTCGCGTCTGCGGGCCACCCAGCCGGCCATGGTCAGCGTGCGGCCGACGTGCTCCGCGCGCGGCTCGCCGCACATGACGTCGCGCCAGGTCAGGGGACGAGCCTCCCGACGAGCTCGCCCAGGAGCACGTGCTCGTCCGCGGCTCCCGGCGCGCGAAGCGTCGCCTTCTCCGCCGTGACCACGACCGTTCGCGCGGCTCCGAGCCGGCCGGCCTGGGTCAGCTGTCCCTTGAGGGAGCGCCCGGCGTGGTCGCTCTCGGCCGACACTCCCGCGCGACGAAGGTCGGCCACGATCCGGGCGACCTCGCTTCGCTGGGCGCCGTCCTCGACGGCGAAGAACACGTCGATTCCCGGCGCGGCCGGCGGCTGCACGCCCTCCTCCTCCATTGCGATCAGGAGACGCTCGATCCCCGCGCCGAAGCCGATCCCGGGCGTCGGCGGGCCTCCGATCTCCTCGACGAGCCCGTCGTAGCGGCCGCCTCCCGTGATCGTCGAGTTCTGGTTCTCGAGTGGGCCGACGAACTCGAACGTGGTTCGCGTGTAGTAGTCGAGGCCGCGGACGAGCGTCGGGACCAGGTCGTAGCGGACTCCGGTCGCGTCGAGGTCGGCCCGGACCGCGGCGAAGTGCGCGGCGCACGCCTCGCAGAGGGACTCCCCGATCTTGGGCGCCTCGTCGAGGGCGGCACGCGCCTCCGGGGGCTTGGCGAGGTAGTTGTCGAACACGCGCAGCGGGCTGACCGCGATCTTCGCCCGCGTGTCCTCGTCCAGGCGGTGGCCGTTCCCGTCGAGCCAGCTGCGAAGCCGCGCGAGATATGCGGGGCGGCACTCGCGGCAGCCGATCGAGTTCAGCTCGAGGTGGTAGCGAGTTACGCCGAGGCGGCCGAGCAGCGTGTCGTAGAGCTGGATCAGCTCCGCGTCCAGTGAAGGATCGTCGGAGCCGATCGCCTCGACCGACGCCTGCCAGTGCTCGCGGAAGCGGCCGCGGCCGGGTGCGCCGTAGCGGTACATCGGCGCGATCGTGAACAGCTTCACCGGCTGCGGCTCGCGGTGCATGCCGTGCTCGACATAGGCGCGACAGATCGGCGCCGTGCCCTCGGGCCTGAGCGTCAGCGAGCGGTCGGAGCGGTCGCTGAACGTGTACATCTCCTTCTGCACGACGTCCGACCCTTCGCCCGAGGTTCGCGCGAACAGCGCCGTGTCCTCGAACACCGGCGTGAGGATCTTCCGGTAGCCGTACAGGCCGCAGAGCCGCTCGACCTCGCCGGTGACCTGTTGCCAGAGAGGCATCTCGGCCGGAACGACGTCGTGGGTGCCGCGTGGCCGCTCGATGCGCGCGCGGGTGCTCATCGCGCGACTTCGCGCGTCTCGTCGCGGAGCTCCGCCAGGAACGGATTCGTCGCGAGCTCCGTTGCCAGGGTCGTCGACGGGCCGTGCCCGGGATGGACGGCGGTCTCGGGTGGCAGCGCCGCGACGAGCACCCTGATGGAGCCGATCAGTGTCGGCCAGTCGGCGCCGGGCAGGTCGGTGCGTCCGACCGAGCCGGCGAACAGGACGTCGCCCGAGAACACGTTCCCCTCGGTCGCGTAGGCGAGGTGGCCGGGCGAGTGGCCCGGCACCGAGAGCACGTCGAACCGCATGCCGGCGAGCTCGAGCCGCTCACCCCCGTCGAGCAGCACGTCCGGCGCCCACGGACGGACGACGATCCCCGCCGGTATGTAGCGCTCCGGATGCTCGAGCACGTCACGTTCGGCCGCAGCCGCATGAACAGGGGCGCCGGTGCCTTCCGCGAGGTCCGCCAGGGCGGTGACGTGGTCGAAGTGGGCGTGCGTGACCAGGATGGCGGCACACCGGGCGCCGAGCGAGCCGAGCGCCAACCGGATCTCGCTTGCCGCTCCGCTCGGGTCGATCAGAACGGCGTCCGTCGACGCACGCTTCGACCGCACGACGTAGCAGTTCGTCGCGAGCGGGCCCAGCGTGAGGCGGTCGACGGCGGGCGGCACGCCCGCGAGTGTACGGACGTCCCGGCGACGCGCAGCGAGAGCAGTCACGCTAGGTTGCTGCCGTGCAGTCGTGGAACCTCACGGAGATCGAGGCGCCGGGCGGCACGATCGACCCTCAGGTGCTGACGACCGAGGACGGGGCGCGCGCGATCGCGATTCGCCTCGAGGCCGGACAGACGATGGACGACCATCAGGTGCGCGAGCGTGCGTGGGTCGTCGTCGTCGAGGGCGAGGTCGACATCCGCGTGGGCGACGAGGCCGCGCACGGCGGCGTCGGAACGCTCGTCACGTTTGCTCCGGGCGAGCGGCACGCGGTCTCGAGCGACGCGGGTGCCCGCCTCCTCTTGCTGCTCGCGCCGTGGCCGGGCGACGGCCACTACCACGCGGGCGAGACGCAACACTAGAGCTCTCCGGGCCGCAGCTTCTCCGGGCCGCGCGTCAGCGGCCGGCGTTCTTCGCAAGGCGCTTCTGGTGCGAGCGCCAGACCATGCGGTCCATGAGGTAGCTGAACGGGATGAACACAGCGAGCAGGAAGATCGTCTGCACGACCGCGCCCGCAAGCGTCAGGCGGCCGCCGCCGAGCAACAGCACGGTCGCGAGGAAGATCGGCGCGAAGATCGCCCCCCGTTTGAGGACGCGCGGCCATGTGGGTGGCTGCGCGCCTCCGCGACCTGCTTTGGCCGGTGTCGCGGGCCGGCCCTTGCTCGCCTTGTTCTCCCGGGGAGCGGCGGTCTCGGACTTGATCGCGCCGGCGCTCAGCACGGTCTCGTTCCCCTCCGAGTCGATCTCGACGAGGTCGTACGCGTGCCGCTTCTCCTTCGCGCGCTTCCGTCTCTGCTTCTGTGACGCCACGCCTCGATTATGCCCGCGACACGACGACGCGGCCCTCGCGGACAACGGTGTGGACGACATCCCCTGCAAGGTGGTAGGCGAGGTGCCGCCAGTCGG